>MTBK01183732.1_pt2 | contig 168759 bp, 155 predicted proteins | sample 1535981 | NCBI WGS metagenome assembly MTBK01 (sample SAMN06109225, study PRJNA356200) | anaerobic digester metagenome | isolation source: biogas reactors fed with pig manure or primary and secondary sludge | place: Spain | collected 2016-06-30
GGAGTCGAGATCAAGGAAGATTTAAAAGACTACATGGAAAACAAGATGTCCAAGCTAGAGAGGTTTTTCAACCGTATCATAGATAGTCAAATAGTCGTCAGCTTCGGCAGGGGCCTTTACACGGTGGAGATAACCTCCAACGCCAACGGAGTGATCATGAGAGGGCAGCAGAGCGACTCCGACATGAGAAAGGCCTTCGACCAGGCGCTGAAGAACCTCGAGCGCCAGATCAAGAGGCACAAGAGCTACCTCAAGGATCGTGCGCAGCTGAAGACCCACGACGTCTCCTTCGGGATTCACGCCACAGAGCCCGAGCTTCCGATTCCTCCCGTGGAGGACATCGTTAGGGTGAAGCGCTTCCCCCTGCGTCCGATGAGCGCCAAAGAGGCTACGATGCAGATGGAGCTGCTGGGGCACGAGTTCTTCCTGTTCAAGAACGCGGAGTACGGCGGAGTGAACGTGGTGTACAAGAGAAAGGACGGGGGATACGGCCTGCTGGAGCCAACGGACTGACGGCCGCGCCGGATTGCCCCTAAGAGACGGAGAAGGACCCGAAAGGGTCCTTCTCTCAATAAGAAGAGGTGCTTGATGCACGAACTGTCGCTGGCCGAGGCGATTGTCTCGGCCCTGTTGAAGATGTACGAGGACGAGGGGTGGAGCGGAGTCAAGAGGGTGCGCCTTCGCATCGGCGCTCTGCGCCAGGTCTTTCCGGATATGCTGGAGTTCGCCTTCGGGACGTTGGTCAAGGATACCCCCTTCTCGGACGCTTCGCTTGAGATCGAGGAGGTCCCGCTGACCAACAGGTGCGGGGAGTGCGGAGAGCCTTGGGCGGAGGATTGCGCTTCATGCCCCTCGTGCGGGTCGCTCAAGCGAGAGACGGTCACGGGCATGGAGCTTGAAATTCATTCAGTGGAGGTTGAGGCGCTGTGAATAAGGTTGTCACTATTCAGCAGTCGGTGATGGCGGAGGACGAGAAGTTCGCCTCGTCCATCAGGGACAGGAACGCTCGGATGGGGCTGCTCATGGTGAACATCATAGGCTCCCCCGGGAGCGGAAAGACGACGATGCTGGAGAGGACGGCGTTGCAGGCGGGCCTTTCGATGGCAGTCATCGAGGGCGACCTGGCGACGGATCGTGACGCGGAGCGCATGGCGCGACTGGGGGTGCCCGTGGTGCAGATAAACACGAGGGGCGGGTGCCACCTCCAGGCGAACGTGGTCGAAAAGGCGATGGAGTCCCTGCCCCTGGACACTCTGGACGTGCTTTTCATAGAGAACGTCGGAAATATGGTCTGCCCCGTGGAGTTCGACCTGGGAGAGGACTTCAAGGTGGCGGTGCTGAGCACGCCGGAGGGGGCGGACAAGCCGTTGAAATATCCGTACCTGTTCACCTCGGCGAGGGCGATTCTCCTGACGAAGACCGACCTTCTACCTCATCTTTCGTTTGACATGGAGATGTTCAACTCGGATGTAAGAAAGCTCAACCCGGATGCGCCGCTGTTTATGCTGAACTCCCTGTCGGGAGAAGGGGTGAAGGACTGGGTCGACTTCGTGGTGCTCAAGGCCAGGGAGAAGAAGGCGAATGTCCGCTGATCTCCCCGTGAGGTGCGAGACAGCCTTGGATGAAAGCCGGAGGGAGCTTCTTCAGAAGCTGAACCCGCGCCAGAGGGAGGCGGTTAGTTACTGCGAAGGCCCGTTGCTGGTGCTGGCGGGCGCCGGGAGCGGCAAGACCCGCGTCCTGGCCCACAAGATCGCCTACCTGATCGCAACGGAGAGGGCGAGGCCGTGGGATTTCCTCGCCGTCACCTTCACGAACAAGGCGGCCAACGAGATGAAGGAGCGGGTAAGGGCCCTTTTGGGAGAGGGGGTAGGGGATATGCAGGTGTCCACCTTCCACTCCTTCGGGCTGCGCTTCCTGTTCAGGAATCGCTCGCACCTGCAGACCGTGGGGCTGCGCGACGGGTTCGCAGTGTTCGACCGAAACGACAGCCGCTCGCTGGTGAGGAACGTGCTTGACAGCCTGGGGCTTGACAAGAAGCAGTTCGAGCCTCCCTCCGTGCTTGAGAGGATATCGATAGTCAAGAACGAGAACAGGGCGGAATCCCCACTTCTGGAAGGGGTCTACGGGGATATATTCGCAGCTTACGGCAAGGAGCTGAGGCGGCAGAACGCGGTCGACTTCGACGACTTGCTGCTGCTTCCGTTGCTGATGCTCACTGAGGATCCGGACCTAAGACGGAAGGAACAGGAGAGGCTGTCCTGGGTGCTCGTAGACGAGTACCAGGACGTCAACAGGCTTCAGTACCTGCTTCTGCGCAGGCTCGTGGGCGCCGGCGAAAGGATAATGGTGGTCGGCGACCCAGACCAGTCGATCTATGGCTGGAGGGGGGCGGACATGGGGATGATCCTGAACTTCGAAAAGGACTTTCCGTCAGCGAAGGTGGTGGTGCTCGACCAGAACTACCGTTCGTCGGGCAACATCCTGGGAGGCGCGAACTACCTGATAGGGGGCAACTCCGCCCGCCGCAAGAAGAACCTGTGGACCTCGCGCGGCATGGGGGAGAAGATACACGTGTTGTTGGGCAGGAGCGAGTACGACGAGGCCGACTTCCTCGTCCGGGAGATTCGCCGCCTTCACGATACGGAGGGGTACGGCTTTGGCGATGTCGCGGTGTTGTACAGGATAAACGCCATGAGCCGGGTTTACGAGCAGAAGTTCCTTGAGGGACGCCTGCCCTATCGCGTGGTCCGCGGGACGGCCTTCTACGAGCGCAAGGAGGTCAAGGACGTGCTGTCGTTCATGCGGGCGGCCGTGAACCCGTCGGACCGGGTCTCCCTCTCGCGCATAGCGAACATTCCGGCAAGGGGCCTGGGGAAGAAATCGCTCGAGAAGGTCCTCTCTTTCATCGAGTCATTCGAGGGCGAAAACCCCGAGGAGCTGTGGAGCGCCGCGTCCTCCTCGAAGGAGATCAGCGGCAGGGCGGGGGAGGGCTTCAGGCAGCTGGGCGGTCACATGCTGGAGATCCTGCGGAGGGCGGAGGACTTGAACAGGGTACTGCTCTACATACTCGAAAACATCGGGTACGAGGCGGAGCTGCAGAAGGCAGATCCGGAGGGGTGGGAGGAGAGAGCGGAGAACATCCGGGAGCTCAGATCCATCGTCCCGACGGGCGGCAGCCTCGCGGAGATGCTGGCGGAGGCTGCTCTTTTCACCGACCTGGAGAGCATGGACCTCGCGGATGGTGCCGCGGTCAACCTGCTCACCCTGCACGCCGCCAAGGGGCTTGAGTTCCCCGTGGTCTTCCTGGTGGGGATGGAGGAGTCGGTCTTTCCGCACTCCAAGTGCATGGATGACAGAGAGAGCATGGAGGAGGAGCGGAGGCTGTGTTACGTGGGCATGACCAGGGCGGAGGAGCGGCTGTACCTGTCCGGCGCTCGCTCCCGCCGCCTGTTCGGCGCGACCCTTCGCAACGGTCTGTCGCGCTTTCTGTGGGAGGTTCCGGACAAGTTCAAGGTCGTTGAGGACAGGGGCGAGGAGGAGTGCCCATATGCTGGTTTCGGCGGTAACAGGAGACGTTGGGGCTGGTAAGTCCACCCTGACCGCCTGCTGGAGGGGGATGGGGGCGTCGGTCATCGACGCGGACGAGATCGTCCGCTCTATCTGGCGCCGCCCCGAGACGGTCAAGAGGGCTGTCTCCCTGTGGGGGGAGGGCGTTGTCGACGAAAAGGGCGCCGTCGTCCACTCGATAATCGCCGACGCGGCTTTCTCCAGCCCGGTCGAGTATCGCAATCTGTGCGACTTGGTCCATCCCGCCGTCAGGATAGAGATGGAGAGGGCAGCGGCTTCTCTCGAGGGCTGGGTTGTGGCGGAGATCCCTCTGCTGTTCGAGGGAGGGCTGCCCTGGTGGATTGACCTCAGCGTATACGTCGCCGCGCCCGCCGACAGGCGGGCCGAGAGAAACAGGGCTCGAGGGTGGAACGCGGACGAGATCACCAGGCGAGAGCGGTTCCTGCTCCCCACCGACGAAAAGAAACGTCTGGCTGACTACGTTGTCGAGAACTCTGGGTCATTAGACGAACTCTTGGCACGGGGCGAGGAGCTCGGGGCGCTTTTTAAGAAGGCGAGCGGGATAGTTCGCTGTTCGATGGTCTTCGACTGCAGGAAGGACGCAGACGACTACTGCGGGCGATTGACGTACAAGGGGCTCGGCGCCGAGCCCCTGCTCCGCGACGCCGAGATGCCGGGGCGGGGAAGGAGCGTCTGGATCCTCGAGTTTCTCACTCTCGAGAGCAAGTTCGCCCTTCTGCCTCCCCGTGAGGGAACGCATCGGCCCCGCGTGGATAGTATCCGACGAATGAGCTGGCCCGACAGATTGGCCGTGCTGGGGGCCCTGTCGCCTTGATAGTCATAACCAGCCACGTGGGCAACGACTTCGACTCCCTCGCAAGCATGGTGGCGGCGTCCAAGCTCTACCCGGGCGCCAAGCTCTGCCTGGCCGGGTCCGCGTCGCGCACGGTGAGGGACTTCCTGAAGAAGAACGCGTCCCGCTGGACCGTCCTGACTCCCAGGAAGATCAAGTTCGACGAGGTCACCATGCTCGTGGTCGTGGACGCAAGGTCTCGCTCGAGGATCGGACCATTCGCGGCTCTGCTCGGGAAGAAGAGCATCGCAGTGCACGTGTACGATCATCACCCGCCGTCCAAGGACGACATCGACGGGGAAAAGATCGTTATAGAGCCGCTCGGCGCATGCACCACCCTGATGGTCGAGATACTTCTCGAGAAGGGGATACCGATAGCGCCTCACGAGGCTACCCTCTTCGCCACCGGGATCTACGAGGACACCGGTGGGCTTACTTTCGGTGGCACGACCGCCAGGGACTTCGCCGCAGTTTCGCGCCTGAAGGAGATGGGCGGCGACATTGCGTCGATCCCCTCCTTCATCGAGATGTCCCTTTCCCCCCCGGAGAGGCGTCTGCTGGACTCGTTGGTGGAGAACGCCTGGGAACGCTTCATCAACGGGGCGAAGACCGTCTTCTCCGCTGTCACGTCCCCCGTATACGTCGACGGGCTATCCCTCTTCGTCCACCGCCTGAGGGACTACTTCGAGGCGGATGTAGCCATAGCCGCTGTCAAGATGGACACGAGGACGTACCTCGTCGGGCGCAGCTACGAGGACGTGCTCGACATGGCCGCATTCCTCGCGCCGATGGGGGGAGGCGGACACCCGCAGGCGGCGTCCGTAACACTGCAGAACGTCAAGCCCATGCCGCTCGTCAAGGAGATGGAGCAGCTCCTCTCGAAGGCGATAAAGCCTTCCATCACAGCAGGTGACATAATGTCGTCGCCCGTGATGGCGGTTCCGCCCGACTCGCTGGTGGACGACGCGTACAGGATCATGCTCAGGTACGGACACTCGGCCCTTCCCGTGGTCAGAGGGAAGAACATACTGGGGATGATCACCAGGAAGGACCTGGACAAGGCCCACCTCCACGGCTTTGGAAAGACCCTTATCAGGGAGTTCATGACCGAGGGGATAATGACCGTGCCTCGCGGCGCCTCAATCAGGGAGGCCCACCGGCTGTTCGTCATGCACAGCATAGGGCGGCTTCCCGTGGTGGACGAGGGGCGAATAGTAGGGATAATCACCAGGACGGACCTGGTGAAGGCCCTCTACCCTCTGTACCTATCGGCGGAGGAGAGAAAGACCGCTCCCGAGCTGCCCTGGATGGAGGATATCTCCCCTCTGATGGACGAACAGCTCTCCCAGCGGCAGAAGGACGTGCTGGCCGCGATCGGGGGCAGGGCGGAGCAGCTTGGAATGCGCGCCTTCATCGTTGGCGGTATCGTCCGCGATCTCCTGCTGAGCAGGGAGAACCTCGACCTCGATATTGTCGTCGAGGGGGACGCCGTCCGCCTGCTAAAGAGCTTCGAAAAGGATGGATTCAGGGCGTCTGTTCACGAGAGGTACAGGACGGGGACCATCTCCTTCGGCGGGGTGAAGGTGGACGTGGCTACGGCCAGGAGGGAGTTCTACGAGTTTCCAGTGGCCCAGCCGAAGGTCTTCAGCGGCTCGCTGAAGCACGACCTGTACCGAAGGGACTTCACGGTCAACGCGATGGCCGTCTCCATCAACCCTACCACCAGGGGCGTCCTTGTCGACTACTTCGGCGGCAGGATGGACCTGAAGCGAAAGACGTTGAAGACCCTTCACAACCTGAGTTTCGTCGAGGACCCGACCAGGGTGATACGGGCAGTGAGGCTCGAACAGCGCCTCGGTCTGGCGATGGAGGACAACACCCTTCGCCTGGTGCGAGGCTGCATTCGGGGAGGGCTCCTGGTGCGGCTGTCGGGATACAGGCTTCGTAGCGAGCTGGAACTCTCCTTCAGCGAGAGGTACCCGTGGGCGGCCGCGAGGCGGATGGGAGAGCTGGGCGCCTGGGACGTCCTCTTTCCCGGCATCAGGGTCGGCGAGATCAGCCGCAGGACGTTCAGGAGGCTCGGAGCGTTCCTAGCCCGCATCTCGCGTGACTTCCCGGACTTCAAGGGAAGGCAGTGGCTCGCCTTTTTCGCCGCCCTCCTCGTCGAGTCGCCGGAGAACACCAGGATTGCCGCGCTGGACAGGCTGCACCTGTCGGAGTCGGAGCGAGGGCTTGTAGTAAGATGTATAACAGGATTGAGGACTGCGGAGCACGAGCTCGGGGGAAGGGCCGGGCCGCCCAACTCTAGGATAGTGGCCTTCCTCGAAGGACATGCCCCGGTGGAGACTCTCTTCTGGAGCGCGGCGACGGAGAGATGGAGGGTCAGGAGGAGGCTCTTGCTGTACCTCGCCAGGCTTCACCTGGTGCGCCCGATGATGACCGGGAGAGAACTCCTGGAGCTCGGCTACCCGCCCGGCCCCGGGATAGGCGAGATACTGCGCGAGCTTAGACTTCTTCGGCTGGACGAGGTGCTGAGTACGAAGGAGGAAGAGAGGAAGTACGTCCTGGAGAACTTCCCCCTGCGATGACGGGGGAACGGCTCCGAGGAGGGGCCGGCGATCCGGGACTCCGGATCAGGCGTCACGGACGTCCGGCGAGTTAATCGTCCGCTCAGTGCGGACAATCGAGGAGAGTGACCGATCTTATGATGAGAATGCCTGCCTTTGCGGAGCTGCTTTTAAGCGTTCCAGCCGTCCTGTGGGCGATAACGTTTCACGAGTTCTGCCACGGATACATGGCCTATATCCTGGGCGACCCGACCGCAAAGAACGCCGGGAGGCTGTCCCTCAACCCTTTGCAACACCTGGATCCGGTGGGAGCGCTGATGCTGCTGCTTTTCCGCTTCGGATGGGCGAAGCCTGTCCCGATCGACCCTCGCTATTTCAAGAAGCCTAGAAGGGACATGCTTCTCGTCTCGATCGCGGGGGTGTCGGGCAACTTCCTGACGGCGTTCATATTCGGCATGTTCGCCCGCTTCTTTCCCCGCGTCTTCCTGGCCAATGCCGCCCTAAGGCAATTCGTCGTTCTGATGATCGTGATCAACATCGGACTCGCCGTGTTCAACCTGATCCCCATCCCTCCGCTTGACGGCTCCAAGCTACTCTACCCCCTCCTGCCCCCCTACATGCTGGAGAAGTTCTTCTGGCTGGAGAGATACGGCTTCTTCCTGCTGATGATCCTGGTCGCGCTGGGAGTGGTGCAGATGATTATGGGTCCGGTCGTCATGTTCTTCCTCAGGCTGATCTTGTTTTAGGGCCGGGACGCGCGATGAAGCTTCTTATCACTAACGACGACGGAGTCCTTGCGCCGGGCATAGTGGAGCTTGTCCGCCGCCTCTCGGAGCACGGGGAGGACTGTACCGTGGTGGCCCCCGACAGGGAGAGAAGCAGCACGGGGCACTCGGTGACCCTGACCCGCCCGCTTAAACTGTGGCCGGTGGAAGAGGGGCTCTATCCGGATTCCTGCAGGGTCTACGCGTGCGACGGAACACCCTCCGACTGTGTGCTGCTGGGACTGGAGGTGATCCGGACGGATGCGGATATGGTGCTGGCGGGGATAAACAGGGGCCCAAACCTGGGTGACGATCTTACTTACTCCGGCACGGTCTCCGCCGCGATGGAGGGTCTCCTTCTCGGTCGTCCCTCCATGGCCTTCTCGCTGGACTGCCGCGAGGAGGACGAGGAGCATCACTACGGCACTGTGTCCGCCGTCGCCCGTGCTCTGGTCGATCGTTCCAGGCTCTCCCCCCTTCCCAAAGAGGTGCTGCTGAGCGTGAACGTCCCCAACCTGCCGCTGGACGAGATAAGGGGAACGATGGTGACCCGCAAGGGAGTGCGCAGGTACGAGGAGAAGGTCAACCGGATGAAGGATCCGACGGGGCGCTCCTGCTACTGGGTGATGGGGAGGGCGGTGGACCTGCTGGACGAGGGCAGCGACGTCTGGGCCGTCGCTCACGGTTACGTGTCGATAACGCCGGTGCACATGGACATGACCCACTACCCGTCGCTCGAAAGTCTGGTTTCGGATGGACTGGAAAAAATAAACTTTAGTTAACTGGATTGAAATCGCTTGACAAATGTTTCGTGCCGTGTATAATACGTTTCATCGTGATATGCACGGCGATGACGAGGAGGAGTACCTCGCGGCGCGGCGACAGAGAGGGGAGGACAGGGGCTGAGATCCTCTCCCGCAGGCGACGAGGGAATAGAGCCTCCGAGCCGGTCTCGAAGAAAGGCCGAGGCCAAGTAGAGACGAAGGAGCGGGCGGATTATCCGTCAAGTTGGGTGGTACCGCGGGTTTGTCATGAACTCGTCCCTGTTCGGGGACGGGTTCATTTTTTTATATTCCAGGAGGGGATCGGGATGTCGAAGAACGGGAAGGTAGTGCTTGCTTACAGTGGAGGGCTTGACACGTCCGTGGCGGTGGTCTGGCTGAAGGAGCAGGGGTACGACGTGATCACCATGACGGCGGATGTCGGGCAGCAGGCGGTCGATCTCGAGGCGGCGAAGGCCAAGGCGCTTCGGACCGGGGCGGAGAAGGCCTACGTTCTCGACCTGAAGAAGCAGTTCGTCGAGCAGTTCGTCTGGCCGTCCTTGAAGGCGAACGGTATGTACCAGAGCGTATATCCGCTTAACTCGGCTCTCTCCCGGCCTCTGATCGCGGAGGTGCTGGTCGAGATAGCCAAGAAGGAGGGCGCTGTCGCTATAGCGCACGGATGCACAGGCAAGGGGCAGGACCAGGTGAGGATCGAGGTCTGCGCCAACGCCCTTGACCCGGACCTGGCGGTTCTGGCCCCGGTTCGAGACTGGTGCTTCTCCCGCGAGGCCGAGATGGAGTACGCGCAGGCTCACGGCATCCCGGTGGAGGCCACCCACGCCTCCCCCTACAGCATAGACGACAACATCTGGGGGCGGTCGATAGAGTGCGGCATCCTCGAGGACCCATGGAACGAGCCCCCCTACGACGCCTACGCTCTGACCTGCGAGCCCGAGGAGGCTCCCGAGCATCCGGACATCGTGGAGATCCAGTTCGAGAAGGGCGTGCCGACGGCCCTCGACGGGGTCCACATGGACGGCCCTACGCTGGTGCAGAGGCTGAACGAGCTGGCCGGCAAGCACGGAGTGGGCCGGATCGACATGGTCGAGGACAGGCTGGTGGGGTTCAAGAGCCGCGAGGTCTACGAATGCCCCGCCGCGATCACCCTGTTAAACGCTCACAGGGCGCTCGAGACCTTGACGTTGGACAAGAAGGTGCTTGCGGCGAAGAAGGAGCTCGAGGCCAAGTTCGGTGAGCTGACCTACGAGGGGTACTGGTTCTCTCCCCTGAAGGACGCGATAGACGCCTTCATCGACGAGACCCAGCAGTACGTCAGCGGTGTCGTCAAGGTCCGTCTTTACAAGGGAATGGCGGTCGTCCGCGGGATGAAGGCGCCGAAGTCGATCTACAGCGAAACTTTGGCCACCTACTCGGAGAATGATGGCTTCGACCATACCGCAGCCGTCGGGTTCATCAAGATATGGGGGCTTCCGATAAAGACGTGGCGGCAGGTGCACGAGAGCAAGGAGGCCGTGAAGATAGTGGCCAAGTAGAAATCAATGCCGGAAGGTGCGGTTCGGGCTTATCAGCATGGAGATGCCGTGCTTTTCGGCGGCGGCGAAGACCTCCTCGTCCCTTATGGAGCCTCCCGGCTGCACTATGACGGCGATTCCGGCCTTGGCGGCCTGCTCGATAGCGTCGGGGAAGGGGAAGAAGGCGTCGGATCCCATGGCCGCCCCCTTGGCCGCCTCCCCGGCTTGTTCCACGGCGAACCGCGCGGCGTGAAACCTGCTGCAGAAGCCGGCGCCGATGCCGATTGTCGCTCCGTTCTTCACGATGGAGATGGCGTTGCTCTTCGAAAGGGCGGCCGCCTTCCAGGCGAGCAGAATATCCTCCTTCAGATCGTGTCGCGACTTTCCTATCCATCTGCACTTTTTCAGGTCGGGCATGGGCGGCAGAGAGTCCTCCTGCACCAGCATCCCGCTCCAAGTGCCTACGAATTGATCACGGAAAACCCTGCCTCCCTTCCATTCCAGGACTCGGAGGGAGGGTTTTTTCTCCGCCAGGAGGGAGGCAGCGCCCTCGTCGTAGCCCGGGGCGATCAGGACATCTATGAACTTGCCCGAAAGGGCCGCAGCCGCCTCCATGTCGATCTTTCTCGAAATTCCCACGACTCCGCCGTAGGCCGAAAGCGAGTCGCAGTCGTAGGCACGCTCGTATGCCTCCAAGGGCGTCTCTCCCGTGGCCATCCCGCAGGGGGTCGCGTGTTTCACAACCAGGGCGCCGCAATAGCCTTGGAGCAGAGCGCAGCCGCGCATGGCGCAGTCGGCGTCCAGTATATTGTTGTAGGACAGGGGCTTGCCCGAGAGCTGCTCCCAAGGGAGATTGCTCAGAGGGGGCAGGTAGAGGGCGGCATCCTGGTGGGGGTTTTCGCCGTACCGAAGCTGATGGCGACGCCTAAGAACCAGGGGCAGGTCAATAGGCTGCTCCGGATGGGAGAAACCCGTGGCCTGCTTGATTCCTTCGACGATCATGGCGTCGTAGGAAGAGGTGGCGGCGAAGGCTTTTATCGCAAGTCGCTCCCGCGTGGCGGTCGACACGTCGCCATCGCTTCTCAGCTCCTCCACTACGGGTGAGTAGTCCGCTGTGTCCATCAGGACTATCACCTGGCTGAAGTTCTTGCCACCCGCCCTCAGAAGCGAGACTCCGCCTATGTCGATCTCCTCGAGCAGCTCCTCGAGGGGACGCACGTCCCTGGCCGCCTGCTCGAAAGGGTAGAGGTTGCAGACGATCATGTCCATCAGGGGGATGGACAGCTCGTCGATCTCGCTCATGTCGACGGAGCTCTCTCTGCGCGCGAGTATCCCTCCGAAGATCTTGGGGTGCAGAGTCTTCACCCTTCCGCCAAGTATATGAGGGTAGCCGGTTATCTGGGCCACCTCGACGACCTCTATCCCCGCCTTGCGGAGGAAGGAGTATGTCCCCGAGCTCGAGTAGAGCTCCCAGCCGAGGTCGAAAAGAGATTTCGCCAACTCGACGATCCCTGTTTTATCGTAAACAGAGAGAAGCGCTCGCCGTTTTATCATCGTGTCAGCCCCTTTCAAAAAACCGATCGTAATGAGCGCCGGGCTTCTGGCCGACGCATGCGGACGATCACTTTACCACGCTAGCTGCGATGGGGCAAGAGGAAAATCGCTTTTTCGCCGATCTGCGGATTGGTCGTCATCCTGTGTCATAATAGAGAGGGCTTTCGCCCGGGATGACATCAAAAGAACTTCGAGGTGTATCGCTTGAGTATTTGTAACGAGGTGCTGCCCCGGACGACTTTGATCCTCGCCGGGGGACAGGGAACGCGCATGGGCGGAGAGAAGCTGGCATTGGCCGTCGACTCGGAGCTTCTCCTGTCGAAGGTCGTCAGGAGGATAGTCTCATTCTCCGACGAGATTCTTCTTTCTGTGACGCCCGGCCAGGTTCCGTATGTTTCCAGCGTGCTGTCGGGTATAATCTCCAGGTACGGCATTCGCGTCGTGCAGGACAGCATTCCGATGAGAGCCGGCCCTTTGCTGGGCATAGTTTCCGGCCTCGAGGCGTCGTCATCGGACTGGTTGTTCGTGTGCGCCTGCGATATGCCCGCTATATCGGAGGCCGTCGTCAGGACTCTGTGGAAGTCGGGGGACAAGAGCGCGTCGGTGATAGTTCCCTACATCGGAGGGTTCTATCAGCCGCTGCATGCGTTCTACAACAGGTCCTGCCTTCCCGAGGCGGGGAGGCTCCTCCGGGAGGGGCGGCGAAAGACGACCGCTCTATACGACATGGTGCCCGTGTCGCTGGTGGAGGACGGGAATTTTTCGCATCTCCCGGGCTATAAAAGGTCCTTTGAGAACATCAACAGCATGGACGACCTGGAGAGGGTGGCGGGGCCTCTGCGGTAAGGCCGCCCTTGGCGGCGCGCTACATAAATGAAATTGTGAAGGAGACGTTTGATGGAACAGAAGCGCATTAGGAATTTTTGCATCATAGCTCATATCGACCACGGGAAATCCACTCTGGCCGACAGGCTGCTGGAGGAGACCAGGACGATCGAATCCCGGGATATGAAGCTGCAGGTCCTCGACTCCCTCGACCTCGAGAGGGAGAGGGGGATCACGATAAAACTCGTCCCCGTCCGGATGAACTACAGGGCGGAGGACGGGGAGGAATACGTCCTCAACCTGATAGACACGCCGGGGCACGTCGACTTCGGCTACGAGGTATCGCGATCGCTGGCCGCCTGCGAGGGGGCGCTGCTCGTGGTTGACTCGACGCAGGGCGTGGAGGCCCAGACCTTGGCCAACGCCTACATGGCGGTGGACCAAGGGCTCGAGATTCTGCCGGTGATCAACAAGATAGACCTGCCGTCGTCGCGCCCCGATTACGTGATAAAGGAGATCGAGGAGGTCGTCGGGATCGACTGCGACGAGGTCATACTCGCCAGCGCCAAGGAGGGCAGCGGAATCACGGAGATCCTGGAGCGAATCGTGCGAGACGTACCCGCTCCCGAGGGCGATCCGGGCGCACCTCTGCAGGCCATGATATTCGACTCCAAATACGACAACTACAAGGGAGTCATCTGCTACGTCCGGGTGGTGAACGGGACGATGAGGCCGGGGCGAAACATACGGTTCATGGCGACGGGAAATGTATTCCCCCTGGAGGAGGTCGGGGTGCTTCGACCCAGCTTCGAACCCGCTTCGGAGTTGGTCGCCGGGGAGGTGGGCTACGTTGTCTCCAACATCAAGACAGTGGCCGAGGCGAACGTCGGTGACACGATAACGGAGGATGCCCGTCCCGCCTCGTCCGCCCTTCCGGGCTACAGGAAGGTCAAGCCGGTTGTCTTCTGCGGCTTCTACCCCGTGGAGAGGGACGACTACCCCCAGCTGCGCGACGCGTTGGAGAAGCTCGTGCTAAACGACTCGGCGATAACCTTCGAACCGGAGACGTCGTTGGCGCTGGGCTTCGGCTTCAGGTGCGGCTTCCTGGGGCTGTTGCACATGGACGTGTCGAAGGAGCGCCTGCGCAGGGAGTTCGACGTAGAGCTGGTGGCCACCGCCCCCAACGTTATCTACGAGGTTCTGACGAAGAGCGGGGAGGTCATCGAGGCGCATCGCCCTTCTGACTTTCCCGAGATTGGAGATATCGAGGAGATACGGGAGCCGATGATAAAGCTCACCCTCTTCGTGCCGTCGGATTACGTCGGCAAGGTGATGAAGCTCTGCCAGGACAAGAGGGGGGTCTACATATCGATGGACTACCTTGCCCCCGACCGGGTGAGGCTCGTCTACGAGCTGCCGCTGGCCGAGTTCATAATAGATTTTCACGACAAGCTGAAGTCCCAGACGAGGGGCTTCGCGTCGCTCGACTACGAGCACACGGGACTGAAACCCTCCGATCTGGTTAGGGTCGATGTGCTGATCAGCGGCGAGGCGGCCGACGCTTTCTCCTTCATCTGCCACCGGGACTTCGCCTACACCCGCGGACAGGCGGTGGTGCGAAAACTGAAGGAGCTGATCCCGAGCCAGCTCTTCGAAGTCCCGATACAGGCGTCCATCGGCAAGAAGGTGATTGTCCGCCAGAACGTGAAGGCCCTCCGAAAAGACGTGATAGCCAAGTGCTACGGGGGCGACATCACCCGCAAGCGCAAGCTGCTCGAGAGGCAGAGAGAGGGAAAGAAACGCATGAAGCAGATCGGGAGGGTGTCCATCCCTCAGGAGGCCTTCCTCGCCTTCCTGAAGGTGGAGGAGGATGAGGAGTAGCACGGGCGAGGATATAGCGGGATTAATCCTCTCGGGCGGAGAGGATTTTTCCATCTACCTGCACATCCCCTTCTGCGCCGCCAAGTGTCCCTACTGCTCTTTCTACAGCTTCGTGCCGTCCGAGGGGGAGGTGGAAAGCTACTGCTCGCTTCTTGCGAGGGAGATCGACTTTTACGGAGAACTCCTGAAGGGCGGCGGTGTTCGTGCCGCTACATTCTACTTCGGCGGCGGGACCCCGACACTGCTTGCGCCGGATCGGTGGCGCGGTCTTCTGACCCGCCTTGGCGAACTCATCCCGCAGTCCGAGGGCATGGAGATAAGCGTGGAGGCGAACCCGGACTCCCTGTTGGAAGAGCACCTGTCCGCCTGGAGGGAGCACGGGGTGACAAGGGTGAGCGTGGGGGTCCAGAGCCTCTCCGACGACGAGCTGGTTCTGCTCGAGAGGCTGCACGATTCGAAAAAGGCCGAGCACGCAGTTCGGATGTGCGTGGACGAAGGCTTCTCCGTGAGCGCGGACCTGATCTTCGGGCTTCCGGGTCAGAGCCTGAGGTCGTTCGCCAAATCGGTTGAAGGGGTCGTGTCGCTTGGCGTGGATCACCTGTCGCTCTACCAGCTCACGGTAGACGAGGGTTGCAGATGGTCGGAGCAACGAGAGCCCGGTCCCGCGGACGGGTACGGATTCTACAGGTGGGCCCAGTGGCGTATGCCGAAATACGGATTCTCGCAGTACGAGATAGCGAGCTTCGCCCGGCCCGGGAGGGAGTGCCGCCACAACATGGCTTACTGGACGAATGGCCAAGTGCTGGCCCTCGGCGCCGGGGCGTGGGGGTGCGCCGACGGGCTCAGATACCGCAACGAGCGGACCGCGGCGGGCTACGCGGCTGCGATCGTTGCCACGGGGAACGCCGTCTCGGCGATGGAGCCTCTGGATGCGGAGGGGCGTGCGCGGGAGGCTGCGATACTGCTGCTGCGCACCTCGAGGGGCATAGTCTACGACGAATTCATCTCCCGGCACGGCGAGGACAGCCTTGCGGAGATACTGGCCGTGTTGAGGCAGGAAGTCCCACCCGAGTGCCTTATCCAGGGCGAGTCGTCGCTGACCCTATCCCCGAGGGGGATGAGGGTCGCCAACGCGATCTGGAGGCTGATCGTCCAGCCCTCTCCCGTTAGAGGGAGAGGGTTCTGTCCACGGCAAGAAGCGCCTCGGTGATCTCGAACATGTTCGATATCACACCGGCGCCTATGTCGGTCGTGAGGCCGAGATGGGACGTGCAGGTGCCGCATACGAGGATCCTGACGCCCTTTCTTTCGAGATCGCTCAAGTGGTCGAGCGACGAAGTGTGCTTCACGGCGAGCCTTACTCCCTCGTTCATCAGGGCGATTACCTCGGGAAGGGGTTCCACCTGGGAGAGGGTTCCGAGCAGACTCTTCATCAGGACCTCCCCCAGTAGCGGGTCGTCACCGCCCAGGACCGGCCTGGTGATCAGTATGCCGATGGACCTTCGCCGGTCGGCGACTGTTTCCTCCCGCAGGCTTGGCCCGGTCTCCTTCGGCTCGGGCGTCTCCTCCGGCTCGGTCGGAGTCTCTTCGTCCCCTTCGGTGGACGCCGGCGAGGCGACGCCCTCCGCGTGTGGCTCTTCAAGCTGCTGTACGGCGGCGGGGGCGTTTTCGAGGAGTGCCTCGCCGGCCGAGGCCTGTATCGTGATGTTCCCGTCCTCGTCCACTATCAGGACGGAGTAGCCTCTTGACTCCAGAAACCTCTTCACATTCGAGGCGGAGACGGCGTTGTCCAGCAGGACCTCCAGCTCCCTCGCGCCACTCTCGATCTGTGCCTTGGTCATTATCACCGGCTGCGGGCAGCTTCTCCCCCGAGCGTCTATCCTCTCCATAGTCACATGCCTCCAGGCTCTGCGTGTTAGAAGCTCGCGGAGATGTATCACGGCTCGTTTCTCCGCACGCCCAATTATAATGTAGAATAGATTTATGGACAAATGGCAGTGCCACCCCATGAGGCAGGTCGGCAGCTTGACGGCCGCACGAGACAAGTTCATGCCAGGAAAGGTGATTGACCCGCTTTGAGACCAACTGCAAAAGAAGCCGATATGCGCTCGCTTCCTTCGATGGATGTCCTTCTGAACAGCCCTCTCGTGACGCCGTTCTTCGCGGAGATTGGACGCGATGCGGCAAAATCGATACTGGGCTCGGCCCTCTCCTCCGCCAGGGAGGAACTGCAGGGAGGCGAACTCTCCTCCGCGTCGATAGAGGAGGTGCTCTCGAGGGCGATTCCGCTCTTGAAGAGGGCGTCGGAGTACAGCCTGGTCCCGGTAGTAAACGCCACGGGGGTCGTGGTGCACACGAATTTGGGCCGCTCCTGCCTGGCGGACGAGGCCGCGGACTCGGCCCTGTCGGTAGCGAAGAGCTACAGCACGCTCGAGTACGACCTCGACGAGGGTAGGAGGGGCTCGAGGACGGACCACGTGGAGTGGCTTCTGCGTCGCGTCACAGGCGCGGAGGCGGCAATCGCGGTCAACAACAACGCGGGGGCGGTGCTCCTTTCACTCGCGGCTCTGTGCAAGGGCAAGGAGGTCGTGGTATCCAGGGGGGAGCTCGTCGAGATCGGCGGCTCGTTCCGCATCCCGGAGATCATGGAGTTCTCGGGCGTCCGCCTGGTGGAGGTCGGCTCGACGAACAGGACGCACAGGCACGACTACGAGAGGGCCATCGGCCCTGACACGGCGGCCCTGTTGAAGGTGCATCCGTCCAACTTCCGCATGGAGGGCTTCGTCTGTTCCCCCTCGCGGGAGGAGCTGGCGTCGTTGGCCGAGGAGAGAGGGCTGTACTTCATAGAGGACCTGGGCAGCGGCACCCTGCTCGACCTGTCGCAATACGGTCTGTCCGGCGAGCCGACGGTCGGCGACTGTTTGAGGGGGGGAGTGCACCTTGTGACCTTCTCGGGCGACAAGCTGCTGGGCGGCCCACAGATAGGCGGTGCGGCGGGCAGGAAGGAGCTGGTGGAGGCGCTGAGGAGCTATCCGCTCCACAGGGCGCTGCGTGTGGACAAGATGACTTTGGCGGCCTTCGAGGCGACCCTGAGACTCTACCTGAGAGGGGAGGAGGGGGTCATACCGACGATCGCGATGCTGTCGGCCGATCCCGTCGCCCTGAGGTCCAGGGCCGAGGCCCTTCGCGACAGGCTGAAGGTCTCCTTCCCCCAAGGACGGTTCGCTTTGGTCGAGGTGGAGGACGCGGTCGGCGGTGGCGCGTTCCCAGCGAAGGACCTCCCCGGCTGGGGGGTGGCACTTTCCATGCCGGGATGGGGCGGCTCGGGCAGGATCCAGAAGCTGCTCAGAAAGGCGACACCTCCGGTGGTCGCTGGTGCGAGGGAGGACGAAGTCCTGATACACGTGCGAACCCTGCTGCAGGGGGACGAGGAGCGTATCGAGGACGCATTCGGGCATGTCGAGCGTGTTCTCGCCGCTCGGACGGAGGAGGAGGGCGGCGATGGAAGGTAGGGAGATATCGCTGGTGCTCGGCACGGCCGGGCATATAGATCATGGAAAGACCACCCTGGTTCGAGCAGTTACCGGGGTCGACTGCGACAGGCTGTCGGAGGAGAAAAAACGCGGCATCACGATAGAGCTTGGGTTCGCACCCCTGAGGCTCGATGATGGCCGAATCGCAAGCATTGTCGACGTGCCCGGGCACGAGAGATTTATCCGCCAGATGGTAGCGGGCGCCTCGGGAATAGACGGAGTGCTGCTGGTGGTGGCGGCAGACGAGGGAGTCATGCCTCAGACCAGGGAGCACCTGGAGATTCTCGACCTGCTCGGGGTGAGGGATGGACTGACGGCACTGACCAAGACGGACTCGGTGGACTCCGAGCTGATGGAGCTGGCACTCGAGGACGTGCGCGACTGCCTGAAGGGGACGTTCCTGGAGGGGAGGCCGATCGTGCCGGTTTCGGCCCTGGAGGGAAGGGGTATGGATCTACTGAGGAGGGAGCTGGCACTGCTCGTGGACAGGATAACCCCGCGCCCCAGGAAGGGGCCCTTCTTCCTTCCGGTGGACAGGACCTTCCCGATGTCAGGCTTCGGGACTGTGATAACCGGTACTGCCTACAGGGGCGAGCTCCGTCCCGGCGCGGAGGGAGTGGTTCTGCCGTCCGGGCGGGAGGGGCGGATACGAAGCGTGCAGGTACACGGAGCTAACGCCGATGTCGCAATGGCGGGGCAGAGGGTCGCTGTCAGTTTGGCCGGGGTATCGATAGACGAGATCGCAAGGGGAGACGTGCTGGCCGCCAAGGGGATATACGCGCCGACCAAGTGCTTCGAGTGCGAATTTCGCCTACTGGACAGCGTTCCCTCCCTCAGGCACTGGCAGCGAGTGCGCCTTCACATAGGGACGTCGGACGTCACAGCGAGGATCTCCCTCCTTCAATCACCCTCGATGAAGGGCGGTGAGACGGTTCCGGCGCAGATTATCACGGAGGAAGAGGTCGTGTGCCTGGTCGGCCAAAGGTTCGTCGTCCGTAGGTACAGTCCGCTGGAGACGATCGCGGGAGGACGAGTCCTCTCCGCCTACGCGTCGAAACCGCGTGGGAGGAGCGCCAGGATGGCGTGCGTAGAGCGCATCTCGGCGCTGGCCGGTGCCGAGTCGCCGGAGGAGAGGTTCACAGTGCTTCTCGACTCCTCGGGGATCCTGAGCCTGGACGAGACTGTGCGGCACTTGCAGGAGGCCCCGTCGGACGTAGTGAAGATCGGCGAGAGGTTGCGTATGGACCCCAAAGGACTGATGCTCCTTCTCACACCGGATGAAGGCCGCGAGGAAATCGCTCGGGCGGGAGTGGTATTTCTGCAGGGAGAGAGGAAGCTCTTCCTGTCGCCCGAAAGAACGGTCGGGCTGGCTACGGAGGTCGTCTCCTTCCTTCGTGATTTCCACGAGGCGCATCCGTCGCAGGCGGGAGCCGTCGCGGACGAGGTGTCACGTAGTGCTCTGAAGGGCTTCGAGCCGAGAACCGCCAGGGCCTTCCTGGAGATTCTTGTCTCGGGCGGCGTGATAGTCGCGGGGGAGGGTTTCGTCCGGCTGAGCACCTTCACGCCGCGCGACGACGAGAGGTTCGCCAGGGAATCCGAGACTCTCCTGGACATATGCAGAAGAAGGGGCTTTCAGCCTCCGCTCATAGAGGAGCTGGCGGCGGAGTCCGGGCTGGACGAGAAGAGCTTCGCGTCCTTGCTGAAGGAGATGCGCGAGACCGGGATCCTGTCCATAGTGTCGGGATTCGTTCTGTCGGCGGAGGTCGAGGAGAGGCTCCTGGATCTGCTGCTGAAGGAGAGGGAGGGCTTCACCCTGGCCAGGGTAAGGGATCTGACCGAAAGCACCAGGAAATTTGTCCTGCCCCTGCTCGAGTACTTGGACGCAAAGGGGTACACGAGGAGGGCGGGAGAGGCGCGAATACTGATACCGTCTAGGTTGAAACGGCGCGCTTGATTCAGTCCGCCGCCACTCCGAGGCTCGAATCCCCGGACATGAGGGGTCCGAGAAATTTGATATTTTTCTGTATTCATGGTACCATATTCTGCACGACGAGTTACTAGGAGTGACTTGAATGGCAGGAAACATAGTATCGATCCGAGAGCAAGTGGCAATGTACAAGGGGCTGACGGTCCGCTACCGGACGGCCAAGGGACGCCGCAAGGTCGAGGAGCGTCAGGGAGTCGTCCTCGAAACCTATCCGAAACTTTTCACTCTTTACGTTGAATCCCAAGACAGCAAAGTCTCCTTCAGCTATGCGGAGCTCCTGACCCGCGAGGTCGAGTTGGAGCTTTTGCCAAGCAACAGAAGTTAGCCCGAAATTGCACATGCATCCAGGTATGCCCCGCCACATGAAGTGTGGAGGGGCATACTTTATTTCATCATGCACGGAAGGGAGAGGTGGAATTGATCTACTGTCTGCCGTCGGCGGCCAAGCTGAATCTCACACTGCGCGTCATTGGAAGGCGCGAGGACGGTTACCACGAACTGCGTTCCCTTTTTTACCGACTTTCCCCGGTTGAAACATTGACAATAGAGACCGATTATGGTCATAATGTAAAGAATAAGATTAATGTCACCGGCTTGCAAATCAAAGGCAGAAATATCCTTGAAGACGTCCTTGAGTTGGCGGCGACCAGGGGGAAATTTCCACCGTTGAGGCTGCGACTTCACAAGGAGGTCCCCCCTGGAAGCGGCCTTGGAGGGGGCAGTGGCAACGCGGCCACGCTGATCTCGTGGCTCAACCTGTTTTTGAGCGAGGAAAACTCGTTGCGAGGCGAGGAGGTGGGCTCCGACGTTCCCTTTTTCCTGGAAGGCGGAAAATGGGCCCAAGTCGGCGGAAGAGGGGAGGACGTCCAACGATTGCCGTACAACCCTCCGCACTATCACGTCGTTGTCGCCATACCCTCGTGGAGCATGTCGACACGCAGGGCGTTCTCGCTGCTGGCGGCGAGATTCGGGTCCTCGCGCCTGATGAGCGAGGATCAGGCGGAGATGGAGAGAGACGACGTGATGGGCAAGCTTGGGGCCTGTCGACATTACGGCCTGCTCCCCAACGACTTTGCACCTTTTCTCATGGAGGCTCACCCTGAATACAACGATCTTTTCAGGACTTTCGATGAGGGCGGCGCCCTCGCATGGGGGATAACAGGCAGCGGAGGCGCTGCATTCTCATTCTTCATAGACGGGGATGAATGTGCAAGAACAGCCGCGGTCCTTGGCGGCATCGGATGGATAAAAAAAATATTGATTCTGGAGTGATGACCGATGAGAGGACAAAGAACGGAAAGACTGATACGGATCGCCACGAGGTTTCTCACCTGTCCGTCGAGGCAGCTCTCCCTGACGTCGCTGGCCGAGGACTTTCTCGTCTCGAAGACAGTCATCAGCGACGACGTCACGATAATCGACGAGTCACTCGCGAAGGAGGGTCTCGGCGGCATAACGGTCGACAGGGGAAGGACGGGGGGCGCTTTTTTCGTGCCCCGCCTGGACGAGGATGTCAAGCGCGGTTTCCTCGAGGACCTAGTGGTCCTGCTGAACGACGAGGAGCGCTTTCTGCCCGGCGGGATGGTGTATTATAGCGACATCCTCTTCAACCCGCACTTCGGGCTTAGACTGGGCTACATAATGGCGTCCCTGTTCAGCGAGATGCGCCCGGACATCGTGATGACGTCCGAGGTCAAGGGGATTCCGCTCGCCCTCTTCACCGCTCATGCGATGGGGATACCCCTCGCTGTCTGCCGTTTCAGAAACAGGGCCAGCGACGGCTCGGCCGTTACCGTGCACTACCCGACCAAGAACGGCGAGATAAAGGCGATGTACATGGGTACCAAGCAGCTGTCCAGCGGAAAAAAAGTGGTCATAATCGACGATTTTATGAGAGGCGGAAGCACGGCCGCGGGAATGCTCCTCGTCGCCAAGGAGTTTGGCGTCGAGGTCGTGGGGACAGGTGTCTTCATCGTCGCATCCGAGCCATCGGAGAAGGCGGTCGCATCGTACAGGGCCCTCCTGCGGCTGGAGAGCGACGAGGACGGGAAACCGCGCATGATGATTTCAGATGAAGGCGAGGTTTGACGATACCCTCCCGCTGATATAAAATCCCCCTTGATGGAAGGGAGGTGACTTCATCTTTCATGCGTGTATACGTGGAGAAGGACGAATGTATCGGATGCGGAGTGTGCGCTCAGGTGTGTCCCGAGGTATTTTCGATGGACGAGGATGCCGGGGTTTCCAAGGTAATACGCCCTGAGGGAGGCGACTGCGCCGTTGAAGCTGCCGACAGCTGCCCGGTGGGATGTATTACAATAGAGGATTGACGAACAGGCGCGCTTATTCGTAAATGAGATCGACTATTGCTTTTCTCCGTCGCACTGGCGTATAATGAGCAGCGCTTCAAAGGAGGGCCTATAGCTCAAGTGGTTAGAGCCACCGGCTCATAACCGGAAGGTTCCTGGTTCGAGTCCAGGTAGGCCCACCATACTTTTTTCGTCAATCAGCGTACCGAGATGATCTAGAAAAGAAGCTCCGGAGAAGGGGCTTCTTTTTTCTGTGCCCGTGATGACAAGAAACTGCGCTGCTCCTCGGGATTACAGAGGTGAGTCCTCGTCGCTTGTCCGCGGAATGTATGTGCGGCTCTTTAAGTTATAATTGCAGGAGGGCGGTGGATCCTTCGCCGTTCCTGAGCGGGCGCGATAATGAGGGACGCACTGTCGGGCCTATGGATGAAACCTTGGCCGCAGTGATTTTGACGGACGTTTTTTCGCCTTGGGAGGAGATATGGTTGGCCGTTCGGACGAAGGTATACCGAAGAAAGAAGGATGTGCTGTCGAAGTTCGTCAAAAGCACGCTGCTTCCGCAGCTGGACGTCCCGGAGGGGAAGGGGCCGGGAAGGGCGAGGATCGCGGATTTTCAACTGGACATCGAGATGTTCTTGCGGGGGCTTTTCATGATGCGGTCGACTCGGCGCGACAGGGACGGAACGGTCGTGGTGGCCGTAGCGCCCGTGGGCTTCAAGAGTGATTCGCTGCGAAAGCTCGGGCGCTACATCGATTATCTGAAGGCCAGAAGCGGCCTTCTTACGAACGGTCTTGAGCTGAGGGTGTACGAGAGGGCCCCCGGAGGGGGGATAGAGCTATCCTTTCAATGCACCGAGGAAGAGATCCCCTCGAGGACCGAGGAGCTGAGGACGCTCCTCGGCCTTGCAGCGGCGAGCAAAGTCGAGACGGACACGCTTTCGGCCGAAGACTCGGCGGATCAGGATGAGGGCGAACCTGAAAAGGCGCCCGCTAACGACGAGCCGATGTCTGAACCAGAGCCGGTGCCCGAGCCGGCGGGAACCCTGCAGGGGAGTGACGAGCCCCCGGAGGCGTCGAGCGACGCGACCGTGATTCCCGGGCCAGAGCGGGAGGGGGGCGGGATGAAGATCATCGCCGTCTACCACAACAAGGGGGGAGTCGGCAAGACGACCATATCGGTCAACCTCGCGGCCGCCCTCAGGAACAGGGGCCTTCGTGTGCTGCTGGTGGACATGGACGCCCAGTCCAACGCCACCTTCGCGGTGGGGCTGCTCAAGTTCCAGTTCGAGGAGGAGGACGACATCATCGACAAGTACGTCTACCATATCCTTGGCTCGGGGGACTTCGACTTCATCCCGGACGTGGTCCGCGAGTCGAGTTCGTTCAACACCCCGGAGATAGACGTGATCCCCTCGCATATAGACCTAACCAACCACCAGTACAAGCTCACCCAGATCTCCGCCTGCAGGTCTCGCCTCATGACCAAGCTCGACAACGTTCGGGACGATTACGATTTCGTCATAATCGACGCGCCCCCTTCCAGGGACCTCTACGCGGAGATCGCCCTGGCCACGGCGGATTACCTGATCATACCGTCCGATCTGAGGCCCTTCGCCAACCAGGGGCTGACCAATGTCGAACAGTTTGTCCGAGACGTGAACGAGTTCAGATGGACGATCCACCGAGAACCGCTTGGTGTTTTCGGCGTTCTGCCGTCGAAGATATCCACAAACCACCAGTTCATCAAGTTCACCCTTCCGAGGCAGAAGCAGTCGGTCGTGGAGAGGTACGGCTTCTCCCTCATGGACAGCGTGATTTTCGAGAGAATGCCGTTGGCAACGGCGCTCAGCCGCACCAAGAGGCAGGAGGAGATGGACATACCGGACCCGAAGTCGATCTTTGATTTCTGCAAGGAGGAGGTCTCCCCGTCGGCCAAGCAGGCCGCCGTTGACTTCCAGATGCTTGCGGACGAAGTCCTGGAAAAGGCGGGAGTTTGACAGTGAGACACTTTTTGGTGGATGTGAAGAGCATAAGATGCGCCGGTGCGAGGTCGGAGTTCGACCCGGAGGTAGTCGAGAGGCTGGCGGACTCGATCCTCAGGAGCGGCGGGTTGGTGAAACCGCTGGTGCTTCTTCCGTCCGGCCCGATGACCTACGAGGTGGTGGGCCGGCGCTTGGAGTACTGGGCTGCCGTGAGGGCCAGGGAGAAGGACCCGAGGGCGGGTGAGATGGTCAATTCCTACATCATAGAGCCGGAGTCGGCCGGGGTGGTGGAGCGACAGCTGACCATCCTGCGCTCGACAGAGACGAAAAGCAGGATGGAGAGCGACTCCGCGGGGGGACTTGATGAGTCTGCGTTCGAAGAGATTGCCTCCAGGTTGACGTCGATCGAGAGGGCGGTGGCGAAGTGCGCGACCTTGGAGCAGCTGGAGGAGGCCCTGCGCAAGACCCGGGACTCGATAGAGTCCTCTGTCGCATCCGCGAAGCCGGCGTCACGGAAGAGGGCGGCCAAGCGCGAGTTCAACAAGGATGGTCCGTACGACCAGGAGAATCTGAGCGCGGCGACCGTGCCGGCGCTGAAAGAATTTGCCAGTAGCAGCGGGATTTCGTTTCCAGGACGAATTAAAAAACAGGAGCTGATCAACCTTATCTTAGCTCATTATCAGACCCGGTAATAGACAAAGGGATGCAAGGGGCCCTGCGGACAACTCCGCGGGGCCCCGTTCTTTTGTAAAAAATTTAACGCTCGGCGATATTTGACAAAGGGAAGTACTTCAATTATTATCCGTGAAGGAAATACTTCATATCTCGATTGGTAGTGCATTATATCCTTCAAGGAGGGCCTATGCTCAAAGGATTGATCGCTTCGAAATTACGACAGATGACTCCGGGACAAAGGATGGTCGCCGGCTATATCATCGAAAACCCATACGACGCCGCATTTTTGACGGCGTCCCAGCTTGGGAAGATGGTGGGCGTCAGCGAGACGACTGTCATTCGTCTTGCTCACCTGCTGGGGTTCTCCGGCTATCACCAGCTCCGAGGCGCCATGAGCGGCCTGCTGCTCGACAGGCTGTCGACCCTGGAGAGGATAAGGGAGTACGGCGCATCGCAGGAGCAGGACTACTTCGAACGGGCCCTGCACAAGGACATGGGTACGATCGACATGGCCCTTTCGTCCGTCTCCTTCGAGGACGTCAAGAGGCTGGGAGAGGCGATAGCCTCCGCGGGGGCGGTCTACCTGGCAGGTTACAGAAGCTCGTACTCTCTCTCATACTACCTCCAGTTCTACCTGTCCTGGATCTTGCCGAACGTGAAGAGCATCAGCCCGGATATGCCCTTTGAGATGCTGTTGAACTCGCCCCGCGACGGTCTCGTCCTGGGGATAAGCTTTCCCCGCTATTCCGCGTGGACCGTGAAAGTCCTCGAGACGGCGTCGAAGCTCGGCCTGACCACCGCGTCCATTACGGACGACATGGCGAGTCCGCTGGCGGTCAGGTCCAAGTACACGGTGGCGGTACCGTACCGGCCGGTTTCTTTTATCGATTCGTTCGCCGCGCCCATGAGCGTGTTGAACTGCCTGATTCTCAGTGTCGCTCAGCGTCTGGGGGACGACGTCACCCGAAAGCTGTCGATGTTGGAGAAGCGTTGGGAGGAGGAGGAGGTCTACATTCAGCAGAAAGCGCCGGTGAAACAAGAGTATAGAGCCGGTATTTCAAACGAGCGGTGAAAGGAGTTGGCGCCAAGTGGATCTGGGACATCTGATACCTAGGAACTTCAAGGGAAAACTCAGGACTGCCGTGCGAGGAGAGGGGGTTTATCTGTACGACGAGAAGGGCGACGCCTACATGGATGGCTGTTGCGGAGCTCTGCTGTCGAATATAGGGCACGGAGTGAAGGAGGTGGCCGACGCCATCCACGAGCAGCTTCTGACCATGGAGTTCGCTCATCCATCAAGGTGGAACAACAAAGTCTCGGTCGAGGCGGCCGCCGAGGTCGCGTCGTTGACCCAGGGAGACCTCGACTACGTATGGTTCGTCAGCGGGGGAAGCGAGGCGATCGAGTCCGCGATGAAGATGGCGCGCCAGTACTTCGTGGAGCGCGACGGGCCCGGGTCGGGCAAGTTCAGGATGGTCGCCCGCTGGAACTCCTACCACGGGGGCACCACCGGCACGATGGGGCTCGCCGGGAACATGGGCAGGAGGCGTATATTCGCTCCGCTGTTCCTCGAGGCGCCGAAGATCCAGGCTCACTACTGCTACCGTTGTCCGTTCAACCTTAAGTATCCGGAGTGCGGCGTCGCCTGCGCTCACTCATTGGAGGACGAGATCCTGCGCATAGGGGCCGAGTCGGTCGCGGCCTTTTTCGCGGAGCCTGTGGTCGGCTCCACCGTGGGCGCTCTGAATCCACCGAAGGAGTACTGGCCGATAGTGCGCGAGATCTGCACGAAGTACGATGTGCTGCTGGTGGCCGACGAGATCATGAGCGGCATGGGGAGGGCGGGAAAGCCCTTCTGCACCCAGCACTGGGACGTGGTCCCGGACATCATCTGCTCCGCCAAGGCTCTGTCCGGAGGGTACGCTCCGGTGGGCGCGATGATCGTCAGAAAGGGGATCGCGGAGAGGATCAGGGACGGAAGCGGAGCTTTCCAGCACGGCTTCACATACAACGGCAACCCGGTTACAGCGGCGGCCGTGACAGCGACCATCAGGTACATGAAGAAGAACAACGTCTTTGAAAACGCCGTGGCAATGGGCAGGAGGTTCGAGGAGAGGATACCCTCCCTGGAGGAGATCCCGATAGTCGGAGAGGTGCGCGGCCTTGGCATGATGCGGGGGATAGAGCTTGTCTCGGACAAGGAGAGCAAGTCCCCGTTCCCGCCTGCGATGAAGGCGGCGGCGGTCGTCACCGAGGAGTGCATGAAGCGCGGACTCGTGATCTATCCGGGCACCGGGCAGATCGGAGGGGTGGCGGGGGACCAGTTCCTCTTTGCGCCTCCGCTCACCGTAACTGGAGAGGAGATGGACACGATGACGGCGCGTCTTGAGGAGGCCCTTAAGGCCTCGGTCGGGGCGCTCAAGGTAAAGGGGTAGTATGCTCCCCTTTATATCTCAATGCAGAAGGAGGAAGAAGTTCATGAAGAAGGGTGTTTTGGCACTTGCGCTTGTCGGCATAATGGTGTTCGCATCGGCCGGGTTGGCTGATACGTTCATAACGATCGGCAGCGGCGGCGTGGGGGGCACTTACTACCCCCTCGGAGGGGCGATGGCGGAAGTACTGACCAACGCCGGGATCGGGGTCAGGGCGACGTCCCGCTCCACCTCGGCCTCGCGCGAGAACTGCCGCTTGGTGGCGTCCGGGCGCGCTCACATAGGCATGTCCATGGCATCTACACTCTACCAGGCCATAACAGGCACCGAAGCCTTCGAACCGGACGGGAAGCTTCCGCTCCAGATCCTCATGAGCATGTATCCCGCCCCCCATCACCTGGTGACGGTGAAGGGCTCTGGCATCACGAAGCTTGAGGACATCAAGGGCAAGAGGGTGTCGGTCGGAGCGCCGGGAGGCGGCGACCAGATCCTCACCAACCTGATCCTGGCGGCCGCCGGGATCGACCCGGAAAAGGACTTCACAAAGCAGCAGCTCACTCAGCCGGAGGGCGTCATGGCGCTGAAGGACGGAAACGTGGACGCGGTGTTCTGGAACTTTGCCGCTCCCGGCTCCGCGGTGCTCGAGGTGGCGGCGCAGCGTGAAGTGGTCATGATTCCGCTGGAGGAGGACCTCGTCAACAAGATCATCGAGGTCAACCCGTTCCTCATCCCGTACACGATCAAGACGGGCGTGTACGAGAGCATCAAGGAGGACATTAGGACGATAGCGGACGGAAACTACCTGGTGGTGAGGGACGACATGGACGAGACCCTATCCTACAACCTGGTGAAGACCATCATCGAGAACAGGGACAAGTTCATGAACATAACGACCCAGGCCGAGCACTTCACTCCCGAGGAGGCAAGTGTCGGGATCACGGAGTTCGTCTCAGGGGCAAATAAGTACTTCATCGAGCAGGGAATCGATATGAAGTAGAGGGCGTTCAAGCCCGTTGAAGTCACTCCCTTCCCGGCCCCGGATCGGCTTTTCGACCTTTCCGGGGCCGGAGGGGAGGCGACTGGAGGACGCATGAATAACCCCACCAGGAGGTTTCTACATGAAGACCGAAAACAATCCGCCCGTTGAGCAGACTGTTTTAGAAAAAGAGATCGTAGAGGGAGGAAAAAGAGAGCTCAAGGGGTGGCAGTATTGGGTGGTGGCGGGCATCGCCTTGGCGGCGTCACTCTTCCACCTTTACACGGCCGCGTTTGGACTCCTCTCCGCGATGTACCAGAGGGGAGTGCACTGGATGTTCATGGGAAGCTTGATCTTCCTGATCTTCCCCGCGACGAAGAACCGCCCCAGGGACAGGATAGACCCTTGGGACTGGGTGCTGGCGGCCCTCGTGGCGGTCGGCTGTCTGAACATCCTCTTGAACTGGGAGGCGATCGCGATGCGGGAGGGCATGCCCATCGCCTCCGACATATACCTGGGCGTCATGATGGTTGTGCTGGTCATCGAGGCGGGCCGTCGGGCCATGGGATGGCCCCTTCCTTCCGTGGCGATAATCGCTATCATCTATGCGCTGTTCGGACAGTATTTCCCCGGCGTCCTGGGTCACAGCGGGTTTCCGATCGAGGAGCTGGCGCCCTTCCAGTACTTGCGCACGGACGGCATCTTCGGCGTGCCTCTCGGTGTGTCGGCCTCGTTCATTTTCTTGTTCGTGCTATTCGGGGCGATTCTCAGCGTGACCGGCGCCGGGCAGTTCTTCATAGACCTGTCGCTGGCTCTCACCGGGCGCAGCCAGGGGGGGGCGGGCAAGGCCGCGGTCGTGGCAAGCGGCCTGATGGGTACAGTGTCGGGGAGCTCCGTTGCCAATGCCGTGACTACAGGAGCCTTCACCATCCCCCTGATGAAGGAGGCGGGCTACACCTCCACATTCTCGGGAGCAGTGGTGGCGGCGTCATCCACGGGAGGGCAGGTCATGCCCCCCGTAATGGGCGCGGCGGCCTTCATCATGGCCCAGTTCCTGGGCATATCCTACTGGGATATCGTGGTCGCTGCGGCTCTGCCCGCCACACTGTACTTCATCTCCATCGTTGCCATGGTCCACTTTCGCGCCGGAAGGAGGGACATCAAGAGTTTGACGGCCGATACCGCGCCCAAGGTTGGCAAGGTCCTAAAGGAGGGCTGGCACCTGCTGCTGCCCATCATCACCCTGGTGATCTTCCTGGCCCTCGGCTATTCGGCGGTGAAGGCTGTCTTCTGGTCGATCATCATCATGATCTTCGTATCGTGGATCGGCAAGGCCGAGTACCGAATGACGCCGAAGCGACTGCTGGATGCCCTCATCAGCGGCGGGTTAGGGGCCGTGGAGGTAGCGGCCGCCTGTGCATGCTCCGGCCTCGTAATAGGGGTCATAGGGATCACCGGCGTGGGGCTGGCCTTTTCGTCGTTCGTGATAAACCTGTCGGGGGGCATTCTGCCGATGGCGCTTATCCTAACGATGATCGGGTCCATAATACTCGGGATGGGAGTCCCGACGACGGCCCAGTACATTATCACCTCGACTCTCGCGGCACCAGCCCTGTACCAGATGGGGGTGCCCTTGATGTCGGCCCACCTGTTCTGCCTCTACTTCGGGGTGCTGGCCGACGTGACCCCGCCGGTGGCGCTCGCCACCTACGCGGCCGCGGGGATTGCGAGGAGCAACGCCATCAAGACGGGATTCACGGCGCTGCTCACCGCGTCCGCCGGATTTTTGGTCCCGTACATGTTCGTATATAACAACCACCTGCTATTCCAGGGCAATCTTCTGCAGATAGCCTACTCTTTCGGCACGGCCCTGATGGCCATCATTGGCCTGGCAGCGGGGGTCCAGGGGTACTACCACTCCAAGCTGTCGCCGATCGAGAGAATATTGCTGTTCATCGTCCCGTTCCTGCTCATAGTCCCGAACATGCTCACCGACGCGGTCGGCCTGGTCATACTCGCCGGAGTGTTTCTGTGGCAGAAGGGAGCCGCGAGGCGAGGGCTCGGGCGAGAATCGGAGCCAGGTGGCACAGAATCTTAAGGAGGTGTCGACTCTTTATGGTAAACAAGCTGATTAAACCTGTCATGTCGGCCGAGGAGGCCGTTAGTCGCATCAAGCCTGGCGCTTCGCTGATGGTCGGCGGGTTCAACTTCGCGGGAGTTCCCTATACCCTGATCGACGCTCTCATGGCGCAGGGTACCGGGGATCTTCACCTGATCGCGAACGATACCCTGTACGCAAACGACCGACACCCGGACGGGGTCGGTCATGGCAAGCTTGTGGTGAGCGGCCGATGCCGCAAGGTGACCGCTTCCCACATCGGCCTGAACCGGGCGACACAGAAGCTGTTCAACGAGGGAAAACTCGAGCTGGAGCTGGTACCGCAGGGCTCTTTCGTCGAGCGAATCAGGTGTGGCGGCTTCGGCCTCGGGGGCGTGCTCACTCCTACTGGCGTCGGCACGATCCACGAGGAGGGAAAGCAGATAGTAGAGGTGGAGGGAAAGAGATACATCTTGGAGCCGCCTCTTAAAGCCGATGTCGCCATAATCCGTGGTTACAAGGCCGACCGGGGCGGCAACCTGACCTACTACGGGACCGGTCGCAACTTCAACCCGGCCATGGCGACGGCAGCAGACCTGGTGATAGCCGAGGTGGACATGATCCTTGGCCAGGGGGATATCAACCCGAACGACGTCGTGACACCGGGGATGCTGGTCGACATTCTTGTTTTGAAAGGAGACGGATACTATGCTACCCGTACTTGATGAGGAGGTCGTCCGTAACAGGATAGCCAAAAGAATAGCAATGGACCTCGAGGACGGCGTGGTGGTGAACCTGGGGATAGGGATTCCCACCCTTGTCTCGGATCATCTTCCGGACGGGGTGCACGTCCTTCTGCAGACGGAGAACGGAGTGGTGGGAGCGGGGCCCAAGCCCGAAGAGGACGATCTGCGCCTCATAGGCGCGGGAGGGCGCTGTCTGTCGCTCCTCCCGGGGTCGTCGATCATCGCGAGCGACACCAGCTTCGGCCTAATAAGAGGAGGGCACCTCGACGCCACGGTTCTGGGCGCGCTCGAGGTGGATAGCGACGGCAACCTCGCTAACTGGATGATTCCGGGCAAGATGGTCCCGGGCATGGGCGGTGCGATGGATCTGGTGACCGGCGCCAAGGCGGTCTACGTGGCGACTACTCACATCGACAAGAGAGGCAGGCCGAAGCTGGTCAAGGAGTGCACTCTTCCTCTGACCGGCAAGGGAGTCGTCAGCGTGGTCGTCACCGAGTTCTGCCTGGTAAGAAGGCAGGAGGGCCGCATGGTGCTGCACGAGATCTCACCGGAGGTCACGCTGGAGGAACTCAAGGCCAACACCACGATGGACTTCGACGTCTCCCCCGATCTCTCCCCGATGAAGGGAGTAGCGTGACGACTATGAAAGGACACGAAAGATGAGAAGAGTCGTTATTCTAAGTGCTTGCAGGACGCCCGGAGGAAAGTTCGGCGGCGCGCTCAAGAGAGTGGAGGCCCCGGACTTGGGGGCGGCGGCCCTCTCCGAGGCTGTTAAAAGATCGGGGGTAGACCCGAAGGATATCGCAGAGGTGATAATGGGCAACGGATGGCAGGCCGGGGTGGGAGCGAACCCCGCCAGGATCGCCATGTTTCGGGCGGGCCTTCCGGATGACATACCGGCCTTCACCCTGAACAAGCGCTGCGGCTCGAGCCTTAGAACGGCGATGCTTGCCGCCGACAGGATTCGGTTAGGCGATGCCGTGGCGATGGCCTCCGGAGGAATGGAGAGCGCGTCGAACACGCCCTACATCCTTCAGGACGCCCGGTGGGGTTTCCGGATGGGAGAGAAAAAGGCGCAGGACATCCTTCACAAGGACGGCTTTCACTGCCCACTGTCGGACATGCTTATGGGGGCGACCGCCGAGATCCTTGCGGAGGAGCGCTCGATCAGCAGGGAGGAGCAGGACGAGTATGCTCTGAACAGCCATAGGAAGGCAGTGGCGGCGATCGAGGGCGGTTTCTTCAAGGAGGAGATAGTCTCCGTCGATGTCAAGGACAGGAAGAAGGGGACAATCACTGTAGATACCGATGAAATCCCGCGCACCGACACATCCCTCGAGTCGCTGGCCAAGCTGCCGCCCATCTTCAAGAAGGACGGGACGATAACGGCTGGGTCCAGCTCCGCGCTCTGCGACGCTGGAAGCGCGTGCATCGTAGCGGACGCCGAGTGGGCTCAGGCCAACGGGCACAAGCCACTCGCAGAGATACTCGGATACGCCTCCGGGGCGCTTGACGCGGTTCACATGGGACTCGGTCCTGTGGTGGTGATGCCCAAGGCTCTTGAGCGCGCCGGGCTTGAGCTGAACGACATGGAGATAATAGAGATAAACGAGGCCTTCTCGGCGCAGATCCTGGCGTGCCACCGCGACATGCCCTTCGACATGGAGAGATTGAACCCGTGCGGCGGGGCGATAGCGCTCGGGCATCCGATAGGCGCCACGGGGGGCAAGATCCTTGCGACCCTCGTCTATTCTCTGAAGCGCATGAACAAGGAGCTTGGAATCGTGAGTGCATGCATCGGCGGCGGGCAGGGCGTCGCCATGGTGGTGAAGAACCTGTAGTCAAGATTCTTCGCGCAACAAGGATGCGGGGAAGACGCGGGCATTTTTATGGAGCCCGCACCTTCCCCGCATCCCCCTTGGAGGGCCGCGCTGCCTGCGGCGACATCCCGGTACTTGCAAAAAAAGGCTCTACGGACAATAATAGTATGGACATTAGGCTGCTGCATAACTGGGTGTTCAGCAGGCGATCATGTTCTCGTGTCATCATAAACGAGGCGACAGAGATACGTCGCGGGCAAACAAGGGCAGGGGCGGAGGCGACCGGTGTTGTATGTCGCACCCCTCTTCGGTACGCCTTCGACGTGCCAATACCGCAGTAGTGCTGTGGGCTTGATGTGTCTTAATACATCATCGTGAAAAGCCTGCAGGGCCTCGGATAGCATCCGTGGCCTTGCGCTCTGTTTGCTTTTCGCCGGTTGCGAGAGGGGGGATGGCCATGAGCAGAGCTTTTATCAAAGAAGACGAGGATCAACAGAGCTACCTGGAGTGGCAGAAGCTCCTGAAGGACAGGGAGGAATTGTTGCGAATCCTTGAGAAAAAAAAGAAATACATTCAGGAGGACCCAGCCGCCGAGTCGATCCCGGAGGAGAAGCGCCGCGAGATGCTAGCGAAGTACGAGGAGGAGGCGGAGGAGGTAAAGCGACTGCTGGAGGAGATGCTTTCAGAGATAAGGACTCCTTGAGCCTGCCTGTGTCCGCGTTCTTAAAGTCCGTGAAGGAAAACGCCGCAAGCCCATGAAGCGAGAAGCCGGGCCTGCGGCGTCTTTTCCATGAAGCGATCGAAGCATATCAGGGCTCTTGTGACTATGCTTGATCGCCGACCGGCGTTTCTACCTCGTCCAGGCCTTGCCTTATGATGATGACGACCGAGATGATGATAAACACGGAGGCGATGAGCATCGGAGAGGATAGGGTCTCGTCCCCCAGGGACCATCCAAGTATTATCGCGACGATCGGATTGACGAACGTGTGGGTGACCACCCGGGACGCCCTGTCCACCTTTAGCAGCCAGATGAAGGCCGTGTATCCTATCAGAGAACCAAATACGATCAGGTAGGCCAACGACAGTACTGACTTGAGGGAAAAAGCCTCGAGGGCCAGGCGGGATGGCTCCCCGGCCGCCGCGGACAGGATCAGCAAAAGGATGCCCCCGGCTGTCATCTGCATCCCCGAGGCCAACGCGCCCGATTTTGCTATGGGTGCCTTGCGCGAGCAGAGGGCCCCCAAACTCCAGCTGAAGGTCGAGACCATCAGGACTATCATCCCGATGGTCTGTCCATCCTCAAGGGATACCGAGTATCCGGACTGTGACAGGACAAGGAAGACGGTCCCTCCGAAGCCGAGGGCGATCCCCAGGGTCTCCGCGGGAGAGGGCTTTCGGGAGTGGAAGAAGAGCCAGTCCAAAATGACTATCCATAAGGGCTCGACCGAGATTATCAGCGCCGCCAGCGAGGAGGGGACCGTCTGCTCCGCCCATACGACCCCGCCGTACCCGCCCAGGAGCATCAGGGCGGCCACCTTCAAAGCCTCGAAGGATCCCTTTAACGTCGGGCGCTCCTTCTCCTTGAACAGGCACCAGACCATGAGGGCGCCACCGGCCAGCAGAAATCGGAGTGCGCCGCTGAAGAACGGCGGGATCGTCTCCACTGTAAAACGAATGGCGAGGTACGTAGAGCCCCAGACTATATAAAGCGCCGCATAAGCAGAGAAGTACAGCAGTGGAGACTGATCTCGAGCGGACATTATTCTACCCCCAAAGTGTATTCAAATCGTTGTTACATTATATCAGACGCAACGGCGGAACAGGGTTCGGGAGGAGAGCCATATCGGTCATCCCGAGCGAACGAGAGTCATCCTGCTGTTGCGGCCGCCTCCCGGCATGGCCTGTTCTTCAAGGCGTAGTTGGCGTACAATGTCCATAGGGCTTTTAGCCGTCCATCTGAAAGGTGAGGGCAAGGAATGTCCATTGATGAGAGGTTTCATCTCGACCGTCTTATAGCATCGAGTCCTGTCGTAATCATCTGGGGAGAGCCGCTTGGTAACAGGCCGGTGCATTTCGTCTCGGCCGGCATCTGCCAGTTCGGCTATACCGTGCCCGAGATAGTCATGGAGGAGACTCCGTACGACTCGATCGTCTTCGAGGCCGACCGGGAGCGGCTTCACTCCGCGTTTCGCGAGTCCCTGGCAAAAGGCGTGGACTCATTCGAGATAGACTATCGGATAGTCACCCGCTCCGGAGAGGTTCGCTGGGTGGAGGATCGAATAGTCTTTTACAGGGACGACAGGGGCGAAGCTGTCCTCTATCAGTCAAGCCTGCTTGACATCACTGAGAGAAAGACGGTCGAGCTGAGACTGGCGGAGAGCGACATGCGGCTTGAGAGAGTCCTCTCGCTGGCGAGGGTCGGTATCTGGGAGTCCGTCCCGGAAAGCGACGAGATCACCGGGGTTGGCCGGGCCTCGCTTCTGGGAATGAGCGAGGACGAGATGCCGAGGTCTCGAGGTGAACTCTGGGAGAGGCTCTTCAGTCCGGAGGATCGTGAAAGGCACGAAAAGGCCTGGAGGGACGTGCTCGAGGGCCGGGCCGATGAGTTTCAGGCGGAGCTGTCCGTCCCCCGTGACGACGGTTCCGATTTATGGATTCTGAAGAAGGGATTCCCGGTCAGGGACGAGAGAGGCGACGTCGTCAAGATTCAGGGGACGACCGTGGACATAACCGCGATAAAAAAGGCGGAGGAGCTGGCCCTGCACCAGAGCGAGAGCTTGTCGACGCTGCACGGGATATCCCTGTCCTTCATGGAGGAGCTCGACCCGGAGGTTCTTGGCCGGAGGATTCTCGAGAAGGCAACGGAGCTCGCGGACGCCGTGGACGGACTCGTAGGCGTGGTCGAGGAAGATCCGTTCTATAGGCGCAACCTGTGGGGGGTGGGTTTTTACGAAGATCTTATTGGCAGACGGATCCCCGTCACGGAAGGGATGATGGGCGAGGTGATAAGGACGAACCGCAGGCTCGTCGTCGATGACTATCGCGTCTATCCGGGTCGCATGGACTTGGACGAGTACAAGCACGTCACCACGGCCCTGTCGATACCTCTCCGGCGAGGCGAGGGTCTGTTGGGCGTCCTCTCGATCTCCTACAGGGACAGGGTCAGGGTTTTAGACGAGCCGGTTTTGGACCTGATGGAGCAGTTTGCGTCGGCCGCGGCCATCGCGCTTGAAAGCTCGTTGCTCTACAAAAAGGCCGGCATGGAGATAAGGGAGCGGCGGGAGACGGAAGAGCGCCTGCTCTCGCACCGGAAGCTCGTCGAGTCCGCCGTGGAGGCGGGGGGGTTTCTGTTCGCGGACGACTCGGAAGAGAAGTCGCTGTCGATGGCCCTCCGCACACTGGCGAGAGCGGTGGATGCCGACAGCACGGCGTTTATCAGGGCCTCTGGCCGCGCCGGCGAGGATTCCGCCGCGAGCGTACTGGTCTTCACCGGGCCTCGCGAAGATGAAAATGAACTGGCGAGCCCTCTGGACAGGGCCCGATGGGAGGAATTCTTCTCCGTTGCCCGCAGCAATCTCTCGAAGAACGAACCTTACCACGAGGTCGTGCCCGGCGGTGGCGAAGGGTCGCGCTCCGATCCGGACGCGCCTTCGACCGTGACCATGATTCCGGTGTACGTCGACGGGGCCTTCTGGGGGGCGATGGGCTTCGCTTTTAACAAGGAACGCCCATCCTTCGAGCCCTACGAGCTGGACGTGCTGCGTACAACCGCGTACAATGCGGCGGCCTCGGTGACCAGGCGAGAGTCCGAACGCGGAATTAAAAGCGGCTACGAGAAGCTGGAGGATACATTCACAGACGTGATCCGAACAATGGGGCAGATCGTAGGAAAAAAGGACCCCTACACCATAGAGCATCAGGAGAGGGTCGCTGATTTGGCCCTTGAGCTGGGAAGGAGGCTAGGGCTTGACGAGGACCGCTGTGAAGGCCTCCATATCGCGGGGCTGGTGCACGACATAGGCAAGATAGAGATCCCCAGCGAGATCCTGAGCAAGCCGGGGAAGCTGTCGAAGATGGAGTTCGAGCTGATCAAGACGCACGCGGAGTCCGGTTACGATATTCTGAGCGAGGTGGATTTTCCCTGGCCGGTCGCGGACATTGCACGCCAGCACCATGAGAGACTGGACGGATCGGGATACCCCGGGGGGCTCAAGGGGAACGAGGTTCTCCTGGAGGCCAGGATCGTCGCCGTCGCAGACGTCGTGGAGTCCATGATGTCGCACAGGCCTTACCGTCCGTCGCTTGGGATGGAAGCCGCACTGGAAGAGATATGCTCCAAGCGCGGAGTGCTGTACGACCCCGACGTGGTGGACGCATGCCTGGAGCTCTTCGCCGAGCGGCCGGACTTCCTGGAGGAGGGTGACCGATGGCCGGCATGAGGAAGACCAGGATGCCGACTCTGGGCCAGGTGTTCGTATCCAGCCCTCTGATCATCCTGTGGGGCAGTGCCTCGGAGGAGCATCCGATCGAGTACGTCGCCGGCAATATCGAGAGGCTGGGACTCTCCGCGGAGGAGCTGACCAGCGGAAGGACCTCCTTTTACTCGCTCATCCACGAGGAGGACGCCCTCGGCTTCGAACGTCTCTTTTCAGAGGCCTTGCGGGCGGGGCCCGACGAGATTCGGACGGAGTACAGGTTGGCTCGCCCGGTCGGCGAGAGCGTCTGGATCGAGGACAGGACTCTTTTCTACAGGGACGAGGATGGCAGGTCCTTTGCGTACCAGTCAAGCCTTGCCGATATCACCGGGAGAAAGCTCTCCGAGGAGCTTTTGAGGCGGAATAACGAACGATTGGCCCGGGTGCTCGAGGCCTCGAGGATATGCGTGTGGGAGTATGATCCGGAGAGAGGAATCATTCTCCAAGCTGACGGGACTGATCCGCTCAGAGATGAAGACGGCCTCGCTCGCTCCCCTCAATGGAGCATGCCCCGGGAGCTGAAGAACGGGCTAGCCGAGTTGAACGAAGGAAAAGTCCAAAGAGTCGAGTATCTTGGAAGATCTCCCTGTGCAAAAGCGAGCGACTCCTGGTCGGTGTCAAGGGCGTACCCGGTCCACGATGAATTCGGGAGGGTCAAGAGTGTGTCGGGGCTCAGTATCGACATGGGCGAACTGCACAGGACGGAGCGAAGAGTGGCCATGCAGAACGAGAGGTTGAAGCTGCTGCAATCCACGTTGCTCGCGTTCATGGAGGAGACCGACACGGACAGACTCTTGGCTCACATCCTCGAGAAGTCCCTGCTGCTTGCCAGGACCGAACACGGCAGGATCGCCCTGCTGGAGCCGGACGAGATGAGCTATCGAGTGGTCCTTGGGCGTGGAATGATGAGGGATTTCGAGGGAAGCCACTGCCCGGTCGATACCGGGCTGTGTGGGGAGATCCACCGCACCAGGAACAAAGTCGTTATAAAGGACTACCGCACGTACGAGGACAGGTTGGACGACCCGCGCCTGGCTAGGTGCAGCACCATGATAGGGTTGCCCCTGTTCAGGGGGGAGGTTTTGTACGGGCTCATCTCCGTGCTCTACCAGGACGTCCCGCGGGAGGTCGACAACGACTTTCTGTTTGACCTCGAACTTTTCGCCGGGTCAGCCTCCATAGCGCTCGAGAACGCCCGTCTCCACGGCGACGTAAGGCGCACCTTGAATGAACGTGTGCGCGCCGTCGGACGCCTGAACGACCATATAAGGCTCGTTGAGACGATCTCCGAGGCCTCCAGTCTACTGCTCTCCCAGGGCGAGGCCTCGGGGGTCCTTGAACGGGCTCTTGCTCTTACGGCCCGGGCGTTTGACGCCTGCAAGGCGGCTCTTTTCAGGATCGAGCCCTTGAAGGACGAGGAAATGTTAGCCCGACTGATAAGCACCTCGGCACAGGAGGTGCCGGAGGGCGGTTCTGTTTGCGTACTGGCGCGGCTTGACGGGGAGGATTGTTTTCACTCCCTTTTTCCCTTGCTCCAGGAGGGAGAGGTGTTCCAAGGATCCTTGGATCACGTGGATTGCCCGGAGCGTTTAGCCTCTTTCGACTGTGAGGGGACGGCCCCGTACCTTATGGCCGTGCCGGTGAACCTGCACGGCCGCCTGTGGGGTTTTTTGGCTCTCTCATTCAAAGAGCAGCGTCCGAGCTTCGTCACGGATGAATTGGACTTGCTGAAAAGCGCGGCCTACTCCATGGCCGCCTCCGAGAGTGGATGGGAGCTGAAGAGAGAGGAGAAGGCCGGGAACGAAAGGCTTCGGAAGACTTTTGCCGACGTGGTTCGCACGATGGGACGGATAGTCGGCAAGAAGGACCCCTTCACCATAAAACATCAGGAGAGAGTCGCCCTCCTGGCCTCCATGATCGGACGGATGTTGAACCTTGACGAAGCCAGGTGCGAGGGGCTTCGGATAGCAGGACTAGTGCACGATGTCGGGAAGATCGAGGTGGCCGGAGAGATCCTGAACAAGCCCGGTCGCCTCTCCGAGGTCGAGTTCGAGCTGGTGAAGACTCATCCCCGGTCTAGTTACGAGATACTCCGAGGGATCGATTTTCCCTGGCCCGTGGCCGACATAGCTCTTCAACACCATGAGAGGATCGACGGCACCGGCTACCCTCAAGGGCTGAGAGGGGATGAAATACTGCTCGAAGCGAGGATACTCGCCGTTGCCGACGTAGTCGAGTCGATGGCCTCCCACAGGCCGTATCGGCCCGCCCTGGGGCTTGATGCCGCGATGGACGAGATACGCTCGAAGAGGGGCGTCCTGTACGATGCGGATGCCGTGGACGCCTGCCTGTCGTTGCTCGAAGAGAGGCCGGATATTCTGGAGCTTTGAAAATTCGCTTCGTCTTGTCCCGTGAATATTGACATGTTGGTTCCGCAGGTGTATGATGGGTCTAACAAACCGGAGGGGGGTGAGACAGGATGTCCGTATCGTCCCGTAGCGAGGACTATTTGGAGGCGATCTTTGCCATCGAGGTGTCTGGAAGAGAGGCTACTATCACCGATCTGGCGAGCGCGCTAGGCGTGACGAAGGCGACCACGGTATCGGCGGTGCGAAGGCTGGTCGATGCCTCCTTCGCAACGCAGGAGAGGTACGGCACCCCGTCTCTGACTGATGAGGGCAGGAAGCGGGCACTGGAGATCTTCCGCAGACACGAGCATTTGACATTTCTGTTTCACGAGGTTCTCGGCTTCGAGCCGGAGCGGGCCATGTCCCTCGCGTGCGTGATGGAGCACGAGCTGGACGAGGAGTCGGAGAGGCGGATTCTCGGCTTTGTGGACTACATCGCCGAGGCTCGCAGAGAGGGGTGCCCGTGGGTCGCCGAGCTTCTGTCGGCCATGGGTGACGAGAGGAAGCTGTCGAGGCCCCTGGCCATGCTGGACGACGGTGGGTGCGGTGTGGTGTCCCGGGTGACGGCGGGAGGGCTTCTCCGCAGGAAACTTTTCGACGCGGGTTTCGTCCCAGGCTCGGAGGTCTGCCGATTCGCCGCCTCCGAGTCGGGCGAGGAGCTTCTGCTGTCAGTGGACGGAGATCCGAAGGAGTTGCGCAAGAAGGAGGCCGTTTCAGTTTGGATATGCCCGGTGGCAGAGCCGCTCTCGGCGGACCGCCGAACATGTGCGAGCGAGGAAGGAGAGGGTTGATATGTGTCCGATCAACGTGATGGCTGATGGTTCCGAGGTCACTGTTGCCCGTATTGTGGGTGGAGGAGAGTGCTCGCGAAGGCTCTCCGAGCTGGGGATAGTTCCGGGCGCGAAGGTTCAAGTGGTGCAGAACGGTGGAGGTCCTCTGCTCCTCAAGGTAGGCGAGTCGCGATTTGCCATAGGGCGGGGAATGGCCTTGAAGGTCTTTGTCGACGGCGGCTGCCAGGACGCAAACTGACGCCGAGCCGCTCTTTTTTTTACAAAAAATAAGTTAGATTCATATAACATTATTGGGGAGGACTCGAAGATGGCTATATCGTGCAGCGGCTGCAGCGGTGGAAAGGAGAGGGCTCTGAGCTCCCTGGAGATAGGCGAGGGCGGTGTTGTCTCCAGGATAGCGGCCGAAGGAGGGCTAAAGCGGCGGATACTCGAGATGGGGCTGGTACCGGGGACGACGATTCGGATGGAGAGGAAGGCGCCGCTGAACGACCCGGTTTCCGTCTGGTTCAGGGGGTACGAGCTGAGCCTGAGGGTCGACGAGGCGGATTCAGTGCTTATCCGTCCCTCCGGGTGCGCGGGGTGCCCTCAATGAGGAGGACCATAGCCCTTGCGGGCAATCCCAATACGGGCAAGTCGAGCCTGTTCAACGAGCTCACCGGATCCAATCAGCACGTGGGCAACTGGCCCGGAGTTACGGTGGAGCGGAAGGAGGGGAGGTTTCGCCACGGGGGCGCGGAGGTTGTCGTAGTTGATCTTCCAGGTACCTACAGCCTTGGTGCGGCCTCCCTCGATGAGCAGATAGCGGCCGACTATCTGCTCGCCGCCGATGCCCGTCCCGACCTGGCGGTAGTCGTGGCCGACGCGTCCAACCTGGAGAGGAGTCTCTACCTTGCGGTGCAGGTGCTGGAGACCGGCCTGCCCCTGGTTCTCGCGCTCAACATGATGGATATGGCCGTCGAGAAGGGGATCACGATAGACGTCGACCGGCTGTCGACTCTTCTGGGTGCGCCGGTGGTCCCCACCGTTGCGAGAAGGGGAGAGGGGGTCGAGGAGCTCAAGGAGATGATAATCGCGAGCCTCGGCGGAGAGAGGGAGCTTCCCTTTTCTCTTCCCTACGGGGAGAGACTCTCCCCCCTGTTCGATGCCCTCGAGCTCCGGTTGAGCGAGCTTGATGCGTTCCCGCCCGGTACGCCGCTTCGGACGGCGGGCGTGAAGTTCGTGGAGGGGGACCCGAAGGTCGTGGCCGCCCTCGAGGTTCGAGGTTTGGCGGAGGAGCTCGGGGCCCTGGTTGAGGAGATGGGGCGGAGGATCGAGGAGGATCTGGGGTACGACCTGCAGACCGCGGTCATAGAGAGGCGATGGGGCTTCGTCTCAGGCATGACTGCGGAGGCCGTGAGGAGAGACCTTTCGCTGAAGGCCCGGCTTTCGATATCGGACAGGATCGATAGAGTGGTGACCTCCAGGCTGCTCGGGTTGCCGCTCTTTCTCCTGGTCACCTGGGTCATCTTCTGGCTCACCTACGCCCTCGGCGACCCGGTCGTCGACCTTCTGGAAGGGGGCTTCGAATGGCTTGGCGAGTCTGCGGGCAGCGTTTTGGCCGATGCGGGGTTCTCCGGCATGGTTTCGTCCTTTGTTCAGGACGGACTGATCGGCGGAGTCGGGTCGGTGGTCGTATTCTTTCCTCATATCTTCCTGCTGTTCGCCTTCATCGCGCTGTTGGAGGACTCCGGGTACATGGCGCGCGGCGCCTTCGTGATGGACAGAGTGATGCACCTGATGGGGCTGCACGGCAAGAGCTTCATCCCCATGCTGATGGGCTTCGGATGCAACGTCCCCTCGATCATGGCGACCCGAATCCTCGAACAGAGGCGCGATCGAATGATCACGCTCTTGGTGCTGCCCTTCATGAGCTGTTCGGCGCGACTGCCGGTCTTTGTTCTCTTCTCGGGGATATTCTTCGGCGAGCATGCGGGCACCGCCGTATTCTCCCTTTACGTGATAGGCATAGTCGTCGCGGTCCTGTCTGCCAAGGTACTGGGGTCGACTCTTTTTAAAGGAGAGTCGTCGCAGCTGGTGATGGAGCTTCCCCCCTATCACGTTCCCTCGGCCTCGATGGTGCTCCGCCATGCGTGGGAGAGGAGCTTCCAGTTTCTGCAGAAGGCCGGCACCTTCATCCTGCTGGCCGTGGTAGCCGTGTGGGTGATGGCCAGCTTCCCATCCGGCGTGGAGTATGCGTCGACGGAGAGTCTCGTGGGACGCGTCGGCAGACTGCTCGCTCCCCTCCTGGCGCCTGCGGGGTTCGGCTTCTGGCAGGCCGCGGTCGCCCTGCTCTTCGGATTTCTCGCGAAGGAGGTCGTGGTGGGGACTCTGGGGGCACTTCTCGGCGCGGGGGAGGCGGGGTTAGCCGCGGGCCTGTCCGCACTCTTCTCACCCTTGTCGGCCTATGCCTTTCTGATCATGACCCTGCTGTACGTCCCGTGCGTCGCCGTTGTCGCGGCCTTCCGAAAGGAGACGGGGAGCTGGGGCTGGACTCTGTTCATGGTCGTTTACACGACGCTGGTCGGATACGGCGGGGCCGTGCTGGTCTTCCAAGGGGGGAGGTTCCTCGGCCTGGGTTGATCCTCTCTCGGTGTTTTTGCCTATTTTCAGGCCGCACGCGCCCGTACCGAACTATGCGGAAGCGTGCGGCCTTTCAACTATGGTACAATACGCAGAGTCCGGAATCCGGGGTTCGTCTTGTACCAGCCCTCGGCCGGGCTGAAGCGGCGGGAGGGAAAAACCATGCCTTTCGATTTTACACCCGTCTCCCGGGATAGGGCCGCCGAGTACGGGAGGCTCTACTCGCTCTCCCCCCGAAAATCCTCGTGGTACTCCCCTGGCAGCCTGTGGGGCTGGAGGAATATCCACGGTCTCGAATGGGCATTCGAGGACGGTCTGTGCTGGATTCGGGCTCGCGACGGCGCCTTCTGGGCGCCCGCGGGCGAGTGGAGAGAGATAGATTGGGAGGAGCTGCTTCACAGGAGGTTCCCGATGGGCGTGACGTTCCATTACGTTCCAGACGGCCTTTGCGAGATCTTGCGCGGGCTTCCGGGAGGAAGAATAGTCCTGAGGGAGGATCGTTCCCAGTGGGAATACGTATACTCGGTAAGGGAGCTAGTGGAGCTGAAGGGAAACAGGTTTTCGCGAAAAAGAAGCCATTTCAACCAGTTTGTCCGCAGCTATCGATATAATTACAAGGCCCTCTCGGGAGAGGAGGTAGCCTCCGTATTGGAGGGACAGGACGTCTGGATGAGGGAACAGGAGCACACACCCTACCTTGAGCAGGAGGACAGGGCGATCAGGGATCTCTTGGGTCTGAATCCACCTGCCGAGAGGCTTCTGGCGGGCGCCATTGAGGTCGACGGGAACATGATAGCCTACACGGTGGCAGAGGTCATCGACGACGACACGATAGTCGTTCATTTCGAGAAGGCTTTGAGGCGATTCAAGGGGGCGTACCAGGCTATAAACAGGCTCTTCCTCAAGAACACGGCTCACTCGTTCAAGTTCGTGAACCGAGAGGAGGATATGGACGACGAGGGAATGAGGGTTGCCAAGATGTCCTATCATCCGGTGGATTTTATAAAAAAATGCGTGTTGGTCTGGTCACCCGCGTGACAATGCCTGGTTCGAGGGGTTTTACCCTCGTGGAAGTCCTCGTCGCGACGGCGCTGTTCGGCATCATCGCGGCCATCGCGTTCGCCCCGTCCGTGGCCGTGGTTCGCAGGTTCGAGGACGTCAGGCTCGAGGAGGCGAACGAACAGAGGATGGAGTACTTCTTCAGGCGGGTCCTGAGGGAGTTCAGGTCCTCTCCCTTGGAAGTCCTTGGCGGGGCCGCCGTGGTGCTTCTCCACAAGGATCTCCTGGGAGGTGCCGCGGACGACAGGCTGGCTTTTTGGAGCGATGCATACGAGGAGACAGGTGTGCGGGCCTATAAATTGGTGCAGCTAGGCGTGGGCTGGACCGGAGAGACCGGACTGTATCGCTGGGTGCTACCCCGTGCCATGCCCGAGGAGGTCAACTGGGACATGCTCGACCCGTCGGAGGGAGTGTTACTCCTACCGGCGGCGGATTTTTTCAGGGTCGAACTCCTTGATCCCGAGGATGGCGAGTGGAGCGACGAGTACTCGGGAAGGCGCCCGCGAGGGATACGTATTATGGTAAAGTCGAAGGAGGAGGAGTTCCCTTATGAGGACTGGCTCCCTCCCATGTAGTCCTCCGTCGGGCAGGAGGAGAGGAGTGGTGCTGATCTCGGTGCTGCTCGTCTCAGTCTTCCTGGTCACGGCCTCCCTTGGGTTCGCGATGTTCACAAGGCGCACCATGAAGAGGTTGGACCGGGAGCGCCGTATGTTCACGGCTCGCATGGCGTCCGAGGTGGTAATGGATGCCGCGAAGATGTTGCTGTCTTTACATCCGGGGAGATCTCATTCTCCCTTGGATGAGCAGTTTGCCGAGAGGGTCTTCGATTTCCCGGACGCAGGGGTCTCTGTGACCATGACGATCGAGCCCCTGGACGACAAGATACCGATCAACAGGCTTTTTTTGCCGGACGGAAAGACCCTGAGAAGGGAGCTCGAAGTGCCCTGGGAGAGCATCTGGACCGCGGCGAGCGCAGAGTATTTAGCGTCGGTCGTGCTGGATTTTATCGACGAGGACTCCGAGCCTCGCCTGGGAGGCGAGGAGAGACCGGATTTTCTGAATCGGCCTATTCTATCGCTTGAGGAGCTGCTCTTGGTGCCCGGGATGACCCCGGATCTGCTTTACGGTTACGGCGGAAGGCCGGGTCTAGACTCTCTTCTGACCGTATGGTCCTCCGGGCGTATAAACGCGAACACTGCGCCCGCCGAGGTTCTGTCGATCCTGGAGGGGCTCGACGGCAGGCTGGCGGGAAGGATAGTCGCAGGCAGAGCTGAAACAACGCTGGAGTCGATCATGGATCTCGCTCAGATATCAGGCCTCCCCTCAGATGCTGCGCCCAAGCTGATGAACCTCATCTCGTTCCGGAGCGACTGGTTCTCCGCCACATTCAAAGTGGCTTTCGAAGATGGCGAAGTCCTCGTGTTTAGAGGTATACTGAACGGCAAGCCGTTTCAATGGAAAACTGTTCGATGGGAGGAGCCTGTCTAGAGCCTATGCAGATCTCTTCATATTATATAAAACGCCCAGATGGTTTTTATTCCGGTCCGACGAGGGAAGACGGTACCCCTGTTCAGGCGCCTTCGGAGGGGGCGCTGTTGCTGTTCCCGTTGAAGACGACATCAATCCATTCTTTTTCCTTCCCCTTTCGGTCGGCCGGTGATGTCCGGAACGCGCTCTCACTGAAATTTCGTTCCCTTCTCTCGGGTGAAGAGGAGGTCGAAATGGTTCCCTTCTTCACAGGGAGGACGAAGAGCGGGTCAGAGGGCGCGGCTCTCTGTCTCTGGAGCGGGGAGATACCGGGAGGGGAACTGGACCCGATCCTTCAGCGCAGCGTTGTCTGGCCTCTTCCCTTGGCCCTTGCCGGAGCGGTCGATGGGAATGGAGCCGCGGTCTACCGCGACGATTATGTCTGTGCGTCGGCAGTGTTCAAGGATGGCATGCCGGTCAACTTAAATTGCCGCGACTCCAGCCCCGATGACGGGGACATGGAAGGAGAGACGCGCAGGGCGATGGCACTGGCGACTGCGGCCGGGATGGAACTCTCCGCCGACGGCGTCTGGAGTTCTGACCGGGCGGAGGATCTTCTGGAGTCTGCGCGGGAGACCGTCACCCGTTTTCCCAGATTGACCGAGATCAACATTTCGAGGCCTGCGCTCGCGGCCTCCTTGGCCCGAGAGAGGACCGCGAGACTCTTTCTGAAGTTCCTCGGCTGCGCCGCGGCCGCCGGGGTCGTGATGTGCATTGTTCAATTCACGATGCTCGGTCAACTTCGTTCATCGATGAGCTATTTCGCAGACGAAGGGATCGCTCTTTACCAGGATGTCTTCGGCAAGAATGAACGAGTAGTGGACCCTCTTTCCCAGGCAAAGGAAAAACTGGCGGCGCTGCGCGGGCATGGAAAGTCGGAGAGCGATTTCTCCGGGATACTTGCTCATATGGGCAGGACATGGCTGGACGAGGAGGGCAGGAAGGATGGTTTCCCCTTGGTGGAGCAGCTGCGCTACACGGGAGAAACGGCCGATATCACGGGCACGGCGGAAAAGATGGAGTCGATACAGGCCCTTCGTACAGCGGCGGACAGCGGTGGGTTCAGAGCCACGCTCGGCGACATACAGCAGATACCGGGCGGAGGGCTTCGCTTTACCCTGTCTTTAAGGAGGAGTTCGCAGTGAGACTGCCATCGGCTTTGTCCCCAGGCTCTCTCTTAGCCGGCCTCGACGGCTCGGCTTGGAAGAAAAGGGCTTTTTACATCTTTTTATTCGGACTTCTGGCTTGGGGCGCGGCATTTTCCTTCTGGAGCGACGCACGCGACCTAAGGATGCGCCGCTCGCTGCAGAGCGGCAGGTTCGACGACCTGATCGCGGTGCTCCGAGAGTGTTCATCTCTTAATACAAAAGCAGCGGACTCTGTGGACTCGGCTCGGGTCGAGAAGGTATCGGACGGAGAACTTCTGACCACCGTCTCCAATATGGTCGGCGAGCTCGGGATGCGCTCCAACATGGTGAGCCTCAGCAGCGCGGCCTCGAGGGGCGGCCGCGACGCCGTGTCAGTCACTCTCGAGGGGATAACCGCAGAGAAGTTGGCGACGTTCATACAGGAGATGGAGAGAAGGGGAATAGTCGCCTTCTCGGCGGATGTCAGGGCGGTGAGGGGCAAGGACGAGGTCCGCACTCTCACGGTCTATCTCCTTCTGGGAGGCGCCCAATGAGACGCCTTGTCGCGGTTTTGTCCGCCGTCGTACTGGCCATCGTCTCCTTTGCCATCTCTTTTTATCTCTTTTTTCCGAAGGAGACGGCCCTTGCGTATGTTTGGAACAAGGGAACTCTTGCCCTGGCGCAGAATGGCCTGGGGCTTGAGTCGGCCGCCATGATGGCGGAGGAGTCTCCGCTGCGCGTCGTGGTGAGAGGAGCGCGCCTGTCGGCCCCGATCGCCTCCGCTGAAGCCGCTTTGGTTACCTTGACCCCGCATATTATGGAAAGCCTGCTGTCGCTGTCGTTAAAAGGAAGCTTTCAAATGGAGTCGCTCTCATTGAGTCTCCCGCTGCCGGGGCAGGGACCTTTGCTCTTATCATCATTTGCAGGCACGATAAAATTGCGTCCCCCTCTCCTCTTTCTTGAAGGGGTTCAGACGGCCGGTGATCTTGAAATTACCGGTGATTTCGTGATAAACCTAGGGACGCAGAAGATCGAAGAGGCCGACATGTCCATATCGGGCCAGAGGGCTGACCTGTTGGAAATGGGCAAGTCCATGCTTCCTATTACGAAAGAGGCATCCGGAGAGTGGACGCTGATGAGGAAAAGGGGGGAGAGTAAGTGAGCGGCATCTTTGGTTCGGCGGTTTTACAGCCGTTTAGTCGTATTTACTCCCGGCTGAAATCCGAGAGGGCGTTCCTCTTCTGTCTGCGCACAGGGGCCGTGATCCTGTTCTCCGGCATTATGGGTTACTGGGCGGCCGCAACACTTGGGGAGTTTCTAGTCAGGGAGGAGATAAGGGGGGCCAAAGCGCTCTTAACCGCACCGCATTTGACCTCGGGCAAGAGCGATGGGATCGGGAGCGGTGCTCTGACCCTTAAGGACTTCGTCGAAGGCGACCCGTTTCTCGCCCGGGGCCTTTCCGACTTTGAAGACGACAGCCTCGAGATAACGGCGGGGGAGCTGTACGACTTGGAGGGAATCCGGCTGACCGGTACAATTCCGGGGATATCCGTCTGGATCCAGGAGGATGGCAAGCCTCAGATGATAGTCTTGAAGGGACATTCAATAAAGGGCTACGATCTGGCCGAGGTGGAGGAAGACAGCATCATACTGCAGAAGGGGCAGGCCACTTTGACCGTCCTTCTGCGCTACAGCGGAAAGCCGTCCGGCGCGAAGACCGCACCCTCCCTTGGCGCCAGGTCAACCCCCTCCAAGGCGGTCGCCGCGGCTCGCCCCGGGCAGCAGGGAGCCATATCAAGAGAGCTGGTCAATCAGCTCCTGATGGACCCGCTCGAGGAGATGAAGAAGTTTCGCTTGAGGCCCAAGTTCAACGGCGAGACAGCGCAGGGTGTGGAGGTTCAGTGGCTCGACGAAAACAGCATACTGACGTCGCTCGGTGTCAAGCCCGGAGACGTCGTCCAGTCGGTGAACGGGGTGGAGATTCGCAATATGGGGGATGTGGTAAACGTGGTAAACTCCCTTATGAGCGGCAGTACTTTTGATGTACAAGTGGTTCGGGGAGGAAAACCGGAGATGCTGAATTATAATATTAAATAGCTGTCTGGTGAAGAGTATGAAGAGTATGATAGGAAGAAGGGCTTTCACTCTCTTGGAGGTAATGATATCCGTGGCCATCCTCGGTCTGTCGGCGGCGGCCGGCTTGAGGCTGCTCGCGATGTCCGCCCGCGCGCTCGAGGAAGTCAGATTAGAACGGGACAATCTCTTCCTTGCCCGCTCTCTATGGCTGAAGAACGCGGCCGGGAAGCTCGAGGACAGGGGAAGAGAGGATGATTATTCCTGGGAGACCGCGGAGTTTGGTTTTGATCGCCAGGAAGATGTGCCGGAGGGCTTTTCGTGCAGGAAGGTGACTCTCGTCAGGACGGATTCGCTTTTCGTTCGTCCGGACGGAGGACCCGGATCGTTCGTTTTTTATCTGCCGGATATGGAGATAGCAAAGGAGAGAGCAGAATGACCCGCATCGCTCGAATATCGGTTTTTATATTAGCAGTTTTGCTTCTGACAGTGAGCGCGCCTCTCTACGCTCAGACGGCGGAACCGGAGAATGGATCCGACGACGAGTTCGCCCTCCTTGAATCGGCGAGACTGATGCGGGAGTCGGGCAACGTCCAGTTCAATTTCCAGGACGTCGAGATGGTGAAGTTCGTGCGCTTTATGGCTGAGCTGCTGCAGGAGAACCTTGTGCTCAACCCGGATGTGAAGGGGTCGATATCGGTCATCTCGCCGAAGCCCGTCCCCCTCGGAGAGGCGAGGCAGGTGCTCCTCTCCGTGCTCGAGATGAACGGATACACCCTGCAGAACGTAGGGACCTTCAGCAAGATCATCCCCCTGGAGCCGGGGGCCTCCGCCGAGAGTTCCGTCCGAAGCGGAAGGACCGGACCGGGCGAAGGGGAGCAGACTGTCTCGCAGGTCGTCCCTCTCAACTATGTCACAGCCGAGTTCATCCTTCAGGCAGTAATGCAGACCTCTGGAAAGACAGTGGCTGTACAGCCTGTGGGAAGGGGCAACGACATTCTCCTGACTGGCAGGGCGACGGATGTGAACAGAGCGGTGAGTGTCATCCAGGCCTTGGACCGACCCGACAAGATAGTGAGCTCCAAGACGATCAAGATTAATTTCGGAGCTCCTGAGATGATAGCCTCTCACCTTGCGACGCTGGCCCAGGTGCACGGCAGCCCGGTGTTCGGCTTGGCGGTGGTCGCGGACTCCTCCGGCAGGCAGATCGTGATAGCGGGCGAGGACAAGGAGATAAGGCACGCGGAGAAGATAATAGCCGAGCTGGACGTGGTGCCGAAGACAGGTGAACTCCACGTCTACCAGCTCCAGAACGCAGATGCCAAGGTGGTCGCGGAGCAGCTAACCACGATACTGGCCGCCCAGGCGGAGTCGGGCAAACTCAAGGCCTCGGTCGTGCCGGACGTGCCTTCGAACAGCCTCATAGTCGCCTCCTCCCCGACGGTCTTCAAGACAATCTCGGAGATAATCGGGACGATAGACTCACTCCCCAGGCAGGTTCTCATCAGGGGCCTCATAGCGGAGGTCAACCTCACGAAGCTGGACAACGCCGGGATCGACTGGGCTACATGGGGAGGCTCGGTGGGCGGGGATGCAGTCATAGCAGGCCAGATGAACATGGGTGGCGCGGTGCCGGGTTCGATAATCGACTGGTTCAGGGAGCTGTCGAAGACCGAGACCACTTACAGGACCGGCACTGACTCCCAGGGGAATCCCACCTACGGCCTCAGGACGGAGTACAAGGGCATGGGCCTTGTGTACGCCTATCTCGACCTGCTGAAGAAGTTCGACGCGATAAACGTGCTGTCGATGCCTCGGCTCATGTGCACCAACAACCTGCCGAGCGAGCTGCAGGTGGGGCAGGTGATCCCCCAGCTGAAGGGCAAGCTCTCAGATATAAGCAGCGCCAGCTCGGTGCAGAGCAGCTACGAGTACAAGGATACGGGCCTGATACTCAACGTGACGCCGTCGATACGCAGTGGAAACCTCGTCGCGCTCGACGTGGAGCAGATCGTCGAGGAGGTCCTGACCGCTATGACGTCGGAGACTCCGGTCACATCCAAGCGCAAGATCAAGACCAACGTCATGGTCGGGTCCGGCAACACCCTCATTCTGGGCGGCCTGATCAAGGAGGCGGAGAAGAGCATCAAGGCCAGGGTCCCCGGCCTCTCCTACATACCGCTGGTAGGAGGCCTGTTCACTCGCTCTGTCAAACAGCGCGAGAAGGTAGAGCTGATGATCTTCCTAACCCCCTACATCCTAGAGACTCCCGAGGAAGCGGCGGAGATGACAAGCGAGATCACGCTGGGCGAGCACGGCCCGAGCATTATGGAGAAGAGCCTGTGGGAGAGGATGGAGAAGGAGTATCGTGAGGCTGTCAAAACTCAGTCGAAATAGCGGGGGGTGGAGCAGACCTTGACTACCGTTAAACTCCCGGACATTGAAGAGATCGCGCCTCTTATCAGGGGCAAGGTCAGCCTTGACGCCTTGAAGGCGGCGGACATCCTTCCAATCAGGGAGGACGAGGGGCGCATGGTGGTGGCCCTCTCATCGCTGGAGGCATTTCCAAGCGCCCAGTTGCTGGCCGCGTCGTACGGCAAGGAGGCCGACTGGGAGATACACCCGCGCGAGGCGATAGATGCAGCGTTGAGCCGTCTTTACGACCTTCGCGGGGGCGTGACGGACGACACCCTCTCCGAGATGACCGGAATCGACGATGATGACGATTTCCTGCGGGAGGACGTGCAGAGCGACTCGGTCGACGTCCCCGTCATCAAGCTCGTCAACAGCCTGCTGCGCGAGGCGTTGAAGATACGGGCCACTGATATTCACGTCGAGCCGTTCGAGGACGAGGTGCTCATACGGTTCCGCGTCGACGGGGTGCTGCACGACAGGCTCAGGCTTCCGAGGAACCAACAGGCGCCCCTGACCAGCAGGATCAAGGTCATGGCCAGGATGGACATAGCCGAGCGACTCGCTCCGCAGGACGGGCGCATAGGCATCACCGTGGGCAAGAGGGCCGTGGATATCCGCGTCAACTCCGTGCCGGTTCAGCACGGGGAGAGGATAGCGCTTCGCATCCTCGACAAGGGCTCCGGGCTGCTCTCCTTGGAGCAGCTGGGGATGGACGCCGCGTCCAGGGATATCATGGAGGACCTCATCAGGAACCCCCACGGGCTCATACTCTTCACCGGCCCGACCGGCTCGGGAAAGACGACCACCATGTACGCCATCCTGCAGGCGCTCGCCAAGCCCGCAGTGAACATCATCACGGTCGAGGACCCGATAGAGTATGCCGTCCCGGGAGTGGGACAGATACAGGTCAACGAGAAGGCCGGGGTGACCTTCCCCTCGGCGTTGCGGTCGATACTGCGCCAGGACCCGGACATTGTCATGATAGGAGAGATGAGGGACTTTGACACGGCCCATATCGGCGTGCAGGCGTCGCTCACAGGTCACCTGGTGCTCTCCACCCTACATACGAACGACTCGATATCCGCCGTTGTCCGGCTGATAGACATGGGGATAGAGCCCTATCTCGCGGCCGGCTCGCTGCTCGGCGCAATAGCGCAGCGGCTTGTGCGAACCGTCTGCCCCGATTGCGCGAGGGAGTTCGAGGCGCCCTCCCTCTTCCGAAAGGAAGGGTTGGACAGGGTCGTCAGGGGAACTGGATGCCCGAGCTGTATGGGGACCGGTTTCATCGGACGAGTCGGGCTGTACGAGCAGTTCCTGCTCGACGACGAACTGAGGGAGATGGTGGCCTCCAACGCCCCTCAGTCGAGGGTAAGGGCGGAGGCTCGCAGGCACGGATTCAGGACCCTCTGGGAGCTTGGACTCGACGCGCTGCGCGAGGGCAGGACCTCCCCGGAGGAGCTGCTCCGGGTTGTGTCGGCCACGGAGTTCGCCGAGGAGGCGCGATAGATGCCCTCGTATAGATACTCGGCCTACGACGCGACGGGCAAGCTGCGCAAAGGGGTGATCGACGCCCCGTCGAGCGTCAGGGCGGGAGAGCTGCTCGCGGAGCAGAACCTCGTGGCCGTGGATATAGTCGAGGGAGCCGCTGCCTCAGTGAAGAAGGGCAAGGTCTTCACCCTTGCGTATCACTCGCTCTTCTGCAAAGGCCTCGCCGCGTATCTCAACAGGGGGATCCCGCTTGCCGAGGCGCTGCGCTTTCTCAGCCGCCACTCCTCCGACAAGAGGATCGCCGCCACCTGCCTTCATCTTCATGAGAGCGTGCATGCCGGCAAGCGCCTCTCGACGGCGCTCGAGGAGACCGGCCTTTTCAGGGAGGATCTTGTGCGCATAGTCGACTCGGGCGAGCGAACGGCCGCTCTGACCGGCGTCCTCGAGCAGATCTCCATTCAGTACGCCATCGAGGACAGGCAGAGACGAAAGATACGCTCCGCCCTCACCTACCCGGTCGCCATGACAGTCATAGGAATAGGAGTGGTGGTCTTTCTTCTGACGTATGTGGTCCCCAGGCTTACCGAGCTCTTCTCGGAGATGGGGCAGCAGCTCCCCATGCCGACCAGGATACTGCTGGCGATTACGGATTTTCTTCGCGAATGGGGAGTCGTCCTCCTGATCCTCCTGGCCCTGGGGTTTCTGCTCCTCAGGCGTAGAAAAAAGAAGTTCGCACTGCCAGTGTTCAGGAGAGTGAGAGAGAAGATCACCCTCTCCCTCGTGATGTCCCACCTCGGCACTCTGCTCTCGGCGGGCATCCCCCTGGTTCAGGCGCTGAACATGGCTTCGTCGATGGACGCGAACCAGGAAAGGTGGCTTGAGGCGGCGCGCCTGGTCAAGGAGGGGTTTCGCTTCGACCGGGCGCTGGAGAAGCAGGGAACCTTCTCCGAAGATGTGATCTACATGCTTAGAGTCGGCGAGATGGGAGGAGACCTTCCCGGCGCCGTGAAGCAGGTTGCGGACATGAACTGGGAGGATGCACTGGAGAGCATGGAGAGAATATCCACCCTGGCGCAGCCGGCCTTGGTGCTCTTCCTGGGCTTTTCCGTCGGATTCGTCGTCCTTGCTATCCTGCTTCCGATCTTCGAGCTGTCGAGCCTCGCCGGTTAACTGGTAGAATATGAGAAAAAGGAGGAGAGGGACATGCACCTCGGAATGAGCAGAAGAAGGGGATTCACCCTCGTCGAAGTCCTGGTTGTAGTCGTCATCCTGGGCCTTCTGGCCGCCCTCGTGGCTCCGAAGATCGTCGGCCAGGGAGAGGAGGCGAAGAGGACGGCTGCATCCGTCCAGATCAGGGAGATAGAGCAGGCCCTCGAGATGTACAGGCTGGACAACAGCATGTATCCGACCACCGCGCAAGGTTTGGAAGCCCTGGTCAGCAAGCCGACCAGCCCGCCCGAGCCGAGACGCTACCGCGACGGTGGTTACATAAGGAAGCTTCCGGTAGACCCGTGGGGGAGCAATTACGTCTACCGCATGCCCGGAGACCACTCCGAGTTCGACCTCTTCTCCAAGGGGCCGGACGGGGAGGAGGGCGGCGAGGGGGCCGGAAGGGACATCACGAACTGGGAATAAATAATCAGCGCCGCTCTTGATCGAAAGAGGGCGCTGATGCTCTAGAGGTCCGAGGAAGTCAGAGTGTCGTAATCGACCGCCCTGTACTGTTTGAAATCCTTGCCGGGGACGAAAATGGCGGCCGGGGGACAGAAGGCGAAGCAGCGCTGACAGGCGACGCACCGGTCCATGAACTTGGGATATTCCTCCATTACTATATTCTTGACCGGGCAAAGACGGACGCACTTGCCGCACTGAATGCACTTTCTCTCGTCCACCGAGAGAGGCAACAGCTTTTTCATGAAGCTCCACGGCTTGCCTGTCTTTCTGGCGAGAAGGTTGAAAAACGGTGATAGCGGACCTCCGCGACGCCATGAAGTACGTTCCTCCAGCAGCCTGGTTGCGAACTTCGCGGCTTTCTCCTCGCATTTCACGATCCTCTCCCGGTTCAGACCCTCGGGTATCGACTTGTTCGCGTAGTTCGAGGGCATGAGGAACTCGGCGTATCCGAGAGGCCGGTACCCTTTTTTGACGACCAGGGACCTCAAGGGGCCTCTCAGGCCGCCGGAGTACCCGGCCATGGTCGAGATGGCGAATGCATTTCTGCCTCTTCCCTCGGGGAGTCGCTCGAGGACCTCCCAGGCAAAGGGGTAAGTGGAAAAACAGGCGGTTGTGACGGCGATCCCAAGCGCCGCGTCATCGGATAGGGCGTGAATTCCATTCTCCAGCCTCATAAGCCGGACGGTTTTCCCTCCCTCTCGAAGCGCGTTGGCGACTGAGCGAGCTGCCACCAGGGTGTTGCCCGTGCCTGTAAAAAACAGCAGATCTACCGATGATTCTTTCATGACGGAACTTCTCCTCCCTACCATTGCTGATCCAGCCAATATACTAGCACCTGGGGGGGAGAAACGACAACCGATAAAGAGTGCAGGAGGGATAGGGTGTGAAAACAGTATTGTCCTTGGTGATGGTCGTATCCCTGTTGTTCGGCCGACGAGCTTCGGCCGGACACCTTCCCCCGATGGATGAAGACATCCCTGTGGGTCTTCGGAGCGCCGCCTTCGCAATGGGGTGATTCTGGGGGCCGGACGCCCGGTTCGGGCTTCTTGAAGGGGTGATCAGGACGAGAGTCGGCTACGCCGGGGGTACGACGCCCAACCCCACCTACGACGACATAGGGGATCACACAGAGACGATACAGGTCGACTTCGACCCCGAGGTCGTATCCTACGAGGACCTCCTGGCCGTTTTCTGGCGCGGGCACAACCCCTCCCTGCGCGGCTGGTCCACCCAGTACAGGTCGGCGGTATTCACCGATGGAGAGGAGCAGCGCAGCTCCGCCGAGCAAAGCCTTGCGAGAGAGGTCGAAAGAACAAGGAGAAGGGTTGAAACCAAAGTGGAGGAATTAAGGGAGTTCTTCCCCGCGGAGGACTATCACCAGAAGTTCTACCTCAGGCAGGACAGGGAGCTCATGGCTCATTTCAACGCCCTATATCCCGATGGACGCGACCTGATGAACTCTCCGGCGGCCGCAAAGGTCAACGGCTTTCTCTCTGGCCTGGGCTCCAGGGAACACCTTGAGCGGGTGCTGCCTCTTCTGGGTCTCGCCGAGGAGACCGGGAGGCGATTGCTCGTCAGGGTTCGCTGAGGTGAGGCCCTTATAGCGCTAACCGCCCCGTGCGCACTTTGCGCATAGCCCGTAGGCCAGCAGCTGCTTCCCCTGCACTACATACCCCCCTGGAAGCTCGACCATCGGGATAGGCTGCTCGGGCAGGCAGATCATCCTGCCGCATTCAAGGCATAAAAAATGCGCGTGATTGCCGGGGCAGCCCTCTTCCTCCGGCGAATGTGCGCAGTACCTCCAGGCACCGTCAGCCCCCAGGACTTTATGGACTATCCCCTTTCGCTCGAGCAGATCCAGCGTCCTGTATAAAGAGACCCTGTCCGGCTGCTTTACGGAGAAGCGCTCGAACAGGGTCTTCAAAGAGAGGGGCTCTCCGGCTTCAAGCAAAAGCGCCAGTGTCTTTTTGCGAAGAGGAGTTGGGCGGATCTCGTTAGACCGCAAAATCGCGGACGGGTCCATCATCTCGACGCGAACGCGCACATCGGGTAGTTGCAGACGCGGCATCTTCTGCAAAAACCTCCTACTCCCCATCGGCGAACCTCTGCGAGAGTGGGGATCAAGCCTGCGAAAAGCCTGTTTAAAACAGGATCCATGCTCGTCCACTCGTCCCTTACCACGCACGCGGGGGCACCCACGATCTTTGTCTTCCCATGAAGCGCCAACATTAGCCTGGCACCGGGAAGAGCCGGAACCCCCTTGAAGATGACGCTCTCCGAGGCCCGGACAATCGCGGCCGTAGTGCGGTCGTCGGCATCCACGCTCATCCCGCCCGTCACGATGATAAGCTCCGCTTTCTTGTTCAGGAAGGCCTGGATGGCCGAGACGATCTCCTCCTCCTCGTCCCCGATTATCATCTGCTCCATAAGGGTCGACCCGTAGAATGCGAGCTTGCGCACCAGCTTGGGGGCGAAGGCGTCCCTGATCCGCCCCTCGACAATCTCTCTTCCAGTCGTAATAAGGGCGGTCTTCAGCGGGTGAAACGGGAACACCGTGATCGGCAGCGCGATAGAGCCCGCTCTAGTTATCTGCTCCTCCTTGACCGTAAGGGGCAGGCATCTGACTCCCGCCACAGGCTCGTTCTTCCCGACGGGCACCTTGTTGGGGACGGTCGCCACGATCAAGTCCAAGTCTTCGTTGATGGTGTATATCGCTTCCTCGTCGTAGACTATGAGCCCGTTCCAGTTCGAGCAGAGATTGATCTTGCCCTCCTCCGGGCCTTTAAGAAAGATGCCCTCCCCGGCCAGGTGTTTTCCGAGCCTGTGCGCGGCGTCATCCTTGTGGACGTCCCCCTCCTCCAAGTGCAGCATGGTGATGGAGTACTTGCCCATGCTTCGCAGGATCGGAAGGTCCTCGGCCTTGATGATGTGCCCTCGTTTAAAGCGAGCTCCTTCGTAGTCCGACTTGGAGTCGATCAAAGTCATATCATGAGGTATAGCCATGCCGATCGCTTCTTCAATTGGAATATGCTCGATTCTGGCCATAGTTTTCTCCTCGAATAGTATTAAGTGCGACATAATTATATCATGTTGTCTACAAGTGCAGACCCGGGAGATGCCCCGCCGATTCATGCGCCGGGCGCATGAAGAGGGAGCTCGGTTATTTCGAAGAATGGCTCGGAAAGAGCGAAAGTGCGATTGTATAAACCGGCGCTAGATAGTAAAATGAACCGTAGCGAGTGACGCAGGATCAGAATCACGGAACATAATTATCTCAGGAGGTGTTTGGGTTTGAAAAGGAACTGGATTATCGCGATAGTTGTGGTTGTGGTGGTCGCGGGCTACTTCTTCATGCAACAGCAGCAGCCGCCGAAGGTCGAGGAAGCCGAGGTGGTGAAGGAAGAGGTCAAGGAAGAGGTCGTGACCGAGGAGGCGAAGCCTGAAGAGGCCAAGCCGGAGGAGTCCAAGGCGGCGAAGGACACTATCAAGATTGGTCACATAGCCGCCCTCACGGGTGACTGGGCGGCTTACGGTCAGACGGAGGAGAAGGCCTCCAAGCTGGCCGCCGACGAGATCAACGAGAAGGGCGGAGTCCTGGGAAGGAACCTCGAGATAGTCGTCTACGACTTCCGAACTCGCCCCGAGGACGCTGTGAACGCCGTCCGCCGCATGATCGAGGAGGATGGAGTGGTCGCACTTATCGGCGCCAACGGCAGCGGAATCAACATCGCCACCGCGCCCATAGTGAACCGCCTGGGCGTCTCCCAGATCGGCACCGTCACGTCCAACCCGCTTGTCACGGTCGACGAGAAGGGCGAGGTCCGTCCCTACTCCTTCCGCATCTGCTTCACCGACCCCTACCAGGGCAGGCTCATTGCCTTCTTCGCGGCCAAGGAGCTCGGCAAGCTTAAGGCGGCCGTCCTCTACGACGTTGGCAGCGACTACTCCCAGGGGCTTCGCGAGTTCTTTATCGAGAGTTACAAGGGCTACGGCGGCGAGATAGTGGCCGACCTCGGATTCCGCGCCGGTACCGATGTCGACTTCCGCGCGCAGCTCACCGAGATCCGCGACTCGGGCGCCGACGTGCTCGTCCTTCCGAACATGGGCAAGGAGATGGCTCTTACCATGAAGCAGGCGCGTGAGCTCGGCATGGAGGACATAGTCTTCGTAGGCGGAGACGGCTACGGCGAATTTATGTGGGAGATCGCGGGAGACGCGATGGAGAACTCCTACTGGATCAACCACGTTGCCCCCGAGGACCCGGCGATGCAGCCCTTCTTCGCCACGTACAAGGAGAAGTACGACGACGAGTGCAAGGAGTTCGTCAACGGAGTGCTCGGCTATGACGCGATTTATTGGATCGCCGACGCGATCGAGCGCGCCGGGGATGCCGATCCCAAGCTTATCCGCGACGCTCTTGCCGCGACGAAGGATCTGAAGCTTCACCACGCGACGATCACGATAGACCCGAAGGACAATAACCCCGCCGACAAGGACGGCATAGTGCTGATAGCCAAGGACGGCAAGGGTCAGTTCTACAAGAAGATCAAGCCGTAGGCGCTGTGCAGTGAGGAGGCACTCTATACCTCGTTTGCGAAATATGATATAGTTACTCGTTGGCGAGGGTGGGCGGCTTCCGCCCGCCCTCGCCGACACATGAAAGGAGTGATCTCTATTTGGCAACGCTGATACAGCAGATAATCAACGGCCTCTCCCTCGGCTCTGTCTACGCCCTAATCGCCGTTGGTTACTCTCTAGTGTACTCCATCCTGTTGTTCTCCAATTTCGCACACGGCGGTTTTCTGGTTATCGGTGGCTATATATGTTACGCTTCCCTCAGGACTTTGGAGATGGGCATATGGACTGCGGGCATCCTCTCCCTTGTCGGAGCGGGCGTGGCCGCGATACTGACCGAACGCCTCGCGTACCGTCCCATCCGCGAGCGCACCAATGTCACACTGTACCTGCTCATCGCCTCCATGGGAATGAGCATCGTAATCGAGAACATCTTCGTGATAGTGGCAGGCGGACGCTTCCGGGCTCTTCCGGCGGTCATACCCACAAGCCCGGTAAGCTTCTTCGGGGTCGCCACAACAAGTGCGTTTGACCTGCTGTCGCTTGCTGCTGCCGTGCTCTTCCTTTGGGGGTTGCAGCTCTTCCTGTCAAAAACAAGATGGGGTCTTGCGATACGAGCGGCGGCGTACGACCTTCGCATAGCGGGGCTCATGGGCGTCAACGTCAACCGGCTGATCTCGATCGTCTTTTTCGTAGCGGGGGCGCTGGCGGCGGTGGGAGGCATCTTCCTTTCGGTCCGATACACCCTCTACCCGCAGCTGGGCGCTATAACTATCAAGGCCTTCGTGGCGGCGGTCATCGGCGGCTTGGGCTCGTTGCCGGGTGCCGTGGTTGGAAGCCTGATCCTCGGACTGGCCGAGATGCTTACCGCGGGCTTCATCTCGAGCCAGATGCGCGACCTGGTGGTCTTCTCCCTGCTTGTAGCCACCCTTCTTGTCAAGCCTGCGGGCCTCTTCGGCAAGAGCGTCAGCGAGAAAGTGTAGGTGAAAGTAGAGAATGTCAGGATATGCTGAAGGAATTCTGGTCCTCCTGTGCATCAACGTGATCGCTGCCATGGGGGTCTCTCTGCTCACCGGCTTCACTGGGATATTCTCGCTGGGTCACGCGGCCTATATGGCCCTCGGGGCCTATACATCCGCAATTCTCACGGTTAAATACGGGTTCCATTATGTCCCGGCCGTCTTCCTGGGCGCGGGAGTTGCCGTCGCCGTCGCCTTCTTCATCGGGGTGCCCACCCTGAAGCTGATGGGAGACTACTACGCCATCGCCTCCATAGGGCTGTGCGAGGCGATAAGGCTGATCCTGGAGAACTGGCAGTCGGTGACGCGGGGCGCTCGCGGATATCCGGGGATCGACGCCTACACCACCCTGCCCGTGGCGCTTGCTTTCGTCGTCGTGATGGCCATATTCATGTTCAATATCATCAACAGTCGTTTCGGAAGGGCCTGCAAGGCGTGCAGGGACGACCACGTGGCGGCGTCTCTGCTGGGCTTCAACACGGCAAGGATAAGAGTCGTCAGCCTGATGATCTCGGCCTTCTACTGCGGCGTGGCGGGTGCCCTGCTGGGCGGCTTCCTCTCCTTCATCCAGCCGGTCATGTTTGACATGATGAAGTCCACCGAGCTGACATCCGTCGTCGTCTTCGGAGGACTCGGCTCCATGAGCGGATGCATCCTCGGCACGGCGGTCATCACGCTTGTGACGGAGCTCTTCCGCCCGATCTCGCAGTACAGAATGCTGATCTACGGCGCTGTGTTGGTCATCATCATGGTCCTTCGTCCGGAGGGAATAATGGGCAACCGTGAATTCACCACCTGGATCAAGGATGCAGTGGGGAGGCGGGCGAAATGAGCGCGTTTTTCCAGCTCTCCGGCGTGACGAAGAACTTCGGAGGAGTCACGGCCGTTGACGACATGACGTTCACCATCGAGAGGGGCGAGCTCGCAGGCCTGATGGGGCCGAACGGTGCCGGGAAGACGACCATCTTCAACCTTGTGACGGGGGTCTATCCCCTTGACTCGGGAACCATCACCTACAAGGGCGAGGACCTGGCCCCCTTCAAGACGTACAGGATAATCCACAAGGGAATATCCAGGACCTTCCAGAACCTTCGCCTCTTCCAGCGCTCCTCGGTGCTCGAGAACGTCATGACCGCCGCGCAGCACGGCATACCCTACTCCTTCTTCGAAGGGGTGACCCACCTAGGGCGTTGGCGCGGCGGGGAGAAAGACATCAAAAAGAAGAGCATGGACCTGCTGGACAGGGTCGGGCTGGCGGACAGGGCTCACCAGGCCGCCGGCACCCTGCCCTATGGCCACCAGAGGCGGCTCGAGATTGCTCGCGCCCTTGCCCTCGACCCGGAATTCCTACTGCTCGACGAGCCCGCGGCTGGGATGAACGCCGAGGAGGTCATCTCCCTCAACGCACTGATACGTGACCTGCACCGGGATTTCGACCTGACCATACTGGTCATCGAGCACCACATGGATCTGATAATGGAGATATGCCCTCACATAGTGTGCATGAACTTCGGCGCCAAGATCGCCGAGGGGACGCCCGACGAGATCCAGAATCACCCGGAGGTGCTGAAGGCGTATCTTGGAGAGGAGGATGACGAATGAGCGAGCCGCGTATAAACGATAAAGAGGTCCTCCTCGAGGTGGACGACTTTTACGTCAACTACGGCGCCATCAAGGCCCTCTCCGGAGTCTCGCTGAAGGTCTTCAAGGGCGAGATCGTCTGCGTCATCGGCTCCAACGGAGCGGGAAAATCGACTCTGATGAACTCCATAATGGGCATGGTCCGCCGGGAGAGCGGCGAAGTTCGCTTGGACGGCGCAGTGCTCGACAGGCGGGCCTACAGGGTCGTACAGCAGGGAATATCTCTCAGCCCGGAGGGACGCAGGGTCTTCGCTCCCCTCACTGTGCTGGAGAATCTGAAGATGGGCGCTTTTCCAAGGGGAAAGACGGTCGATCTGGACAACGACCTTGAATGGGTCTTCAACCTCTTCCCTCGACTTAAGGAGCGCATCGGACAGTACGCGGGCACCCTCTCAGGAGGAGAGCAGCAGATGCTTGCCATAGGCAGGGCCCTTATGTCGCGCCCGAAAGTCCTGCTTCTCGACGAACCCTCCCTTGGGCTGGCGCCGATAGTCATCAAGGACATCTTCAAGGAGCTGCGCCTGATAAACGACGAGGGAGTCACCATCCTACTCGTCGAGCAGAACGCGCGCCAGGCTCTTCTTCTGTCCGACCGAGGCTACGTCATTCAGACGGGAAAGATCGTGATGGAGGGCCCCTCGAAGGAACTGATGGAAAACGCCGACATCAAGGCGGCATATCTTGGAGGCGCCGCCGCCGGCTAGCAGATTCCTCTTTGGAGGAGCATGATCAAACGACAAGGCATAACCGTGGTGCGCCCGGCTTGAAAAAAGTCCGGGCGCACCGTTTTTTATACTTGACAAGTATGGTAGGATTTAGTATCCTCTTGCTCGGAACAGAAGGGATGTGGTCGCCATCAAGCTCTCGACGAAAACCCGATACGGTCTCCGCGCTCTGCTGTACATGGCTCGAGCCTACGACGGAGAGAGTACTATTCCCGTGGGAGAGATCGCAAGAGAGCAGGGGGTTTCCGAAAAATACCTTGAACAGCTCTTCCTGAGGCTAAGGCGCAGCGGGCTGATCAGGAGCGTGCGCGGCGCCCAGGGAGGATACATGCTCTGCAACCCTCCTGAGGATGTGACTGTCGCGGAGGTGGTGGACTCGTTGGAGGGAGACATAACGTTCGCCGACTGCCTCACGTCCGAGGGGTGCGCGAACAGGGACACATGCCCTACACATGAACTATGGAGCCGTCTTAAGGGTAGTATAGACGACATACTGGAGGATACGACCCTGGCGGATCTAATAAGGTCGGAGAGCGACGGTCCCGAAGAGGAGCGCCATCCCGGCGGCTAAAAAAGGGGGAAGCAGCAATGTCAAGACAGGTCTATCTTGATCACGCGGCAACTACGTTCACAGCGCCCGAGGTTGTCGCAGCAATGACTCCGTATTTTACACGATCCTTCGGAAACCCCTCCTCCATCTACTCTTTTTCCGAGGAGAACAAAAGGGCCATAGCGGAGTCGCGGCAAAAGGTAGCGGACCTGATCGGAGCCTCGAGGGACGAGGTATTCTTCACCGGCGGAGGGACAGAGGCCGACAACTGGGCCCTGAAGGGCGTGGCGTGGCGAAACCGCTCCAAGGGCAATCACATCGTCACGACTAAGATCGAGCACCATGCGGTTCTTCACACCGCTCAGTTCCTTCAGAAGAACGGGTACGACGTTACCTTTCTCGATGTCGACCCGGAGGGGCGCGTGAGGCTGGACGATCTTGAAAATACCCTGACCGACCGCACGATCCTGGTCTCGGTCATGTTCGCGAACAACGAGATAGGCACGATACAGCCCATTGCGGAGATAGGTTCTCTGTGCAGGGAGAGAGGAGTCCTTTTCCACACGGATGCGGTCCAGGTCGTAGCACACGTTCCGATCAACGTCGGGGAGATGAACATCGACATGCTGTCCCTGTCGGCTCATAAGTTCTACGGGCCGAAAGGAGTAGGGGCGCTCTACATCCGCAAGGGCGTCAGGATAGAGAACCTCATACACGGAGGGGGGCAGGAGAGGGGAAGACGGGCGACCACTGAAAACGTCGCTGGTATAGTGGGACTGGGCGCCGCGATAGAGCGGACCTCCTCCCGCATGAAGGAGAGCTCCGCCCGCATCGCGGGTCTGAGGGACATGCTGATCGAAGGCGTGATGGAGAGCATCCCGTACGCAAAACTGAACGGCGCCCCTTCGGGGGAACGCCTTCCCAACAACGCGAACTTCAGCTTCATCGGCATAGAGGGCGAGACATTGCTGCTCGACCTGGACCGGGAGGGGATATATGCTTCCACTGGAAGCGCATGCTCGTCCGGCTCTCTCGACCCGTCGCACGTCCTCATGGCGATCGGCCTGTCTCACGAGCAGGCTCATGGTTCTCTTAGGGCTACCTTGGGCGAGGAGACCACCGAGGACGACATACAGTACGTTCTCTCGGTCCTCCCGAAAATCGTCGAAAGGCGCCGCGATATGTCCCCCCTGTGGGAGGACTTCCTTAAGACCGTCGAAGGAGGAAGATAGTCATGTACAGCGAAAAAGTGCTCGACCACTTTCAGAATCCGCGCAACGTGGGCGAGATAGAGAACCCCGACGGAGTAGGTCAGGCCGGCAACCCTAAGTGCGGTGACATCATGAAAATCTACCTTCGGGTCGAGGACGAAGTGATAACCGACATCAAGTTCAAGACCTTCGGTTGCGCCTCCGCCATAGCCTCGTCCAGCATGGCCACGGAGCTAGTCAAGGGGCGCAAGGTAGACGAGGCATGGGACCTGACGAACAAGGCCGTTGCCGAGGCGCTCGACGGTCTGCCCCCGATCAAGATGCACTGCTCCGTGCTGGCCGAGGAGGCCATACACGCGGCAATAAACGACTATCGCAAGAAAAAGGGAACGGAGCCCTGGGAGGACAAGGAGTACAATCACGACCACGACCACCATATCGAGACCGACTGAGGCGACGGCCCAGGTTTGACCTCCGGCCGCATTGGGAACAAGGTCGACAGGAAAAGCTCGAAGCGGGGAGTTTGAACGATCCTGCTCCCCGCTTTGAGTTGTTCACAGCTACCTGACCCCTTCGAAGGGCCCCCTCCAACGCATCTCGGTCTGGGAAAAGGCGGCCGGCTCGGAGACCGTCGTCTTTCTCGAGGCGGAGAACCCCTCGAAAGGCCCCCTCCAGCAGAGCGAGAACATGTCTCCAAGGTGGCGGTCGCCTATTCTGAAGACCTCTCTTTGAAATCCCGTCGGCGTTGTGAACTCATACTTCCTCGTCATAATGACCACTCCTCTCGATAGTTACCCCAGATTGACGCAACACTCAGAAAAAGCACAACAAAAAAACCGGGGGCCCCGTAACAGCGGCCCCCGGTTCCGGTCTAAGGGTGTGCGGCTTCAAGCGCCGACCCCACCGGAAGGGGGACCGCCGATAATGAGGAGTACGAGGACTATGTTCGCCGCGCTCTGATGGTTGAAAACCTCCGTATTCATCAATGGCTCCTCCTTTCCGGTGAAGTGACAATCTGAAATATGAGCGATATTTTACAGGTCCTTTGGAAGAATGTCAAGGTTTCTGTGTTCAGTCTTTTTTATTCAATTTACTCTCCGGGGCGGGGGCACCCGCCTATCCGGCAAAAATCCCTGTGTCGATCCGAACGCTGAAAATCGATCGAGACATCGATTTGGCGCTTGTTTTTCAGCTGCAAACTGATATATTGTTTAAGCGAGAAGGGCCCTTCAGACGACCATCCCATGGAAGGAGGATACGAGAGTGGAACATATTTCTAATATCATCACCAAGTTCATAAAAAAGAATATGGCGGAGAGAGGCCTGACTCTCTACCGGACGGACGAGAAGAAGATAATGGCGCTTAACGACGAGTACGAGACGAAGTTCAAGTTCGATCTCGTATGCACGGACAATGACTTCAGCTGTTCCGTCCTCTCGCTGGGGGAGGACGGACTGGTCATGCGCAAGAGGTTCAACGTCTCATGGTCCGATTCCGAAGGGATCCGCGAGTTTATGGACTTTGTAAAAGGTATGTAGGACCGTGATAATTCGACGTTAACAGCCCGTGACCTCCCGCCTGCGGCTTGCAATGTCGTCGCATGGGAGGCTTTAATTCAGACTTCCCATCCTGTAACCGGACAGATCCAGCACCACGTGCTTGAAACCCAGGGAGAGGATATGCTCGGATACTGACGCAGACATCTCCCGTGTCGTAATAAGCGCCAGGGTAGAGGGATCGACCTCGATCCTGGCGATATCGTCGTGGTGGCGCACTCTGATCTGAACTTCAGGGGGGAGCAGTGAACGGAGGCGCTCTTCCGCTCTTTCGACCTGTTCAAGCCTTTCGGTCGTGATCTCCAGCCCGTGCTTGATACGGCTGGCCAGGCAGGCGGAGGACGGCTTGTCCGAGGCGGGGAGGATCATCGCCCTCAGGGCTGTACGCACATCCTCCTTCGATAGCCCGGCCTCCAGAAATGGACAGAGCACTCGGTCGAACTCGGCCAGGGCCCTCATCCCGGGACGATAGTCTCCCAAGTCGTCCGTGTTGGACCCGTCGATCACCCATTCCACGCCGGAATCCCCGGCCCACTTCAAAAGGCTCTTCAGTCGGAGCCTCTTGCAGTGGTAGCACCTGTCCCTATCGTTGGCGGCGAACTCAGCCAGCTCTATCTCCGATACAGGAAGGAAGACGTGCCGTATTCCGATCATGCCGGCGAAGCGCTCCGCGTCCTTCCTCTCCCAGGAGGGGAGAGTGGGCGAGTCCAGCGTGACAGCGATCGCACTCTCGCCCAGCGCTTTAAATGCCGTCGCCGCGAGCAGCGTGCTGTCCACCCCGCCGGAGTATGCCACTATCACTCTCCCCAAATCCCGTAACAGGGAGTCGACCAGTCTCAATTTTTCTTCGATGATGCTCCTCATACTCTTACTCCTTGCTAGCCGCCGGTCTCGGGGTTGTGAAGCGCCGCGATCTTCCTTATACTACACTAGTGGAGGAGAGAATCAAATGCCCGGAGGAAAATTGTGTGCTGATAGAGCCTTCGCCGGGGACATCGCGTGGATACTCGCCCGGCCCGGGAACCGTATTTCTGCTGATGAGCGGAGGAGTGGACAGCTCGGTCGCCGCGCTGCTGCTGCGCAGGGCCGAGTTCGATGTCGTCGGAGTTACGATGGACATCCCCGGCCCGAAGGGAAGGGGAGAGGACGTTCGCGCTGCCGCCGAAACGGCGCGAGAAATGGGCATTCCCCACTATGCAGCCGCTGCCGGCGAGGACTTCAGGAGGCTGGTGATGCAGCCCTTCGTCTCATCCTACCTCGATGGGCTGACCCCCAACCCCTGTTCGGACTGCAACGCCCGGTTGAAGTTCGGACTCCTGTGGGACTCTCTGGATGAGGTGTTCGGTCCGATCAGGATAGCGACGGGTCACTATGCGAGGATAGTCCGGGAGGGATCGCACTTCTTCCTGGCGAGGGGGAGGGACGCAAAAAAGGACCAGAGCTACTTTCTGAGCGGACTGGCACGAGAGCGCCTCTCCAAGGCTCTGATGCCCCTCGGGGATCTTACGAAGGACGAGGTGCGCTCACTGGCCAGGGAGGCTGGCCTTCCCGTCGCGGAGAGGCAGGAGAGTATGGAGATATGCTTCACCGGGGAGGGGAATTACAGGCGTCTCCTTGACGGACTATCTACGTCTCCCGGCCTGGTAGTCGACGAGTCAGGCGCGGTTTTGGGGACCCACGACGGCGTCTTTGGCTTCACCGTGGGGCAGAGGAGAGGCCTTGGAATCGCCTCCCGCGACGGGCTGTACGTGCTCAGGATAGACGCCAGGGGCAACCGTGTGGTGGTCGGCCCCAGGGAAAGGGTCTGCCGTCGAAGAGTGAGGGCGCAGGGAACGAACCTCCTGTACCCTGGGCCGCCCTCGACCGGGTATACGATGTTCGGAAAGACGAGATCCCGCTCTGACCCCGCTCCGTGCGACCTGGTCATGCTGAACGGGGAGTGGATGGAGGTCCTGTTCCACGAACCTCAGTTCGCCCCTGCGCCGGGCCAGAGGCTCGTGCTGTACGACGATGCCGGAAGGGTGGTCGCGGGCGGCGAAATAGAATACTGCGAGGAGGTCGGATGATGGACATAGAAATTTCAAGGAAACTGGCGAAACTGTATGACGAAGGAGAGGCCGCTGTCCTCTGCACGGTGGTGGAGGAGACTGGCTCTACACCGCGCAGCATGGGTTCGTCCATGATCGTGCTGCCCGGCGCAAAAATAGTCGGCACCGTCGGTGGCGGAATAACTGAACACAGGGTCATAGAGAAGGCGCTGGGACTTCTTAAAAAAGGCACGGGGAGCCTGTTGCACCGAGAGACCCTTACGGACACGGAGGCCGCGTCCGAGGGTGCAGCGTGTGGAGGTACCATGGGAATCTTTCTCGAGGTGGTCGGGAGGAAGAGAGAACTGGTAGTATTCGGAGCGGGGCACGTCGGCAAGGCAATAGCACGCCTGGGCGACATGACGGGTTTCTCCGTCACCACGTGGGACGAGAGGCCGGAGTTCGCAAACGAGGAGAACATTCCATGGGGAAAGACGATCTGCTGCTCCGTGGAGGACTTTTTTTCGCGTTTCGGCTCGTTTCACGAGGACGTCTACGCCATCATCGTGACCCGGGGCCATGCGCTTGACGCCGACGTGGTCAAGATCCTGGAGGACAAGCCCGCGGCCTACATGGGGATGATAGGCTCAAGAAAGAAGATAGCCGTGGTTCGCGAGCGCCTGCTCGAGCAGGGAGTTTCCGCAGGGCACATAGACAGGATATATCAGCCGGTCGGGCTGCCGATACGCGCGGAGACCCCGGAGGAGATAGCCGTGTCAGCCATGAGCGAGGTCATCGCGGTCGCAAGGGGCGCGGACTTGGAGTCGCTCCGCTCGCCTCTTTCAAGGAATAATCGCGATATCGCTTGAATATGAAAGTACTCCGATCAAATCGGTGATTAAACCCTTTCTATTGGAATTGAGAACGGTCCAAAGAAAGAATACAATATTGGTCAGTAAAGGTTAAGATTAGAAGCGGAGGGCGTGATCGCATAGATGGGCGTCGCATACAAGGACTACTATGAGATTTTAGGAGTGAGCCGGACGGCGTCCCAGGACGAGATTCGCAAGGCGTACAGGAAGCTTGCGAAGGAGCACCATCCGGACGTCAACAAGGAGAAAGGCGCGGACGAGCGCTACAAGGAGATAAACGAGGCCTACGAGGTTCTAAAGGATCCTGAGAAACGCCAGAAGTACGACACGCTTGGCGCCGGTTGGCGGCAGGGTCAGGACTTCACGCCTCCGCCCGGATGGGGCGGAGGAGGGGTCCACATGGACTTCGGAGGGGACGCAGGCGGTTTCAGCGACTTCTTCAGGACTATCTTTGGAGGCTTCGGCGGAGGTGCCCGGAGCGTGTCGATGGACGATCTTTTCCGCGGTCAGACCAGGCCGAGCGACGAGGAGATGTCCCTCGAGCTGACCCTGGAGGACATACTGAGTGGCGGGACAAAGACGATCTCGATGGAGCAGGTGGTGCAGGGGCCGGACGGCTATCCGACCCGGACAAGAAGGACCCTGAACGTAAACCTGCCCCAGGGCATATCGGACGGAACCAGGATCAAGCTGAAGGGAAAGGGGAGCCGTGGAGGCGATCTGCAGATAGTGATCCGTGTGGCACCTCACCCCAGGTTCGCGGTGGAGGGCTACGACCTCGTCACCTCGATGAAGATCTCCCCCTGGGAGGCGGCGCTCGGCGCGTCCATCCCCGTCACGACGCTCGACGGCACCGTGACGATGAGGCTTCCTGCGGGGAGCCAGGCGGGAAAGAGGCTGCGCCTGAAGGGCAAGGGGCTGCCTAGAAGGAAGGGCGCTAAGCCGGGCGATCTGATAGTCAGGCTCGAGGTAGCGGTACCGGAGAAGTTGAGCGACAGGGAGCGAGAGCTGTTCGAGTCGCTGGCAAAAGAGTCCTCGTTCAATCCCCGAGGCTGAGGAGCGGGGGAGCAGATTCGTCGCGCCCCGCGGGCCCCGGCGAGGCCACCGTGAAGCGCGAGGTGGCGGTCCTACCTGCGGCGTCTACCATGGACACGGTGTAAACCCCCTTTTCGAGCCTCCAGAATATGGCATTCCAGTCATCCTGCCTGCCGACGAACTCGCCGCCGACGAACCAGTACACAGGAAGCTCCGCTCCCTCGGCCTTCAGAGCCGCCCTCTGCTCACCCCCGAGCGGGGTCAGGATGTACCGGGCACCAGGGAGAGGCGAAACGATGGATACCTTGCCCTCTTTGAAGGCCGAGACGGGCCTTCTCACGGCGTAATCCTCCAGCTCGGCGGGCCAGATTATGGCGGGGGTGCCGTCCCGGTACGCGTGCATGGAGCAGGGGACCGAGGATGACACTCCCTCGATAGCGTAGTCTTGCCTGCTCAGAGGGCATAGGGGGGAAAGAGGCTGCCCCGAGAGTGAACAGACCGGGCGTGTGGTTATCTGAAGCGGTCTCTCGTACCACCCGGCTAGGGGAAGGACCCTGAGAATCTCGACTATCGCGGGCGCTGCCGCGTTGATGCCGACCAGCTCCGGGTGAGCCTTGCCCGATGGGTCCCCCATCCAGATCACCACAGTGTGCTTGGGGTTGTAGGCGGCGGTCCATGCGTCCCTGTAGCCGTAGGAGGTCCCCGTCTTGTAGGCGAACCACTCCTCGCCGTGTTCTATCCGTTTGCCGTGAAGGGGCAGAAGACGCCCCGTATCCCTCAGTATGTCCGCGGTCATGAACGCGGCCGCCTCGGATGCCAGCCTCTGGCTCATTGACGGCTCGTCCATGAGAAACCGGGGACTGCGCCTGACTCCGAGAGATGCCAGCGCTCCGTACGCTTCGGCCATCTGCAGCACGCTGGTCTCGCATCCCCCTAGAATGAGCGAGTCCCCGTAGTGGGACGGACCGCGGGTCAGGAAGGAGAAGCCCGCTGTTCGCAGAAGATCGAGCGTCGCCTCGGGGCCGACCATCCTCAGGACCCTGACGGCGGGCACGTTGAGAGAGTCCGACAGGGCCGTCCTCGCCGAGACAGGGCCCCTGTAGGAGAGGTCGAAATTTCGTGGCGCCTGGCCCGAGAATGAGAGGGGGGTGTCGGACAGCAGAGAGGACGGGGTGAGCAGCCCTCTGTCGAACGCCGCCAGGTAGACGAAGGGCTTCAGCGCCGAGCCGGGCGAACGGGGGCGGCGGGCGCAGTCCACCCATACTGCGTCCCTGTGAGTGTCTCGTACGTACGGCGATCTCATCCGTGCGTTCCCTACGTAGGCCAGGATATCGCCCGTGTCGTTGTCCATTATCACCCCCGCCGAAGTAATATCCCCCGGCAGGGAAGCCAGCGAGGCGGAGAGGGTTCGCTCAAGCAGGCTCTGAAGCCCGGGGTCGAGAGTGGTCCTGATCTCTCCTCCCTCCCTCCTCTCGCCCAAGGCGGCCAGAGAGAAGTGAAAGGCCTTGGAGGGGAAGGTCCCTCTGGCGGACGGGACCAGTTCCTCTGTCGCCAGTCTGTGTTGCTCCTCCGTTATCGCACCACGCTCGAGAAGGGACGAGAGAATGGCGTCTCGCCTCGTCCGTGCGGCTTCGGGGTTCCTGTCGGGCCTGTAGAGAGTCGGTCCCTTGAGCATTCCCACGAGCAGGGCCGCCTCGCCGAGCGAGACCTCCTTTGCACTCTTCGAGAAGTAGATTCGAGCCGCCGCCTCGACCCCCCTGATATTGCCTCCGAACGGTGCCCGGTTCAGATATAACTCCAGTATCTTATCCTTGGACAACAGCCCTTCGAGCTTCATCGCAGTTGCGAATTCGATCAGCTTCGTGCCCAATGTGCGCGCCCTGGGGTGCGAAAGGCGGACCACCTGGCTCGTGATCGTGGACGCACCGGATACGACCTTGCCCGTCCGCAGGTTCTGCCACGATGCTCTAGCAAGGGCGGCCAAGTCGACGCCTCCGTGCTTCATGAATCGGCGATCCTCCACCTCGACCGCCACCATCGGAAGGTGACGCCCCATCTGCTCGAGCGGTATCGGCACGGACCACTCGGAGGAGGACGACAGAAAGACAGACAGGACCTCCCCGTTCCTGTCGGTCAAGACCGGGGAGGTCGGCCATTCAAGGATCTCCTCCATCCGCAAGCTCACGGATGAGAACCATAACAGGCCCCCTCCGACCGCCAGGGCGAGAGCGACGAATGTCGCAAGCAGAGAGCGGCGGAGGGGGACTCGCATCGTCAGTTGATCTCCACTGTGCCGGGGAAGCCGAGAGTCGCGTTTTCCGGCTCGTACATTCCCTCTGCCGAATAGGGCGGCAGAGTGAAGGCGCCCTTTGACACAGCCCGGATCTGGTAGCGGTACTCGACCGGCTTGGAGAGCCTGTCAATGAATAGAATCAGCCGGTCGTCGCGCATCTCCGCTCGTATGCCCCGATAGTCCGGAGAAGAGCCCTCTCCAGTGAGCCTCGGATTCTCTATCTCCATGCCGCCGGGCAGCATGTCGACCACGATCAGGTCACGCAGGTCGGAGGCCGGCGTGATCTCCAGCGCGACTGTAATTCGGTCGCCCCTGGATATGGGCTCACCCTCGAATATCACGTCTCCGTCGCGGGAGTACCAGGTCCTCTCGATCTCGACGCCTTTGCTGAACGGTTTGGGCGCCTCTAGCGGGACACCCGCCGAGGTCCAGGCGAAATAGGCTGTCCCCTCTCCCGTCAGACTCAGCGTCAATCCTCCCTTGGGCAGTTCCTTCAAGGCGAGGGCCGTTCGTTCACCGTCCTTGAACGAGGCCACAATGTTCCCGGACTCGTCATTGAGCACGGCCGTGAAGGGTTTCCTGGCATCGCGTGTCTTTTCGATCCACTTGCCCAGGGCCAGGGCGGCCATGGCGTTGTCCTGTGTCGTGCGCCATTCACCCGCGCGGGCCTCCGCCACGAGCTTTGCCGCAAGCTCCGCCGCCGTTGCCGACAGCGGGTCGACGTCGCTCCACATCAGCAGTTTAAGAGCGGCGCTCCTGGACGGAGTCTCGAAGGTCGCGCCTCCGCCCTTGATGGAGGGTGCCGCGCTCAATGCCTTCAGCGGCTCCGATGTCTTTGACGAGAGGGCATAGGCACCCGCCAGGAATATCTTCCCCGACTCGTACAGGGAGTTGCGGTGCTCTCCCAGGTGGGCCATCCAGCCCAGGGGCGCCTCTCCGCGAAGCGCGAGTATGTAGCAGGCGTACGCCTTCAGCGTCAGGTTCTCGCTGAAGGACTGATCGTCATCCCCCCTCGGGGCGAGAGGCAGTGTCGCTCTCGTGTTTGCAAGAGCGGCCTCCAGCATATCAGCCGGGACTGCGGTATTCATCCTTTGGGCCTCGACAAGGAAGTGGGAGGCGTAGAGCGATCCCCACGGGAACGGAGTGGAAAGCCCCGGCCAAGCGGCAAAGGCACCATTGTAGAGCTGCATAGCGGATATCTGGGAGATCTTGCGGGCCAGTGCAGCGTCCCTCTCGCCCCTGTCCGCGAGCATCGGATCGATCTCGCCCACCAGGTCGTCGAGCACAAGGAGCGGCCATGCGCCGGACACGGTCTGCTCCAAACAGCCGTAGGGGTAATCCAGCAGGAAGGTTACGGCGCCTGCCAGGTCGAGCGAGGGCAGGTCGGAGAGAAGCAGAAGGCCGTCCTCCGTCCCCTCGAACCACTTTCTCGGTATCTTGATCGAGACTGGCTGTTCTCCGTGAACCAGGCCGGACCCCGACAGAGAAACCCTCGGGAAGGCCGGCCTCACCGGAAGGTCGAGGTGTTGTGTGAAGCCGCCCTCGTCCCAGGTCGTCTCGACCGTCAGCGCCGTGCGACCAGCCTCCGGGCCCGCCGTGAACGGCACTTCCAGCAGCTTGTCGCTGCCGGGTGCCAGGTCTGCCCTGTACTCGTTCTCTCCTGCGAAGGAGAGAGGTCCGTCCACTCCTATCCTGACCGTGACCTTGCGGGTGTCCGGCGCGGAGGAGAATATCTTAAGAGGCGCGTCGAACGAGTCACCGGGAGAGACCGCGCGAGGAAGAGACAGCTCTGTCGTGATATCGCGGGCGATCGTGACGTGCGAGTCGGCCTTGCCGAATGAGTTCCTGGAGGAGGCGACCGCCATCAGACGCCCCTTGCCGCTGAACTCCGGGATGTCGAAGGTCGCCTCGAAGGAGCCATTATCATCCGTGGGAACGCTCCCCAGGAATACGGATAGCACTCTGAACTCCCTTGCCGAGACGGGCGGCAGGCCTGCCCTAAGGGCGGCCATCATAGCCTCGTCCGCCCCTCCGCCGGCCTTCAGTAACGGGGTCTCTCTGGATTCTAGAGGAAGAAGCTGGTCGTAGAGGTCATAGAGAGAGATCCCCTGTGCACGCTTCGCCATGAAAAAGCCCCACGGGTCCGGCGTCTTGAAGCCGGTAAGGGACAGGATCCCCTCGTCGACGAGGAAGAGGACGACTTCTCCCTTCCGCTTGCTCCCCTCGCCGTCGGTCAGAACGCCGCGCACGGTCAGAGGCTCGTCCGGCAGGGTCCTCTCCGGGCTTTCAAGCGCCACGTCCAGGCGCTGGCTTCTGTGCTCCACCTGGATCGAAAGGGTCCCGACCGCCCTGTGGTTTCCCCACTCCTCGCCCTCGACCACCGGGCGTATCACGGTCGCGGTAATGTAGGCGTTCGGGATCATCTCCCTGGTCACAGGGATGCCGAGTTTCACCTCGCCCTTGGTGATGGGCAGAGTCTTTCGGAAGATCTCCCTGTCCGTCTCCACCGTCACCAGGAGGTTTCCGAGGAACGGGCTCTTCAGGGTCACGACGGCGTCGTCCCCAGGTTCGTAGCTCTTCTTGTCCGCGGTTATCAGCACACGGTCAAGGAGTGTGGAGCCGACCGAGCCCTCGCCGTAGGGGGTCCAAGCGTAAATAGACGCGGAGGCGGCACTGTCGGATTCTTCGTCCGTGATCCTGATCACGTACTCCCCGTCGGTCTTCGGAGTGAACGAGAAGAGCCCGGTCCCGTCTGAGAACTCGACGGCGGCGTCCGTGTACGGCGTCAGCTCCCGCTGGAACTGCATCCTGGTCTGGCTGCCGACTCGCACCAGGTTGTAGTGGTTCCTCACAAGGAAGACCTCGGCGATGGCCGTTTTGAGCCCGGAAGGCTCTCCGTCGGGACTGACGGCGGCGAAGCGGAGCTTTATCTCCTTTCCAGGGATCAAGTCTCCCTTCGGGCTCTCTATCCCGAGGTATACGGGATAGGCGTGGAAGGGCAGGCTGAAGGATGTCGGCACCCATCGCCCGCTCTCCTCCATGACCTTGACGAAGAAGGTCAGATCGATCGCGGAGGGGGGTAGCCAGCTCTCGGGGGCGGAGAACTCGAGCTTCCCGTTTCCGTCGCCGTCCAGCTTTCCGTCTCCGACGTAGTCGGTGATGCTCGCGAACTTTCTCTCAGCATCGCCGAATGTAAAGGCGCTCCAGCCCTCGGGTTTGAACTGTACGGCCGATGCCCTCACCTCCGCCTCGAAGGGCAGGTCGGCAGCGGGCGCGCCGAACAGGTATGAGGAGCTCACGTCAATCGTCAGTGTCTCTTCCGCTCTCAGCGCCTCGGAGTCGGTGGACGCCTTCACCTCGAGGCGCGGCGGCACGAAGTCCTCCACGAAGAACTCGGTCCTGCCGAGCGGTTCGTTCTCCTGGCCCGGCAGAGCGACTATCGCGCTGTAGGCCCCTGTGGGCGAGGCCGGGACGAGCTGCGTCGAGAAGGACGTTATTCCCTCGTCGGACAGAAGAGCGGTGCCTCGTGCAATCTCGCGGCCGATCGATGAGCGGACGACGTAGACCAAGGGGAATGGCTCCGGCGGAAGGAAGTCCTTGGTGCGGACGATCGCCGAGAAGTCCACAGTCTCGCCGGGGCGGAACACGCCGCGCGGTGCGAAGAGCATCGCGTCGTAGGCCTCTGTGCGGGGCCTCCCGTCGACGTCGAACCCCGCTCCCAGCAGAAGATCCTCCTCGAGCTTGAGGAATGAGACGTCGTCGCCCTTTTCGACCGTGACAATGGCCGGAACGAGCTGCGGGTCCCACGCCTCCTCCTTGGAGTGAGTGAACAGGCCGTTTTCGTCCGTGGCACCGCCCGCGAGCAGCTGATTGTTGCGTGAGTAGACGCGTACCGACGCGTCCTTGACAGGGTCTATTCCCAGGATGGAGTTCGCCCAGACTGTTAGCCCCTTCCTCCAGACCCTTGCCACTATGCCGATGTCCGTCACGGCGACAAGCTGTTCTGCCTCGGCCCAGTACTCGCCCGAGGACTCGGACGCTGTCAGAAGAAACACTCCCTTCGCGCCGTCCGCCAGTTCACGCAGGTCGATCGCCCGGCGCACAGTTTGGTTGATCTCGCCCTCGGGCCGGGCCGTGCGTGTGGCCACGTTGCGCGACATGTCCCTCGGGGAGATGTAGTTCGAGGCCATCGACAGCGGGATGTTGTTCTCGTAGACCCTCCACAGGTTCAGCGAGATCTCCTCGATGTTCACCGATTCGATCGGTATCCTCAGATCGCCCGCCGGGCTGAGGAAGACGCCCCCCGACGGGAAGGCGATCGACGGGTAGTGGTCGGGGAAAACGACGGCCTTCTTGAAGTCGCTCTCCAGAGGCGCCCCCTCCTTTGACGGGAGTCCCTTCTTGATGGTCACCTCCACCCTCTGCCTCGGCTTGAAGTCACCGAGGATGGAGAAGCCGTTGTAGTGAGGGTCTATCGTGAAGTCGGACACGGGGGAGATCTCTATGTACTTTGAAGCCGCCGACATGTCCGCACCTATCGATGTGTTCACGTATATGACGCTCGTCGCTGGGTAGCGGGTGTCGGCGTAGACGCTGTTGATCTCCAGCTTTCGAGTGACCTTTATAACGCGACGCGCCTCCTGGTCGATCCCCAGAGGCCCCGCATCGCTTGTAAGGCCGGGCGCGAGGACAAGCGTGATCTTCTCACCGCCGAAGTATCCGGTGCTGAGACGAATGTTGGAAGACGGCGCCTGCCCCGATATCGAGTAGCCGATCTGCTCCCGTCTTTCGTTCAAGAGCGTTAGGAAGCCCCTAAGCCTGAACGGAGACACAGGAACGTTGAAGGAAAGCTCGATCATCACGTTGTTGCTGTCGGTGATGCCGGTCTGCCTTGCGCCCAGGAACCTCAGCGGATCGGTGCTGTACTCGAAGCTCTGCCTGCCCGCCAGCATCCTGCCGTTCGTGTCCCTTAGAGACTCCTTCGCCGTCACCCGGAACAGAGTGGCCTGCGGAGGGTTGGCGATGGGAGTGAAGACGAAGGTCCTTGTGTCCATCCACTTTCCCATGCCCTTGACCTGCGGGCTGAACTCGATGGGTACAGCATCTCGCGACGCTGCCTTGCCGACTGCGGCCTCCTGGACAACCGGCTGGGAGAAGACGATCTCGACCGGAGTCCTTCCCTTTATCACCCCGCTGGGCGTAAAGGAGAGGATGGTGAAATCGTCCGCGGCAAAAGCCGCGAAAGCGCCCCCCACAGCCAACAGAAACGCCAGAAGAAACAAACATATCCTTTTCATTACGTCCTCTCCTTTCGCGTGTTAATCCATATGGAAAATTGTATCATAGGACGGTGAAAAAAGCGGAGGTCAGTGAAAACAGCCTCTGCAGGCGGATCGCACTATCTCTCCACGAGCTCCAGGTGCGTAAGCCACTCTCCGACCATCTCCTTGTATTCGTCGGTGAAGTCCGCGGCGACCACAACGTGGACCCTGAACAGCCACGAATCGGTGAATATGAAGAGGTCCACGCAGTCGCGCGTGTCCTCGTTCTCTCCCGTCTGGTACTCCGCCCCGGCGACCGGGTAGGTGTAGAGCTCGGCGAATCCGTCAAGGTCGGCGGAGATGTCGATGTCGTCCTCCTCGATGTCCTCGAAGAGAGCAACGAGGGCGGCCAGATTCTCGGGGGTCACGAGCTCTCCTTCGTCGTTTTCGACCGGCAGTCTCTCGACGACAAGGGCTACAATACCGTCGTCTATAAGCCGCGTGTAGGACGCAACACCCTCGTCGTTCATCTGGAAGTCCACATCGACCGTGTTCGCGGGCAGACCGTAAACCGCTATCCAGAGACCCTTCACATCCTCGTCGCCCTCGCCGGCCGGGGCCATCGACGCCGTGGACGCCACCAGTGCGAATGCGGCAACCAAAACAACAGTGTATAACCGGAGAAAACTCGTTTTCATACTTGCATACCTCGCTTTTGTCATAATTTCTCCGTCAAGGACGACGGAGTTGATTCATAGAAAAACCCGGATGCTTTCGCCTTTTTACTTCACCGAAGCGACGAGGTAGAAGCTCGTCACGATGTACAGCAGGGTCGCGCCCGCCAGGAGAGAGAAGGAGATTATCCAGAGCAGCCTCGGTCCGGCCTGCGCGCACGCCCTGTACCTCATGTGAGCTGTTATGGCGACGAATCCCAGGAACAGCAACCCAGCCGTCCACACGCTCATGTCAAGCATCTCCTAAGGATTGAAGGTCAGTGTCGCAACTGCGTCCATGTTCCGGTCGCCGACCTTCTTCAGTTTCAGCTGCCTGAAACCCACTGTCTGACCCCCTCGGATCGGGTCGTCCGGGTGACCGTCGAAGGAGTTCTTCGGGTCGATTACAACCTCCCTTAGATCTCCGGACCATGAGATCTTCTTGCCGTTGTTCATCGTCCCCATTGCGTAGAAGCCGAACTCGTTCATCGTCAGCGACGATACGGCCGACCCCAGGTTGATGGCCCTGGACTGTCCGGGCTCCACCGGGTACCATCCGATCCTTCGGTCGTCCACCGAGTCGAAGCCCGCCCAGCAGAATGCCACGAAGAGCTTGTGCGGCCTGTTGTTGATGATCGTCACATTAACCCAGGCCTCGGCCGGCCCGACATGGCAAGCGACCGCAAGAAGCAGCGCAACAGCGATGATATACCTTCTGAAAAGATTTAGCGTCATATTCCGTCCTCTCCTATCCCTTAGGCCTCGTGTCGATCCTTACGGTAAATGCGCCCGCACCCTCCGAGTAACGGCACCTGTAGAAGGGCGCAATCCTCAGGTTCTTGCCGTTCGACGGCTTGTAATTAAAATCGAATTCGAACCTCTCGTCGCTGATCCAGCGATTGACCCTCTCCCTGTCCAGGGTGGAGGAGTCCACGTAGGAGGTGGAACCGCTGAAGGCTGCGTAGTAGACCCCCTTGGACTTGTCGATGACTTTGAAAACGATGGTCCTGTCGCCTCCGCCTTCTACGGCGTACCACCCCTTCGTGGTCCAGAGGCCTGACGAACTGTCGAAGTACAGGAAAGCCATGTTGACCTCGTTGCTCATCTCGTTGGTGATTATTATCTCCGCGGCGCCGGCGCCCGCCGCACTAAGCGCCAGCAGCAGCAACGCCGTTGAAATCAGTTTGATGGAGCGTGTTCTCATGATTGTTCACCTCCTGAAAATTGCCGCAAGGCCGGCGTGTTATTCGTCGGGGCCCTTTGTTCTGTCGACCTCCAGAAGGTCGATGAAATCCCCGGCGGAGATCACCACTTTCGGCGAAGATTCGCCGAAGAGGATGAAATCACCGTCCGTGTGCGCAGTGGAGAAGAGCTTTGAATCCCTCAGAACCCCAAATCTCATCGTTTTCAACCGCGACGAAAAGTCGAACTCTATGCTGGCGTTTGTCCCTGTATGTATCTTGAGCTTGAAGTCCGGAAGCGCCTTCACGCTTTTGAAAAAAACCTCTTTACCCTTCAAAAAACCACGCCCCTGTCGGCTGCATCTTTGATTGCGTTTTGTCCAGCAGCGTATTTCGTTCTCTCCTTCATGTCGCCTCTCGCACAGAGGTCAACGGAATGCCCCTTTACGCCCGGCTGCCCACATCAAGCCGGCGCCGTCGTTAGAAATCCATCCTGGCCAGGTCGTTTTTCGAGCGAACCTTAAGCTTAGCGAAGATCTTTTTCAGAGCCGTTTTTACGGTGTTCTCGGAGACGAACAGGCGCGCGGCGATTTCGCGCGTTTTCAACCCCTCTTTTGCCAGAAGCGCTATCTCTCTTTCTCTCGGAGTCAACCCCTTTCTCTGCGGTTCCATGTAGGTTTTCACCGCTGTCGCGCCCTTCTCGAACTTACGGCAAAGGGCTGTCAACCTTGAAATTTCTCCCTTCTCGTATAAGGCCCCCGCCTTTTCAAGAAGCGGCAGAAGCGTGGCGCCAAATTCCGCAAAGGGCAGGTAAACGCGGTCGGGCAGCGCGATATCGAGAGCCCTCCTGAGGTATTCCAGGGCCTCCTCTTTTTTGTCCTCTTCTGCTTTTGCCGCCGCGAAGAGGATTCTGCGATAGAGGACCGGCATCAGAAAGCGTGCCGCCCCCTGCGACTCCATCATCGACTCGGTAAGCCCGTACAGCTCGGGGTAGCGTTTGTTCAAAAACAGCGCCTTTGCGTAGATAATCAGGCCGCAAGGTTGCCCCTGTACGTAGAGCACCTTTCTTATCCCGTCCGCGTCCATCAGCCATTCCGGAAGATCGTCGCCTCCCGACAAAAGCCCAAGGGTCGCTGTGCAAAGGTCGATCATGCGGATGATGGACCTCTCGGTACCTCGCCTGTATTTCTTTATGTTCTCCAAAGCCGTGCGGTAGGCCGCCCCGTCGCCTCTCAGCAGCTTCAGGCGTGCGAGGAGAAGCTCGGCGCAGAGCGCGATGCTTGTCTGGTCCGAATTCCTCGCCGAATGGAGGGCCTTTAGCGCCTCGCCCTCGGCCATATCCTCCTCGCCGCGCATAAGATGCGCCTCGGCGCGCATCGCGTGATTCGCCCCGCATCCGTGTCCGCCGGACAGCTTTAGATACACCGGAAGACAATCGTCCATCTGCTCGATCTCGCTATCCAGTTTTCCGCTTCTTCGCCAATATAGACATAGCACCGATGACACGCCGAAAGTCCACGGCGTGGTGCCGAATACGACGGTTCTCGACTCTCCGCAGTCATCCGCGGTGCGCAGAAAACGGGCGGCCTCTTGGTGCAGCTCGCTCATCCCCCGGATATCGTTGAACTCGGTGAACGATCGCAACAGGGCGAACTCCCCTCGCAGCCTCGACATCTCCGCCCCGGTCATTACGGATGCCGAAGACGATAGAACAACAGCGAGCAGCGATAGCGACCGTGAAAACAAAAAGGCGTTGCCCGTCTTCATAAACTGAAACGCAAACGTTAGCAGTGCGAACGGATGCCTGAGCAGGGTCTCCTCGGGACAGCCCCGGAATACCTTCTCGAGGACGAGAACCATGTCCCTCTCCTTCTGATCGTTGAGATATCGGCTGGTGAGGGGCAGCAAGAGGGCCTTCTCGTAATCGCCGGAGTCCGAATAAAGCTCCGCTGCCTTCAGGTAGTCGCCTGCCCAGGCGCACGCCTCGCCTGCTCTGCGTTTCATCACTGCTATGAAATCACGGGGGCGATTCTGAAAGCGCTGTTCGAGGTAGCCGCCTAAAACTGCGTGAATTGAGAAGACGCCCTTGTCCGACACATACTGAATGAAAAATCCGTCGCTTATCAGCCTCTTAAGCCCTTCGTGGAGCTCGGGTTCACCGCTTATGAGGGTCGCCTGGTCGATTGTGAAGGATTCGAGCAGCGTCAGAGACGCAAGCAGCTCTCTCTCCGATTCGTCGAGCCTGTTCCACACAGCGGTTGAGACCAGCGAGTCCATGTCGCGCACATCCGCCAGAGCGCCGGTCTCCTTGTGGACGGAGGCCTGAAGCAGAATAGCCGATACCCAGCCCTCCGTAACGCTCTGCACCCTGTCGAGTTCGCGCTCGGACATCTTGGCTCCCTTAAGGCGACAGAGACGGGCCGTGCTCTCCCTGTCGAAGAAGAAATCCCTCGTGCCCAGCCTCAGGATATCGGCGTGATCGGTGAACTCGGGTGACGGCAGCGGCTGAGTGATGAATATCACGTGCAGGTTCTCCGTGGAAGAAGCGGTGAATGCAAGGGGCAGTCGGCCCGACAGTTCGTTGTCGAAGAGCTGGAAGTTGTCCAGCACAAGGTAGGTCTCTCCCTCGCAGCGGCAGTTTTTCACGACCTCGGACAGCCTTGCGATGTCGTCGAAGGAGTGCGGATAGCAGCTTCTAAGTTCCGCCGCCGCCTCCAGGTCCACCCCGTCGAACAGGCGGCAGATCCTCTCCCAGGCCTTTCGAGGCTGTTCTCCAAAACAGGTGTACCAGCTTTGGCGGGCGTCCCCGCCGTTTCTCCGCAGGAATTCCCTGACCGCGGTGGTCTTGCCGAAACCGGAGGGGGCCTCCACGACTGTGACCGGATGGCAGGACGCACCGGCCAGTCTGTTCATCAGCTTTTCAGAAAAATAGCAGTGTTCGCGGAGGCCCTGTCTCATGATCTAACCCGCTGCGGGGACGGGAACGCGGATTTCGCGTTCCCTCACCATTTCCATGTCCTTCCAATCCTTGGGCGACTTCACGTAGCTCTCGGTTATCACTATCTCATCGCCGTCCACCCCGGAGAGAACGTAGTTGGCCTTGTCACCTGCCTCCTTCAGTATTATCTCCTCCTCCAGCGCCGAGTCGTACAGCACCACGGAGAACTTGAAGCCGTAGGAGCGACCCGGGTAAGTCCCGTTTTCACGTATTGCGTCTATCCTGGTGTAGACAAGCCTCATTCCGTCCTCCAGCCACTCGGCGCTTTCGCTGAGGCATCCGAACTTGGCGGTCTTCTCCATCCCCTCGCCGTATATCTCAAGGAACAGGTCCGGCCTCGTGCCGCCGCGGATCAATGCCAGCCTGTCCTGAGCCGGGCTCCAGTATATCTGCGGGAACTCGTACTCGCTGTCGAGAGGGATAAAGCTCATGAAGTCGCCGTCCTCGTTGAAGAACCAGATTCCGGTCTCCTCCTCTGTCACCTGCTCCGACATCTCAGGGCCTATGACGACCCAGTGCGCAATTCCGTTGTAGAGCCAGTCCGGCACGTCGTTTATCTCGCACTCCAATGGCTCTCCGCCGAGGAGCAGCTCCCCGTCCTTGATCGTGTAGGCCTCGGTTCGAATGCCCTCCCCTTCATGTTCATACTCCTCGTCGCCTGCCAGTCGCAAACTGTCCTCCATGACCGCGGCGATCCGCGCGAATCGCTTCACCTCCTTGGCGGGGTATACCAGTATGAAGGAGGCCCAGCTCTCCTCGTCGACCCTGCCGAACTCGTGGAAGTAGCGCTCTTTGCCGCTTTTGCCGCCATCGTCGCTGTAGACCAGCCTGTACCAATCATCGTCGCATCCGTTGGCATCGGAGACCAGGTGAGAGACCTCCTCCAGCCTATCGGCAAATATCTCTTCCGCAGTCTGCTCCAATACGTTGTACCCCCCTGACAGGGTCAGCTCGTAGCCGCCGCGCGCGCTCATCCAAACTCCGTCCCCGTTGTCCGACTCCTTGATCTTGCTATAGATGACCGGGTACTGAATGGAATAGCCGAACCTTTCATTCTCGTAGTCGGCCCACTCCTCATCGGCGAACGCCGGGACTCCGGCCGGGAGCGCCGCGAGCAGCAGTGCCAAGGCCAGGATGCACCTCTTCATACGTTCAACAGCTCCTTTTAAATTATTTTGAAGCCTGCGCCGCCCCTTGGCGGGTATCATCAGCGTCCCCTGGCCAGTTTCTTAATCGCCCTGTTCAGGGAACGAGTCAGCTTGTTGCCGACCTCTCTTGTCTCCAGCTTGAGATCGACCCCTCCCTCGGCGTCCACGTGCAGCTTCACGCTCAAAACCTCCTGGGCCGAGTGAATCAGGCTCATCAGGGCCGGGTCCTCCAGCGCATCGATGATATCGTCTGTATCCACGCCGATCTCCTCGAGGCCGGCCATGAAGTCCGGAGTAAGACAGTTGATCAGGGTTGACCAGAGGTACTCCATGTCCAGCTTTGCGAGGAAAAGCGTTCCGGGGCCGCTGTCGCAGACCTCGCCCCATGCTATGTCGGGGTCCGTCTCCAGCTCCTCGTCGTCGATAACTCCGGCCATCAGCACGCCCTTTCTCAGCCCGGCGAATACCGGCATGGGATTCTCCTCCTGGTAATACTCGTTCGGAGTGAAGAAGAGATCCCACCCCTTGCGCTTCACCTGCTCAAGCACAGGGGACAGCCCTATCAGCTTCTCGAAGAGAGGGGCCAGCGCCTTCATGCTCTTCGGATCTCCGGAGACGAACGCATATCCGCCCGGTGCGTACTCCGAACCAATCGCGCCATGTCCGCCTATCACGGCGCCGAAGAAGCGGACTGCGGAGGCAAGCTTGTCCAAGTCGATGCCCTCCGACTTGAGTCCCTCGATAAGCTCCTCCTCGTCATCGTCGTCCGCGTCGACGAGCACCTTGAGGATCTCGAAGGCCATCTCGCCCGTCAGGGGGAGGGCGCCTATCGCGCTGAAGAAGGGCGCGCCGCCTCCGTATTTGAGCCCCGATGCGTCCAGCTCTGGCACATCCAGTCCACCGGCGTCTCCCGTCAATACCTCGAGCAGGTTGTGGCGAAGCGACAGTTCGATCCCGTCCCCAGGGAGCTCAAGGGAGAGCTCGAAAGAAAAAGGTGCATTCGGCTCGAATTGGGCGTCGAACTCCTCGGCAAGAGTCTCGCTTATGATGCCATCCTCGTCGTCGGCGACGAGCAGAAAACTGCCTCCCTCGGTGCGTCTCTCGAACTCAAGGGCGTCTCCGTATGCGAACGCACGGCGCGCCGCATCCACCTGCTCCGGCGACGACCCCACGAGGAGCATAGTGCCGTCCGCCCCCACCTCCGCGGAGGCGAAGAACTCCCAGTCGCCCAATAGCTCGTACAGGATTCCGCCGGTATCCGTCTCGATCATGTAAAGCCCGTCGTCGACCATCTCTGCGGAGAAGGCGAAGTTATCGCGCAGGGACTCGTCGTCGGGCAGTCCGAACAACTCCGCGATCTGCTCGCCGTCCACTTCCTCCTCCTCGACCATGAGGTCGAGTATTTCCAAGGAGCGGTCCGCGCCCTCGAGAAAGGCGACGCCCCCATGCACGCCCTCCGGGTTCCCCGCGAGGGAGATGTAAGAAAGTGGAAGGCCGCCGAGCCACTTCGCGATGCCGTCACCTTCGTCGACGTCGCTGAGAAACATGCCTGAAAACTCCGATTCGCTCAGCCTTCGGGCGGTGCTCCCCACGTCCTGCAGGTGAAACACGAAATAAGGGGCTTCCATTTCCGCTATGGCGTCCAGGTACTCGGCCCGCGCGACGACTGCGGAGCACAAGATTATCACGACCAGGGAAAGGGCAGACATAGTGTTGCGCATAAGTCTCATTATGGAAAAACCTCCATGGAATAGATAGAAAGACGCACCGCGCTAACCCGCGGCGGGCACCGGTACGACTATCTCCTTGGTCTCGACCAAGTTCTCCGGGTCGCTCCACCCTTCGGGGGACTCGACTTTGCTCTCGTAGGCAACTATGTCGCCGTCCTCGTTGAAGTAGAGCAGGGTGTAGTCGCAGGTCTCCGTGGCCGCCTTGAGGAGCGTCTCCTCTTCGGTCGTCACATCGTACATATAAATCGAAGACCATTCGTCGGAGTACCCCTCGGGTGCTCCACGGGTAGTCCCGGGCTCGTACTTCGAGTAGACGAAGCGCGCGAAGTCGGCCCACAGCGGCGGCGTCGCCCCTTTCCTGGTGGAGAAGCGCTGCTCTAGGTCGGCGAGCGTGTAAAGGCTTATGAGAATCTCCTCGGCGGGCGCCTCGATCAGGAACCTATTGCCGTCGGGGCTGAAGTGGATGCAGTTCACGTTGTCTATATCGTCGAGGGGCAGGAAAGAGTATCTTCGGGTGTAATCGGAGTAAAGATGAAGCCCTTTGCGCTCTCCCTTCAAGGCCTCGTCGGAATCCGGGTTGATGAAAAGCCAGTATATCCACCCGATCTCGGTCTCCTGCAGGCCGTTGGGCCTTGGCGCCTCGTCCTCCTTGCCGTCCCTTGTCCAGAACCAATCTCGGTCCCTCGTCAGGAATGTGTTCCCCGAGGTGGAGGGGAGCGGCACCACTATCTCTTCGGTCTCGAGCCCCTTCTCAGGGTCCTTCCTGTCTTCGGGGGACTCGCCCCTGGTCTCGGTGCATACTACATCCCCGTCCTCGTTCACATCCTGCACGACCCCGTCCTTGACCAGAAACTCGTTGCCGGCCACCACAGACGCGGATCCCGCGGAGATCGATAGTGCGGCGCAAAGGGACACTGCCCCAAGCAAGATCCTCGACCACCCTCCCGTTATCCTCATTGAACCATCCTCCTCGTGTTATGCGCTAAGCCGTGGTTTAATCCTCCCTGTGCGGCACATGACGTTCGCGCATTATATCCGGATAACCCCCCCGGCATGGTAGACAATACACCCGTTCGCCGGTGCGTGGAATCACCCGAACGGGTGGTTTTTAGGGTGGTATTCGGCTAAAAGCGATCTTCGGGAGGGTTAAAGCGGGGTCTTTATCAACTCTGCCCGCGTGTGAACGCCAAGTTTTTCGTATATGGCCTTGACGGTGCTTTTGACTGTGTTCTCGGAGATGTCGAGCCTTTTAGCTATCTGTATCATGGTCAGCCCCTGCTTCAGCAGGAGCGCGACTTCGGTCTGCCTGGCGCTCAGGGTCGTGACGGCCGTCTGCTTTCCCAGTATCGAGGCCCTCCCGCTCATCTGTCTTTCGCATAACGCCAGGAGATCCGAGTTTGTGTTTTCGCGGCGGAGCAGGGTGCCGAGTGCGTCCGCCTGTTCCGCGAAAGGCATCAGGACCATGTCGGGCAGGGCCAGGGCGAACGCGCCCTCAAGGTACGCCTCCGCTTCGGCCCGATGCCCTTCTCGGGATGCGGCAGAGGCGAGAAGCACCTGTACGACTACCTGGGGCAGTATGTAGTTCATTCTTCGGGCTACGGACATGAGGTATTCCGCCACGGACCGGAGCTCATCGTGGCGTCCCGCCAACAGCAGCGCCGTTGCGTGGAGGGTGATGGCATAGGGCTGTCCGTCCGCGTACACCGCCCTGCGTATTCCAGCCAAGTCGTGAAGCCACCGGGGGATGCTGTCGAGCCTGCCCAGCAGAATATCCGTGTACGCCAGGCACAGGTCGGCAATGCGCACGATGGACCTCTGGGACGATCTTGACGCTTCGTTCCTGATGCTGTTGCGGGCTTCGCTGTACATCCCTTCGTCTCCGCGCAGCACCGCGATACGCGCCAGCACCAGCCAGGCGCACAGGCTGTTGCCGCTCTGTCCGGCTGCCTGCGCCTCGTACAGCGCCGAGCGGGCCATTATCTCCGCGGTCGTGTCGTCACCGCGGGAGAGGGCCGACTCGGCGCGCATAATATGCTGTCCTCCCGCACCGTGTCCGCCCGCCAATGTCACGTAATAGGGGAGACAGTCGTCCATGACCGACAGGGTTTTATCCAGAGTTCCGCTCTCCCTCCAGTAGAGGAACAGGACGGAGGCGCCGCTCATCGTCCACGGCATGGCGCCGCCGAAGACCTCGGAACGGGGAGGGGCCGAGAGGATTTCCAGGTCTTTGTAGGCAAGCCTGTGATACTCGCTCATGGCTGCGATGTCGTTGAAGCGGGGAAAGGACGAAAGCAGGTTGAACTCTCCTCTCACGCGCAGCATCCCCTTGCCGGAGAGGGCGCCGGGAGCATCGATCAGCCCCCGCAAAAGCCCGGATACTTTCGCGAACGCTTCGCCTCTTCTGTCTCGGAAGAACTGCTGCCCGAACCTGATAAGAGGCATTGGATTCCTCTCAAGAACCTCCCTCGGGCATTCGTCGACGAGGCGCTCGAAGAGGTCGATCACGCTCCGATCCGGGAAGTTGTAGAAGAATTGTGTGGTGAAGGGCATGCCGAGGATCGATTCGTAGTCCTTGGTCTCGAGGAAGAACTTTGTTGCCTGGAAGAGGTCTCCCGTGGACATGGCGGCGCGGCCCGCTCTGCCGTATGTCCCCGTTTGAAATGCCTCGGGCGTCTCTGCAAAGCGATGCCTGATAAATTCCTGAAGAATCCCGTGCATGTGAAAGACACCCTCGGATGAATCGTAGGGTACGAATGCGTTCTTCTTCAGGGTCTCCGAGATATCGGCCTCGCCCGGGGAATCGTCGATCATCATGCCCGCCTGTTCAAGGGTGAACCTGTCGAAGAGGGAGACCCCCATAAGGAGCTTTCTGTCGCGGTTCGTCATCCGGCTCCAAAGGGTCGACTTCATCAGTTCGTCCATATCCGCGTCCGGCGCCACGGCGCCTGTCAGCCTGTAGTGCATCATATGCAGCTTGATCGAGGCGATCCACCCGCCCGATGCCTCGAAAACGGCGTCGAGTTCGGCCGAAGTCGGGCGCAGCCCGGAGAGCCTGAAGAAGCGACCCACGCTCTCCCTGTCGAACAGATAATCGCCGGCGTTAAGCTTGAAGATCCCCGACGCGTGCCACGTGGCATTGCCCGGTATGTTCTGGGTGATGAATACCATCCGCAGCGAATCGCCGCCGTGGAGGGAGAAGGCGCTGACTATCTCAGCGGGTGAATCGCTTTTGAGAAGCTGGTAGTTGTCCACGACCAGAAAAGTCTCGCGGTCGCATCGGCACTCGGCCATGATCGCAGCGACGTCCGAGGCCGCGTCCCGGTCGGGCGTGCCGAGACCTCGCAAGCCCCGGGAGGCGGTCGGATCCACGTTCTCCACAAGGTCGCAAACGCCGGCCCACGAACCAGCCGATGTCTCGCCCAGGCACGTATACCATAAGGAGCGTGAATGAGGACATCCTCGAAGATACTCGCGAAGGGATGTCGTCTTGCCGAAGCCGGATGGCGCTTCGATTACCGTCAGCGGGTGTTCTCTTATGCCGTCAAGCCGAGCCATGAGATGTTCTGGCAGGTAGACGGCATCCGTTCGCGCCATGATCAATTGTCCTCCGATCCGCAGGAGAGCCCTCAAGAGGCGATATGGTGATCCTGTTCGCGATTATACCAGTAATCTCCAGTCAAAGCGCAGAAAACGCCTCGATCGGCAATTAATTGCCAGGCCCCCCGCCTCTAAGCGGCGGAGGCCCCCTGTCTTCTGTCTATCAGCTATTCTTCGAGCAGTTTCCAGACCGCTTTCTCGAGCGAGCGCACCAGCTCTACGTCGGCCTTTCCCGTCTCCAGCCTGATACCCACCCTTCCATCCGAGTCCGCCAGCAGCCTCACCCTTTTGACCTCGCCGATGGTGCGGGCCAGGTCGATCAGGTCGAGCTCTTCAAGCAGCTCCAGGATCTCGTCACGGTCGCCTCCGACATCCTCGTAGTTCGATGCGAAGGCAGGTGTTAGGGTTTCTAGCAGGGTGGACCAGAAAGATTCCATGTCCAGCCTCGCCGACAGAAGAGTGCCGGGAGCTTCGTCGTAGTCCCGGGCAGTCTCCGGGTCGGAATCCAATGCCTCTTCGTCGATGATCCCCGCCATGAGCACGTCCTCTTTTAGACCGACGAAGAGCGGGATGGACTCAAACTAGCGGAGCTCTTCGCTTATCGCGTAGAATAGGTCCCACCCCTTGCGCTCCGCCGAATCGAAGACCGATGACAGGTCCAGCAGCAATTCGAACAGAAGGACCAGGGCCTTCATACCCTCGGGTTCCCCCGAGACGAAGATGTACCCGCCGGGCGCATAACCTTTCCCTATCGCGCCACGCCCGCCGATCAGAGCGCCGAAGAAGCCCACCGTGGAGGCCATCTCGTCCAGGTCTATCCCCTCGGACTTCAGCAGCTCGACCAGCTCCTCCTCGTAATCGTCGTCCGTGTCCGTGAGGGTTTTCACGATCTCCAGAGCCATCTCTCCGGTCAGAGGAAGGGCGCCTATCGCGCTGAAGAAGGGCGAGCCCCCTCCAAACTTGAGCCCGGATGCGTCCAGCTCCTGTACCTCCAGCGCCTGCGAGTCGCCCAGCAGCATATCCAGAAGGTTATGGCGAATGGACAGAGCGATCCCGTCCTCCGGGAACTCGAGCGAGGCCTTGAGCGAGAGAGAGGCCTCCGGCACCACCGGGACGCCGAACTCTTCGAACAGCATCTCGGCTATGTCGCCGTCATCGACGACGAGCAGGAAGCTGTCTCCGTCCGTGCTCCTCTCTATCTCAAGGGAAAGCTCCCCTGCGAGGGCTTCTCGAGCCTTCTCCACCTGATCCGGCGAGGAGCCAAGCAGCAGCATTAGGCCTGTCGGACTCGACTCGATCGAGGCGAAAAACTCCCAGTCGTCAAGCAGGTTGTACAGTATGCCGTACGCGTCCGTCTCTGTCCAGTAAAGGCCTTCGTCCTGCTCCACGGTGACGTCGAAGGCCTCGCGCATGCCGTCATCGTCCGGCCTGCCGAACAGCTCCGCTATCAGGTCGTCGTTCGCCTCCTCCCCCTCGGAGAGGATTGAGAGTATCTCGTGCGAGCGTTCCGAGTCCTCCCGAAAGGCCACTGCGCCATGTATCCCGTTCGAGTCCAGCCCGAAGGAGAGGGAGGCGACGGGAAGGCCTCTCAGCCACTCGAGGATGGAGTCTCTGTTCTCCACCTCGACGCTGTCCAGCAGGCCGAACGCGAATCCCGATTCCGACAGCCTGCCGGCCGTGACATCCAGCTTCTCCAGGTGGAGCACTAGGAACGGGGTCTCCAGGTCTCCCAGGGCCTGCAGTGTATCGGCCCTCGAGGCCGCCGGGAGGAGCATAAGCGCGATCAGCAGCGCCCCGCTCAGAATACTGCGTGTCAATCTCGTCTTCATTGTCCGCCTCCTCGCATAAACTTTGGTTGAACTTGCGCCATACCGATTCATTGTCGAGCTTGGATTCGGTTTCATCCCTATTAGGCCGGGGCGAAACGCACTCTCTTCCCATGAAACCAATTATTCGTCAAAGGGCCTTATATTTCAAGGGAGAGGAAAGGTAAAAATGAAGGATCTGCGAGCATTCAGGAGAAATTTGGAGAAGATACGACTTAATCGTAGAAATATGGCATCGGTGGGTCCGCATCACTCTTTATTGATCGCGTAAAAGCAGATATAATCTATAAGGTTAATAATGGTCAAAGGAGTGATGTCGATGGATTTCACTAAACTTACAACTAAATCGCGGGAGGCTTTCTCCGAGGCTCAGAACAGGGCCGTTACATACGGGCACACGGAGGTTGACGGCGAGCACCTGCTTCTCGCCCTGGTCGAGCAATCCGACGGCCTGATACCGCGTCTGCTGGTCCGCATGGGCGTGGACACGAGGAGCCTGGTCAGGCGGCTGGAGGACGAGCTGTCCAAGAGGGTCCGGGTTACCGGCCCCGGAGCCGAGCCGGGCAAGGTGTACATCTCGCAGCGACTGTCGCGCCTGATGGTGAAGGCGCAGCAGCGGGCCGAACAGCTCAAGGACGAGTACGTGTCCGTAGAGCATATTTTCGGCGCCTTCATAGACGAGGGGAAGACCACTGCCGCGGGGCGCATGCTTGCGGAACTTGGCGCGAGCGAGGAGAAGTTCCTGGAGGTGCTGAACGAGGTCCGCGGGAGGGCGCGGGTCTGCAGCGAGGATCCCGAGGCCACCTACGAGGCGTTGGAGAAGTACGGGAGGGACCTCGTCGTGGCCGCGCGCGCCGGGAAGTTGGATCCGGTGATAGGCAGGGATGAGGAGGTCCGCAGGGTCATCCGGATACTCAGCCGCAAGACGAAGAACAATCCGGTGCTGATAGGCGACCCGGGCGTGGGCAAGACCGCGATAGTCGAGGGGCTGGCGGCCAGGATAGTCAACGGCGACGTGCCGGAAGGGCTGAAGGACCGATCCATCTTCGCGCTCGACATGGGGTCCCTGGTCGCCGGCGCGAAGTACAGGGGGGAGTTCGAGGAGAGGCTGAAGGCCGTGCTCAACGAGGTCAAGGAGAGCGACGGCAGGATAATCCTCTTCATAGACGAGCTGCACACGATTGTAGGCGCGGGCGCGGCCGAGGGGGCGATTGACGCGGGGAACATGCTCAAGCCCCTGCTCGCTCGCGGGGAGCTTCACTGCATCGGGGCCACCACGGTCGACGAATATCGCAAGCGAATCGAGAAAGACGCGGCCCTAGCGCGCCGCTTTCAGCCGATACTCGTCGAGCAGCCGACGGTGGAGGACACTGTCTCCATACTTCGCGGCCTTAAGGAGCGCTTTCAGGTTCACCACGGGGTGAAGATACGGGACAACGCCCTGGTGGCAGCATCTGTGCTGTCGGACCGCTACATCACCGAGCGCTTTCTGCCAGACAAGGCCATCGACCTGGTGGACGAGGCATGCGCGATGATCCGCACCGAGATAGACTCTCTGCCGGCGGAGCTGGACGCTGTGTCCAGGAGGGTTATGCAACTGGAGATAGAGGAGGCCGCTCTCGTGAGGGAGAAGGACGCGGCGAGCGGCGAGCGGCTGAAAAGCCTGCGAAGGGAGCTGCAGGAGGCGCGCGAGGAGCAGGCGGGAATGCGCGCCCGTTACGAGGAGGAGAAGAAGGAGATAAGCGCCGTCCGGGAGTTGAGGCAGAGAATCGAGTCCATCGGACGCGAGATAGAGAGGGCCGAGCGGGAGTACGACCTCAACAGGGCGGCCGAGCTGAAGCATGGCACTCTGCCGCGGCTGGAGACCGAGCTCAATGAGAAGGAGACGCGTCTTGACGACGGCCAATCCAGGCTGCTGCGCGAGGAGGTCACCGAAGAGGAGATAGCGCAGATAGTGGGACGCTGGACCGGTATCCCAGTGTCCCGCCTTATGGAGGGCGAGAGGGAGAAGCTGCTGAAGCTGGACGAGGTGCTGCACAAGCGCGTAATCGGCCAGGACGAGGCGGTAGAGCTGGTCGCCGACGCAGTGCTGCGCGCTCGAGCCGGGATCAAGGATCCGAGGCGGCCGATAGGGTCGTTCATCTTCCTTGGGCCGACGGGTGTCGGAAAAACGGAGCTGGCCAAAACACTCGCCGAGGCCCTCTTCGACAGCGAGGAGAACCTGGTCAGGCTGGACATGTCCGAGTACATGGAGAAGCACTCGGTCTCGCGGATGGTCGGCGCTCCCCCCGGCTATGTCGGATACGAGGAGGGCGGACAGCTGACCGAGGCAGTAAGACGCAGACCCTACTCGGTGATTCTGTTCGATGAGATAGAGAAGGCTCACCCGGATGTCTTCAACATAATGCTGCAGATTCTCGACGACGGACACATCACCGACAGCCAGGGACACCTGGTCGACTTCAAGAACACGGTCATAATCATGACCAGCAACGTCGGAGCGCAGTACCTGCTGGAGGGGATAACCCAGGACGGGCATATCAAGGAGGACGCGCGGGTTCGGGTCACCGACGAGCTGCGGCGAACCTTCCGCCCCGAGTTCCTGAACAGGGTGGACGACACGGTGCTCTTCAAGCCGCTGCGGCGCGACGAGGTGCGCAGCATAGTGAGGCTACTGGCATCTTCCTTGGAGGAGAGGCTTGAGGACAGGAATATCTCTCTGGAGATCACGGACGAGTCGGTGGACTTCATCGCCCGGGAAGGTTACGATCCGGTCTACGGCGCACGGCCGTTGAAGCGCTTCATGGTCAGGCGGATCGAGACTCCCGTCGCCAGGATGATCATCTCCGGCGAGGCCGCCGAGGGGTCGAGGATAGTGGTGGACGAAAAGGACGGCGTGCTTGAACTCGCAGCCAGCGTATAATATCGGTTCATAGGAAGGCCTCCTGCTTTGAAGTTTTGTTTTCTCGCTCGACAACAATTTTACGAAACAGGGGCCTTCCTGTCACAATTTTTACGGTCGTTACAACGGTTTTTCAGCTTTCAAGATCCTGAGAATGCTGAGGTATGCTCCTAACAGTAAAGAAAGTCCGCAGGGAAAACGACAGAATTCTTAAGGAGATGAAGCGCAATGGCCTCCCATCCTATTTATCAGTTTTACGCAGAACTATCGGATTTCACGCCAAAGATTTGGCGGCGGTTTCAGGTGTCGAACCACATCACCCCTGCCCGCCTGTGCTACATCATCCAGGTGCTTTTCGAGATGGAAGCCAGTCATCTTATGGCACTGGAAGTACCTCTGGAGTCTGGAAATATTTTCCTTCGCTTTGAAATCATTGATGAATATTGCGAAAATTTCCATGGCCCGCACCGCGACGTGCGCGTTTTTGACGCTACCAGGGGCAATCTTCGTCAGCTCGGGCTTGAGGTCGGCAGCAGGCTTAACTTCAACTATGATTTTGGGGATGACTGGTGGGTAATGTTGACCCTGGAGAAAATTTTGAAAGACAAGGATTTGCCGACCAGAGAACTTCCCCGCATACTGAACGGCGCTGGCCATGGGATTGTCGAGGACTGCGGAGGTCCTGGCGGCCTCGCAAAATTAGCAAGGGCATTCGGAAAGAAAAAAGGCGCGGACTACAAGCAATACAGCTCCTGGCTTGGCATAAAAGATCTTGATATTAATTCCTTTGACCTTGACGACATGAATTTCCGGTTGAAAAAAATCCCTAGGATATACAAGCAGGTTTACGAGGACCATCTGATCCCGACGAAGCGTTCCTGTGATTTAATCGACCGTAAATACCTTGGCAAAAGTCAACAATAAGTGCAGACGATGGGGAGGATTTCCGTCTCCGGCGGGGAGATCAGGAAAAACCACAAAATCAAGCGCACGGAGGGTGCCGTACAAATTGCATTGATCGTCCTCCTTGCTGATCCTGATGAGCAGGATACGAAAGACCCTTCAGGAGAATCTGCCGTCGGGCAGATTCACGCCGCAGTCCCTGCTGCTTGAACTGGAGTCGCTGACGACCGTCCACTATGCGGGGAAGTACAAGACCCGCCTGGTAGAGGCGACGAAGGCCCAGAGGGAAATACTTGCGGCGTTCGGGATCGATCTGCAAGCCTCGTTATAAAATGACCGAGAATTGAGGGAGGACCCGCGTGACGGACGAGATGCGCCGCACCTTCCGGCCGGAGTTCCTCAACAGGGTGGACGACGTCGTCCACTTCAAGCCGCTACGGCGCGAGGCCGCTCAAGCGCTTCATGGTCAGGCGGATCGAGACTCCCGTCGCCAGGATGATCATCTCCGGCGAGGCCGCCGAGGGGTCGAGGATAGTGGTGGACGAAAAGGACGGCGTGCTTGAACTCGCAGCCAGCGTATAGCATGTCCCGCAAAATGGTCCGAAGCGGATGAGAACAGCCCTCATACACGATAAAATACGATTGAGTCCCTATACCGTTGAAAATTCGAGCAGGAGCCACTCGCTCTAGCCTCGGTTATGATGTAGCTGGGATACAACATCAAACTGGGGAGGCGTCGAACTCATGGCTCAGATCAAAATTACAATAGAAACGGAACTTTTGCGCGGCCTGTCACTTTTGGGGTATCCAGACATAGGTGAGGAGATTTCAGCACTTTCATGTTCGAGCGGTACCAGCGAAGCGAACAAGCCCTTATGCTGGCCATAATCGAGATGGTAATCAACAGCGTATCCACGTAGTTGACGCCATATTCTCTCGCCCCTGGCACCGCGAAGATCCTTGAAGAAGGTTTTGAGGACATAATATCGGTACTTATAAAATATTTTGACATGCAGGAATACTAGAGTGTGCAGTTGGTACAAAAATCAGGTGCAAGAGCTGCAGCTTGAAAAATATCGGAGGACCAATTTACACACTAAAATGGACTTGACATATGTGTGTTACAATATTGCCAATAACAAGTGGGACGCTTGATCCAAAAAGGAGATGGCCGTAATGATAATAGCCGTTGCAAAACTCCTTCCCGTGTATCCGGCCCCCATCTTCCTCGTGGGAGTGTAAGACGAAGGCGCAGGCCGTACAGGCGGATTTCTTTGGAACATTCTCGGGCCGCGGTGGGGATAAGTTCGCCGCCGCAGGCCTTGTCCCAAAACGCAGGGAAGTAGTGGACGCCCCTATGGTGGAGTAGTTTCCCATCTCGTTCGAGTGCGAGGTCATTCACTCCGCCGAGCTCGGCTCTCACGTGCTCTTACTCGGAAAGGTTGTCAAGACTTGGGTTCTTGAGGAGTGCCTTAACGAAAAAGGTCAGCCGTACCCGCTGAAAGTACGACCCGAGCTACGGCTTGGGCGAGAAACCGTGGCCGACGCCTTCTCCGTCGGGAGAACTGTTAAGAAGGTACAGTTGTTGGCCGGACTTTCGAAGGTTGTAAAATCAACCCTTAAGGGGGGAGCTCGGATGGAGTTTCCAGACTCTGTAAGGGGCTTTTGGGGAAAAAGCGATAGGAATGATCCTTCCAGAACTCACCCCTTGCTTGCACATTCAGCCGATGTTTCCGCAGTGGTGGAGGCGTTGCTGGGACTTCCAGTCTATCGGAGAATTTTTAAAGCGATATGTGGCGTGGAGCTTGACAATACAACTTCGGCACGTTTTTCAGTCTTTGCGGGCCTTCATGATGTGGGTAAAACCACCGCTGGTTTTCAGGCGAAAAACCGCGGCGGCTCCCGCACCCACGGTCATATTATGCCGATGGGAGCCCTATGCGATGAGGGCTTCAGAAAAAACTTCCTCGAAATATTCCCGTGGCTGTCTGAATGGGGAGAAAGCGCCTCAGATTTCCTTACATGCACATTCGGTCATCACGGCTCTTTCCCCAGTACCATAGATGAAGCGTGCGGAAGCGATGTCATTGCGGCCCAACGAGTTAAACTGTGGAAAGAAAAACTCCCGTCCGGTCTTTCACCACTCGACGGTCTTAAATCGCTGGCTGATCATTTTGAAATTTGGCTCCCAGATGCATTTATCAAATCAGCCCCTGCTTTACCGGAGATGGAACCAGTTCAACATCTGTTTACGGGGCTTCTTATAATGGCGGACTGGATAGGTTCTGACGAGCAGTTTTTCCCCTACACCGATCCTGATGAATCTCTGGAGAGCTATTTCGACAAGGCCCGTGAGCGCGCCGCCAAATCGCTTCGCATAATGAGACTAAACGTTGAAAGGCAGCGCTCGCAAGCCGTGTTTCCACAAACGTTTTATGAACAATTCCAATATGAACCTCTCCCCGCTCAGGCAGTAATCGAAAATCTAAAACTTGATTCCGGAGGCTCTCTTGTCATTCTGGAAGCAGAAACGGGCAGCGGAAAGACGGAGTGCGCCCTTCGTCACTTCCTGCGCCTTTTTGAGGCCGGGATGGTCGATTCTCTGTATTTTGCCAACCCTCTCCGATTTGCCGCAACGCAACTCCAGAAAAGAGTCGCCCGCAACATGGAAACTGTCTTCGGAGAGGGTGAAATGCCGACAGTCTTGGCGGTTCCTGGCTATCTGGTTGTGGATGATAGAGAAGGGATGCGATTGCCCGGTTTTTCAGTTTTGTGGCCTGACGACTGCGACGCCAGGCGAAACTGGGCTGCCGAGCACCCTAAGCGCTACATGTGCGCTCCGTGCGCTGTCGGGACTATAGATCAGGCTTTGCTCTCTGTTTTGAAGGCGCCCCATTCCCACCTTAGGGCCGCGGCCTTGGCTCGTTCTCTTCTTGTGATAGACGAAGTGCACGCCAGCGACCATTTTATGGCCAGAATCATCGAGTCTCTTGTAGAACTTTTCGCCATCTGCGGAGGACACGTCCTGATGATGTCCGCTACTCTGGGAGGCGTTGCACGAGAGCGCTTTCTCCATATCTTCAGAACCAAAAAGGCGATCGGTCGTTTTCCGATTCCTGAGGAAGAGGATTGCATCACGACTCCATACCCTTTGATCTCTTCGACTGTATCTGGTCCCGCCGTCCCTGCGTCCGCCGGAAGGGAGAAAAAGGTCGAAATTGAACTACTTCCAATCCTTACCCTCCCGGAAAAGGTCGCTTCTGCGGCAATACAGGCCGCGGAAGCGGGCGCTTGCGTCCTTGTCCTTCGCAACTCTGTTGCACCGGCCATAGAGACTCTTAAAGAACTGGAAAAGCATTCCATGAACAACAAGGGCTTGATCTTCAGCGTCGAAGGCAGTTTGACGCTCCATCACGCCAGATTCGCTCCCGTTGACCGATCGCGCCTCGACCAGGAAATAGAGCATATATTCGGGAAAAAAGGCAAGGGAAGACGTCCGTGCGTTATTGTAGCGACGCAGACCCTGGAGCAGTCGCTGGATGTCGATTTCGACCTTCTCATTACGGACCTTTGTCCGTCGGATGTGTTGTTGCAGAGAATAGGGCGTCTCTTCAGACATGAGCGTGCGAGACCCCCCTCTTTTCAGTCCCCGCGTTGCATCGTGCTGGTTCCCGAAGGTGGAAAAGAATGGTTGCTTAAGCGCGGTGCCAGTCGGCACCAATTTGGAGAAGAGCGCGCTTACGAGGACGAAAGGAGCGTTGCCGCCACATGGGAGCTGCTTGAAGAAAGAATCGCGGCTGACGGGATCCTTCGAATACCGGATATGAACCGCTTGTTCGTGGAAAAATCCACTCATCCTTCCATTTTGTCCAGTCTTGCAAAAAGGCTTGGGCCGGAGTGGGAAGAAGTCACGGTGAAAGTTGCAGGCGGTAGAGGAGCCAAAAGACAGCTGGCCGCTCATGACATCATCACTTGGACCAAAGGATACAGTGCTGATTCTGTAGCGTCGGCAGACGATCAAAAAATCGCAACCCGCTTAGGGATTAACGATGCCAGAGTCTTCTTTCTTAACCCTCTTCCCGGCCCTTTTTCCCTTTCCGTAGACAGGATGACCATTCCTGGATGGATGCTTCAGGGCAAAGATTTAAGCGAATTGGACGAAGGAGTTGAAGCGTGTCCGATAGAAGGCGGATTCGGCTTTACCGTATGTGGAGAGGACTTTATTTACAGCCGTTACGGTCTGGAAGGGAGCTGATGCGGTTTTGTTCAATATTCTTGCAGAAAAGTTTATCGAGGTGCGGACGACAAACAATAGAAAAGTAAAGCTGACCTTGCCCGGAGTGTTCACCGCGCTTGGCGAAAACAGCATTGAGGCCTTCACTAATTTGCGGCCTCACCAGCGTCACCCATGGCACGCTTTTCTATGTCAGCTTGGTGCCATCGCCCTTTACGACGGGGGGGCAGAGTTGCCATCAGTGGACAAAAACACTCCATATTCGCAGCTTCCGGGGGTATTCAGCGAAGGCGAGTGGAAAGAGCTTCTTTTCGCCCTTGCGCCTGACGATGACGCATGGTGTCTGGTGACGGAGGACATTAGCAGACCCGCATTTCTTCAGCCACCTATTCCGGATGGAATAAATGCTCTGACGACAATATTAAGAACGCCGGACGAACTGGACGTCATTTTCACATCGAAAAATACCGATGAAAAGTCCCGTCGGATTACCTCCTTTGAAACCGACCATTGGTTTTTTGCGCTCATATCAATTCAGGGCCAGTCAGGGTACACAAAAGCCGGCCCGCCAGGCAATTACTACAATACCGTGAGGCAGTACGGGGCATATGCAACGAGGCCGGGAGTAGGCATCATTGGTTCCCCTTTTTGGGGGGATCAGTGGGGTCGCGATTGCAGGTTGCTTTGCGATTTGATTGATTCTGATAGAGAGATAGACTGGAACATCGAAGATGGCAAACGCCTGTTATGGCTTTACCCTTGGGATGGTACAAAATCCCTGCCTTTGCAGGAACTCCACCCCTATTTCATTGAAATATGCAGAAGAATTCGATTGCAGGTAGATGACGATAATTCCCTTTGCGCGAACCTTGGTTCGTCCAAAACAGCTCGCGTTGGTGGTGGTGCTTACAGAGGAGCGGTGGATGACCCCTGGATTCCAGTGAACAATCAAACCGGTAGCGCATTCAACAGCAGCCCCTCCTGGGAGAATATGGCCAGGATATTGCTTGACAGAGAAGCTTTCATTCGCGCGCCCGCCCAGACCCCCCGTGCTTTTGACAAGTCTGATGTCTCGGTCAGATTTTGCGTTTTAAAGAGAGGTCAGGGTAGCACTGACGAGTACCAGGAGAGAGTGATACCCATCCCGCCTGAAAAAAGGAGGTACTTGAGTTCTCATGATGATACAGGCGGGCGGATTCTAAATACCATGATCGATCTCGTGGCCAGTGTAAAAAGCAAGGTTTTGCGCCCCGCCGTTAGTCACCTTTTTCAGGAAAACTCCGAACAGAGCAGAAAAAGTGGCAGAAAGAAACTCTTGCCCATTGCATCTGCCGCAGCTCGTCTGATGGATGACACAATATCCGACTGTTTCTTTCGATACCTTTGGAATGCTCTACCAAGCGAAGGAGAAGAGGAGGATAAGTTGCGCCAGTACAACCCGTGGATCGAGTTTCTGCGAAGTGCGGCAGAAAAAATCTTTCTGGACATCCTGAATAGCAGGCTTGATTCTTCAGAAGCTGAATTCTTAAGAGCCGCTGATGCGGAGCTCTTTTTCTACGGCGCAAGCAACAAATACTTGCCGTTATTTGAAACCTCTTCAGGGGGTGAACAGACATGAGCGGTTCCAAAGACCTTAAAAGTGTAATAGCGACTCTTGCAGGAGTATTGGGCAGCCCGCACTTTTCCAGGGGTGACCTTGCCGAGTTGAAACGCATGACATACGATGCCCCGCCCCTACCTTTTTGGAGAATTTTGTATGACTATGTTCCGGAAGCTTTGCGCTCGAGTGAAATCATGGAGAATCACTGGATAACCATCCTTAACGGAATGGCAATAATGGCTCCGGAAATCCACTCGTATGGTTCATCTCACTCTGTTGGCGCTGTGTTCGCGCTATTCCCTGTTCAAAGAATGACGCATTTTTTGCGCAGCAGGGGAAAGGCCCTTTCTGATCAGATAAGGTTATTTGCGCGGCTTTGCGCATCCAAAAACACTCCCGTTGACTGGTACACACTGGCTCTGTTGCTGATTGCATCGAGAAAGTCGAGTGAGGGGAAAATAAAAAGAAATATCGCCAAGGAATACATCAAAGAATCTCAAAAAAAGGAGGCAGTTGCATGATGTCCATTACTCCGCGTTTCATACAGATCTCCACCCTGACGAGCTATCCTTCTGTGCTTCTAAATAGGGACGACAGCGGTTTGGCGAAGCGTATCCCCTTCGGGGGATATACAAGAACGAGGGTTAGTTCCCAGTGTCGCAAGCGTCATTTGAGAACAGCGGATGACTTCTACGGATTGGACAAGATTGCGGATGGCTATGATCTGTCAGTGCGCTCCAGGAAAACTTTTAGTCTGCGAATGGCTTCGGTGTTGGAGGAAGAAGGTTTTTCGAAAGAGATAGTTACGGAAGTACTTAAAGTGTTCCAAAAAAAGCTGTACGAAGGCAAAGAAAAAAGGAAAGACGATAAAAAAGACAAAAATCCTCTCGATCGCGAGGAAGTCGTGGTTCTTGGCGAGCCGGAAATCCGATTCCTGATCGAGCAGGCCAGAGAAATTTGTCGAACTTCTGATATTAAAACGGTTAAGTCTGCCGCTGAGACATTGTGGAAGGATCGGCGGAGAGATTTTCTGGCTTTAAGGCACGGCGCTGGTATAGACGCCGCGCTCTTCGGCCGTTTCGTCAGCGGAGAGGCCGGGGCCCGAATAGATGCCGCAGTACATGTGGCGCACTCGTTCACTGTGCATCAAGAGACCTTTGAAACGGATTATTTCACCGCCGTGGATGACCTTGTTGAACTAGGCAGCGGTCATATAAACTCGGCCGAACTCACAAGCGGACTGTTTTACAACTATGCGGTCATTGATGTCCCCCAGCTTGTTTCCAATACCGGCGTAGGCACGTCTCGCGGGTGGCTTGAAAATGGCGTCGACAGAACTCTTGCTGCCCGCATCGCCAAGCACCTGATTCATCTCTTTGCAACTGTCACTCCCGGAGCTAAGCTCGGTTCAACGGCGCCGTACTCCTATGCGGATTTTGTCCTGGCCGAAATGGGCGAGCGGCAGCCTCGGTCCCTTGCTAATGCTTTTGCCGACCCCGTTGAACTCGGACAAGGAAAATTGTTGGCGAATTCTCTTGATAGAATTGAGAAATACGTCTCTTCATTGGACGACATGTACGATCCTCACGAAAAAAGATACGTCGCTTGCCGCCTAGACTCACCCTTTAAAGAGAGGATCGCATTGCATGACATGGCTGACAAGGTAGAGCAAGCCATTATCAACGGAAACTGCGGGTAAATACCATGCGTTTTGCGCATCTATATTTCGACGGATTGCTGTCGTTCGGCACCCCGGCTGTCGGTGAAGTCAGGCCAACGGATTTCTTCCCGGCTTGCTCAATGATCACCGGACTGCTGGCGAACGCGCTTGGTTATGAGCACACAGAGCGGAAACGGCTGCAGGAGCTGCAATCTGCGATAAGAATGGGGACAAGGGTAGATTGGCCGGGAAACCGTTTGATAGACTTTCAGACATTCTACATTGACAAGAAAGTTGCTCTTTGGCGGTCCGATTCCTTTGGCGGGAAACCTTACGAGACGCACGATGGTACAGTTATCAGACGCAAGCACTTTTTATCCGATAGTTGCATTCACACGGTAGTTGGAATAGACGCGACTCAGAGCGACGATCTCCCCTCGATAGAGAATATCGCCCATGCCCTTGCATATCCGTTTCGCGTTCTGTTTATCGGAAGGTACTGCTGCATCCCCTATTCGCCGCTTTTTCAGGGAATAATTGAAGCAGACTCGGTCTATTCAGCTCTGGAGCAAATTCCCTCAAAATCTGGAAGCGGTCCTTTTGAGGCCGAATGTCCGGTGACTTCCAGTACTGCCGAAAAGCGGGGCGGGCGTATTATGGAACGTCAGGACCTGCGAGACTGGATAAACGATGTACACTCCGGAAGCCGGCTGGTTTGGCGCGGAATGATACCGGAGGTGAGGGTATGACGTTTTCGATGATTCATCTTGAAATAAACAGACGGGCACTCGTATTTTGGGCCAGGCAGAGCAAATTATCCCTTGCGGACGGGGATTATCTGGTTCATGCCGCGATGAGGCTATCATTCGGAAACAAGGCCCCGCAACCGTTTGAGGTGTTTGGCGGCGACAAAATGTCAAAAGTCCTGGGATACGCCGACTGTACAGCACCAGAATTGGTTGAAGAGATGAAGATGGCCGCCGAGCCGGTTTTCCATGAAATCATTCCGTCTTCCACTGTTCGCTCGAAAGAAATGCCTATGTCATGGCCTGAAGGCAGAAACTTCGGGTTCCGCGTTAGATTTTGTCCTATTTCGCGCCGAAGCCGTGAGGACGATAAGATTGTCGAACGGGACGCTTTCCTGGCCGCATGCGAGAGGACTCCGGAGGAACATTTAGACCGGGAATCAGTATATGCAGGCTGGCTTGCAGAGCGGTTTAATGCTTATGGAGGCGCGGAAATCCTTGATATGCGCATGAAGTCATTCCGTCTAAATGAGTTTCGCCGAAAGAACAAAGGTCGTACATTAAGCAAATTGACGCGCCCGGAAGTCATTTTCGACGGAATACTTAAAGTCTCGGATTCAAACGCGTTTGCTTCAATGCTGCGAGAGGGGATCGGCAGGCACAAAGCCTTTGGCTTCGGAGCCATACTGCTTCGCCCTGAAGGCCGTTGAACAATGGGGATTCCGCGTTTAGGAATCGAGACATCGCGCATCCCTCATTCCGACCGTCACGGCTTATTATGGCTGAGCAGAGGTGAATTATCCGTTTCTTCGGGAACTCTTCGTTTCGTTACAGCTGGATTCGAGGGTTTTGATCCAGGAACATATGATATACCATATCAAAATGTTTCGATGATCCTCCTAGGGCCGGGAACATCCTTAACTCATGATGTCTTTCGCCTAGCCGCCAGCCATGGAACGGCATTAATAGCCGTAGGAGATGATGGAGTCAGGATGTACTCCGCTCAGCCTTTGGGGCCGGATAGAAGCGCTCTTGCCCGCAAGCAGATGATCTTGTGGGCAAATGAGGAGACCCGGCTGTACACCGCGAGGAATATGTACGCCAAGAGGATGGGAGAATATTACCCTAACGAAGAAATAGCTGCTCTTCGTGGAATGGAAGGTGCAAGAGCAAGGGAGACTTACACCCTGATGGCTCGAAAATACGGAATACCCTGGCAGGGGAGAAATTACGACAGAAAAAACCCTGAAGGCACTGATATTCCGAATCAAGCTCTGAATCATGCCGCTACAGTGGCGTATGCGGCTGCCTCCATTGCGGTGGCGGCGACTCGGACGATAGCTCAGCTTGGGTTTATTCATGAGGAATCCGGACAAGCATTTGTACTTGATATTGCGGATCTGTTCAGGGATACATTCACTTTACCCGTGGCTTTCGGCGCAAGTAAAGAGTGCCTGCGTGGACAACCTGTCTCTATAGAGCGTCAGGTCCGGAAATTTGCTGGAGTAACTCTGAAACGCCGGGGAATCATACCGAAAATGATTGATACTATAAAAGAATTGTTGGAGGAAGGAGCATGATAGTCGTAGTAACAAGAAACGTACCGGATAAGTTCCGGGGCTTCCTGGCCTCCTGCATGCTTGAAGTGACGCCTGCAGTGTATGCAAGCCCGTCAATGACAAAAGGCGTGCGTGAAAGGACATGGAGCGTGCTTTCTAAATGGTTCTCTGACGTAGAAGACGCCTCTTTGGTCATGATCTACAAGGATAATGCGGAGCCGTCGGGAATAGGCGTTCAATACTTAGGAGAGCCGCCTCGAAGAATTATTGATGCGGATGGAATCGCGTTAAGTTACCTCGGATAATTTTTTTATGTAAGGGAAGAGGTTCCCCCGCGTGCGCGGGGATAGACCCCCGGAGACACGGGACGCTGCTCATAAAATAGTGGTTCCCCCGCGTGCGCGGGGATAGACCCAAGGTTGGCTCGAAGCCCGGCCAGTCGCATTGGGTTCCCCCGCGTGCGCGGGGATAGACCCGAGTCGACACCGGAGTTGCTGGTTCTGGAGAGGGTTCCCCCGCGTGCGCGGGGATAGACCCCGCCATAGACACACCGGCGGCCAGTCTCCAGCGGTTCCCCCGCGTGCGCGGGGATAGACCCTTAGACATGCTTCGAAAGCTGATGCCGGAATAGGTTCCCCCGCGTGCGCGGGGACACGCTCTCGTGCCGAGCCCTTCTCAGTTCGCTGATCGCATGGATATATATAATATGCCCCTACAAAGCCCGTAGCGCTGCGGCCCGGTTCGGTTGTCCGGCGGCGTCCGCTAGGTTCGCTTCGCAGGCCAGTCCTTCGGCTACGAAATAGTCCTTCAACGGTAGGGAATTGCGCATAGTCTTGCTTGGCCTTGGGGGCATGTGCCTCCAAGATCGGCGCTCAAAAATGACCAGTTCGGGGCAGCTGCTCAGGATCCTCGCCGAAGCGCCGTACAGCTCGAAGCAGTCGCTCAGGCTGTAGTGAGGCACGGGACCGCCCATGCTTCGCTCGTTCTCCGCAACCGCCTCGGGCGTCGGGCAGTTATCCCGCACAGCCGCTGCGGCCTCTGCCATCTTCGGCCATTTGTACTTTTCTTTCCTTCCCGGCAGGCGGCAGAAATCCGTAAGTCCCGTCATGGAGCACCACCACGGAAGCGAGGTGAATCCGGTGACCCTTGGCAGAAAGGCGATGTCGAAAATCAGATTATGGACGATTACGCCCCATTCTCGCCAGAAGTCCGCCAGGGAGTGCTTATCCTGAAGAAAGTGGCTGGCATATTTCTCCGCTCGGCGGAAGTATGCTATGCGTTCAAGCGTAAGGCGGTGGACTTTCAGCGCTCCGGAGTCTATCCTGCTCTCTTCGGGGAAGTAGAATCTGTTGAAGTAGTCGAGGATTTTTCCGTCTCCGTCGAAGACGATGGAGGAGGCGGAGAGGACGGACGTCCCTCTGAGGCCGTTGCTCTCCACATCGAGTACTCCGTAGACTTCCCTGCCGTCCATGGAAAACCCTCCCGCACAATCCAAAACATGCCCTGCGGACGAGATTAATCCGCGTTGGGATTTCCAAGCAGCGTTGCCACCTTTGCCAGGACCTCTTTCACAAGAGAATCACCCGCTTTTTCGATAAAGACCGTTTTGCGGGCAATCCAGTCGATGCTCCTCAGGGCATCGGCAAGCACGACTCCCGTCGTCTTTTTGCAGACTCCCTCGCTCTTTGCCTCGAAGGGGTAGAACTTTTCCTGGTTTGTGAAGGGCGCTACGATGCAGAGGCCGGACCTGATATTGTACTCATATGGCGAGAGAACCAGCACCGGTCTGGTTCTGCCGCCCTGCTCGTGTCCTGATACCGGCTTCAGATCCACCAATATCACGTCGCCCCGTTCCGGGAAGCGCTTTTCGCTCACCATTGCTCTCTTCCGGCGTCCACGTCCCAATCCGTTTCGCCGTGCCTGTTTTCGTCCGTTATGGCCGAGACCAGTCCCGCCAGGGTATATTTATCTACAGGGCGAAAGCAAACGCCCTCGTCATCCAGGGTAATGTTGAGATGGCTTCCCGCTTCAAGCCCCAGATGATCGATCACGTGTTTGGGCAGGCGAAGCCCTACGCTGTTTCCCCACTTGGCAAGCTTGACGGTTGCCATGCAATCACCCCCTTGTGATAAACAAAGTATATTATGATTGGGGTTTCCTGAATATGCCCATTCCGCCACGGGGATGATTTTTCCTTGTCGAACCATGAGCTGTCGTCCCGAACGGCCAACGGGCGGTAAGCAGGCGACCGAACGGGCGGTTTTTCCGTTCGTGTCGTTCGCTATGTGTGCCCGCCGCAGTGCCGAGTTCGTCTCCGGCGCGACCCGCAGAGCGACCCCGCCGAGACGCGACGGAGCGCGTGGAACTTATGGAACAGGCATTATCGCGGGACAACATGTTTGCGGCGCTGGCGCAGGTGATGCGCAACAAAGGCAGTGCCGGAATCGACGGCATGAAGGTGCGGGAACTGAAACCGTACCTTCGCGACAACTGGGTGCGGATAAGGGAGGAACTGCTGGAGGGCGTTTACAAGCCCCGACCTGTGAAGAGGGTGGAAATACCCAAGTCCGACGGGGGAGTGCGCCTTCTCGGCATACCCACAGTAGTGGATCGCCTTATCCAGCAAGCCCTTCACCAGGTGCTCACCCCCGTCTTCGACCCCGAATTCTCCGACAGCAGCTACGGATTCAGGAGAGGCAGGAGTGCGAAGCAGGTGGTGCTCAGAGCGCGCGAACACATCAAGGAGGGCTACAGGCACGTAGTGGACATGGATCTGGCGAAGTTCTTCGACAGAGTGAACCACGACATGCTCATGGCCCGAGTCGCGCGCAAGGTGACCGACAAAAGAGTGCTTCGCCTGATAAGGTCCTACCTCAAGCGGGCGTGATGACAGGCGGACTGTTCGAGAGGACGAGGGAGGGAACGCCCCAGGGCGGCCCCTTGAGTCCTCTTCTGGCCAACATCATGCTCGACGACCTGGACAAGGAGCTGGAGAAGAGGGGTCACCGATTCGTCCGCTACGCCGACGACTGCAACATCTACGTCAAGAGCAGACGCGCGGGCGAGAGAGTTATGGGGAGCATCCGCAGATACGTCGAAGGGAAGCTCAAGCTCAAAGTCAACGAAGAGAAGAGCGCCGTCGACCGCCCGTGGAGACGCGAGTTTCTGGGATTCTCATTCACGAACTACAAGCGGCCCCTGATCAGGGTTGCGCCCAAGAGCCTGAGCAGATTCAAGGACAAAGTCCGGGAGTTGACCAGCCGCAGGAGAAGCATGAGCCTTGCGGAGCGTATTCAAGAACTCAACCAGTACCTCAGGGGATGGATGGGCTACTTCAAGCTCGCCGTAACCCGCAGCATATTCGAGCAACTGGACGGATGGATACGCAGGCGGCTCCGCATGTGCCTCCTCAAGCAATGGAAGAGAGGCAGGACACGGGTCCGCGAGCTGATGGCTCTTGGAATCCCGAGAGGCAAAGCCATCAAAATCGGCGGATCCCGTAAAGGCTACTGGCGTCTATCGTCAACGCCCCAGATCAACATAGCCTTGGGGCTGGAATACTTCCAATCTCGCGGCCTGTTCAGCCTGAGTTCGGCTCTGTCCATGGGTTAAATTCCGTGAACCGCCGTATACCGAACGGTACGTACGGTGGTGTGGGGGGACGGGGCTAGCCGCCCCCTCCTACCCGATCCTCCCGTTGGTCGTCGGGATGACAGGGACTGGTCGTTCGGGATGGCTTTTTTCCTGTCGTCCCGAACGGCGCGAAGCGACGGAGGGACCTCGAGAGTACACCCCGAGATCGCTCACTTTCGTTCGGGATGACAGAGGGCTGGTCGCCAGGACGAAAAGGGCCAGCCGTCTGGATGGCCTGCTTGTGTCGTTCCAAGCGACTGCGCGGTTACCGCCTATACAGGTCCTTCAGGGTCACAAGCCGGACGTTGCCGATGGAGCCCTCGCGTCTGAGCTGCGCGCTGAAGCCGCTCTTCGCGAACAGCATATAGAACGGCTCTCCGGCAACGCGAAGAAGCTGCGAACGCCTTCGAAGCCTCTCAAAAACATCCAGCCCTACCTGCTTCGACGTGTACTTGCACTCCGCGAACAGCGCCCGCGAGCCGTCATGCGAAACCCCGACGATATCGATCTCCTCCTGCGTCCGCGTACCGGGATCGGTTCCCCACCAGCGGCCGATCTCCTTCAGTGAGAAGGGGAGCGCACCGGGCGAATGCAGAAGATGTTGTGTGCACATGCGCTCGAAGACAGGCCCCATGTAAGTCGGCAGAAAGGGAAGTATTCCTCTCTCGAAAACCCCCTCCGTTCTGAACGCCATGATCATCGTCAGGTTCTCCGGGATGAAACGGTGCCAGAAACGGAATAGCGGGTCTTCGATCGAATAGATCGTCTTCCTGTTCGATTTTTCTAGCAGAGGTCTCTCCTTCCTTACAATGCCCAGCTCCATGAGGACGGCGAGGTAGCGCGAACAGAGGCCGCTTTCGCACCCCGAGCGAGTCGCGATCTCATTCAAGCGCGAAGCTCCACCTGCGATCGCACCTAAAATCGCATTATATGTGCGGGGTTCGCGCAGCTCCTGTTTCAGCAGATTAGCCGGCTCCTCGAAGAGAAAGGAGTTGGGATCCAGAAAGTTCGTTCGTATGTTCTCCTCCGGCGATTTCTCAGGGTGAAAGTGCTCCATGTAAAGCGGAACTCCACCTGTGACGCCGTAGGTCAACGCTTTTTCTTCGGCTGTCCAGCCAGGGTGAAACTCCGCCGCTTCAAGGTAGTCGAAGGGAAGCACTCTGAACTGCGCGGTCCTGCGTCCGAAAAGAGGGCTTTTCCTCCCGAGAACCTGCGTCTCCATAAAACTGGTCGAAGAACCGCAGAGAATAAGAAACAGGCGGGTTGCTTTGAACTCATGATCGATGAACGTCTGAAGAAGAGAGGAAAAGGGCGGCTCCGATTCCGCCAGCCACGGATACTCGTCGATCGCCAGAATGAGACGCTCTTCCCGCGCAAGTGCACCGACATTCTCCAGAATTTCGCGGAAGGAGCGGAACACGGGCGCATGTGGAAGATCGGGCGCAATGAGAGGCGAGAGAGCGCGCGAAAAGCCGTTGAGATTCGCCTCCGCATTCGACTCCAGCGCGGGAAAGAAAACGGTCTTCTTTTTTTCGCAGAACTCCGTGATCAGACGGGTTTTTCCCACTCTGCGGCGACCGTAGATCACCACGAATTCGAAGCGGTCGCTCCGGTAGAGCGTCTCCAGTTTTTCAAGCTCGCGCTTTCTGCCGACGAACATCCCGAGATTCCTCCTTCGAGGCCCAAGAGCCAAACGCAAATTTTCGTATCGTGATTTAGTATATCACATAGAACTGTATTATGTTATAGCTCTCTATGAGAGGTGAACTCATTGTCGGTGGAGATCTTGGATGCAGACTCGGAGAGTATAATCCAAGATCCTTCACATACGTCAGGGAAGACAGACGATCTGTCGTCCCGAACGAGCGCAGCGAGGAGGGACCCCGAGAGTAACCCCGAGATCCCTCGCACACGTTCGGGATGACAGAAAGCACACCCCGCCGCAGCGATGTTCATGTCCCCCTCTAAATCCGCACCCTCTTTTGTCCGCACTTCCGGAGTGTAAATTGAATAATCACGGATGTGTAGCGCCGCAAACCCGAAAGCCTCCCTCCCGCCTTTCATACAACAGCGCTCCCCTGCTGCGAATATCCTCGAGCAGAGCCTCGTTGACGATCATTGAGTGGATCGCGACGTCGAAAGAGTAGGGGAGCGGGAGGTCGTCGAGTTCTCGTACAATGCTGTAGAGGACGAGACCGGTCAGGTCGTCGCCTCCCTGGAGCGACAGGTCGATATCCGAGCCGGTTCTGCGGTTGCCCCTGGCTCGCGATCCGTAGAGTATGACGCGCTCGACTTCCGGATGGCGGGCGAAGACGGCGGCAAGGGCGCATGCCTCTTCAATCTGGGAGAGCGCGCGAAGAAGGCTGTCGAACCGCTGTATCCACCGGATGTCGCTTGACCGTTTTTTATGTAAGGGAAGAGTTTCCCCCCGCGTGCGCGAGGACACGCTCTCGTGCCGAGCCCTTCTTAGTTCGCTGATCGCATGGATATATATAATATACCCCTACAAAGCCCGTAGCGCTGCGGCCCGGTCCGGTTGTCCGGCGGCGTCCGCTAGGTTCGCTTCGCAGGCCAGTCCTTCGGCTACGAAATAGTCCTTCAACGGTAGGGAATTGCGCATAGTCTTGCTTGGCCTTGGGGGCATGTGCCTCCAAGATCGGCGCTCAAAAATGACCAGTTCGGGGCAGCTGCTCAGGATCCTCGCCGAAGCGCCGTACAGCTCGAAGCAGTCGCTCAGGCTGTAGTGAGGCACGGGACCGCCCATGCTTCGCTCGTTCTCCGCAACCGCCTCGGGCGTCGGGCAGTTATCCCGCACAGCCGCTGCGGCCTCTGCCATCTTCGGCCATTTGTACTTTTCTTTCCTTCCCGGCAGGCGGCAGAAATCCGTAAGTCCCGTCATGGAGCACCACCACGGAAGCGAGGTGAATCCGGTGACCCTTGGCAGAAAGGCGATGTCGAAAATCAGATTATGGACGATTACGCCCCATTCTCGCCAGAAGTCCGCCAGGGAGTGCTTATCCTGAAGAAAGTGGCTGGCATATTTCTCCGCTCGGCGGAAGTATGCTATGCGTTCAAGCGTAAGGCGGTGGACTTTCAGCGCTCCGGAGTCTATCCTGCTCTCTTCGGGGAAGTAGAATCTGTTGAAGTAGTCGAGGATTTTTCCGTCTCCGTCGAAGACGATGGAGGAGGCGGAGAGGACGGACGTCCCTCTGAGGCCGTTGCTCTCCACATCGAGTACTCCGTAGACTTCCCTGCCGTCCATGGAAAACCCTCCCGCACAATCCAAAACATGCCCTGCGGACGAGATTAATCCGCGTTGGGATTTCCAAGCAGCGTTGCCACCTTTGCCAGGACCTCTTTCACAAGAGAATCACCCGCTTTTTCGATAAAGACCGTTTTGCGGGCAATCCAGTCGATGCTCCTCAGGGCATCGGCAAGCACGACTCCCGTCGTCTTTTTGCAGACTCCCTCGCTCTTTGCCTCGAAGGGGTAGAACTTTTCCTGGTTTGTGAAGGGCGCTACGATGCAGAGGCCGGACCTGATATTGTACTCATATGGCGAGAGAACCAGCACCGGTCTGGTTCTGCCGCCCTGCTCGTGTCCTGATACCGGCTTCAGATCCACCAATATCACGTCGCCCCGTTCCGGGAAGCGCTTTTCGCTCACCATTGCTCTCTTCCGGCGTCCACGTCCCAATCCGTTTCGCCGTGCCTGTTTTCGTCCGTTATGGCCGAGACCAGTCCCGCCAGGGTATATTTATCTACAGGGCGAAAGCAAACGCCCTCGTCATCCAGGGTAATGTTGAGATGGCTTCCCGCTTCAAGCCCCAGATGATCGATCACGTGTTTGGGCAGGCGAAGCCCTACGCTGTTTCCCCACTTGGCAAGCTTGACGGTTGCCATGCAATCACCCCCTTGTGATAAACAAAGTATATTATGATTGGGGTTTCCTGAATATGCCCATTCCGCCACGGGGATGATTTTTCCTTGTCGAACCATGAGCTGTCGTCCCGAACGGGCATCGGCCGGAGGGACCTCGAGAGTACACCGCGGCACCATGATTTTGCTCTTAACCTCCCCCCTGTTTTCTGTCCAATTTTAGGGGTCCATTGTACCTGCGGATTTAGAGCACCAAAGGACTTGACTCTTTGATTTTTTTAAAGTATAAACCCTTTTTATAAGCGTTGACAAGGGCCTTCTCGTCGCGGGAAATTGAGGGCAGTGTTTCGCTGTGCTGTGCGCGTTTGCAGTTGTATTAAGAACGCCGCTGCGGGAAGGAGAGGGAACATCATGTTGATGAGAACAAGGTGGTTCAAAAAGGTTGTCTGCTCCTGTTTTATTCTGTTTGCATTGCTATCGGCCTCGTCGGCCTCGGCGGTGGAGGTCTACCGCGTTAAACCCGGCAACGAGGACGGGGATGGATCTACGTGGGACAACGCCATGGGTGTGACGAAGTTCAGAAAGGCTTTGGGCTCCGGAACAACGGGCGAGTACTGGTTGGCTAAAGGTACGTATAAGCCGACCAGTGATGACACGGATCCGTATGCATCCTTCGTCCTCTCGAATGACATCGCCCTGTACGGTGGCTTCGACGGGACGGAGACACAGCTGAGCCAGCGCGACTACAAGACGAATAAAACCACCTTAAGCGGAGCTATCGGCGGCTCGGATAGCTATCACGTCGTCTATGCCGACAGTGTAAACGACACCGCCACCCTCGACGGCTTCACCATCACTGGCGGTAATGCGAACGGTGGCGACGCAAACAAGGACGGCGGCGGGATGTACATATGCAACGCCAGTCCGACGGTGACGAACTGCACCTTCCTTGAGAACGAGGCGACCAACGGCGGCGGGGTGTACATCTTATACGGCAGTGCGGCGGTGATGAACTGCACCTTCTCGGGGAACAAGGCGCAGCAAGGCGGCGGGATGTATATAGCTGGCGGCACTCCAACGGTGACGAACTGCACCTTCTCGGATAACACGGCGACCAACAGCGGCGGCGGGATGTACATAGACAACGCCAGTCCGACGTTGACGAACTGCACCTTCTCGGATAACACGGCGACCAACAGCGGCGGCGGGATGTACAAATATTACGGCGCTCCAACGTTGACGAACTGCACCTTCTCGGGGAACAAGACGACTGCACCTAATGGCAGCGGCGGCGGGATGTATATTGCATACGACAGTGCGACGGTGACGGACTGCACCTTCTCGGGGAACACGGCGACCTATGGCGGCGGGATGTATATTATATACGGCAGTGCGACGTTGACGAACTGCACCTTCTCGAAGAACACGGCGACCAACAGCGGCGGCGGGATGTTCATCGTAAACGTCAGTCCGACGGTGACTAACTGCACCTTCTCGGGGAACATGACGACCAACGGCGGCGGGATGTACATCTCGGAAGAAAGCAGTCCAACGTTGACGAACTGCACCTTCTCGGAGAACATGGCGACCAGCGGCGGCGGGATGTTCATCTCAGTCAAGTCTGGTTATAAGCCTAAGTTGATGAACTGCACCTTATCGGGGAACATGGCGACTGGGTCTGCGGACTCCGGCGGCGGGATGTTCATTTCGGATAATTCATCGGGAAATCCCATAGTTACGAACAGCATCTTCTGGGAAACGGATTCCGCCACGGGACAGGTTGTGGACAAAAGCGACAAGCTAACGATCACCTATTCCGTCGTCGATACCAACATTTTCGCTGGCGGTAACAACATAAATGCCGACCCCAATCTCGGCCCGTTGAAGAACAACGGTGGCCTGACGTTTACCTGCGCCCTGGGCAAGGGCAGCCCCGCCATCGACAGCGGTACGAGTACGGGTGCGCCAGATACCGACCAGCGCGGCGTCAAACGCCCGCAGGGCGGCGGAGTCGACATCGGCGCATACGAGACAGAATCCGCGCCAAAGCCGGAGCCGGAACCAAAGCCGGAGCCCGAGCCGGAGCCGGGACCTGCGCCCACTCCGACTCCCGTGCCGGTGCAGCCCGTCGATCCACCCGAGGGACCTGGTTTCGTGCGGCCCACGCCTCTGACGGTGACCCTGCCGCCGAACCCCACGGAGGAGCAGAAGAAGGACGCACTGGAGAATGTATTCCGCGAAGCCCTCGTCCCGGACAGTCTGATAGAGGACCTGCTGGAACTGCTGACAGTGGACGACACAGGTCAGATTTATATCAGCGATGATGGAATGGAACGACTGCGGGAACTGCTCGACGATCTTGAAATAGCAGAGGGGGCGGAGATGAGTCCGCTCGCGGTCATCCGCGCCTCGCTCGACGCTCAGGGCGCCTCCGATCACTCCACGGAAGCCGGGACGGCGGTTTTCTTCTTTGAAATTCCGAACTGCTACAACGGCCTTCGTTGCGACCAACTACAGGTTGTAAAGGCTTTCTCGTCCGAGAGAGCGGCCCTTTTTGAGCGGGTGTACCAGCTCGAGGACCTGCTCGACCGCTGCGCCGCGGTGGTGGAGATCGAGGGGAAAACCCTGAAGCGTGTGCTCGAACCGGGCGACCTCGTCACTCCCGATTGTCGCCTTGCACTTACAATCAAGGACGGAGGGGAATTCGACCTTGACGGCGAGGAGAACGGCTTCCTGGTAGACCCCGCCTTCATAGTGGCGGGGGAGAGAAAGAGCGAACCCGAGCCCCCTAAAGGTGGCGGCGGTGGATGCAATTCCCTGGGCTTCGCCCCCGCGCTGCTGATTCTGCTGTCCCCGCTGGCGCCGCTGAAGGGAAGAAAGTAACAACGCAACAGGGGCGAGCTTTCTCGCCCCTTTTTCTAATAGCCCCAGCAAGATCCCTCCCCTCCCCTCGTCGCTACGCTTCTCGGGATAGCGAACGACTAGGCTCGCTGCGCTGCGCCTGTCGCCTGCTTACGTCGCTTTGCTCCTCGGGATAGCGAACGACACGAACGGGAAAACCGCCCGCTCGGTCGCCTGCTTACCTCCCGTTGGTCGTCGGGATGGCCGCAGGAATCGACCGTCGGCTGAAGGAGACTATCCCGCGGATCCGATATATAATAGAGCAACGTCAAAAACGTGAAAGAGGGGGATCTTGATGAAAGTCGATCGCACGGGTGCAAACCTTCCGTTCAACGTCCCTCCCCTGGAGGATATAGTCGAGGAGAAGGCGGAGGAGCAGAAGGAGAAGGCGCAGAAGAAGGTCGAGAAGGCCAGGAGAGAGGTCGAGAGGGAGCGGCTCGAGATTATGGACAGGCACCACGAGACCGTGAAGAAGTCCGCCGAGACCTACGACAAGCAGGTAAAGAAGAAGATGCTCGAAAAGCAGATCGAGGATCGGCGGTTGAAGCAGAGAGAGTTCATCAAGGAGAGGAACGAGGAAGCCGAGAGAAGGCGCGAGGAGATGCGCAAGGAAAAAGTGTAGAAAGAGGCTGTTTTCCATGCGCAGGCCGAAAATGATGGATCATGACCTGGGAAGCCTGTTGAGACTTCCTGCCGTACTCCCCGCCGGCGAGCTGTCCGAGGACCTGGTCGCAGCGGGGAGTTTTCGTGTCGAGAGGATAGTCTCGACCGGACAGAGCTCGCCTCCCGGCTTCTGGTACGACCAGGATGAGGACGAGTGGGTTGCGCTTTTACAGGGAGATGCGGCTCTCGAGTTCGAGGAGGGCGAAATCGTGCGGCTTGGGGCGGGTGATTGGGTTTTTCTGCCCGCCGGCCTGCGCCACAGGGTGGCCTCGACCAGCTCCGACCCGCCCTGCATATGGCTGGCCGTTTTCGGAAGGCCGGCCAGACCGGGCGTGGAGCCCTGAGCGCCGGGCAAGCGCCGAAGTCATCGCTCCCGCGTTCAAATAAATTGCTTGCCCCTGCGGCTTTTCTGCTTCCACGGCAAGTGAAGATAATTCTTTTGGCGAGTTATGGCTTTTTCGTGCAAATTATATTATGCATGGTGTATGATTGTGTCCGGCACACAGATCGAAATTTAGGAGTGGGATAATTTCATGTCGACAAAAGCTTCAAGCCTGTTGCGCCCCGAGGGCTCGAAATTCAAGCTCTCGCTTCTTTCCGCCGGACACTTTATGAACGACCTCTACGCCTCATTCCTGCCGACCTTCATACCCACGCTGATCAAGAACCTCGGCATAACGATGACCCAGGCGGGGTTCTTCAGCACTTTTCTCGGCATAATACACGTCATAGTACAGCCGGTGATAGGCTACCTGTCCGACAGGTCGTCCAACCCGTGGCTTATAATCTGGGGTCCGGTGATGACCTGCCTTGGTGCGTCGATGATCCCTCTGTCGCCATCGTACGGCATGGCCCTCTTCTTCGTCGGGGTGTGGGCGCTGGGCAGCGCGATGTTCCACCCGCAGGGGCACGGAGGAGTGGGGCACGTAGTGCCTAGGGAAAAGCTCACCGTCTCCCTGGCGCTCTTCGCGGTCGCCGGAACTGCCGGAAGCACTGTCAGCCCCCTGTTCGCCGTGTTCCTGGCGAACACAGTCGGATACCGGCTCATGCCGGTCGCGGCGCTCGTCCCGGTGATCGTCCTCGGACTCTTTATATGGAGGACCATGCCCGCCATCTCGGACGAGAGCGGAGATTCCTTCTCTCCGCAGAGAGGACTCCTGGAGACCATGAAGTCCGTCTTCGCGGTGATCTATCCTGTCTTTGCCATCTCGACCGTGCGCGACACCACGAGCCAGGGGGTCCGCATGTTCCTGCCCATCCGCATCGCTGCGGAGGGAGGGGACATAGGGCTTGTCGGCCTGGTGCTCTTCCTGATAATGCTGTCGAATACGATAGCGATGGTGATAATCGGCAGGGTGGCCGACAAATGGGAGAAGAGGCGAGTCTTGCTGTGGGCGATACTGATCACCCCGGTTTTCCTCCTCGGAGGGCTCTTCACCAAGGGGTGGGTCGGCATAACCTTCTTCCTTTGCGGCACTGTCGCCGTCAACTCCACTATGCCGATCACCGCGGCAATAGGTCAGGAGATGACGCCGAACTCGCGTGGAATGGCAAGCTCGATCGTGATGGGACTCTCCTGGGGTTTTGGTAACATGATGATGGCGCCGTTGGGCAAGATAGGAGACCTGTTCGGTATACAGGCCATCTTCGGAGTCGTCGCTCTTATGCCGTTGCTCGCTCTGCCCTTCTTCTTCACCGGGCGGTTCCGCGAGTCCGCCTGAACGGCAGGACGAGTGAACTCGAGCTTTTCACGCCATATGGGTATTTGTGCCTTTTACCCTTTCAAGGAACGCGAAGGTGGTGTAAAATACTTCCCCAGATATTTCAAGACCGTATGTAGGTTCAACGCTCGGTAGCGCGCTTTGATAAGCGGGGCTTGACTCGAGGGTGGTGTTTACCGCGGTAACATGCGGCCATTGGAGGACATCGGGTTTCGAAGGACAAATATTCTGAATGGAGGGGTTTTTAATGACTCAGCAGGAGACTGTCGACAAGGGGAGTGCAGAGCAGAAGGCTTTTGAGAAGAGAATGCGTCCGGCATGGAGGGGATTCTTGGTTTGGTGGCTCGTGGCGGCGGTCCTGGCCGCGCTGGCGATATATGCGATCTCCAGCCATAACGCCCCCTGGTGGACGATAGGCGTCGCCCTGATACCGGTATTGTACATAGCGCTGCAGCGCTGTTCCGTGGAGTTCATAATCAAGAACGACGAGGTCACCTTTGAGAAGGGAATTGTGTCGAAGCAATCGGTCGAGATCGGAATGCAACAGATCCGCTCGATCGAGGTGCGCCAGACAGTCTTTCAGAGGATGATGGGTGTGGGCGATCTGCTGGTGGCTTCGTCGGGGACGAGCGCTTACGAAATCATAGTCCCCAGCATCGAGGAACCGAAGGAGAACCGCGACCTTATCCAAGGATTCCAGAGAGGGACGATAAACAGCGAGACAGCATCATAGCAGGGGAGAGGGGGGGGGGAAGTTCCTCCCCCATTTTTTATTCCTTCGGGTCTTCGGTGCGGCGCTCACTCCGAACTTCTCACCCTAGAGGAGCGACGCATCTCGCGTGGCAGCCCCTTGGGTTCGATGGAGACGGCCTCTCCCTCGAACAGCGACCCTATACCTACGGAACGGAGCGACTTCGCTCGTCCGCAGATCTCCCTGCACCTGACCAAGCACCTGCTCCTGTTGTCATCCGGCTCGGCGTAGGCGCATATCACTCCCTCGTAGTTGCGCAGCACGGTCTTCCTGTCCGATCTTGAAATGACTGACCTTCCCCGGTTGAACAACCGGGCGTTTCAATGCGGATTATATTCCTTTGGAGGGGAAAAACAAGAGGGAGAGAACGAAAAAGAGAGGGCTTTTTCAAGCCCTCTCTTACGCCGGCGAATGCCGTGTTATACGATCTGGACCACTGCCTCCGGGGATATCACCCTGAAGGTGAAGGACTCCGCGAGGAAGAGGCGGACCTTATCGCCGTTTCTCTCCTCGAAGCCGAGCGAGAAGTCCTGCCCCAGGACGAGCTCTAGGTCTCCGCCTCTAGTCGAGACGACGTACGAGTCGTCTTGCGTGGAGAGTATCACCTGGTCCACCAGGTTGGTCACGTGCTTTGACGTGGGGTAGCCGGGAACCCCCCCGTAGACTATCCTCCACAGGGCGGGGGAGGCGACGAAGGCGTATGGGCCCTCCACGGCCTTCTCTTTGAGGATGAACACCGCCTCCGAGATAGCTTTGACGATGCCGCGGGGGTCCTCGCTTTCAAGCGGAGAAGTGCTCCCTCGGGCGGAGGAGAGCCCCTCGATGCCTGCCGCGGCCAGTCCGCTGTAGACGGCCTTCTCCTCGAACAGGGCTATCTCCCTGGCGGCCAGGTCGAGCGGGGCGAGTTCGGGATCCTTGGCCCCTCTGCTTATGTTGTCTAGCTCCCAGATGTCAAGCTCGAAGACCGCCCTGCTCTCCACGAGCGGCAAAACCCTGTTCACGCCGTACTGAACGGTCTTGGACGGGCAGCACCTGTCAATGTCGATCCTTCCGGTGGGGTGAGCGCTGTAAGTCCATCCCCTGGGGCCGTCCACGTCGACGAATTTCCTCGCGGAGAGGTTAGCCGTCAGAACCTTCCTAGCCTGTTCATCAAGCTCCTCCCACGCTTCTCCGGTGATGAGAGACGTACTTCTTCTGAGCATGTCCATAATTCAAGCAACCTCCTTTTCCGGCGCTACTTGAGGCTTCCTATGCCGAGCCCCGAAGGAGAGGAGGAAGATGTCGCCGGCGCATCGCCGTTCGACGTGGCGGCGGTCTCAACCTCGAGGAGCGGCGCGGTGGTGAACAGGTAGGTCCTAAGCTCCTCGTCCCACTTGTCCATGTTCCTGCGCAGCCATTCAATCAGCATGGCGGCATGTTCGATCTCCTCGTCGCGGTTGTGGGCCAGAAGCGCTTTAAGCTCCTCGTCCGGGGTGGTCGCGACTCGCTGATTGTAGAAATTAACTGCCTCGACCTCTTCCACAAGGCTCTGTAGCGCCTTGGCCTGGTCGGAGACCTTCTGGTCTAGCAGATCCGCAGGTTCGGTGAACTGCATGTTATCTCTCCTTTCGCGGAGCAGGATTGTTTGCTCCTCCTGACGTAAATATAGCCTATCTTTCCGGCACGGTCAACTAAAGTCAAAGCGCCTAGGGGAGTCATTGTGGTAGTATCAACTTCGTGTCGCCTGCAGCTTGGCGTGCGAGATGAAGCAGAAGGGAGAAGACAGCAGTCAATATGGATGACAATGTCCAATATGTTGCGCTTTCGGAGGACTTCAGGCGTCTTCTGGACACGATGAGACAGGGCGAGACAGTCCTTTTCGGAGAGCTTGTCGCGGCCGTGGCCGACCGAGGATTCGGCATACTGCTGGTGTTGTTCTCCCTGCCGAGCGCCCTTCCATTTCCGGCGCCGGGGCTAAGCACTCCCTTCGGCGTGGTGCTGTTCATCCTTTCGGTCCAGCTCCTGATGGGCAGGGAGAGGCCATGGATTCCGCGATGGGCCTCCGAGAAGGAGATGAAGAGGTCCACCGCAGAGAGGATGATCTCAGGCGCAGTCGCATTCTTCTCCTTCGTGGAGCGTTTTTTCCGCCCGCGACTGCTCTTCCTCTCGGGGAAGGGCGCAGGTGTGCTCTGTTCGGTGCTTCTGCTGCTGATGAGCGGGTTGATGATACTGCCGATTCCTTTGACCAATACGCTGCCGGCCATGGTGATTTTCTGCACCGGCGTGGCGCTCACCGAGAGGGACGGACTCGCCCTCGTCGCCGCCCTTTGCTTCGGCGTGGCCGCCACTGCCATCTACGCCCTGGCCGTATGGGTCATCGTCAGATTCGGAGCTCAGGGTCTTGCGGAGGCGAAGGAGATCATCCTCGGCTGGTTTTTCTGATATAGCGCCTCGCCGTGGCAAAATATCGGCCGGGAAGCGCCGCAAGTTGTCGCGCTTGAACTACTCGCGAAAGAGAGCGCTCATCCTCTTGTAGAGCTTGAAGGTCAGCAGGGAGACCACGGCCCCCTTCAGGATGTTGAAAGGCACCACCCCGTAAATTATTAGGGATAGCTTGTCGTGTATCGCAGGAATGACGGCGGAAGACATGGAGATTATCTTCTCTATGGGCATCAGGTGCGAGTAGAAGGGAAGCAGTACGAAATAGTTGGCGAAGGCCGCAATGATGGTGGTGAAGACCGTGCCAGCCAGGAGGCCTTTTATCGCGCCCTTTTTCGTCCTGTCGGCCCTGTATATCATCCCGGCGGGGATCACCAGAGCGGACCCCATTAGGAAATTTGCGAGTTGGCCTATGCCCGCGGAGGATGTGGTCAGCATATGGATCAGGTTTTTGACCAGCTCGCAGAGCACCCCCGTGACGGGACCGTAGGCAAAGGCCGCGATCAGGGGAGGCAGGTCGGAGAGGTCGAACTTGAGGAACCTCGGGAAGATCGGCAGGGCGGTGTCCAGGTACATCAGGACCGTCGCGACTGCCGAGAGAAGAGCGGTCCAGACGAGCCTGCGAGTATTGAAACGTGATACGGCTTCCATTCATTATCAGATCCTTTCCAAAAAATAAGCCCCGAACATCGCGTTCGGGGCGTCTTCGCGGCCTCTTTCATCTTCTTTCATCCTGACTTGGCTGCCCGGATTACCCCGGCATGCCTCACAGTCGGCTCCGGATTCTAACCGGATCAGCCTCTCGGCTCGCGGACTCGTAGCCTGCACTCTCGGAAGAGCACGACTCATCACCGCCGGTGGGGAGTCTCACCCCGCCCCGAAGATGTCTTGCGCCATTATAAACCACTTTTCGAGAAAAATCTATTGACATACGTCATTTGTCCTCATATAATCCCCTGAAAAACCGTGCGAAATGGGCTCGTTCCTTCACGGGACGGGCCCAATTCCATCTTTGAAAGGGGATGCGTTTATTGAAGATCGCCGTTGTGGGCGCTACGGGTGAAGTGGGTCGTACGATGATCAAGGTCCTCCAGGAGCGGGATGTCAGGCCGAAGGAGATAGACTTTTACGCCTCGGCGAGGAGCGCGGGCACCAAAGTGGAGTTTCGCGGCGCGAGCCACGAGGTCAAGGAGCTTGACAAGCGCGCGATGGGCCTTGGGTACGACTACCTTCTCTTCTCTGCGGGAGGGGCCGTCTCGAGGGAGTACGCACCCCTCGCATCGGAGGCGGGCACCGTGGTGATAGACAACTCGTCCGCCTTCAGGATGGACCCGGCGGTTCCGCTTGTGGTGCCGGAGATAAACGGCGACCTGCTCAAGGGGTACGAAAGAGGGATAATCGCCAACCCGAACTGCTCTACGATCCAGATGGTCCTGGCCCTCCACCTCGTTCACGAGCGCTTCGGAATAAAGACGATCGTCGTGAGCACCTACCAGGCTGTGTCGGGTGCGGGCAAGAGCGGCATCGACGAGCTTAACGACCAGATGGAGGGTAAAATCTCGCCGAAGAAGTTCATCAGGCAGATCCATCTCAACGTCGTCCCGCAGATAGGGGCTCTCCTGGACAGCGGCTTCACCGACGAGGAGATGAAGCTGGTGGACGAGACCAGGAGGATACTGCGCGATCCGGAGATATCCATCTGGCCGACCGCGATTCGTGTACCCGTGTATTACGGACACTCGGAGTCCATCTTCGTCGAGACTCGTACATCATTCGACATGAGTTCGCTGGCGGAGGCATTGGACGAGTCGGAGACCGTCCGACACACCGACGACATGGTCTCCCCGATCGAGATAGCAGGCAGCGACGAGTCTCATGTCTGCCGTCTCAGGTCGTTCGACGACAGGCGCTTCCTGATCTGGAACGTCGCTGACAACATCCGCACGGGAGCAGCCACCAACGCCGTACGCATCCTGATGAAGCACCGGGAGCTGAACCGGGCCGGCTGATCGCTGGGTTTCAGGGGGCCAAGAAAAAACCAGCGCGGCCGGACGGATTTCGCCGTTCGGCCGCGCTCTGTTCACCTGACTCGCCAATACCTCTACGGTGCAGGTTTTCTACGCCTTGAGAGAGTTATGAACAGCAGCCTGGAGGTCTCTCCATGTCTGATGCTCAGGGATTGTCCCCAAGTGTGACCGAGCACTCCTATCATGTCCATCTCCCTGAGGAGGTGACGTTCCTCATCGATCTCCACGGCGGCCTCGCCTCGCAGGCAGAAAAGAATCGTTGTATCGCCCGGAAGGAAGAGTCTTTCGGCCTCTCTCTTGGGCGCAAGCTGCCGGTATTCGCATGTGTACGAGGCTCTTCGGCAGAATATGTTGAAGTCGGTCACAGGACCTTCGACCAGCGAGCAGGATGTCTCTCGCTCGCCGTGAAAGCGAAGCGAATCGAAGTGAGAGAGCAGCGATACGGTCGAGCCGTCCACCGAGATGTTCATGCCTTTCCCGGACAGAAGAAATATCACCCTGTCATATCCGGGGAAGAGCGAAAACTGGCCCGCCTCGGAGATGTTGGCGGAGCTCAGCCTCCACTGAAACCCCCCCTTTTCGAGGGACGACCCCTCGGGATGTATGAAGACCTCGTGTGTGACACCGCCGCCGTTCTTCCATGGCATGGGAATATAGTCCTCCGGCGTTTTCCGTACCACTCTCATTCATCTCACCTTTCCTGTTGACGACAAGCCTTTATCAGTCGGGCTCGCTCATCAGTCGAACATGGCGTCGACGGCGTTCCTCACGGCTTCGTCGGATGATTCGTAGGGCAGGGATATATGGTAGGCGCCGGGGTACTTCTTGTTCATCTCCCGGCCGACCTCCATCGAGTTCGGGTTGCATGCCCAGGCCCTGCGAGCGACCCCGCCCAGGACATCCCACATCATCGCGGACTTGATTATCTCGTCGGTGCGCTCGGTTCCGTCCAGCAGAAGCCCGAAGCCGCCGTTTATCGACTTGCCCACGCCGACCCCTCCGCCGTTGTGAAGTGCGCACAGGCTCATTCCACGCGCCGCGTTACCTGCGAAGCAGAGGGTGGCCATGTCCGCGCAGATGTTGCTGCCGTCCTTGATGTTGGCCGTCTCCCTATAGGGCGAGTCCGTGCCCGAGACGTCGTGATGATCCCGACCGAGCATCACCGGCCCGATCTCACCCCGCCTTACCATATCGTTGAACTTAAGGGCTATCTCGGTGCGCCCCTCCGCATCCTGGTAAAGTATTCTAGCCTGTGTACCGACGACGAGGGCGTTCTTCTCCGCATCCCTTATCCAGACCCAGTTGTCGTAGTCCTGCGGTCGGCGATCGGGGTCGATGCACTCCATTGCCGCGCGGTCGGTCTTGCTCAGGTCCTCCGGTTTCCCGCTCAGGCATACCCAGCGGAAGGGCCCGTAGCCGTAGTCGAACAGCACAGGGCCCATGATGTCCTCGACATAGGAGGGCCAGATGAAGCCGTCGTAGGTGTTCTCGCCGTTTTTGCAGATCTCGGTCACTCCGGCGTCGTAGACCGCGCGCATGAAGGAGTTGCCGTAGTCGAAGAAGTACGTCCCTCCGTCCACCAGCTTCTTTATCGCCTCGTAGTGCGACCTCAGGGACTGGTCGACCTTGCGCTTGAACTGCTCGGGATCCTTTGAGAGCATCTCGGTGCGCTGATCGAAGGTAAGGCCCTGCGGGCAGTATCCCCCTCCGTACGGGTCGTGGCAAGATGTCTGATCCGACAGCAGCGGTATCGGGACTTCGTGGTTCAGAGCGTACTGAAGCAGGTCCACTATATTGCCGTGGTAGGCGACCGAGAGAGACTTACGGGCCTTGCAGGCCTCTTCCGCCAGCCGGAACGCCTCCTCGCAGCTGTCCGTGACCTTGGATACCCATCCCTGCCCGTGTCGGGTCTCGATCCTCGAGTAATCGACCTCGGCGATTATCCCCACCCCGCCCGCTATCTCCACGGCCTTCGGCTGTGCGCCGCTCATTCCGCCGAGCCCGGAGGAGACGAACAGTATCCCCGCCAGGTTGCCCTTGTCGCCGACGTTGAGCCTCTGGCGAGCGGCGTTCAGAATGCTGTTGAAGGTGCCGTGCACTATGCCCTGCGGGCCTATGTACATCCAGCCGCCCGCCGTCATCTGGCCGTAGTTCGTGACCCCCAGCTGCATCCCCCTGTGCCAGTCGGACGGGTTGTCGAACAGGCCGACCAGTAGCCCGTTCGTCACTATCGCACGCGGGGCCTCCGGGCGGGATCTGAAGAGACCCGTCGGGTGCCCGCTGGATACGACGAGGGTGGTGTCCTCGGTCAGCTCCTCCAGGTATTTCATTATCAGGCGGTACTGCAGCCAGTTCTGACACACCTGCCCCGTCTCGCCGTAGGTCACCAGCTCGTAGGGGTAGAGGGCGGTCTCGAAGTCCAGGTTGTTGTCTATCATCACCTGGAACGCCTTCCCTGCGAGGCACTTTCCCCTGTACTCGTCTACCGGACGCCCCTTGATCCTCCCCTCCGGGCGGAAGCGGTAGGCGTAGATCCGCCCCCTCGTGCGAAGCTCCTCCAGGAACTCCGGGATCAACTCCTCGTGATGCTCTTCCGGGACGTAGCGAAGCGCGTTCCTGAGCGCCAGCTCGGTCTCGGCGCGGTTCAACGTCCATCCCCTGTCGGGGGCGCGTCTTATTCCCTCCACGAATGAAGGGTAGGCGGGCAGGGGCCCCTCCAGCCTGATCGTCATGGCATCTCTGTTCATCTCGTTCACTGCCGACATAATATTTCCACCTCCGAAACGGTAAGCGGTCAAAAGGAGTTTTCCAGGCTGAGAGCGGCTCTCTTAAGAAGGCGCAGGCTGTCGTCGAACGCCTGGAAGACCGTCTCTGCGAACCCCGCCACTCCTATCTGCGCGATGAACTCCCTTTTTCCGTTGAACACCGGCACGCTTATGTCGCCCGCGTGCTTCATCCACTCCTCGCGACTGAAAGCGTAGCCCGCCTCCCTGACCCGGACGAGCTCCTCCTCGAGCGCCGCTCTATCGACCTCCGATCCGTCGATCGGCGAGTGAAGCGGGGAGGATAGTACCTCCGTCCGCACCTCGGGGCTGGAGTACGCCAGCAGGATTTTCCCCGTCGCACCCGCGTGAAGCGGGATGCTCATCCCCCGGTGCGCCGTAAACTTCATCGGCGACGGAGGCTCGACTGAGTGTACGCACAGGCCTATAGGGCCCTCCGCGACGCTCAGCACCGACGTGCAACCAGTCTCATTCATCAGGCTTGTCATGACCGGGCCTGCGGCCTTGACCAGCTCGTCGTAGTACGAGGACTTGTTTGAGAGCATGAGAAACCGCAAGCCTGGGCGGAAGCCGCCGGTCGACTGGTCTTGGTTAACCCAGCCCACACCCTCCAACGAGGAGAGAATGCGGTGGGCCGTGCTTCTAGGGATTCCCGTCCTGTCCTCTATGTCGCGAACCGACATGGAGAAGGGCTCCTCGGTCAAGGACTCCATTATCGCCGTTACCCTGAACACAGAGCCCTGTTTGATACGGTCATCGATACGACTCATCCTTCACCTCCAACGTGGGACATTGTGTCCCATGTTTATCACCGAGGCGGACGGTTGTCAATCTCTTAATCGAGAACCTTCGCAAAGAGGATCATGTTCGGTTGTGGCTACTGAATCTGTCCTAGCCAGGGCGCCGGGTCGACGGATTTTCCCTCCTTGAGCACGTGAAAGATGAACTTTGGCTCCGTGTCCTGCCCTTCGCCGACGAGAGCGATCCTGTCCCCCTGACCGACCTTCTCCCCGGATTTTACATACAGAATTCCCAGCCCGCCGTAGAAAGTGGCGATCCCGTTCCCGTGGTTCAGGTAGACCGCGTTGCCGAAGTTTCTCATCCAACCGCCATGCAGGACAGTCGCGTCCGCGGCGGCGTGGACCGATTCCCCCGGAGAGGCCCTGACGGCGAGCCCTTCACCGAAGCTCGTGCCGGTCTTCACCGGGGGCGTACCCCCCTTGATAGGCCAGATCATCTTGATCGGCGCGATGGAGGGGGAGGCGGGTCTCGGCGACACCGGAGGGCTCTCCGCATCGGGGCGGGCGGGGTCTTCCGGTTGCTTCGCCCGGGTTGAATCAGCGGGGATGACCAGAATCTGGCCGATTTTGATCACCGGGCTCTCCGAAAGGCCGTTGGCCTGTAAAAGAGAGGTGAGAGGAATCTTATAAAGCCTTGCTATCCCGTAGGGAGTCTCCCCTTCTGCCACTTTATGCCTGTCGGCGCTTCGTGCCGCGGCGTCTCCGGCAGGCGCCTCCGCCGGTGCAGGAGCGGGTGATGCTTCGGGGGCAGTTGCAGGAGGAGAGTCAGTCGCGTCGCTTTGGTCCTTAGGTATCTCTTGTTGAGGAGTGGCTGTCTCCTTGTCCCGTTCATCCATACCCGTCAGCGGTTCTAGAAACTCGTCCCGGTACTTGGGCTCCGGCCAGGCGCCGAGCCCCCTTCTCTTCGCCTCGTACAGAGTCGCGAGGACATCTCCTGCCGTTCTAGGCACGAGGAGAATTGTCCCTGCGGCAGGTAGTCCGTCCGCAGAGGCTATGCCGTTCGCCGCGGCGAGGTTTGAAGAGTCTATGCCGTGTTCCTTTGCCACTGATTCAAGGGTGTCTCCGGTCCTCACGGTATGAAGACCGAAAGGTGAATGTTCGGCGAAGGCGCAGGATATGGGCAGTACGAAGAGCAGAAATAAGAGCAGGACAACTCTTTTCATTCCTCGGTGCACCTCCGTGTCTCAGACGGGCGGAAAAAAACGAAATCCGCTCCACAGATGTTAAAAATACAGGTATACTATAGTACATCACAAGAGCCTGCCGCAAGAGTCCGATGCAAAAACCGCGCACCATCGGAGCGTGAATGACCGCAGTGCTCCGCAGGCTCTTTTTTCGTCTGCGCTGTTCCCTGCTTTTTTTAAGAGACTTTTTTGTCGTATTGCGACGATCAGGACTAACCTCGGAGGCGCTCTATGATTGCAGATGATTTGTTCGACCACGACGATGAGCTATTGGATCAAATCGATTTCCGGGAGCGTTATCTCTCCCTCTTCCCCATCCCGCTGTTCGTGAAGGACAGGAACTCTGTCTACGTCTTCGTAAACCAGGCCTTCGCCGATTTCCTGGCCCTTCCGGCGGAGCAGATCGTAGGCAAGGGGCCCTTCGACCTCTACCCGCATGAGTTTGCGCAGAGCATCCTGGATCAGGACAGGATGGTTATGGAGAACGCAGCGCCGTCTACCGATCTTGAGTGCTTATTCAAGAACGGCATGGGAGAACTGGTCTGGCTGAGATCCTACAAGGGCCCGATATTCAACAAAAAAAACGAGGTCGTCGGAATGGTGGGTGGCGACATGGACATAACCGCCTCCAAACGGACGGAAGAGGAGCTGAGAAGGAGCGAGGAGCGTTGGAAGTTCGCGGTGGACGGGGCGGGGGACGGGATCTGCGAATGGAATATCGACACGGGCGAGGTGTTCTACTCCAAGCAGTGGAAGGCCATGCTGGGCTTCGAGGAAAACGAGATCTCACCCTCGCTTCATGAGCTGGAGAAGAGAATTCATAGCGACGACCGCGACGGGATGAAGCGAAAGATGGAGGAGCACCTGCTTGGAAAGTCCACCTCCTTTTCGCACGAATACCGCATGGTCACCAAAAAGGGCGGCCTTATATGGGTGTTGAACAGGTCCAAGGTGTTCGAGTGGGATGAGGACGGAACCCCCTTGCGCCTCGTAGGGATATTCACCGATATAACTCGAAGAAAGAACGCGGAGGAGATGATCCTGCACCAGGCCACCCACGACATGCTCACTGGACTGCCGAACCGGATGCTGTTCAACGAAAAACTATTCGCCGCGATGGCCGACGGGGAGAGTCTGGGACTGAGGGCCGCGGTCATATTCATGGATCTGGATAACTTCAAGGAGATCAACGACAGCCTCGGCCACCTGATGGGAGACCTGGTCTTGATGGCGGTCGCCGAGAGGCTGGACGGCGAGATAAGGGAGATCGACACCCTTGCGCGGCTCGGCGGCGACGAGTTCGCCTTCATCCTTCCGCACCTGAAGGAAAAGGAAGAAGCGGCCGCTATGGCGGACAGTTTTCTCGAGAGCCTTCGCAAGGAGATAAAGATAGACGGCAAATCGCTTTTCATCACCGGCAGCATGGGGATATCCTTTTATCCCGACGACGGAGAGGACGTGCAGACGATCATGAAGCACGCCGACATCGCGATGTACCGTGCCAAGAGGGAGGGAAGGGACGCATGGCGCTTCAGGAACTGACGCATCTCGAGATGTATTGCGCTTGACAGAATAGGAGCCCGGATGATAAACTGTCTATGTCGACCTTGAAAAAGCAGAATATTCTGCGCGTTTTAGCGACAGGGTGTTTTGCCCCTAATAGGTGATCTGTTGTCTTTTTTTTGGGGGAGCGTGCGCTCTCCTTTTTTTTTATCCGTTTTTCCTCGAATCTAGTTTTTCGGAGGTGTGGTCATGGTGAAGCCTATCGTTGCGAGATGGGAGTGGAGGACGTTCGGTGCCGGCTTTGACGAACAGGAGGCCAGGATACGCAAGTTCGAACAGGGCAATTACAAGGAGAGCGAGGAAGTATACGTGCTCTCGAAGAACAGCGACGAGAACGTCAAGATAAGGGACGAACTTCTCGACATAAAATCACTTCAGAAGGTCGACGCCGATGGATTGGAGCAGTGGTATCCGGTGATGAAGACCGAGTTCCCGATACCTGTCGCGGATCTGAAGAGGCTCTTCTCCTACTTCAAGGCGCCGGAGCCGGTCTACGGAAAGAAGGAGTACTCGTTCGACCAGTTCCTGAACGAGATAGTGCGACCCGACCAGAACCTCAGGCCCGTGAACGTCAAGAAGAAACGCCATATATTCGTTATTAACGGTGCGATAGTCGAGATAGCGGACACGGACTTCGACGGGGCGGAGCTTCGCACGATCTGCGTCGAGCACGAAGACACGCAGACCGTCATGAAGACGGTGCGCGAACTCGGCCTCGAGGGCCTGCCGAACATAAACTACATCCAGGCCATGAAGCAGTCCGTCGGGATGGCTTAGGTCATGGAGTCGCTCAGGGCCGTCATAGACGTCGGCACGAACTCGATCAAGTTTCATGTCGCAAGGAAGGGGCAGGATGGCGCTCTGGAGACGGTGTCGGACAAAAACGACATAGCGAGGCTCGGCGAGGGCCTTCGCGAGACCGGCAGGATCGGTGACGAACCTCTTGAGCGGAACGCGGCGGCCGTGGCTGGGTTTGTCGAAGAATCCCGTTCTCTGGGCGTGCAATCTCCCGAGATAGTTGGGACGATGGCCCTTCGGACAGCGTCCAATGCAGCCGACTTCATAGCACGGGTGAAGGAGTTGACGGGGTTGACCCTCCGTGTGATAGAGGGGGGGGAGGAGGCTCGTCTGTCTTACCTGGCAGTCCTGTCCGGGCTGCCTGTCGGCGACGACAAGCTCGTGGTATTCGACACGGGGGGTGGAAGCACGGAGTTCATCTTCGGTGAAGGAGGGGAGATCAGGAAGAAGTTCAGCCTTCCGATCGGCGCCGTCCGTATCACCGAGGAGTTCTTCAAGGAGGATCCGGTTCGCGACGGCTCGGTCGAGGAGGGGCTTGCGAGGATCGGGAAGGACCTTGCCGAAGGAGGAGCCTTGGACTCGGACTGCGTCTTGGTAGGTCTGGGAGGCACGGTCACCAGCTTGGCATCCGTGAAGCTACGGATGGAGGCGTACGACCCCGACTTGGTCCAGGGATCGATCTTGAGTCTCGACGATGTAAATGAGATGATCGAAATGTTCGCATCCAAGACGTTGGAAGAGCGCCGTGCGGTGGTTGGGCTGCAACCAAAGCGTGCGGATGTCATCCTTGCGGGAGCATGCATAGTCCGCGCCCTTCTCGAGGCCTTCCATGTCGACTCTTTCACGGTGAGCGACAGGGGCTTGCGTCACGGCCTCGCTTACGAGCTGTTCTCGAGATAGCCGGAACGTTCGCTCGATCCGTGAGCTGCGGTGTTACCCAATCGGTATGTTCCTTAAATATCATAGGAGGTGCTGTTGATGAAACGTATTACTGCGGTTCTGTGTGTTCTGTTCCTGTTGGTTCTGGTCCCGGCGGCTTACGCCGCTTATCCTGAAAAGCCGATACACGTGGTCAACTACGTTGGCCCCGGTGGGCTGATGGACGTGACCAGCAGAAAGTTTGTCTCCATAGCGGCCAAGTACACGGACGCGACCTTCGTGGTGGAGAACAAGGAGGGCGCGGGAGGCCTCATAGGAATGCAGGCCGTGCTGGAGCAGCCTGCAGACGGCTACACCGTATTCGCCGCAACGACCTCGAATATCGCGAAGGTCCTCACTTCGAAGAAGGATGTCGACGAGTACGTATGGGGCTTCGAGTGGATCGCCCTGATCATGCGCGACCCCGAGTGCCTCATCGCCGCGAAGGACACTGAGCTGAACAACTGGGAGGCCATATTCAAGGATGCGCAGGAGAAGAAGGGCGCTCAGCTGTGGACGGGTCCCGCCGCTGGTGGAAACGACCACCTCATGTCCATGAAGGTCTGGGACAAGGCGGGGATGAGCGCCAAGTGGATACCCTACGCCACCGGCCCCGAGGCTATGATGGGCCTTCTAAGCGGACAGGGCGTCGTCTACGTCGGCAACCCTGCGGATATCGGAGGCCGCGAGGGGTTCAACATCGTCGCGATAGCCAGGAAGGAGCGCCTCGAGATGTTCCCCGACGCCCCCACGTTCATAGAGCTTGGCATCGAGGGGCTGGATGACGAGATCATGTGGCGCGGTTTCGCCATGAAGAAGGGCTCTCCCGAGGAGGCCATGGTCTGGTGGGAGGATCTGCTCAAGCAGGTCGCCAAGGATCCGGAGTGGATCGCCTACCTCGAGAAGGACGGGATAGACGTCGTCGACCACGGTCGCGCCGAGTTCAACGCCCAGGTTCAGAGGGATGTCGAGAACTTCGAGTTCTACCTCAAGAAGTTCGGCCTTGTGAAGTAGCGCCGTTTTAGGGCCGACGGCCTCGGATTCAAATGGACAGGTGCGGGGCATCGTGCTGTGTGCGGTCCCCGCACCTTTTTAGCGGAATGCGGAGGAAAAACTTTGGAGCCTTGTCGCTCCCGGAGGTGGTCTTATGGAAGCACTGGCTGAAAGCCTCAGCGGGTCCGGCAGTTTTCCCGTGTGGATAATATCTTATCTGATAGTAGTCGCTTTAGGATTTGTAATTACGCGGAGGAAATATGCTCCGTACCGGGCCCGAATAGTAATATGTTTCACGATGCTGTTCCTGGCGTTCGTGTTTCTCCTGCTCTCCTTCGGAGTAGAGGAGATAGAGGCCGTGGGGAGCAGCGCCCGGATCGCGCCCAGGCTTTGGGCGGCCGGGCTGGCCCTCTTTACTCTCGACCAGCTGTGGCGCATCTTCCAGGGCAACGCCCCCGAGGACCCGGCTACGGGCGATGTGAAGCGAGTGCTTCTGACCGCGTGCATCGTGGCCTTGTCCCTATGGGGTATGAACACTGCGGGCTACCTGGTCTCTTCGTCGGGTATGATACTGCTCCTGCTGCTACTGTTCGGCGAGAGGCGAATCCCGGTGCTTCTCGCTCTTTCGGGGGGCTGGGCGGCTTTTTCCTGGTATGTCTTCGTCCGCCTGCTGCACATTTCGCTCCCTTCGGGGATACTGTTCGGGTAGGAGGGGTCTCGGATGGAACTACTTTCACACTTGATGAACGGCCTTTCCGCACTCATGAACTTCAACGCTCTGCTCGTCATCACCGGCGGAGTGATAGTGGGCATCCTGGCCGGCGCCATGCCTGGGATATCACCATCGATGGCGGTGGCCCTGCTGCTGCCCTTCTCGTTTGGGATGACCCCGACCATGGGGCTGGTCATGCTCTGCGCCATCTACTTGGCCTCGAACTACGGCGGTTCGATAACAGCTGTAATGATAAACACCCCGGGGACACCGTCCGCCGTGGTGACGGCCTTCGACGGCTACCCTCTCACCCGTAAGGGCAAGGCGGGCACCGCCCTTGGAATATCCCTCGTCGCCTCGGTGACGGGAGGGTTCATAGGCATCATCATCCTGGTGCTCTTCTCTGCGCCGCTCGCTCGCTTCGCGCTGAAGTTCTGGCCCGCGGAGTACTTTGCCCTGGCTATCCTAGGTCTGTCCACCATCGCATCTCTAGGGGGAGGACGCTGGCTCGAGTCATTTATCGCGGTGCTCCTAGGGCTGCTGCTCAATACGATAGGCATAGACCCTCTCAGCGGCGTCAGCCGTTTCACGTTCGACGTGGTGCGGCTATACGACGGTTTCGCCTTTATTCCCGTCCTGATCGGACTCTTCGCCCTCAGCGAGGTCTTCAATGGAATAGAGACGGGCGAGGTCGGCAGACCACCTGAAGAGCCCGACAGGACGAAATCGCCATGGCCCTCGATCCGCGACTATCTTAAAATCAAGTACTCTATGATCAGGGCGGGGATACTCGGCACGGTCATAGGCGTCTTCCCGGGAGCCGGCGGTACGATCGCCTCCTTTATCGCATACGACGTCGAGAAGCGGGTCAACAAGGACCCCGACAGCTTCGGGAAGGGAGCGCCGGAGGGAGTGGCGGCGGCCGAAGCGGCGAACAGCTCCTCCGTCGGAGGTGCGCTGGTGCCGCTTCTGACGCTCGGCATACCGGGCAGCTCATCGGCGGCGGTGCTGATAGGCGCCCTGATGATCCACGACCTCCAGCCGGGGCCGGAGCTCTTCACCCGGCACCCGGAAATTGTGTACACTCTCTTCTCAAGCCTCTTGGTGGCGAACATAGTCCTGCTGTTGCTGGGCCTGGTCGGTGCGCGCGCCTGGATCAAGGCGGCGCTGATACCCAAGAAACTGCTCTACCCGATGATCTTCGCCTTCTCCTTCATAGGAAGCTACGCCGTCCGCGGGTCTCTGTTCGACGTCGGAGTGTGCCTGACATTCGGAATACTGGGCTGGCTGCTCACGAGGAGCAAGATACCCGTCTCGCCCATAGTGCTCGGCATGATACTGGGCACGATGATAGAGAAAAACCTGCGCACCACCATCATGATGGGGGGGCTCTCGCTCTTCCTTAAGCGGCCGCTGTCGCTCGCGCTGCTTCTACTGGCCTTTGCCTCGGTGGTCGTTCCGTTCATCAGGGAGAGCAGAAAGAACCGAGAGGCTAAAGCATGAACCCCCAGCTGCTCGCCGCTATAAACATCCTGGGTGGGCTGGCCCTCTTCCTGTACGGCATAGAGCAGACGACCATAGCCTTCGGTACCAGCTTTGGAGACAAGGCCAAGGAACTCCTCCTTCGCTTCACGCAGAAAAAGCCCATGGCCTTTCTCTTCGGCGTGGTGCTCGCGGCGATAGGACAGGGCAGCACTTTAGGGACGGCCTTTGCTGTAGGCTTCGTGGACGCGGGAATGCTCTCCTTCGCCGGATCCGTGGTAGTCATGATGGGGACGAGCGTAGGGGGCACATTCGTCACCTTCCTGCTGAGCATGAACATCGCCGTCTATTCACCGCTCATGTTCTGCGCAAGCTACTTGATGGTCAGATTCGGAAGGGGCAACGTCTACCGAATCGGGCGCGTACTACAGGGCATTTCGATAGTCCTTCTGGGCATGTTCGTGCTGAAAATCGGCGTACCGTCGCTTCTGAACGCTCCTTGGTTCTCTCGGATGCTGACTGTGACAGCAAACAGCCCCTGGCTGGTCGGTATCGTGGCCTTTCTTGCGACCACGATACTCCAGAGCAACTCCGCTGTGCTTGCGGTGGTGATCACCTTGGCGGACGCTGGCGCCCTGCCCGTATCCTCCTTTCTTCCCATAGTGTGCGCCGCCCGAATCACCGTGGTGCTGGCCGCATTCGTGGGCAGGCACAACGCCAAGAAGCTGGGGGTCTGCACCCTGATATACAAGATCCTGGGAGTGCTCATCGTCATCCCCTTCTGGGGCCTCGCCCAGAGGCTTATCGCCTCCAGCACGGCGGACATGGCCGTCCTTGTGTTCCAAGTGCAGCTTGGAGTCGCCATATTCAACTCCATCGTCTTCTATCCCCTCTCCGACTGGCTGGCGAGACTGACCGACCGGCTGATGGAGCGGGGAAAAGAAGAGAGCCTCGGTGACCCCGTCTACTTGGACGAGGAGCTGCTCGAGGTCCCCGCTCTCGCTATACTTCTGCTCTCCAAGGAGATAATTCGCTTGGCAAACTACATCGAGCTCTACTGCCAGTCTCTCTTCCTGACAGACAAGAGTATGCCGGGCCTGGAGGAGCAGAACAGCCTCCCCGAGGCTATAGACAGCCTGTCGGAGGCATGCCAGGAGTACATGTTCAGGATACGTGTGCCATCCGAGGACAAAGTCTTGAAAGCCGACTACTCAAGCGTCTCCTATTCCGTGCTCTCCTTCCGCCAGATGGCAAAAATCCTGATGGGAGAGCTGAGACTGCTTGCCGAGGCGGGTGTGGCAGAACAGTTCAAACGGGAGTTAGGGGACGACACGTGGAAAGAGTTTTCATCCCTCGTCCTTATCAATGTCCGTTACGCTCTGAGGGCCTTCGCCCTGGCAGATGCGGATTTTGCAAGCGACGCAGGACACTACGGGAGGGAGTACGAGGAGCTTGAGAGAAAGATCAGGCTCTGGCTGGGGGTGGATGCCATCAGCCGCAGAGAATTGGCCCCTCTGCTCGACTACATGTCTCAGGCCTATCTGCTGGTGAAGACCTCCCTTGAAATCGCCAGGGGCGAGGCGCATCGCTATCGCGACACCTCAAGAAACCATTAAGGGGGCGAGGAGGAATGAGCAGTATTGCCGATATTCAGTCCCATTTATACAGGCTGGATAAAGAGAGGATAGTCTCCCTCGTGGTGAAGATGGGGAAGGGCGCCGCAAGGCTTCTCGAAAACGCCGTGCACGCATTCCTCGACCATGACGAGGTGCTGGCGCGCCGGGTCATCAAGGAAGACGATACCATCGACCGTATGGAGAGTGAAGTGGACCAGGAGTGCCTTGCTTCGATCGCTCTCCGCTCCCCCGCAAGAGAGGAGCTCTACTTTATACTGGCGGTCCTGAAGATAATAACCGACCTCGAGCGAATAGGCGACCAGGCGGTCAATATCGCCGAGAAGGCGCCAAGGGTCGCTCCAGGAGTGGCATACCCCAGGCGCGAGGTCCTGCTCGAGATGCTCTCGCTCGTTCTGGAGATGTTCGCCAAGGCGCTTGAGTCCTTCGAAAACGAGGACAAAAACATGGCGTCCGCACTCTGGGAACGCGATGACGAGGTGGACTCCCTCTACGCGCGCTGTTACACGGACTTCTTGGAGGATACCGTGATCCATTCAGGGGATGACGGAGTGAAAGCCGTCGAGATCGGTGCCTCGGAGCTGTGGGTGGCCCGGCATCTTGAGCGAGCCGGGGATCACGTCATAAACATCGCTGAGAGGGTCTACTTCATGGCGGAGGGCAAGAACTTCTCGTGCAAGGACGAAAGAAACGGCGTGAAAGGTGAGAGAAGCTCGACCGAAAAATGACATAAAGAACGAAATTCCCCTCTGACCAATCTTGACAATGGAGAAGACAGGTGTATAATAGCATTAGTCAGTAATAGTCAAAAGGATTCGGGGGGGATGCTATATGAAAAAAGCTGTAGGCATAGATCTGGGGACGACAAACTCTGTAATTGCGGTATTGGAGGGAGGTTCTCCCGAGGTTGTGGCCAACGCGGAGGGCGGAAGGACGACCCCTTCGGTGGTGGCCTTTACAAAGGACGGCGAGAGGCTGGTTGGCTCTCTGGCCAAGAGGCAGGCGACGCTCAACCCGGACGGCACCCTGTTCTCGATCAAGCGTTTCGTGGGTCGAAAGTACAATGAGGTGGACTCGGAGCTTAAGATCGTTCCGTACAGGGTGACGGAGGGACCGAACGGAGCGGTCAGATTCTCGGTCGGCGGCAAGGAGTACGCGCCAGAGGAGATAAGCGCGTCCGTGCTGCGGAAGCTGGTGAACGATGCGTCCGCCTACCTGGGCGAGAAGATCGATGACGTGGTGATTACTGTGCCCGCATACTTCAACGACGCCCAGCGGCAGGCCACCAAGGATGCCGGGACCATCGCGGGGCTCAACGTGCTCCGCGTGGTGAACGAGCCGACCGCCGCCGCTCTCGCGTACGGGCTGGAGAAGAAGAAGGAGCAAAAGATAATGGTCTTCGACCTCGGAGGCGGCACCTTCGACGTCTCCATCCTCGATATCGGCGACGGAGTAGTGGAAGTGTTGTCAACATCGGGCGACACTCACCTTGGAGGGGACGACTTCGACAAGGTTGTGGTCGACTGGATCGCCGACGAGTTCCGCAAGGAGAGCGGCATCGACCTGCGCAAGGATAAACAGGCCCTGCAGAGGCTTTACGAGGCCGCGGAGAAGGCGAAGTGCGAGCTCTCGTCCAGGGCGAACACCGAGATCGGGCTGCCCTTCATTACAGCGGACGCAAATGGCCCCAAGCACCTCAACATGAGCATAACCAGGGCGAAGTTTGACCAGCTCACCGCTCATCTTGTAGAGCGCTGCACCGGACCGGTCAAGGACGCGCTGTCGGCGGCCAAGCTCTCCGAGGGCGAGATCGAAGAGGTCGTGCTCGTCGGAGGGTCGACCAGGATACCCGCCGTTCAGGACCTGGTGAAGAAGCTGACAGGGGGCAAGCAGCCTAACATGTCGGTGAATCCCGACGAGGTCGTGGCTGTAGGTGCCGCGGTCCAGGCGGGTATATTAAGCGGCGAGATGAAGGACGTACTGCTGCTCGACGTTATACCCCTCTCACTAGGAGTGGAGACGATGGGGGCGGTGATGACCAAGCTCATCGACAAGAACACGACGATCCCCTGCCGGAAGACCGAGATTTTCTCTACGGCGGCGGATAATCAACCTGCAGTGGACATAGTTGTGCTGCAGGGCGAGCGGGAGATGGCGGCCGATAACAGAGTGCTTGGCAACTTCAAGCTCGAGGGAATTCGCCAGGCGCCCAGGGGATTGCCGCAGATAGAAGTAACCTTCGATGTCGACGCCAACGGAATACTGAACGTCACCGCGAAGGACAAGGACACGGGCAAGGAGCAGAGGATAACCATCGATGGCTCGACCAACCTCGACAAGTCCGAGGTCGACCGCATGATCCGAGAGGCGCAGGAGCACGCGGCGGAGGACAAGAAGAGGAAGGAGATGGCAGAGGCGAGGAACGAGCTGGAGAGTTTGGTCTACCAGCTGGAGAAGACCCTCGAACAGCAGGGCGACTCATCCAGGGAGAACGAGAGGGCGCGTGCAAGGTCGCTCGTCGATGAGGGGAAAACCCTTCTGTCGAAGGACGATTCGTCGCTCGACTCGCTAAGGGTCGCCGCCTCCGACATAAAACAGATGCTTCAGATCCTGGCCTCCTCGAACAGCGGAGGAGCCCCTCAAGGGGATGCACCGTCCGGCGCTAGCGATGACGTGGTGGACGCGGAGTTCGTTGACAGCTCCGAGAGCACGGGCTGAGGGATCTAAATCGGGCCGGCGGTCCGAACAACAGGCAAAGATGGTTCGACCTGCGGACGTTCATACGCCCGCAGGTTGTTTTTTTCAGGAGGGGAGCGAGAGTCTACGAAGGGGATGCCTTTGTGGCCCGGCGCTTTAAGGGGTATACTCTGGTAGGTGCAAGAGGGCGGGCCAGTTTTTCCGCTCGTCCGGAATAGACAGAGATTAGGGGGAATTATGTTGCTCAGTCGGAATATCGATGCTGTTAAGGATGATCTGTTGGCGGCTCTGCAGGAGAGCCTTCGGATCCCGAGCGTGGGAGGAGACCCCGAGGAGGGGGCGCCCTACGGCGCGGGCCCGAGGAAGGCGCTGGACTGGACCCTTGCCTTCGCCGAGAGGATGGGCTTCAGGACGAAAAACGTGGATAACGTGGCGGGCTGGGCCGAGCTGGGCGAGGGGGACGAGATGATAGCCGTCCTCGGTCACCTTGACGTGGTCCCCGAGGGCAAGGGGTGGAGTGTTGACCCGTGGGGCGGCGAGTTGAAGGACGGGATGCTCTACGGCAGGGGCGTGCTGGACAACAAGGGCCCGGTGTTAGTCGCCCTCTTCGCCGCCAAGGCCGTCTTCGACTCGAAGATCCCCTTGAAGCGCAGGGTGAGGGTCATCTTCGGCACGAACGAGGAGAGGGGCAGCAAGTGCATGGCGCACTACGTCGAGGCCGGGGAGGAGCTTCCCGTGGCCGGGTTCACGCCGGACGCCGAGTACCCGATAATCAACGCCGAGAAGGGCATCCTCACGTACACTCTCTCAATGCCCTTCGCGCCCTCCGGGGATTTCAGAGTCCTCTCTCTCGAGGGAGGAGTCGCGGACAACGTCGTGATGGCCGAGGTCAAGACCGAAGTGACGGTGCCCAGCGGTGCCGGGTGCCGTGAGCGAATACTGTCGCTGGCCGACTCTTGGAAGGGACCGGAGGGCTCGTCGCTGGAGGTTCTCGAGAGCCAGGACGGTGAGACGATGACCTTTGTAGTCAAGGGCAGGCCCGCGCACGGAAGCACTCCGGAGCTGGGGGTCAACGCCCTCGCATGCCTGGCCGATTTCATGGTCTCCTTGAAGCTCAAGGAGGAGCAGGGCGAGTTCTTCAAGGCTTTCGCGGAGCTCGTGGGTTTCGAGACGGACGGCTCGTCCCTCGGAATCAGGATGAGCGACGAGGTGTCCGGCAATCTAACTCTCTGTTCCGGTGTTGTCGGCATGGAGGATGACAGAGCGCGCTTCTCGATAAACATACGCTATCCTGTGACAAAGGACGCCGAAGAGGTGACCCGGCCTCTTCACAAGGCCCTTGGCGAGAGAGGGATATCCGTGGAGAAGGCGGAGGCGGCGGCGCCCCTGTACATGCCGGAGGATTCACCCCTCATCGTAGCGCTTCAAAAGGCGTACAAGGAGGTGACCGGCGAGGAGGCCGGACTCATAGCAATAGGCGGGGGAACCTACGCCAAGACCATGCCGAACGTGGTCGCGTTCGGTCCTGTCTTCCCGGGACAGGATTACAAGATCCACGAGGAGGACGAATGCTGGTCCGTCGATGACATAATGAAGAATGCTCACATCATGGCAAGGGCCATCGTGGAGCTCGCCGGAGAGTGAGTCGGTCGGAGGACCAGGACATGAAGAAACCGACTCTTTCCCCGACGACCACCAGCGGTTTTTTCGACAGGTATATTTCTATACTGGACTTTTTCGCGGAGGTCTGCGGGCCGGACTGCGAGCTGGTCCTTCACGACCTCTCGTGCCCGGAGGCCTCCATTATCGCCATAAGAAACGGGCACATCAGCGGCCGGACGGAGGGCGGCACCATGTCCGAGTACGCTCCGTCCTTCGTGAGGCTGGTCAGAAGCGGAGGCTACACTCGTAACATGGTCTCGCACGTGGACAGGATCGGGGACGGCAGGATAATCAAATCTCACGCCTTCTTCATCAAGGACGAGGAGGGAGAGCTTCGCGGGATGATCTGCGCGAATCACGACGTGACTAACCTCGTCAAACTGCATGACTTCCTGCACGATAGGTTTCAGTTCATCAGGGGGATGAGGCCCGCCCCCGAAGAGGAGGGTGTCGCAGTGGAGTCGCTGCTCGAGCCTGATGCCTCCTCCGGCTCCGATTATGATATTGAAGACCTGATGGATGTGATCATCGAGCAGGGCATCGCCGAGTTCACTGTCTCCCCCGCCGAGATGGGGCCCAAGGAGAGAATGCGATTTGTCGGCATGCTCAATGACAGGCATCTCTTCTCGTTGAAGGGATCCGTGGCCAGGACGGCCGAGCGGCTCGGCATATCTGAAGCCACGGTCTATCGCTATTTGAAGAGGGAGAATCTCCGGCAGCTGTGAATTGGCACATCGAAGCCTCTCTTCGGCATTCCACGCCGGTCGAATCGCAGGAGGAGCGCCGCGTAGAATGGCACCCGCAACGGAGGGTTGAGTAAATATGTCCATCGGATCCATCTTCTTCTTGTTTCTTCGCATAGGCGCTCTGACCTTCGGAGGCGGAATAGTGATGCTAGGCTTCATCCAGGGGGAGCTTCGTTCCATAGGGGGCTTTTCCGAGGAGGAGATCGCCGACATGACCGTGCTTGCCACGGCCCTGCCGGGGCCCGTCGCGGTAAACCTCTCATACATCATCGGCAAGAGGATGGCCGGAGCACGGGGCGCCTTCGCCGCCGTAACCGGGACTTCCATCCCCCCCTTTCTGGCGGTCTTGCTTCTGTCAGGGGTTCTCATGAGGTACGTCGACGAGCCACACGTGGCGTCCTTCTTCCTCGGCGTCTCCTGCGCTGTGGTTGTCATCATCGGCGAGGTCGTGTGGAACATGGCCTGCGTCTCGTGCCGAGGTGGATGGAGGAATATCGTCGCCCTCTCGGTCGCCGCTGGCCTGATACTTATAGCGAACGTCCACCCGTTCCTGGCGCTTGTGGCGGCTGTGACCGTCCGGCTGATCGCCGGTGAAAGGGCGTCGGCGTGAGCGTCCTCGTCTCCCTGGCGGCGGTATTCGCCCGTATAGGGCTCGCAGCCTTCGGAGGCGGTCTTGCGACGATCCCCTTCATCCACTTCGAGCTCGTCGCCACAAGGGGATGGCTCACCGAGAGATCCTTCTCGGAGGTGGTCTCACTCGCCCAGATGACACCGGGCCCTCTTGCGTTGAACGCGGCCACCTACGTGGGCTACCGGGTCGCCGGGGTCGCCGGGTCGTTCGTCGCGACTCTCTCCGTGATCCTGGCCCCTCTATCCCTTCTTGTCGCCGTGCTGTTTTTGCTTTCCAGGGCCTCTCGGGAGTGGAGAGGTACGGTCAAACGTCTCCAGAGCGCGCTCAGGCCCGCAGTGTCCGGCATGATGCTGGCTGCCTTCTGGATGATTCTTCGTCCCCTGGGCGACGACTGGAGGCTTCCCTTTCTCGCTGTCTGCCTGTTCCTGGCCAGAGGGGTCGGGGGGGTCTTGGCGGACTACCCGCTTCTTCTGCTGCTGGCGGCTGGAGTGGTCGGGGTTTTGCTTCTGTAGGCACCACTACAGACGAAAGGAGTGATGGACGATGGAGATGAAAATCGCAGTCGTCGACCTGACGGACTCCTCGACGGAGACGATCGTCATAGGCGACGCCCTTTTAAGAAAGTACCTGGGAGGTTCCGGAATTGGCACCTATCTCCTGTTTGAATACGGGTCGCCCCTGTTCGACCCCCTCTCCCCGGACAACCCGTTGATCTTCGTGAACGGCCCCTTCCAGGGGGCGGGCATACCGACCTCCGGACGGCACCACGTCCTGTCCAGATCCCCTCTAACCGGCATATTCGGAGAGTCCGACTGCGGCGGTACCTTCGGTTTTCACATGAGAAGAGCGGGGTTTGGCGGGGTCGTCTTTACGGGCAGGGCCGATTCCCCGGTCTATGCGGCCCTCGTCGACGGGCGGGTCGAAATTCGCGACGCATCCTCCCTGTGGGGACGAGATACATTCGAAACGGAGCGGCTGCTGCAGGAGCTGGAGAGGCCGTCCGGCGTAGCCTGCATTGGCCCTGCGGGCGAGAACGGGGTCCTGTTTGCAAGCGTCATGCACGACGGGGCCAACGCGAGGGCCGCCGGCAGGGGAGGAATGGGGGCCGTGATGGGCTCTAAGAACCTGAAGGCGATAGTGGCCCGGGGGAGCGAGAGGGCGAAGCTGCATAACGAGGGGCGCGTGCGCGAGAGGTCGTCGGCGATGAGCAGGCTCTACATGGAGAAACTTCAGTCGATGACCCGATTCGGTACCGCCGGAGGAGTGGCGCTCGCCGAACGGAACGGAGACCTGCCGATAAAGAACTGGAGCGTGGGCTCGTGGCCTGAAAATGTAATGAGCATCACTGGACAGGCGATGGCCGAGACCATTCTCAAAGGCACCTGGGGTTGCGTGACCTGCCCGATAAGGTGCGGGCGCGACGTAGAGTTCGAAGAGATCAAGGGCTCGGGGCCAGAGTACGAGACTATAGGCATGCTGGGCAGCAACTGCATGGTCGACGACCTTAAGACCATCGGGCGAGCGAACGACATCTGCAACAGGACGGGGATGGACACGATCTCGGCCGGTTCGGCCGTGGCGTTCGCGATGGAGCTGTACGAGAGGGGCATCCTGGGCGAGCGGGACATAGGCTATCCCCTGCGATGGGGTGACGGAAACGCGATGCTGCGCCTGCTGAGCGATATAGCGGAGATGAGGGACATAGGTTCACTGCTCGCGCAGGGAACGAAAAAGGCGGCGGAGCTGATAGGGAACGGGGTGGAGAGGTACGCGATCCACGTCAAGGGCATGGACCTTCCCGCGCACGATCCGCGGTGCTACAAGAGCCTCGCCACGGGATACGCCACCTCCAACAGGGGGGCGTGCCACCTGTCCGGATACACCTACGCCTTCGAGAGGAGCGCGATCTACCCGGACCTCGGCGTAGAAGAGGTCATGGACAGGACGACGGACGAGGGAAAGGGAAGGCTCAACGTCGACTTTCAGAACATGATGGGGGTCCTCGACTCGCTCAAGATGTGCAAGTTTCCCTTCTCGACGACGAGGGTGGACGACATCCTCGAATGGCTCAACGGTATAACGGGGTGGAGCATGACCGCGGAGGAGCTGCTTGAGGCGGGCGAGCGCATCTTCAACCTGAAGAGGGTCTTCAACGTGGCCTGCGGGGTGACAGCGAAGGACGATACATTGCCGGAAAGGATACTGAGAGAGCCGAGAGGAAGCGGAGGCTCCCCGTTCACCCTCCCCGACCTGTCGGCCCAGTTGAGGGAGTACTATTCCGCCAGGGGCTGGACGAAGGACGGAAGCCCCGCGATCGATAGACTGGAGTCGCTGGGACTCGAGGAGTACGTTCCTTGGCTGGACGTACGTAGCTTTGACGATGGAGAATGCATGGACAATGGTCGGGAAATTCAGCCGTAACACGATTTTGCTTTTGGTCGTCTCGTTTTTATTGGCATGGCCGGCCTCCTGGCTGGTCGATATGTACGTGCTGTCCAGGTGGAACACGGATGACTCGGCGATAGTTCTGCTCGAAGAGGTGATGGGCAGAACGACCGAGTACGACGCCCAGGGCGCGGGGGAGTGGAGCACGGAGAGGGTCGGGGTTCGAATAACCTTCAGGAACGGACCTCTTGCCGGCAAGACCGAGACAGTGGATATCATCCAGCTCGCGGACAGTCGGCTTGAACTTGCACCTGGCAGGGAGTACCTGTTTCTGGTGGACGTGTTCGACGACGGCACGTACCAGTGCTCCATAAGCGACAGGTACAGGATACCGGTCGTGGCGGGCTTCATCACCTTCGCCTGCCTGGCCTTCTCAGTGCTGACCGGGATGGCAGGGGTGAAGGCTCTGGCGGGGCTTTTCTGCTCTCTTTTTCTCCTGCTCGGCTGGTTCGTGCCCAAGCTCGCCCACGGCGGCACGCCGGTTCCGTTCGCCATACTGGCCGTCGCGGGAGTCTCCATCCTGACGATAGTCTTCGTGGTCCCGAGGAGGAACCTGTGGCCTATCCCCTTCATCGGCGCCGTGGGGGGCACCGTTGCGGCGTCGATGACCGGTTGGATCATGGTCTCCCTGTGGCAGCTGACCGGCCTTGAGAACGACAGTGCCCTGCTTCTCTTCTCCCTGGTGCCGTGGATGGAGCTTCGGGGCCTTCTTCTCGCGGCCGTCATGGTGGGGGCGATCGGCGCGGTGCTGGACGTGGCGATCTCCGTCACCTCCACGATGGCCGAGCTCTACTCCTACGACCCGGACATAACACTGAGGAGACTCTGGCAGGCGGGAATCAACGTCGGCAGCGACGTGCTGGGAAGCATGATCAACACGCTGATCCTGGCCTACTTGGGCAGCTCCCTACCGTTCGTCGTCCTCATCGTGCTGGAGGGGCCGGACATGACGGCGCTTCTCAACGACCCTCATATCGCGCAGGAGTTTCTGCGAAGCGTGGCGGGGACCGTCGGGCTCCTTCTTACCATTCCAGTGACGGCAACTGCGGGTATATGGTGGATGTCGCGTTTTCCCCCGGTGATTAAACGAACGGTAGACCCCGCCGACGAGAAAATCAGCTGACCGGCGGGACGTAAAGATGATAAAATGAACTTCGGCGTACCGGCTTAAAAACAGTTCTGGAGGTGTTGTAATGAAAAGAGTGGCGATAAACGGACTAGGCAGGATCGGAAGGCTCGCTCTGCGCTGTTACATGGAGAACAAGCCCTCCGATGTAGAGATAGTGGCCCTGAACTCGCGCAGGACGCCCGAGGACATGGCGTACTACATCAAGTACGACTCGGTGCACGGTAGGGCGAAATTCGCGGTGGAGCCGGGGGAGAGCAGCATCAAGCTGGGCGACACGGTCTTCCCGATGCTCAAGGAGGGAGACCCGTCGACGCTCCCGTGGAAGGAACTCGGGGTGGACATAGTGCTCGAGTGCACCGGCGCGTTCAACAAGAGGGAGAAGGCCGCAGCTCACTTGGACTCGGGGGCCAAGAAGGTGCTCGTCAGCGCTCCCGTGAGCGACGCTGACCTGATGGTAGTACTGGGGGTCAACGAGGGCGACTACGATCCCTCGAAGCACTTCGTGATCTCTAATGCCTCTTGCACGACCAATTCGATCGCGCCCGTGACGAAGGTCATCAACGATTCGTTCGGCATCGATTACCTGATGGGAACCACGATACACGCATACACTTCCACCCAGCTTCTCGTCGACGCTCCCAGGGGAGGAGGCAGAAAGGGAAGAGCGGCAGCTGTCTCCTTGGTGCCCGCGACCACCGGGGCGGCGAAGGCCATGATCCCTCTCTTCCCGGAGCTTAACGGGCGCATGGACATGATCGCCGTCCGCGTGCCCGTAGCCAACGGGTCGCTCACCGATGTGGTTGTCAACCTCAAAAAGGAGGCCACGGTGGAGGCGTTGAACTCCGCGCTCAAGACCGCCGCGGACGGCTATCTCAAGGGGATTCTCGAGTACAGCGACGAGGAGCTTGTCTCCGCGGATATAATCGGGAACACCCATTCGGGGATAGTCGATGGACTTTCCACCAAGGTGGTCCAGGGCAAGGTCGCGAAGGTCATGGTCTGGTACGACAACGAGTATGGCTACTCTCAGAGGATGATAGACCTGGCGGAGTACATCGCGCGCAAGGGTTAGGGACGGGCGGGCGTCGGGCGGTGATTTGTCACTCGCCTGCCGCCCGCTTCTTTCTCAAGGATACGAAGGCCTGGACGATCTCCGGGTCATAGGCCGAGCCTGCAAGATCGCAAAGCTCGTCCAGCGCCTCCTGCTCCCCTTTACTTTTCCGGTAGGGACGGTCGGAGACCATGGCGTCGTATGAGTCGACGACCGCGAGAATGCGCGCCTCAAGGCAGATCTCGCCCATTGTCAGCCCGTAAGGGTAGCCGCTGCCGTCGACCCGTTCATGGTGCTGAAGGACGATCTTGGCCAGGGGCCAGGGAAAGTCCAGGGTCGACAGGATGTTATGCCCGTACTCCGGGTGTTTTTTTACGAGCTCGTACTCCGCTTCGGAGAGGAAAGAGGGCTTGCCCAGTATTTCCGCCGGAATGTAAAGCTTCCCGATGTCGTGCACCAACCCCGCGTACCTTACCGCCATCCTTGTCTCCTCGGGTAGGTTCATCTCCACGGCGAGCGACTCCGCAAGCTCGGAGACGTTCTTCTGGTGGCCCGATGTCGAGTCGTCGCGCAGTTCGCTGACCTGGCGGAGGACCGAGATCGCCCCGGAGAACCTGCCGAGGATGATCTCGTGGGCCTTCCGAAGAGCGTCCTCCTCTCTCTTCCTCTCTATCGCTATCGACAGCAGCTCCGAGAACAGCGCCAGCATGGGCTCGTCGGAGGCGTCGTACCAGCGGGGCAGGGGGTCGACCAGGGCGAGGAAGCCCTGGAGATTCCTGTTGAGCAGGAGAGGCATCAGCGCTATGCGTCCGTGCAGACCGTCCCGCTTCAACCTGTGATCCCTTATCGACGGCTCCACCAGCAGGACCGTGGGTAGGGGGTCTTTTTTTAGCAGCGACTTCCAGAAGAAGTCCTCCCCGAAGAGCGGGTCATCTCCGTTCGGGCGTCTCTCCATCCTGCCCTCGGGGAATATCTCGATCTCGGGTACGAGCGCCCCCGTCTCGGACATGACGTAGATCGACGCGAAACGGGCGCCCGACAGGTTTAGAATATCGCCAAGCGCCACCTTCATCGTCTCGCCGAACTCTCCCTCCATGACGAAGCGAGACGAGATGGCCGTCACCTGTTTTTGAAGGGCCGTCCTCCTGCGCAGCATCGCCTGCAGCCTCTTCCTCTCGCTGATGTCCTCGAACAGCGCGCAGTAGACGTCCTCCTCCGAGACAGAGGGAAGGGGGAAGGTAAGGAACGAGACGGGAATGGTACCCCCCTCGCCGTCCGGGACCTTCGTCTCCTTGGACTTGACGGACGTCGCCAGGTTCGTCATAAAGCTCGGGAAGACCTCCTCCTCGGTGAAGACTGTACCTGTTCCAGCAAGAAGGGACATGATGCCCACCTGGGGGATGCCATCGGTAAGACGGAACAGTTCCCTGAAACGGGAGTTGGTCTCCTTGATCTGGCCGAGAATGTCGTAGATGATTATCCCTTGGGGGGAGTTCTCGAAAAGGTTCTTCCAAGACTCCGACTGTCTGAACAGCTCCGACTCGGCGATTTTTCTCGCCTTGATCTTTCTTCTGAGAATGAACGCCGAGCTTCCAAGGATTATAAACAGGAGGATGTTGCCCGCGATGAGGGGCACAAATCTGTTTATCTCCTGGAAGGGATCTCCGTGCAGGATGCTCCCGGGAGGAAGGGATGAGCGTTGAATGCCTAGATTCTTCACCTCCGCGTAGTTGAAGATCAGCCGGTTGTTCGCTCCCCTGGCAAGCGGGATCGTCTCGGTCGCGGTTCCCCCGAGGACTTTGAGTGCTATCTCTCCTGCCATGCGCCCTATTTGGCTGCCCCCTCCGGTCACCGTCCCGAGCACGCCCAGCGCGGCCGTCTCCTCAAGCAGGGAGTAGGTCGACAGTTCGTTCGCGCTTTGAATCGCCTCGACCACCGTGGGCAGAGGGATCAACCTGCCTCCCACGGAGACGGAGAAATTCCCCAGCAAGACCACCGAGTTCGGCGGCAGCTTCGCAAAGGAGTCCATCATTTCCTCTATGCTGAGGCCTATGTAAGGGAATATGCGCTGAGTTGGGAAAGAGAGGGTGATAGCGGCGTCCCTTAGCCTCGCCAGATCCATGAAGCCCCTGGGGGTCCTGTCGACCAGGAGGGCTATCTTCGGTATGTCGCCGTGGAGCCGTATCAACTCCCTGAGCAGGAACAGGGCCGAGTCCTCGCTGAAAACCCCCGTGGCGCGTTCATCGGGAAACCGCCTGATGAGATGTCTGTCGGTGAGGGAGGAGAAGACGATGGGAACATCCGGCAGCGCAGCTCCGACCTGCTCGAGGGCGAAGTTCAGCGCGTTGTTCTCGGTGGTGATGATCAAGTCGAGCGGGATCGACGTGTACCGTTTTTGCAGCAGGGTGCGCAGCTCGGGGAGGTAGAGGGCAGGCATCGTCCTCGTGATGCCGATCTCCTCGACCAGGAACTCCACATCCACGCCCCGCTCCCTGAAAACCGAGAATATCCCCTGGTTCACTTTCGCCGTCCAGAGGTCTTCCGTCGTGTAGCTGTTCAATATGAGGATCCGCTTGCGTTCGGCCGAGGCAGGAAGCTCTCCCGCCAGGCATGCCAGCACAAGCGCAGTCGCCATAAGCAGCGTCAACCTTCGGAGCATGGTATGGAACAGAGGCATTATTACTCCTTCCCCCACTTTCGCCGACCCGGGCATGCGTAGTCGACGGCGCTTCTTCCCGCTTGGAATCCCGTGCTCCAGCACATCTGCAGGTTGAAACCGCCGGTCGGGCCGTCAATATCGATGATTTCTCCAGCAAAAAACAGGTTCTCCGCGATCTTCGAGCGCATGCTGCGAGGGTCAATCTCGTCCAAAGCCACTCCCCCCGCTGTTACGATGGCCCAGTCGAATCCCAGGAGCCCCTTCGGGGTCAGGCGATATCCTTTCAGCGCGGATGCGATCTCTGAGATGGCGTCGTTGCCGATACCATCCACCCTCGCTACCTCGGGGATTCGAACGGAGCGAAGAAAGGCCGGAATGAAGTCCGCAGGCAGAATATCGCCCAAAGAATCCTTGAGCACTCTTCCGGAGAATTTTTCAAAATCCCTCTTGATTCTCCTGCAAAGCACATCCTCCGAGAGAGCCGGCTTCAGGTCGATTATGAGCTCGGCCTCCCCCGAGTTCAACGCCGCCGCTATCTCCTTGCTCATGTCCATCGCTATCGACCCGCTGATCCCGAACTTCGTGAGCAAGAGTTCGCCGAAACGGTCGGCCAGTACTCTCCCGCCCTGCCGGAGTACAAGGGACACGTTGCGCAGCGTAAGTCCCCACGCGCACCGGGGCCACCGCTCGACTGTCGTCACGGGGCACAGAGCGGGCACGGGAGGGACTATCGTGTGCCCGGCTTTGCTCGCCAGGCGGTAGCCGTCGCCGGTCGACCCGGTCTTCGGAAAGGATTTGCCTCCTGTGCACAGGACGAACGCATCTCCCTCGACAGTTCCGTTCGAAGTGATCAGGCGGCGGATACGTCCATCATTTATTTCGACATCAAGCACGCCGGCTCCGCAGCGCACCTCCGCCCCGCCGCTGCAAGCTCGCCGGAGAAGGGCGTCGAGGACATCTCGGGCGTCTCCGGAGGCGGGATATACCCTCCTCCCGCGCTCGATCGAGAGCTCTATTCCCAGCGATCTGAAGAAGTCCATCGTCTCGGACGGGCCGAACCTGGAGAAGACGGAGTAAAGGAACTTGCCGTTGTGCCCGAATTTTGCAAGAAAACTCCCCGTGTCGTCCTCCGAACTGGTCAGGTTGCAGCGCCCCTTCCCGGTCAGCAGCAGCTTCTCCCCCGCCGACCGGTTCTTCTCCAGCAGGATCGTTCGGGCGCCTCCGACCGCGGCTTCCCCCGCCGCGATGAGCCCTGCGGGGCCCGCTCCTATCACCACGACTCGCCCAGCGCTCAAAGGGGACCTTCCTTCGCGCCTCCCGGCATGGAGAGTGAAATACGGTTTCGCTGCAGGTCCGTCTCCATCACCGTAACCCTTACCCTGTCGCCTGGTTGCGGCGTCATCCCGCGAGGTATTCGGCTTTTGTGGAGGAGACCCTCCTGCTGCACGCCTATATCCACGAATGCGCCGAACGAGGTCGTGTTTGTCACTATTCCCGGAAGCTCCATGCCCGGCGAGAGGTCTTGAATTTTTTCCACTCCGTCGGCGAACTCGAACGGTTCAAAGACATCTCGCACGTCCCGCCCCGGGCGTTTCATCTCGTCGATTATATCGTTCAGGGTCGGAAGACCGGCGTCCGGCGATACATACTTGCCGACGTCCAGTCTATCGCAAAGCTCGGGGTTCTCAAGCAGCTCCGCCAACGAGCATTCCAGGTCCGATGCCATCCTCTCGACCAATGGGTATCGCTCAGGATGCACCGACGACCCGTCCAACGGGTTGTCACCTCCCCTGATGCGCAGGAAGCCCGCCGCCTGTTCAAATGTCTTTGGTCCGAGCCGCGGCACGTCAAGCAGCTCTCCCCTGGACCTGAAGGGCCCGTTGTTCTGACGATGCTGCACGATTCGAGACGCCGCGGCGGGTCCTATGCCCGACACGTGCGACAAGAGCTCCGGCCCGGCGGTGTTCAGATCGACCCCCACTGCGTTCACGCATGATTCGACGACCGTGGCGAGGGCGCTCTTCAGCCCCTTCTGATCCACGTCGTGCTGATACTGTCCGACTCCGATCGATTTCGGATCTATCTTGACGAGCTCCGCGAGGGGGTCCAGCAACCTCCTGCCGATGGAGACAGCCCCCCTGACCGTGATGTCCTTGTCCGGAAACTCCCTGCGCGCGGCCTCGGACGCGGAGTAGATCGAGGCGCCGCTCTCGTTGACCATCGCGACCACGACTTGCTCCGGAAGGCCCAGTCTTCTTATGAATCGCTCCGTCTCTCTGCCGGCGGTACCGTTGCCTATCGCCACCGCCTCTATTTTATAATCGGTCACGGCCTTTAGAATTTCGTCCGCGCTTTTTTTCTCCTCCGACCTGGGCGGGTGTGGGAAGATCACTCCCTCGTGCAGCAGGTCTCCCTGGGCGTTAAGGCATACAAACTTGCAACCGGTGCGAAAGCCGGGATCGAGAGCCAGTATGTTCCTGGGCCCGAGGGGAGGGGCCATCAGGACCTTGCGCACGTTCTTGGCGAAGACCCCTATCGCCTCCCTGTCAGCCCGGTTTTTCAGCGCGTTGCGAAGCTCTGTCTCCATCGAGGGCGCAAGCAGACGCCTGTAACCGCCGACGATAGCCTCGCTCACGAGTGTGGAGTCGGCGGCTGCGCCCTTTATGAACAGGTCGCGAAGGATTCGGAGGGCCTCCTCTTCGGGGGGGAGTATCGACAGCGACAGGAGCTTCTCCCTCTCTCCCCTGAGCATGGCCAGCACCCTGTGAGAAGGGGCGTGCGCCGCCCGCTCCTCCCAGTCGAACCAGTCCCTGTAGTTGGCCGCCTCCTGTTCCTTGCCCCTTGCGCACCTGCTGGTTAGCCTTCCCCTTCTCGCGAACAGAACCCGCATTCTCCTGCGTGCGATTATGTCCTCGCTTATCCTCTCGGCGATTATGTCCCTGGCGCCCTCGAGAGCCTCTTCGGTCGTGGCGGTCCCTCCCTCCGCGGAGACGAAAGCCGCCGCCAGTTCGACCGGGTCGGTCCCGTCCTGCATGAGAAGCCTGTCCGCAAGAGGCCCGAGCCCCTTTTCGGCGGCTACCGAGGCCCTGGTTTTTCTTTTGGGACGATGGGGAAGGTAGATATCCTCGAGCTCGGTGATCGAGCCGGCCGCCATCAGCTTCCGCTCCAATTCGGGTGTCAGCGCGGCCCTCCCCTCAAGGGAGGACAGAATGCTTCCCCTCCTCGCTTCCAGGGCATCAAGCCGCTCGGACAGGTCCTTGATCGATATTATCGACTCCTCGTCCAGGGCGCCGGTAGCTTCCTTCCTGTAGCGCGCGATAAAGGGGACGGTACAGCCCTCCTCAAGGAGCTTTAAAACAGCCTTCACAGAGGCCGTCGGCATTTTCAGGTTCGTTGATATGCGATTGCTTCGTTCTGCGAACATGCTCCACTACCTCTCATGGGCGATTTTGGTCGAAGTTTGCCGATACAATCATTCTAGCACGATGAATACCGAGTTGAAATATCGTGATACAATCTTCGAAGAAAAGGGAGACTTGGTATATGGAAAAGGGTATGCACCTCGGTCTTTACAGGAGGTATATTTTAGGCATCAGGATGCCGCCGAATATAGAGCGGTTCAGAGGAAAGGCGATACTGCATTTTTCCGACACGCCCTCGACTTTTTACGGCGCTATGCGGCACATCATCGCCCTGCTGAACCCCCTGTACATAGTTCACACGGGCGACCTGGCCGACGAGATAAAGCTCGAGCTGCACCCGGGGGAGCTTCCCCTCTACAAAAAGAAGCTGGTGGAGCTCGTCCGGGTTCTCTCCCCGGTCCAAGGGGACCGGGTCGTCATAGTGATCGGAAATCACGACCACGAGGAGAGCGTGCGCGGCCTCTTCCCGGGCGGGCAAGTGCTCGATGGGAGGGGCAGGGTCGACCTGCTCGGCATGGAGCTGAACCTGAGCCACACGAGAGAGGACCTGCTGATGCCGTTGTCGCGTTTCAACCTGTTCGGGCACTCCTGTCCGCTGGACGAACAGGGAGACAAGGAGAACATCCTTCTCAACGGGTTGCACGCGGTTCACGCCCTTCACGTGGAGTCGGGGGAGGTTTTGTCGATCGCCTACCCGGCGTATGTCGACGACGCGCGTTTCAACAGGAAGAAGATAGGTCTATAAAGAAAAGGAGGTGCTTGCATGCTTCCGATCGTCCGCGGCGGTCCTCGCATAATGATCCTCAAGGGCGAGCGCGAAGAGCTGGACCGTGTTCTGGCCGAGGCCTTCCCGGTCGCGCTTCATACTTTTCAAAGCGCCATAGACGCCGCAGGAGAGGGGCAGACCATCGTGGCGCTTCACGGGGATGGCGAGAGGGGGCGCAGGGAATACCGGGTGCTTCCCTCGTCGTCGGACGACGTCCTGGCCGTGCTCTTGAACAGGGCTGCCGGCATCCTCGACTCGGTCCGCCTGCTTCCCAGGATCCTCTTCTTCAGGATAATAGGCGACTCCGAAAGGGTACTGGAGCAGATGGAGGCCGACCTTGACGAGGGCGTCATCCCAGATGCAGTCGTCAAAAGAGGAAGGCTGAGGTCACTCCTCGGAGTCCACAGGAGCAACGAGATAGCGATATGCTTTACCAGGGCGTCCCTCAGAGGGCCCGTCGCAGTATCCGACTTTATGGACGAAGTGCTTCTAGTCGACGGAGTTTTCTACCACGATCTTTACGCTTTTCTTCGAAACCGCGCTCTCTGGTTCTTCACGGAGGGACTGGAGAACCGCACGTGGAACGAGATGGAGATCAGGGTGTACGACACTTGGGGATACTACATGGACCACGTAAAACGACTGCGCACCGTGCTCGACTCTCTCGAGATCGGCATGATTCTCGGCGAGGGGTGGGGAAAGGACTTTGGCCACATCCTCATCCCTGTGCGCGTCTACAGGCTGCGCCTCTTCTCCTTTCTCTCCCCGGAGCAGGTCAAGGAGATCCTGGTCGGACTCGAGTACGCGGAGGACGGGGACAGGCTTGTCGATTACGATCTCTACCACGGAAAGGATAAGATCTCCTGGGGCGGCATGAAAAGGGAAAGGGGACCGAGGGACCAGATCGGCAAGACGGCGCGGGAGAAGCTCTTCTCCAGCCTCAAAAGCAACGATCGGGAGCTACTGCAGAAGCTCGAGGAGAGGGTTGTCACGCTGAGAAAGAGCAGGGAAACGGGGGGTTAGAGGACGGCGAGGCCCGGGCCGGAAGTAGGACTTGTATTCATCGACTTCGTAGAAAAAGACTATCTCCTTGCATATTTCTCGCTCATGAGATTATACTTGTAACATCGAGGGGTATTCTTCCAGAGAACAGAAGCGGCGGACTTTTATCGCATTCCCGCCTCGGCGGACAGGCCGGAGAGGCGTATTCGCCTCCCTCGCGCCCTTGCCGCGAAGCGGTCCGATATACGTAGATCGTCAACTACGAAGGAGGTCGCAAACTATGGAAGTGCTGAGGGTCTCTGCAAAGTCACAGCCGAAGTCGGTCGCGGGCGCTATTGCAGCGGTGTTGCGGGAAAAAGGAGCGGTGGAGGTCCAGGCGGTGGGGGCCGGGGCGGTAAACCAGTCGGTGAAGTCCATCGCTATTGCCAGGGGGTACGTGGCGCCTAACGGCATAGACCTCGTATGCATACCGGCCTTTTCGAAGATCTCCATCGAAGATGAAGAGAGGACGGCCATCAAGTTTCAGCTTGAATCGCGTTGAGGCAAGGAGCTCTTTTTCGATGCCCGAGCATCCGGCCCGAGCCTTTGGGCCGGTTTTTTCATAAACTCATTTTACCCTCGGTCTGGAGGAGACGATATGGATCTGATAACCGCGCCAAAGGGAGTCCGGGACATCCTCCCGGACGAATCGTGGAAATGGGCTTACGTCCTGCGTGTCGTGCAGGATACGGCCCGCCGTTACGGCTATTCGGAGGTGCATCTGCCGGTCTTCGAGCATACGGAGCTCTTCTCGCGCGGCATTGGCGAGACCACCGACGTAGTGGAGAAGGAGATGTACACCTTCGTCGACAAGGGAGATCGCAGCATCACCCTGCGCCCGGAGGCGACGGCATCGATGGTGCGCTCGTACCTCGAGCACAGGATGGACAGGCTCCAGCAGCCGATCAAGCTCTGGTGCGCGGGCCCGATGTTCAGGCACGAGCGCCCCCAGAAGGGGCGGTTCAGGCAGTTCTGGCAGATAGATTTTGAGATCATCGGATCGGCCTCCCCCTACGCGGACGTAGAGACGATCGCGATCGCCATGTCGATCTTCCGAAGCCTTGGGCTTGGACGGCTTGAAGTGGTGATAAACTCGGTCGGCTGCCCCGTCTGCCGCCCGGGCTACCGGACAAGGCTGATCGAGTACTTCTCGTCGAAGAAGGAGATGCTCTGCGAGACCTGCCGTGACAGGCTGGAGCGCAACCCGCTGCGCATACTCGACTGCAAGAGGGAGGAGTGCAACGAGGTGAGCGAGGGGGCGCCGGACGTCCTCTCCCACCTGTGCGACGAGTGCAGTGATCACTTCGACGAGACGAAGGGCGCCCTTGACGCCATAGGCGCCTCGTATAAACTGGACAAGAGACTGGTACGGGGGCTCGACTACTACACCAAGACCGCCTACGAGATCCTCTCCGGCGAACTCGGGTCGCAGAACGCCGTCTGCGGAGGGGGCCGGTACGACAACCTGGCGGAGGCGATAGGGGGCCCTCACATCCCTGCGGTAGGATTCGCCGCCGGGGTGGATCGGATAATCATGGTCATGGAGCAACAGGGATGCTCCTTCGGGGATCTGCCTCCGCTCGACGCGTTCGTGGTGGCGCAGCGGGATTCCTTCAGGACGGACGTCCTGAGGGTCGCCGAGGCGCTCAGGAGAAGCGGGCTGTCTGCAGAGACGGATCTCGGGGGGCGGAGCATGAAGGCGCAGATGAAGGCCGCCTCGTCGCGCGGGGCCAGGTATGCGTGCATCATAGGGGAGAGCGAGCGGCAGAACGGAACCGCCACTGTGAAGGACATGGCGACGGCGGAGCAGAGGGAGATCGATCAGTCCTCGCTTGCTGAAGAGCTGAAAAAGTAAAGTCTAGAGGACTTCCGGAGGGAGCATTCAATGGCAGGCGAGCAGCGATATTTCGACATGGAATGGCGGAGGACCGCCTACTGCGGCGGCGTCGCCGGGGAGAAGGGATCAGAGGTCCCAGTGGTCGTCAACGGATGGGTGAGGCGCAGGAGGGACCTCGGAGGGCTTATATTCATCGACCTTTGGGATCACACTGGGATCGTCCAGGTCGTCTTCAACCCGGAGCTTGTGAGCGATGTCCACGAACGTGCAAAGGAGCTTCGCAGCGAGTTCGTGATAGCGGTCAAGGGAAGGGTGCGGGAGCGCCCGGAGGGCACTTCCAACCAGTCGATGAAGACGGGAGATTGGGAGATAACGGCGTCTGACTTCATACGTCTGTCGCCGGCAGCGCCTCTCCCATTCGAGGTGGGGGAGATGACGGACAGGGTGGAGGAGAATCTTCGCCTCCGCCACAGATACCTGGACCTGAGGCGGGACAGGATGCAGAACAACCTTCGATTGCGACACAGGATCGCGATGCACACGAGGAACTTCCTTTCCGACAGGGGGTTTCTCGAGATCGAGACCCCGATGCTCACTCTGTCGACCCCCGAGGGCGCCAGGGACTACCTGTCGCCGAGCAGGGTGAACCCGGGCGCCTTCTACGCCCTGCCTCAGTCGCCTCAGATCTTCAAGCAGATACTGATGATCAGCGGATTCGACAGGTACTTCCAGATAGTGAAGTGCTTCCGCGACGAGGACCTGAGGGCGGACAGGCAACCGGAGTTCACCCAGATAGACATAGAGATGAGCTACCTGGTCGAGCAGGACGTATTCGACTTGGTGGAGGAGTATCTTCACGGTCTGTTCCTGGAGACTATAGGACGCGAGATACCGACCCCCTTCAGGCGCATGACCTACAGGGAGGCGATGGACCGGTACGGCAGCGACAAGCCGGATCTGCGCATCCCGGTGGAGATCGTCGATCTTGCGCCGGTCTTCAAGAACAGCTCCTTCGAGCCTTTTCGCGAGGTGCTGGCGGGCGGGGGTGTAATCCGGGGCCTTCCCCTGCCGGGCGGCGCCGACCTCTCGAGGAAGGGGCTCTCCGAGGTCGAGGAGAAGGCAAAGAAGCTGGGTGCCAGGGCCCTCTCTCCCCTTCAGATCAAGAACGGGGCTCTGAAGGGTCCGTTGGTCAAGTTCATCGACGACGAGGGGCTATCACTTCTTACCGACTCGGGCGCCATCGGAGATGGCGACGCCCTGTTCATAATGGCCGGGCTCGACTGGTGCGAGGTATCCGAGGTGCTTGGCGTCCTGAGGCTGGAGCTCGCAAGGGAGCGCGGCCTGGTAGCCAAGGATGCGTGGGAGTTCTTGTGGGTGACGGACTTTCCCATGTTCGAATGGGACGATGACGAGGGCAGATGGAGCTCCGTGCATCACCCCTTCACATCCCCCATGACGGAGGACATCTCCCTGCTAGACTCCAGCCCGGGAGAGGCTCGCTCGAGGGCCTACGACTGCGTGCTGAACGGAAACGAGCTCGGGGGCGGATCCATAAGGATTCATGATCCGCAGCTGCAGGAGAAGGTCTTCTCGTGCATGGCCTTCTCGCACGAGACTGCAAGGCAGCGATTCGGCTTCCTGCTCGACGCTCTGTCCATGGGCACGCCGCCGCACGGTGGAATTGCGATCGGCCTCGACAGGCTGGCGATGCTGCTTGCGGGCGCCTCGTCCATCCGCGACGTGATGGCCTTCCCCAAGACTCAGAAGGCTCAGTGCCTGATGTCGGGGGCGCCGTCGCCCGTGTCGAAGGACCAGCTTGAGGAGCTTCATATAATGACCGTTCCTGTCAGCCCGGCCAGGGAGGAGGACGGAGCGGAAGAGTAGACGTTACAGGGGCCCCGTGCTCTGTGCAGGGGCCCTTTACAAAAAAGGAGGGGTAAAAATGGCGAAACTGCGTTTTCTAGGGCACTCCGCCTTCGAGGTGACGGGAGAGAGGGCCTCGATCCTGATCGACCCGTTCATCACGGGCAATCCTGCCGCGGCCGTCAAGAGCGAGGACATAGCCGACGTCGATTACATCCTGGTGACCCACGGACACGGAGACCACCTGGGCGATGCCGAGCCGCTGGCCCTCAGGACGGGCGCGACGGTGATCGCCAATCACGAGATCTGCACCTACCTGGAGGGCAGGGGTGTTAAGTGTCATTCCATGCACATCGGCGGATCGTATGCTTTTCCCTTCGGAAGGGTAAAGATGACGCCCGCTCTCCACGGGTCGGATATCGAGACGGAGGACGGACTCCTCCCGGGTGGCAATCCATGCGGATTCCTGTTAGAGGTCGACGGGGAGACCATCTACCATGCGGGCGACACGGGGCTCACGATGGACATGCAGCTCCTCTCCTCGGAGAACGTCAAGGTAGCGCTTCTGCCGATAGGCGGCAACTACACGATGGACGTCAACGATGCCGCGAAGGCCGTGGATTTCATTCGCCCCGAGATAGTGGTGCCGATGCACTACGACACGTTCCCGGTGATAGCGGCGGACCCGAGCGAGTTCATAAAGGCGGTAGCGGGCAAGGCGGAGGTCCGGGTGATCAAACCGGGTGAGACTCTGACCCTCTAGCCCCTTTTTACGGCAGGCAGCCGGGCTGTGGACAGGTCGGCGAGGAGGATTTAATAGCGCAGTCCGAACGCAGGGTGGTAGATCTGTTCGTCGTACAGGCCCATCTTCTGGTCCTGCAGCGCGTCCCGGCCCGACTCCCCCAGGCTGGACGCAAGTGCCGACGTGAGAATATGAACGAGGAAGATGGGGGCCACCAGGCTGCTTCCGAAGGTGGGGGTGGTATCGCTGACGTAGAATGAAAGGGTCGAGTGGCGGCATACGGGGGCGGCCGGGCTGTCCGTGATCGTGATTATCGAGGCGCCGCTTGACGCCGCCCTCTCTACCGACTTCGTGACCTCTATGACGTAGCTCGGCAGCTCGCAGACGATCACCAGGTCGCCCGCAGTCACTGCCCGGGCCTGTTCGATCAACGCCAGCGATCCCCTCTTCATCAGGACGCTTCGTATGCCCAATTCCACGAATCTCGTGAAGAGGGACTCGGCGATTATCGAGGAGATCCCCCAGCCCATGCAGTACACCATCCGCGCCTTCTCGGCCTGCTCGCAGAAGGAGACGATCTTCTCGGGGCGAAGCTGCTTCCAGGTGTCGTCCAGATTGGCGTGTTCCAGCTTCAGGATCTCCTCCGGTGTCCCCTTCCCGAGCTTCATCGCCCGACTGTGACGAGCGGCGGGGTTAATCTGTTCCAGCACGCTGTCCTTGAGCGCCTGCCTCAAGGAGGCATAGCCGTCAAAGCCCACCAGGCGAGCCACTCTCACCAGCTGGGCCTTGGACACGTCGAGCTTCTCGGCCACTTCGCCTATCGACAGGAAGGCCGCCTCCCTGGTGTTCGCCAGGAGGTATTCCACCACCCTGCGCGCCTTGTTGGGCAGGGACTCGATATTGTTGCGAAGCAGAGCCTGTAGTTTTGCGCTGTTCATCAAAAGCGACACCTCCGAAACAAGCTTGCACTCACGTATGAATTATTGACTTAAGTTTAGTCTCTAGAGGGCCGGCCGTCAATTGTCATAGCGCCTTGCAGAAGATGATCCTTTCCCTTAGTCGGGGCAAGGGTATCCCGGTGGACCGCGACAGGAGCCGAAGTCCAAATCTCCCGTGACCAAGCAGGAAGGACATCCTCCTTTCATCCACCTTCCAGGGGCCTTCGGGCGAGGTTTCGAGCAGGGTCTTCACCAGGGCGACCGAACCGGCCATCTCCCCGAAGGCTGGGTGGTGCGGCCCTGCGATCACGCTCCTCGACAGGCTCTCCGTCTCGTGCAGACCAACTCTCTGGACAGCAAGCCCGAGTCTGCGGGCCTTGTACAGGACCTCTCCTGCGCGTGAAACGGCCTCCTTGAGCGAAAGCGGCTCGTATTCGCCCCGTTTCGTCATCAGGGCAAGGCGAGTCCCTTCAAGGACCAGGCATGGATAGAGCCTAAGCGTGATGCCGGGAGATGCCTCCTCCTTGCGCAAAGAGGCGATCCGCTCAAGGTCGCCCAGCTCGCTTCCTGGGCTCTGCCCTGGAAGGCCGATCATAAGCTGGACTCCAAGAGGCAGTCCCCTCTCGAGGATCGCCACCATGACGGACAGGGCGTGTTCTCCTGTGTACCCCCTGTTGCAGGCGGCCAGGACGGAGTCGTCGAGCGAGGAGACACCGATCTCGACCATCGAGACCGGTCGATGGGAGAGTTCGTCGAGGATGGTCCCGGATATGCAGAGAGGGTGGGTGGAGAGGCGAAAGACGCTCCCCTCAGGGGCCGCTTTCACCGAGTCCATGTAGGCCTTGCGCAGATCCTCGGAGAAGCAGGTGAAGCTGCCACCGAAAAAACAGACCTCACGAGGTTCGACGAGGTCTGCCAAGACGCTCTCGACCTCGGCAGGCGAAGGTGCCTCGGAGATTCCCGTTATCCCGCTCTGATCGCAGTAGACGCAACGGCGCGGGCACGAGACCATCGGAAGAAAGAAGGGGTGGGGTGGAAGGGAACGGGCACTCATGGAGATTCATGATCCCAGCAGCCGACCCACTCCCTGCTCATGGCGCCCCAGGCGAAGAGGTCGGCCTGGTGTTCGAAGCTTGACATTGGCGTGGCGGTGCGGGTCCAGGCCTCTTCGCCCCCATTGTGCTCCAGCAGGTGGTAGAGCTCGTGAAAGAGAGCGAAACGCCTCCAAAAGGGGGGCAGAAGATTGTTGACCAGGATGAGACCCCTGCGTCCGCGCACCACGTGAACCCCCCACGCTTCCGCGGGAAGAGGCCGGTACTCCAGCTCCAGGGTCTTCCCCGTGCGATACTCGGCCTTGACAAGTATCGAGAACTCGTCCAGTCCGGCCCACTCGCCTCCCTCGCGGATCGCCCAGTCAGGCAGGAAATCGGGGGCTTTCGGGAAGTCGAACTCGATGTCCGTCCTCACGGCTCTGTAGCTCATGTTGTCCGTCCGCTCCTACTGATCTTTTTCGGCGTCCTCTTCCTCCCATCGGGAGACAGCGGCGTCGACCAAACTCTGAACGAAGCGGAGCTCTCTCGGCTCGAGCTTTTTGCGCCTGTACCAGATCTCGGTGGTGGGGGGCGCCTGGAAGACCTCTTCCAGGTGCACTCTGCCGGAGCTGGACGAAGACAGGCTTTTGACGAGGTCCTGCATCTCCACCTCCAGGGATTCCGCAAGGCGCGCAAGAAGCTTCATCGACGGCGTTCTTCTTCCGCTCTCGAGCGCTTGGATGTAGATCCTGCTCACCTTGGTCTTGTCGGCGAGCCCCTGTTGAGTGAGCCCCAAAGACTTGCGGAGCGTCCTTATCCTCGTTCCAAGAGTCATGCCAGATCCTCCTCGCTTGTTTTCAACTGATAAATATAATTATATACATGATTACAGTAAGTGCAAGAGGCTGCCTCTGAACCCTGAACCTGCTTTCCGATTCGCAATAATTATGGATTATAATATGAAACGGTTATAGTTAGTCGCAGGAGGTGTTCGCTTTGGATTTTCGCGAGCTTCAGAGCCTGGTGGAGGTGATGGAAAAGGGCAGCATCTCAGGTGCCGCCGCCTCGCTCGGGATATCGCAACCGGCCGTCAGCAAGCACATAGCCAAGCTTGAAAGAGAGATGGGCGTGAAGCTGTTTGCAAGAAGCCAGAGGTGCTCTGTCCTAACGGAGGAGGGGGAGATCCTTTACAAGTTCGCCAGGAAGATTCTGTCCCAGCTCTTCGACATAAAGCGCAGTTTCTCCGACCTGTCCGAGGACGTCTCCGGAACGGTCAGGATCAGCGCAAGCTCCATACCAGGCGGTTATATCCTGCCCGCCCTGCTGGTCGAATTCCGGCGGTCCTTCCCCAACATAGAGGTGGAAGTCAACATATCCGACTCGCGCGAGGCGGTGGAGAAGCTGGTAATCAAGGAGTCGGACCTATCTATAACGGGACAGCCCCGCCACGCCTCGGGATATACCTCCATCCCCTTCGCAAGCGACGAGCTCGTGCTGCTCGTGTCGTCGCAACATCCTTTTGCCGGCAGGGAATATGTCGTTTTACACGACCTCGAGGGGATGAACCTCGTCGGAAGGGTGATCGGATCCTCCACGTCCCGCATCTGGGAGGATGCCTTCAAGGCCCGCACCGGCGAGAGCAAACACGTTAATCTGAAATTCGGGCATGTAAGCGCCGTAGTCGAAGCCGTTAAAAGCGGCGGAGATGGCGCGGTCGTGTCCCGGTTGGCCGTGGCGCATAACGGGGGACTGGTGACGATACCGTTCAGACCCGCGCTCGACAGGGTCTTTTACCTCACTCACGCTTCGATTGCGACTAAGGCCGTTGAAACGCTGCTGGGGTTTCTGCGGCAGAATAAACCTTTAGTCGATGAATAGGGGGAGGACATGATATGCATACTGATGAGGACAGGGGGCGGCCCCGAAACGAGGACCGCGATCCCGTGATGAAAGTGCGAGAATTTTTGGAGGAGAGAGGGCATGCCGTCCGGATAACCTACTCGGACGACACGATATTCACCGTCGAGGATGCGTCCCGGGTGGTAGGCGCCCGGGAGGAGGAGATCCTCAAGAGCCTGGTGCTGCTCGTGGACGACGTGCCGGTCCTTGCGCTCATGTCCGGGGTCAACAAGATGGACGTAAAGAAAGTGCGGAGCGAGATGGGAGCAAGAAAGGTCAGGATGGCAGACCCGGACTACGTGCTGAAGTGGTCGGGGTTTCAGATTGGAGGCGTCCCGCCCGTCGGCTACCCCGAGGCCCCGCAGGCCCTCCTCGACGAGGACCTGTTTCAGCACAAGAGGGTCTGGGCTGCGGCAGGAACGGATCACTCCTTTTTTCCCGTCTCCCCGGAGGATCTACTGCGGTTGACGGGGGGAAGAAGGTGTTCCTTGAAGAAGTAGACGAGGGCGGCGCCGCAATTGAGGCGCCGCCCCGTTCAACTCGGCCTTTTCGGATGCAGGGGCCTCTGACGATCCATCGAAATCCCCTTTCCGACAGAGGGCCTATTCCTCGACTAGGTAGCGCTGAAGGTCGGTACCCTCAAGCCCCGCTCCAAGCCCCGCAGCCAGCTTAAGCCTCGCCTGGGCCGGTCGCAGCGCGCCTCCGTCGATCGCTCCCATCTCGAATAGGCGTGTTATGCTTCCCTCGAAGGAGCAGGGCGACTCAAGCGTGTGTCCGTGCGGACACCTGGTGGTTATTACCACCGGGACATCGTCCTTCAGAAGTTTTTTCACCCGCGGTATCCATGACGGAGGTATGTGACCGTTTCCCAGCCCTGCGATCACGATTCCGTCGAGCTCATCTCCCTCCTGCGACGAAAGAGACTCCAGAAGCCTCTCTCCCGCGCCGACCGTAACATAGAGCAGCTCGACCCCCTTCACCGGATTCATGGCGCCCTCCAGCGCATTCGTCCTCTTGTGCTGCCTGAGGAGGTCGATCCTGTCGCCGACGAACTGCGCGACAGGCCCCCTTCCGGGCGAGGAGAAGGCCTCCTTTCTCTGGTTCGCTGTCTCGGTTATCTCGGACGCTGCGAACAGCTGCTCCTGAACGCAGACCAGGGCACCCAGCCCCCAGCACTCCTTCGACAAGGACGCCCGCACCGCCTGGACCAGGTTGAGTCTCGCGTCCGAGCCGGTGAAGTCGGGGGGGTACTTCGAGGCCGTGAAGATCAGCGGCTGAGGGTAGGCCCAGTAGAGATCGGCGAGGTAGGCCATCTCCTCCAGGGCGTCGGTTCCGCACGTGACTACCACGCCCTCCGCACCGTCGACCACGCATTTGGCCAGCACCTGCACCAGGTCGGCTATCATCCTGATGCTGTAGTGACTGCTCGGCTGCCGGCTCCAGTCTATTGCGAACACCTTCTCGGCTACATCGGCCGGAAGCCACCCCAAAATCTCCTCCGGTGCGAGCGCGGACTGCCACGCATCCTGCTGTTCGCTGAACTTCACTCCGATCTGTCCGCCCGCGATCACGAGCGCCGTCTTTCCTCGACCTGCCATCTTAAGACCTCCTTTCTCCCCTGGGGACATAAGCCCGGAAAAACCAAGGCATCCAGCTTGTCTCAGAAGCCGAGGTCTTCGCCTACCAGGACGACGTGCGAGGTCCTGCCTCCGGTGGCCCTCTCGAGCACGAGGAGGGCGTTGCAGACCCTGTCGGGGGAGTCACAGTCCACGCAGGCACCCGTGCTCACGCAGGGAGTCTGCAGGTTCAGTCGAAGCGCGTTCGGCGGGGTCGCAATGTTACGGGTCCTCGCGATCGCGTCGTCAAGGCTGTTCGCCACCTTGTTGAGCCCCACCACGAAGATCAGGACGTTCTTTCCCCATGCCATGCCGCTGACCCTGTTCCCGTTGCCGTCGATGTTGACGAACATTCCGTCCAGGGTTATCGCGTTGGAGCTCGTCAGGTAGTAGTCGGCAAGCAGCTCGCGTTGAAGCGCGTCCCGCCTCTCCTCCGGGGAGAGCGAGGGGTCCCAGTGGTGTATGACCTCGCACCCTCTCTCAGCGAGCGCCTCCATGGCGCCTATCTCCCTTATGGTGACGCTGCCGGGAACCCCGACAGACGCTCCCTCCGGGATGATCGCGAGGACCTCCTGAAGGGCCTCCTCCCTGGTCGGGACATAAGCCGCACGGAATCCCCTCTTCTCGAACCTGGCGGCCAGGGTTCTGCCCAGTCGGTCCCTGTGTTCCCGCCTCGCTTTGTCGAACGGACCTGTCATCAATCTCGCCTCCGAATGCGGTTCTCTCCGCATGATGGTCGTCCCATGATAGCATCAATTGGACGAAACGGACTTTCGATAGCCTTGGTGTCAAGTGATATCCCTTGACAGCCCGTGGCGGTCGTCTTATAATGTCCGGGTTTCAAGGGAGGCAAGGATATGAGCAAGTTGCGCCTGGAGGAGAAACTGGGCAGAAAAGTGTATAGACACGACCTGTACGACCTGTACTCCCCGCTTCTCACGGAGAAGCAGAGGGAGGCGTGGGAGCTTCACGAGTTCGAGGATCTCTCCCTGGCCGAGGTCGCCGAGAAACTCGGCATCAGCCGCCAGGGCGTATCCGATCTCATCGGGCGAAGCCGCGAGAGGCTCGATGAGCTCGAGGGGCTGCTGGGTTTTCACTCCAGGGAGGCGTCTTTGGAGGCGGAGATTAGCGCCCTTCGCAGCCTGCTGGATGATCCGACGAGACTGAGGGGTGAGAGGGATGTTTGATTCTCTTCGCGAGCGTTTCGAGGCTATTTTCGACAGGCTCAAAGGGCGAGGCAAGCTCACCGCGGAGGACGTCGACCTCGCCCTGAGGGACGTGCGCCGAAGCCTGCTGGAGGCCGACGTCGACTACAAGGTGGTTAGGGCCCTCCTGGAGGCGATCAGGGAACGAGCGGTGGGGAAGGACGTCCTCGAGTCCATCACCCCGGGTCAGCAAGTCGCAACCATAGTCTATGAGGAGCTGGCCGGGCTCATGGGAACGGAGCCGGCGCCCCTGGTCATCTCACCCAGGCCACCGACGGTCTACCTGATGGTTGGACTTCAGGGCGGCGGAAAGACGACCAGCACAGTGAAGCTTGCCAGGAGGCTGACCGGGGCTCACAGGCCGCTCGTGGTGGCGTGCGATCTCAGGAGGCCTGCTGCGGTGGAGCAGCTCAGGGTGCTCGCCGCCCAGTCCAAGATAGCCTTTTACGGGCCCGAGCAGGGAGAGAAGAACGTCATCGCGGTCATCAAGGGAGCGCTCGATTATGCCGCCGGTCATCTCAACGACGTAATCCTCCTGGACACGGCCGGGCGTCTGCACGCGGACGAGGAGCTCATGAACGAGCTGACCGCCATGAAGGACGCGGCACCTCCCACTGAGATACTGCTTGTCGTCGACGCGATGACGGGCCAGGAGGCGGTCAAGGTCGCCTCCGCCTTCCATGAGAAGCTGAACATCACGGGTGTCGTGCTCTCGAAGCTCGACGGAGATGCCAGGGGCGGCGCCGCCTTGGCCATCAGGAAGGCCACCGGGGTGCCGATAAAATTCGCAGGCGTCGGGGAGGGTACCGATGCCCTCGAGGTCTTCGACGCGAAGAGGATGGCCCAGAGAATTCTCGGAATGGGCGACGTGGTCGGCCTTGCCGAGAAGATCAGAGAGATGGCCGAGTCAGGCGATGCGGAGAAGATCGCCGGGACTCTGAAAAAGAAGTTCACCCTGGAGGATCTCCTGGTCCAGTTCGAGCAGATAGAGAAGATGGGACCACTTGACAAGGTGCTGGAGATGATCCCGGGCATCGGCAGGATGAAGGGGGCCGCGGACGAGGTCGACTCCGGGCAGCTCAGGAGGATGAAGGCGATAATCCAGTCGATGACACCCGCCGAGCGAAAGAACCCCGCTATCATCAAGGGAAGCCGAAGACGAAGGATCGCGACCGGCTCGGGGACCTCCGTCCAGATGGTGAACCAGCTTCTGGCCCAGTACGGGCAGATGAAGAAGCTTTGGAAGCAGTTCGGCAAACAGGGCAAGGGCTTCAAACTGCCGAAGGGCCTCTTCGGGGGCGGGGGTTTTCGTTTTTAAATTTTCGATGGTGGGATACGGGAGAAGCGCCCGAACCACCTATATTACCCGGGAGGTGTTTTGACTATGGCGGTACGTATTCGACTCGCCCGACACGGGCGGAAGAAGGCCCCCTTTTATCGATTGGTGGTGGCCGACTCCCGCTCGCCCAGGGACGGTCGTTACATCGAGCAGCTGGGGACCTACGATCCCATGAAGGATCCTGCGGCGATCAAGGTCGACGAGGACAGGGCCATGCACTGGCTGACAGTGGGGGCGACGCCCTCCGACACGGCCAGGAGCATACTGAGAAAAGCCGGCGTTTGGGAGAAATTCGAGGCCGGCAAGAAGAAGGTGGAATAGTCATGCCGGACTACAGAGAACTGGTTGAATATATCGTCAGGCGCCTGGTGCTGCAGCCCGAGGAGGTCAGCGTGACCGAGAACATCGACGACAGGGGCGTCGCAGCGATAACGATACGAGTCGCCACGAGCGACATAGGCAGGGTCATCGGAAAGAAGGGCGCGACCATCAATGCGATCAGGCTTGTCGCAAAGGCCGCGGCCGTCAAGGTCAACGACAGGGTCGACGTGGATATCGTAGAGGATGAGTAGGGTCCGCATAGGCCGGATCATTGGAACCCACGGTCTGAAGGGGGTGTTGAAGATATTCCCCTTGACTGATTATCCCGACAGGTTCACCTCCATGAATCGGGTCTCGATCTACGGCGAGGCCGGCGGCTTTCTCCGCGAGTTGACGGTCGAGTCGGCTCGTTTCTCGGAGGGACGGAAGACCGTGCTCCTCCAGGCCGTGGAGATCCGCAGGATCGAGGACGCGGCACCTCTCAAGGGGGCCTTCATAGAAGTGCCCCTGGAGGAGAGGGTTCCCCTTGAGGAAGGGGAGTACTGGCTCGACGATCTCAAGGGGATGACTGCCGTGAGGCACGAGGACGGAGAGATCCTGGGCAAGGTTGTGGACGTCCTCAGGCCCGGAGGCGCGGACCTGTACGTAATCCGCGACGAATCGGGCGTGGATCGCTATATTCCGGCGGTAAGGCAGTTCATAGCCGAGGTGGATCTTGAAAAGAGCCTGATGCGCATCTCTCTCATCGAGGGGCTGTGGGAGTAGTGCATGTAACAATAATCACGGCATTTCCGAATTTTTTCGAGAGGTTTCTGGAGACAGGCGTGATAGGCAAGGCCATCGACAAGGGCCTTCTGCGCGTGAGCCTTACGGACCTTAGAGACTTCGGCCTGGGCAACTACAGGCAGATGGACGACTACACCTTCGGAGGCGGAGGTGGAATGGTCCTGCTGCCCGAAGTGCTGGAGAGCGCGCTGCACTCAGCCCGGGCACCCTTCGAGGGGAAAGGGTACGTGGTGTGCCCCTCGCCACAGGGGGACCTGCTGTCCCAGGAGGTCGTGGAGACTTTGGCGGCGCAGGAGCATGTCGTGATCGTATGCGGCAGGTACGAGGGGATCGACGAGCGTTTCATCGCCAAGCATGTCCACAGGGAAATCTCGCTCGGGGACTTCGTCCTTACGGGAGGAGAGATCCCCGCAATGGCGATGGTCGACGCAGTGGCCAGGCTCGTTCCCGGAGTCGTCGGGCGCGAGTCGTCCGTCGAGGAGGACTCCTTCTACCGAGGAATGCTCGACCACTCTCATTTCACCCGCCCCTCCGAATGGAGCGGGATGGAGACGCCCTCTGTGCTCCTGTCAGGGGATGCAGCGGAGATTGAAAGGTGGAGAAGGGACGATGCCGCAGAACGCACAATCTTGCGCAGGCCCGATCTGGTAGCACGGGCCAATATCAGGCCCTATCTCCCGGCGGGTGTGTACGTGGCCCTGGTGCACCATCCGGTGCTCGACCGCCGGGGAGAGAGGAGCACTACCGCCGTGACCGGGCTGGACCTTTCCGATATAGCGAGGTCGTGCAGGACCTACGGTGTGGATCGGTTTTTCGTGGTCACCCCGCTCGCCAGCCAGAGGGAGCTCGTGCAGACGATGCGCCGCCACTGGACGGAGGGAGGCGGGGCGGCCGTCAGCCCGGAGAGGAGCGAGGCGATGAGGCTGATAAAGACCGTGTCCTCGGTGGAGAGAGCACTGGAGTGGGTGACTAAAAGAGAGAAGCTGGCACCGACCCTTATCGGCACAAGTGCAAAAGATACTCCCGGCTCGTTTCACTGGCTTGAGGCCAAGAGGCGGGTGCTGAGGGAGGGCAGACCGGTTCTTTTCATCTTCGGCACAGGCTCCGGACTTCACGAGGAGGTCCTGTCTCTCTGCACGATATGCCTCTCGCCCCTGTCCGGAGGTATGGACGGCTTCAACCATCTCTCCGTCAGGACCGCCGCAGGGACTGTCTTGGACCGTTTCTTCGGATGGCGATGAGACTGCGCTGGGTTATTAAGCCGGCCATGACGCCCGGCGATGCTGCTTAAACAGGTTTTTTATGTACTAAGGAGGGTTATGAATGGATGTCTTGAATCTAGTGGAGAAGAGGTTTATCAGGGAGGACGTGCCCGACTTCCGCTCCGGGGACACGGTGCGCGTCCACGTCAAGGTAAAAGAGGGCGCCAGGGAGCGTATCCAGGTGTTCGAGGGTGTCGTGATCGCGCGCAAGCACGGCGGTCTGAGCGAGACCTTCACGGTGCGCAAGATCTCGAGCGGCGTGGGGGTCGAGAGGATATTCCCTTTGCACTGCCCGTCCATAAGCCAGATCGAGGTCAAGCGCCTGGGCAAGGTAAGACGGGCTAAACTCTACTACCTGCGTGACAGGATAGGAAAATCCGCCCGAATCAAGGAGAGAAGGTAAAACCTGGACCAACTATTGACTTTGAGAGGACGCCCGCTTATAATATCCGTCGTTGCGCGGGGGTGGCGGAACGGGTAGACGCGCAAGGCTAAGGACCTTGTGGCTGCAAGGCTGTGGGAGTTCGAGTCTCCCCCTCCGCACCATGATAGCAGAGCCCTCTCCCATATGGGGGAGGGTTTTTCGTGTCTCCTCGAAGCTGTTGCAAAGCAGGCTGTTAAGCGGTACTATTGCCTGTGTTTCATCTTTGACGAAGTGGCGAGTCCCGCTCGAACGGATAGTGCTCATTCTTCCAGAACGGTGCAGAACCCCTGTTTTACGAGGC
>MTBK01176939.1_pt1 | contig 165870 bp, 130 predicted proteins | sample 1535981 | NCBI WGS metagenome assembly MTBK01 (sample SAMN06109225, study PRJNA356200) | anaerobic digester metagenome | isolation source: biogas reactors fed with pig manure or primary and secondary sludge | place: Spain | collected 2016-06-30
CAGCTGGGGTGCAGTTTTAGCGGGCTCTCGCCGGTGGGCATCCACTCGACGTCGTCGGGCAACAGCACGGGCAGTTGGTCTTCGGGCACGGGCACGGCGCCACAGTGTTCGCAGTAGATGATGGGAATGGGCGCGCCCCAGTAGCGCTGACGGCTGACGAGCCAGTCGTGCAGGCGATAGTTGACCGCTCTTTTGCCGATTTGACGTTCTTCAACGTATTTGCTGGCGGTTTCGAAGCTCTCTTCGGCGGGCGTGCCGGTGAGCGGGCCGGAGTTGATCATCGCGCCGTAGGCTTGTACTGCTTCGGTCATTTCATCGGGGTCGGGCGCGGGGGTGCCTTCGGGCTGGATGACGACCTTGATGGGCAGATTGAAGGCGCGGGCGAATTCAAAGTCGCGCTGGTCGTGCGCGGGAACGGCCATGATGGCGCCACTGCCGTAGCTCATCAGTACGTAATCGGCAATCCAGATGGGGATATGCTCGCCCGAAACGGGGTTTACGGCATAACCGCCGGTGAACACGCCGGTTTTTTCGCGGTCGGCTGCTTCGCGCTGCATGTCGGATTGATTCTTGGCTTGCGCGCGGTAGGCATCCACTTTGGCTTTGCGGCCTTCGGTGGTGATTTTATCCACCAGGGGATGCTCGGGCGAGAGCACCATAAAAGTGACGCCCCAAAGCGTGTCGGGACGGGTGGTGAAGACTTCAATCGGGTCGCCGGCTTCGGTGTGGAAGATGACGTTGGCGCCTTCGGATTTGCCGATCCATTTGCGCTGCAGGGTTTTGACATGCTCGGGCCAGTCCAGCTGGCTGTAGTCGAGCAGTTCTTCGGCGTGAGCGGTTGTTCGGAAGAACCATTGCTTGAGATCTTTGCGGATGACGGGCGTGTCGCAGCGTTCGCAGTGGCGGTCGTCGCCGATGACCTGTTCGCGCGCCAGGGTGGTGTTGCAGCTGGGGCAAAAATCGACGGGCGCCAGTTTTTGATAGGCAAAACCGTTCTTTAAAAACTGCAGGAACCACCATTGAGTCCATTTGTAATATTCGGGATCAGCGGTGATGAGTTCTGAGCGCCAGTCGAAGCTGTTGCCCATCATGCGCAGTTGTTTGTCCATGCGCTGAATGTTGGCATAGGTCCAGGCTTTGGGGTGGATGTTGTGCTTGATGGCGGCGTTTTCGGCGGGCAGGCCAAAGGCGTCGTGGCCGATGGGGAAGAATACGTTGTATCCGCGCATGCGCATAAAACGCGCGCGGGTGTCGGGCGGGGTCATGGCATACCAGTGGCCGATATGAAGGTCGCCGGAAGGATAGGCAAACATGGTAAGCGCGTAGTGCTTGGGTTTGCTGGGGTCGGGGCTGGGCTCATAAAGCGCGTCGGCTTCCCATCGGGCTTGCCATTTAGGCTCGATTTCTTCTGGCAGATATGGCGGTATGCTGGTTGGGTCAATCATGTTTTTTACTCCTTTGTTTTTTGCATTTTTGTGCCGTGTTTGCCGGCTGAGTGCAAAAAGTGCTTGTTAAATAAAAAATCCCTGCGTGCAGGGACCAAGGGTCTTGGCGGTACCACCCTGCTTCCCGCTGTGTGAGTTCATGGCTTTTGCTTTGGCTTGTCGGCTTTCGGCTGGCTTGCTTTCGGCAGTTTAGCTTTCGGCGTGTCGGCTTTTGGCTTGTTGGCTCTTAGCTTTTTAGCGCATGACCTGGCGGGCAGCTCGTGCGGGCTCTAACGCGCCCAAACGTCCGCGGCTAAAGGGCATCACCGCGACCACGGCTTTCTTGCTTTACCTGTTTTGGACAGGTGCTGGCAATCGGCGAGCAGGTGAGTAGGGCCTGGGGCGCTCCACGGGCACCGTGCCACTTTTCAGCATGCGTGGCTCTCTGGTGGATGGCTTATGGTCTGCTATCGTGTTTACGGCTGGAGTATATCACGCAGGGCGGGTGCTGCGCAAGGGGTTTTGATGAGAGAATTGTAAACAAGAGGAAACTGTTTCATTCAGTTTTCTACGATAATAACCATTATAATTAACAGGTAAGATAAAGTGGTAGCGTATTTTGTTTTGTGAAAAAAGCCTTATATTGCAAATTATTCGAAGTGTTCATTTGTGAGGTGGAAACATGGCTGTTAGTGGATTTTTTATAGAAGTCTTTAAAGAGTTGGCATCGGCCCTTGTCGAGAAGATTGACGGTTTTATCCGTAACGAGAATGAGAAAAAGCAGATAGAGCAGAAACTCAATGAACATTTTGATCGTTACTTTAAAGAGCAATACGAATACCTGCCCATGTCAAATGAGTTTGACATTCAAAGTTTGCATGAGTGGTTGTTAGAGAATCTCTATAAAAGAGTAGCAATATGTTTTCTCGCTGATACTTCGGCAGAAAGGAATTACTACAAAGACTCTTTAATAAGAAATGCATACGCCAAAACTGATGCTGATACAAAAGAAAAAAAGCAAGGCGTACATGCATATGTTGACTCCTTTCTGAAAACATTTGAACATTACAATTTCTTTCAAAAGATTAATGAGATGGATCAATATCTTTTTAATCAGCAGACTGAAGAAATTAAAACTATTATTCAATCCGAAAGAGAAAAATTAGCGGATTTCATAAGATATCGTGGCTCTTTTGCAGAATTTATTGATTCAATACTGTTGGAGCCGCTAATAAGTGAAGTGCGCTTTCACTACTTAAACCCAGAAATCGGTTTCGTCAGGCGGGATGAACAGTTTAAGGTTTTGGATGATTTTTTAGAGCGTGAAGAAGACTTACTTTCCCTGGCAATAACCGGATTTGGAGGTATTGGGAAAAGTAAGCTGCTATATCATTACATACTGGAGTTAAACAACGGCACAGAATGGAAAGCTGTGAAGTTGAATAACTTTCATGTTGATAAGCTCTATGATAAATATACGGAGTGGCATTACCCAAAAAACTTACTACTTGTGTTTGATTATGCTACAGAAAAATCGGAAAAAATTGGGAAATGGCTTCAAGCAGTATGTCAATCTCGTAGCCGCCCAAAAAAAATGCGGATTGTCTTTCTGGAACGTCAAGGCTTAATAGAGGTAAATGAGCAAATTATCCTGCCTCTTTGGTATCAGAATATAAACAAGGAATCTGGCAGAGTCTTAGAAACAATCCAATATGAGCTTGGAAATGGTTTTTATGAATTACCTCTTTTCACAAAAGATGAAATGTTTCAGGTAATGGATATGCATCCTGAATTAGAAGATGAGCTTCCACAAACCATCAAAGAATCTATATACGATAAGATTGTCAGTTTCTCTGATGACGGTAAGGATGAACGTTTCAACACACCTTTGATTGCTTTGCTGTTGGTTGATGCACATGTGAACAAAAAGAATATACCTGACTCAAAGAAGCTTATGGAGTATGTTATTGAACGGAACAAAGACTCATTGGAGCGCTTTTTCCCGGATTCTGAAAACAAAAATAATTTGGTGGATGCTGTAGAACGTTTATTGGTTTATGCAACCGCAACAGGTGGCTGGGACTTGACAGAGCTTTCGTCATTTTTGGATAATGACAGGGAATTACTGGAAAATACATTAGAAGAAGATGAACTTGTTTTATTACTAAACTATCTCAATGGAGGTACTCAAGATCATCTACTATTAGAGCCATTAAGACCTGATATTATCGGAGAGTTTTTTGTTCTAAACTTTGTTAATCGAAGACAGCGCTCGAAAATATGTAAAAAGATGATTAATGCTTGTTGGGAAAAACCAAGAGAGTTTGTGTCTTTTCTCAATCGCTGTACGCGCAGTTACTTGGGTGAATTTCCACATTTGGTTTTTGATGAAAAAGCTGTTTTGTTTCAAGGCACAAACCCATTTACACAAGCAATTGTATTATATGGCATGACTACTTCACCAGATACTAGTCATCGTCAAAAGGCGGTTGACCACATTGAGAAACTATATCACGAGCAAAATAAACCTAAACTTGCAGAAGCAGTTGCGGAAGGGTTTGCAATGGCTTTAGTCAATCTTTCAACTATACAAGAAAAAACTACAATTACTCAAACTATTGAAAAACTAAAAGCACTTAGCAATGAGTGGTCTCATAATCCTGAGATTGCTTCTGAGTATGCAATGGGTTTATTTAATCTTTCATACAAACAAGAAGAAGTTGAGGCTCGCAAAACTATTGATGAACTGAAAGTATTTAGTGAACAATGGTCTGAAAACCCTGAAATTGCTTTTAACTACGCAAAAAGCCTGGTCAATTATTCGGCAAAACAAGAAGAAGTTGAAGCCCGCAAAACTATTGATGAACTGAAAGTATTTAGTGATCAATGGTCTGAAAACTCGGATATTGCTTTGTGCTATGCAATTAGTCTGGTCAATCTTTCGACTAAACAAGAGCAAGCTGATACTCGTGAGGCGACTGTTGGAGAGTTAAAAGCACTTAGTGATTATTGGATAAAAAATCCTGAGATTGCTTTGAGATATTCAATAGGTCTTTTTAATCTTTCAAACAAACAAGAAAAAGTTGAAGCCCGCAATACTGTTGATAAGCTGAAAACGCTTAGTGAGCAGTGGCTTAAAAACCCTGAAATTGCACTTGAGTATGCAAAAAGCTTAGTAAATCTTTCAAACAAACAAGAAGAGCGCGTTGCTCGTGAGACTATTAGTGAACTAAAAACGCTCAATGAGCAGTGGTCTGAAAACCCTGGAATTGCTTTGATGTATGCTAATGGCATAGTTAATCTTTCTTATATACAAGGTTCAGACACAGCATGTCAAACTATTAGTGAATTAAAAGAGCTCAGTGATAAGTGGGATAGAAATCCTGAGATCGCTTTAAGATATGCTAGCGGTCTATTCAATCTTTCAAACAAACAAGAAGAAGTTGAAGCCTGCAAAACTATTAATAAGCTAAAAGAGCTCAGTGATAAGTGGGATAGTAATCCTGAGATTGCTTTAAGATATGCTAGCGGTCTATTCAATCTCTCAAACAAACAAGAAAAAGTTGAAGCCCGTAAAACTATTAATAAGCTAAAAGAGCTCAGTGATAAGTGGTCTGAAAACCTTGGAATTGCACTTGAGTATGCAAAAAGCTTAGTAAATCTTTCAAACAAACAAAAAGAGCGCGTTGCTCGTGAGACTATTAGTGAACTAAAAACACTCAATGATCGGTGGTCTGAAAACCCTGAAATTGCTCTTGAATATGCAAAAGGACTGGTTAATCTTTCTTATGTACAAGGTTCAGACACAGCATGTCAAACTATTAGTGAATTAAAAGAGCTCAGTGATAAGTGGGATAGAAATCCTGAGATCGCTTTAAGATATGCTAGCGGTCTATTCAATCTCTCAAACAAACAGGATGAAGATGAAGCTCGTCAAACTATTGATAAGCTAAAAGCTTTTAGTGGTCAGTGCTCTAAGAATCCTAAAATTGCTATCGTGTATGCAGAAAGCCTATTCAACCTGTCTATCCGACAAGATGAAGTTGCAGCTCGTCGAACCATAGATGAGTTAAAAGTGTTTAGTGGTCAGTGGTATAAAAAATACAATATTGCCTTACTGCATGCGGCAAGTCTAGTCAATCTCTCTGCTAAACAAGAAGGAGCAATAGCTCATCAAACTGTTGACGAACTAAAAGCGATTTATAATCAACATCCTAAAAACCTTAAAATTGCTTTTGAATATGCAAAGGGTCTATTCAATCTTTTAGTTAAACAAGAAGGAGTAGCAGCTCGTCAAACTGTTGACGAACTACTAGAGCTTTGTAGTCAACAACCCCAAATTTTAAGAATTATGCTTCAGTTCGTAAAAAACCGCGTTAATCATCTAAGAAAACAAAAAACGCCGGATGCTTTGCGTGCAAAAACAAATCTTGAGCTTCTTATTCAGAACCTGGAGACGCCAGGTAATTCATAACCCAAACAATACAGCAGAAATTATTCAATGCACTGGACAAATACCAGGGTACTGTGCATTATCTCTTAAGGATTAAAGCAAAAGTCTTATAATAGCGCTATGACAAATCCGAAGTTTGAAACATACCGGCATTTTAAGCGACCTGGGCTGATGAGGCGGCGGGTGGATGTGTGGCTGCCGGCGCGGTATCATGCCGAGCCTGAACGCAAATTCCCGGTGCTTTATATGCACGACGGGCAGAACGCTTTTACGCGCAGCCCTTATGTGGGCACGGGCTGGATGGCGCATGAATGCATCAACACCCTGGCTGCTGAAGGGAAAATCACGCCACCGGTGGTGGTTGCGATTAGCTGCACGCTAAATCGCATTGGCGACTATCTGCCCCAAAAACCGTTGGGCTATCCTGGCGCGGTGGATTATGTAAAGCGAAACGCGCCACGCTATCTTGGACTTGGCAGTGAGGTAGCGGACGCGTATTTAAACCTGATTGTGCAGGATATCAAGCCTTTTATCGACAGTAACTATCGCGTGCTGAGCGATGCTGAACACACCGCGATGATGGGCTCGAGTATGGGTGGTTTGATTTCGCTTTACGCGCTGACTGAATATCCGCGGGTCTTTGGCAAGGTGGCTTGCCTGAGCACGCACTGGCCCATTTTGGGCGAATATTTTATGCGATACCTGCGCGAAACCCTGCCCGAAGCGGGGGCGCATAAGCTCTATTTTGACCATGGGGGCGCAGGCTTGGACCAGCAATACGCGCCTTATCAGGCCGAGGCAGACGCATTGATTAAGGCAAAAGGCTACCAGGAAGGCCTTGATTTTCAGAGCCTGTTTTTTGAGAACGACGATCATAACGAGCTCTTCTGGTCCGCGCGTTTGCATTTGCCGATGACGTTTTTGTTCGCTTCGCAGTAAGCGGTTTTTTGCCCGCGGCGGGACGCCGGGGCGAGCTTAAAAGCACATGGTCAGGAGACCATGTGCGAACATCAGTTATTAATTTGTTTTGCCTTCGGCGAAGACGCCTCGGCGAACATGAGTACCTTGTAGTAAAGTTTTGATTATTTAGCATTTGTGACCTATTGGACGCCACATGCCAGTTAGATTTGCTACTGGCGCAGGGCATCGTTGTCTGCATTTTCTGCCCGCGGCGGGACGCCGGGGCGAGAGAAGGGGTGAGTTTAAAAGCACATGGTTTCCTGGTCACGGTAACTTTTTAGCCATTCGGTGTAGACACCGATGACATGGGGTTTTTATCGCACGGTGTGGACACCGGCGACATGATGTTTTCTCTCCTGCCGGCGTCCCGCCGTGCAGATTTGGTAAGTTTTGCAAAATATAATCAGTCTTTATCATTAGCGTTTTGATGTTCCTGCTTTCAAGACCCACACCCTTTATCCCTCTCCCCTCGGACAACTCACTTTTGTGACACTATATAGCCACAAAGATGAATCGTTGTCCTGGAGAGGGGGAATAATAACGCAATGTTATTTCAATTTGCGTACCAAAAAATCCAAAATACATAAACCCAAATAAACCTGAACAAAAAACCATCACCTCAATCTCGGACTAAAGTCTTAGCTGATTTCAACCTGTGAGACCAAGGCGAAAGTGGTCTCGCGTTCTATACTGATGATACTGGCAAAAGAGAAGTTACCTAAAATGCTTTTCGCCAACATTAAATGTCAACAACGCGTACAAAAATGCAAAACAATGCAAAAAGAGGTGAATTTATGCAAACCAATACCATCGTCCATGTCCAGGGCGTCCACAAGGAACTTTCCAACGACGAAAAAACCTTTCCTATCCTTCACAACATCAATTTGAGCATCCGCCAGGGCGAATGGGTTTCGCTGGTCGGGCCGAGTGGCTCGGGCAAAACCACGCTATTGGGCATTATGGCCGGCATCGACCGCCCCACGACCGGCAAAGTCTTTATGCATGGGCAGGAAATCAGCAGTATGCGCGAGGGGCAACTGGCGCGCTTTCGCAACCAGCAAATCGGCATCATCTTCCAGTCCTTTTTTCTTATCAGCAGCCTGACCGCGCTTGAAAACGTTGCCGTGCCCCTGTTCATTGGCAAAAACAAACGCCACGCTCTGGATAAAGCAGCGGATATGCTGGCGCAGGTGGGTCTTTCGCATCGCTTGAACAACCGCCCGCATCAGCTTTCCGGTGGCGAACAGCAACGCGTGGCCATCGCGCGGGCGCTGGTTACCGAACCCGCCATTCTCTATGCCGACGAACCCACCGGCAACCTGGACAGCAGCTCCAGCCAGCAGTTAATGATGCTTTTGCACACCCTGCGCAAACGACAGAACCTGTCTTTGATGGTGGTAACCCACGATAACACCATCGCCGCGCATGGTGACCGCGTGTTGCATCTCTACGACGGCATGTTGGTCGACAGGCCAGCAAGCGTCGCCAGCAGTCCCAGCACCACAACCGCGCTGGCTCCCATGCCCAAGAGTGAAGCCAACGGGAGGCAGTAAATGAAAGCGAACCGGTCTTACTTTTGGCAAATCGCGGCGCGCAACCTGAAGCATGGCGGTCAGCGCGCGGTACTGGCCATTTTGTGCATCCTTTTTGGGGTGATGTCTTTGGTCGGCATGAACACGCTGGCAAACACTTTGCGTCCGGCTTTGCTCGTTCATGGGCGCGAAATTTTGGGCGGCGATTTTGGCGTTTATAAGAGTGGTGATGTCAGTTTTAGCGAAGAAAACCGCCAGGGTTTTGAAAAGCTCCAGGCTGAGGGCAAAATTGAAGGCTTTACCATGATCGCGGGTTCCAAAAATCTGATTTTTAAGCTTGAAAACGACCCGGTGTGGCACTACGCGGGTAACGCTTTGGGCGTGGACACCAAAACCTACCCTTTGGCAGGCAATCTTGCTCTTGCGGATAAGACGGTAAAAGAGCCGATTAAGCTTCTTGAACAGGAAAATGTCATCTTAATCACCGCGGATATCGCCGAGAGTTTTGCTATCAAAACCGGCGACACGCTTTTAATCAGCAATATCAACGTTGGCAAACCGCTGAAAGTCACGGTGGCGGGCATTATTATCGACACGCCCAACCACGAAGGTGACAAAATTTACTATTCCTACGACCTTGCCCGCGCGCTGGAGAATGGCAATCTACAGCTGGACACAACGATGGTTAATGTCAGCCAGGAAAAGAAACAAGCTTTAATCGACTATGCCGATGAAATTGATTGCTGGGTTTGGTCAGCGCATAGCCTGGACACTTCGCGCCAGGAACGCGACAGCACCGTGCGCCTGATGCTCAACTCGGCAGGAGGACTGGGCTTGCTGGTGGGTGGTATCGGCGTGGCAAACACGATGGTTGTGCTCATCAGCCGCCGGCGCAAACAAATTGCCACCTGGAAGCTCCTGGGCTACGAAAACAAACACATCCGCGCCATTTTCCTGCTTGAAGCGCTGATGATGGGCGCGATTGGCTCGCTCATTGGCGCCGGTCTGGGTGTTTTGCTTTCAAAGGGGCTCACCAAAATCTTCCTGGGCACTGCCACCTGGCTGGTTGTCTGGAAACCCGACTACGTATCCGTGGCGATTGGCCTGGGCGCGGGCATGATTACCAGCTTGCTGTTCACCCTGTGGGCGATTTTGCGCGCCAGTAACGTGAGCCCCGCCAGCGTTATCCGCGCGGAAGATGGCAAAGCGCAAAAAGGCTCGCTGGTCAAAGACATCGTTCTGCTCACGCTAATCTTTGGCGTGTTTATGGTGATGGTGACGCTTATCATTGGCTCTGTTGTGGAAGGTCTCAAGTATATGGGCATCGCTGTGCTGGCATTGGTATTGGTGTGTCTGTTCATCGCGGCTGCCATTTGGGTCCTTACCGCGCTGATGCCCACCAAACGCTTTCCGCAGCTCTTTTTGGCGCGCCAGCATTTGCGCCGTGGTGGCATTACGCCCATCATGGCGGGTGCCGCGCTTTTTGTGGGCGTGCTGACCATCTTCTTTGCCGCTTTGGCGCTGGGAAGTTCGCAAAATTTTAACGTTGATATTGCCGAAGTCTGGGAGGGTCCCAACGCGGTCATTTTGGCACCCTATTCCAAAGAAGCCGCGGTGCGCGAAGCCGTTGCCAAACTTTCGCCCATTGAGGCAGATATGGGTTACCGGGTTTCGCTGAAGGCGGTTGAAAGTGAATACGATCATCTTGTGGATCATGTTATTTTCGGACGGGAAAGTGAATTGGGCTTTTCACTGGAAGACTCCGCCACTGGCGAAATATTCAAAAGCTCGACAGGCGCTTGGGTCATGGACGAAGCCGCCTATATGTCGCCAGAAGATGCCGCCGCGCATAAAGAAAGAATGGCAATTGAAAAAGCAGGCCTAAGCAAAGATCTGACGGTTGAATTTGCTGATGGCAAGGTAGTTGAAATTCCTTTCGCGGGCGAATATTTACCTGCTGAAAGTTTACCGACCACCCTAAACTACTTCCGCCCCATTTATATGCAATCCGACGCGCTGAAAGCGATTACCGAGCCGGATCAGTTGCAATACTATCTCAAGCTTAGTCCGGAAGCGCTCAAAAACATGTCGCAAACGCTCAAAGAGCTTGATGAACAAGCCGTGGTGATCAATATGATTGACTGGCTGGGGCGTAACATCCAAAAAGAGAAAAACTTCTTTATCCTTGCTGTGGCAATGGCGACATTGGCTTTTTCGGCGGGCTTTGTGCTGATTGCCAACTCGGTAAGCCTTTCCATTCTCAACCGCCGCTACGAAATCGGCGTGCTCAAGTGCGTTGGCTATTCTCAGGGTAAAATAATGACAAGTTTTGTTTTGGAATACTTCATCGTCGCTTTTACCGCCTTTGTGGCAGGGCTGGTGGCGACGGAAACCTTGCTGTTTGTCGTGCGTCACTCGAACGATTTTGCCATGCGGTATATCACCTTGCCGCCTTACGCGATTGGCATAACCGCGCTGATGACGATGGGTATCACCGCGCTGGCGGTCATCCTGGTGGCATGGAAACCGATTCAGGTTTCGCCGACCATCGTCCTGGCTGACCGGGAATAAAGTAAGTTATCAACCGGGCGCGTTTGACAGCGCGCCCGGGAAGGACGTTTTATGAACGCACAAAAGAGAATGAAAGTTCCATTCCTGCGCAGTATCCGCGGTAAGATGGCAACCAGCTTTACGTTGGTGATCGTCTTTATCATCATCATGGTTTTGGGCTTTGTGGCGATTATCCTGGTGGTAGGAGATGGCAGTCGCCTGGGCACTACTGGTTATGTAAACGGGGTGGTGAGCGCCTTGCGCATCCAGAGTTACTATTACCAGGATGAAAAAGGCTATTCCCCAGAGCGCTTACAGGAAATGATTGAAGACATCAGCCAGCAGGGTTTCATACTCATGCCATCAGGAACCTGGATAAACACAGACAAAGCCAGACTAGTGCATGGCACGGAGTTTTTTGTCATTGACAAAGATAAAATGGTTGTGGCAAGTACCACGCAAACGCCGGGTTATGTAGTGGGCGAAGCTTATAAACCACGTGAGAACAGTGAATACGAAGGGTCGAATATCGATTTTTTGCTTGATGTGGAACATTCGTCAGAACCGGTGTCTTTTTCGCTACATAATGGCGCCATTGAGATTCTTGTTCCACTGGGCGGATATAGTGATGAGATCGACTATCCAGTATGGGAGCTAAGCCATATTGTTGGTTTTACGGTTGAACCCGCGCCACGATTTTCGGTTGTGCCATTCTTGCAATATCTGCCCTTTGTACTCGTCGTTGTGTTCCTTATCATCGTTGTTGTCACGCCACTGGGTGTGATTTTTGGCTTGATTGCTGGTAGAGGGCTGACAAAACGAATCAGCAATCTGGCGGTCGCTTCAGAGCAATTAGCTCAGGGCAATTTTGAGGCTATTCCACTGGATAAAAGCCGCGATGAAATCGGGCAGCTCAATCGCCAAATGCGCAACATGTCACAGAATCTGCAAACGCTCATGCAAAGTCAGCAACAACTGGCGGCGATTGAAGAGCGCAACCGCCTGGCGCGCGAACTACACGATACGGTGAAACAGCAGAATTTTGCCACGCAAATGCAAATCCGCGCCGCGCAAAACCTGATAGCTACCGACCCCGCCAGCGCCAGCGCGCGCCTGAACGAAGCCAAGAACCTTTTGCGCAGTTCGCAGGATGAACTGACGGTGATTATCAGGCAGTTGCGGCCCGCTCAGCTGGAAGACCGCGGACTGGCGGACACCCTGCGCCAAACGATTCGCAGCTGGTGCAACCAAACGCAGATTCCGGTGCAGGTCAATATTAGCGGCGAAAGGCGCATTCCTTTGGAGCGGGAACAGGCTCTACTGCGGGTCGCGCAGGAAGCGCTCAGCAACATCGCGCGACATAGCAGGGCGAATATGGTCTGGTTCGGTTTGGATTATGGCCCCCATGAACTGACCATGACCATCCGCGATAATGGCGTGGGCTTTGGTCGTAAACCGCGCGGTGGCATGGGCTTGCAGAATATGCAGGAAAGAATCGAAAGCCTGGGTGGCTGGTTTGGCACGTCCAGCGCACCCGGTCAGGGCACGCAGGTTGTGGTGAGATTGCCATTGACCGGGCTTGGCTAACTGGTTTTTGTTCGCTCATGGTCTCCTGACCATGGGCTTTAGGCCTGCTGACATGCTAAGATTAATAAAGGAAAAGCAATGACAGAAAAAATCAGAATTCTCCTTGTTGATGACCATGCCGTGGTGCGCCTGGGGCTGAAAAGCTATTTTGCCACCACGCCCGATATTGAAGTTATCGGCGAAGCCAGCAATGGCTACGAAGCCATCCAGGTCGCCCAGAACCTTTTGCCCGACGTTATCCTGATGGACTTACTCATGCCCGGCATGGATGGTGTCGAGGCGACCCGCCAAATCAAAGCCAAATTGCCCAGCACCGAAGTGATCGTGCTCACGTCGTATCACGAGGACGAAAACATTTTTCCCGCCATCCGCGCGGGGGCATTGTCGTACTTGCTCAAGGATATTGACCCCGATGACTTAAGCAACGCCATTCGCCTGGCGGCACGCAAAGAGGCGGTGCTCAACCCGCGCGTCGCTTCGCGCCTGATGCAGGAAGTGCGCGGGGGTCGGCGCGCTGAGGACTATAACCCGCTCAACGAACTCACCGACCGCGAAATGGAAGTGCTGCAGGAAATCGCCAGCGGAAAATCCAACGCGGAAATTGCCAGCACCCTGTTTATCAGCGAAAAGACGGTCAAGACGCACATCACCAACATATTAGCCAAACTCCATCTTAGCGACCGCACCCAGGCCGCTGTCCTTGCGTGGCAGAGTGGGGTTGTTAAGCGCGACAAACAGCCTTAAACTGTATTTTTTTGCGTTTGTTTAAATCTTAGCAACGAATTGATTGCCAGGATCAAGAAATCTCATTGATGAAAATGCCATGTTTCCGCAACTTGTTATCAAGGTCAGAAAACTTTTCTGAATCTTTTATATTATATTTTTTGATTACATTTTTAATTTTACCTTCATGCCAATATTCAAAATTACAATCTGCCAAATAGAGCAACAAATCAGTAACTTCATCCACGTAGGAAAGCCATTTATCTTCTATCTCTAAATGATACAGCAAAGCTGAATGACCAAGATTTATGTTATTAAATTGGGTGATGAGATCAACAATCTCTCTTAAAGCAAAATCAAAATCAAGAATCCCATCCAGATAAGCGCGGATTTCATCTTCCAATTGAACCACAGGTATATTATCTTTCCGATTTCTAAGATAAGTTTTGTACCACCGTTTCCATAATATTTGGCGGTCTTCTGGTTTCATATGATGTATGGTATGACGTAATTGGTTGGCAAATTCAATTGTCAATTTATTATTTTCCGCAACCAAAAGAGGAATAATCCATTCGTCAATAGGATTATTAATATACCGAATCACAATGTAAGCATAAAATTCCGCAAATCTTGCTCTAATGCTGTCATGTATTATGTTAACCCTTTTAATTGCTTTTAAGAAACAACCATGTAAAGCATTAACTAACTCATCCGACAAAGCACTAGTATATAAAAAGCCCTCCCATGCCTGGCGAAAAGTATCATCATCGGAACTTTCAAAGAGGGGAATAAGATTATTTTTTACCCACTCGTAATCATGAAAAAATAGAAAGGTGATCACATTACAAAGAATGGGTCTTGCCAACTTCTCCCTGGATGTGTTTCCATTAATAATTTTAACAAAATGGCTTTTATATGTTTCAATGTGTGTAATCGTCTGTTCTTCATTTTTGTTAGCTTCAATCTCAAACCTTTTTATCCAATATTCAACAACATTCCCTGCAAGACTATTAATTGAAGTTGTAAGCCAACTCGAAGATGTGACAACAGGTTCTTCATTTTCGATTGTATCCCAAATTTTTTCAACAATTTTATCAATGTAAATAATTCTATTTATTGAGAGAGGTGGCTCCTTTAATTTTAGTAATCCAATGAAAATATCCAAAAATTGTTTAGGATACCTTTCTACAAAAAAACTTGAGGGAACGGAATTCAATAATTGTTCCGTGTTCAAATTTGTTTTGTCAGATTGAGCGATTCCATTAAAAATGCTTATAAAAACATCGTTCAAGTTAGGATAATCTTTGCTTAGAAGAATTAATTTTTCAACACCCCAGTTTGGGTTTTTGGAAACCACGGAAAGTAAAACACTTAGCAAACTCATTCGGTCAGGTGCAAAGGGTAAATTATCTTTGAAATTCACCATATAATCTATAAAATTATCATCGGAAATAGTTATGAGTTCCTGTTCTGTTAAGGGGCTATTGAAAGCGTCAATGACTTCAATGGAACCAAAAGAATACCCTGGATACTCTTTTGGTTCCATATCAGGATACTTTTCTCTAATTATCAATAAAAGGTCTTTAAGAGCCTTTGACTTGTGTGGTCTTCTATCTAACCACTCCAGCCAATCAAAAACATCCCTATAATATAATCTCTCTTTGTCTGTATTTTTATATTTACTTTTATAAGTCCCATCAATCAATTTGACATAATCATCTTGGTCCGATGGGTTGAGACTCGGGAAATTATCTCTGAAAAATAAAAAGAGTTCATTTTTATACACCCAGTCGTCAATTTCAACTTTTGACAAAACCAAGTCAAATTTCTCTTTTAGTTTGATTCCCTTGGTCAATCGCAAGCTGTCTATCGCGATTCTTCTGAGTAATGAAAAAGGTGATTCTAAGAGGAGAATCAGTTTTCTGAAGAATAATTCAGAATCCGTTTGATCTAACTCTGACATATAAGCGCGAATAAAATCCACCAAATCATCAAGGGGTTCTTCTCTGTATTTATCCTCAGCTTTTTCAATAGCCTTTCGTTTAAATATAGAATAAAAGGAATTTTTATGAAATAACGTCTCAACGCCCAAAGCGTTAAATTTGCTCAAGATTATTTGAAAGATAAGCTCTTTATCCAGCTTATCATTATCTAAAAAACATTCATTCCAAACAAGTATAAATTCCATGGGGAATCTAGGAATATCATGTGAGACGTGGTAGCTAATCGGACTTTCTTCAACATTTGTGTTAATATACGACAAATCCTCTGCAAGGTGCGTTGAATGGGATAATAAAAAAGAGAGGATTTGATACAAACCCAAAGAAAGGTTAAGCTGTTTGCATTTTGAGGCAAGAAGTGAAACTGAACAGGGATTTATATTCGGTGGTGCGTGATTCAAAAGGATTTGAAGCAAAACTAAAAATTGTGTTACATTCTTTACTTCTACATTTTTCCCCATCGTCCAGAGTAATTGATGCCAAAACCATGAATGCAAGTGGTAATTAGCTTTTTTTATCAAACCCGCTAACAAATCCGGATGCGTGTTTGAGAAATATGATACCCATTCTCCTAAGATCCGATCAATTTCATTTAATTCTGTTTCTTTAAAAAGGTTCTTAAGTATTCCCCTTTCATACACCCATATAACCCAATCTTCATTTCTGTTCACATGAGAAAAGGTTTTTACAATGTCTTTATCTTCAAGGGCTTCAATGATTTGCCCCTCAGTCTCTGCGTCAAGAAAACGAGGATTTCGTGAACAATAAAATTTTAAGTCTTTCTCCCAATCAATCAAATCCTGACTTAAACGACTAGCAAGTTTCTCAATTAATTCGTAGAGATTTGAATATGGATTTTCTTTTTCTGTTTTTTTAAATCTAATCGGTTCAACACCAAGAGATTTCCACTTATAATAATCATCAGCTTTAGATTCTGTTAGTACATACCTTTTTTCCATGGTCTCATAAGGTAATGCTCGTTGCATATAATCCATTACAACATCGTCAAGGCTATAACCAATAAATAAAACGGTATATTTTTGAAATAGAGGTAATAAAAACCTTCTTACGCCTCCATCCGTTAAATAGGCTCTTCCAAAATCCGTTCTGGTTAAAACCATATGCTCAGGTTCTGCCAATGAACCATGTAAATGAATAATGCCATTAAAGTCTCTTCCTAATGGTAAAGCAGGATTAGCGTAAATCTTAAGATTGGTTTTTTTTCGATACACTTTATAAAACGCTTTTGTAAACAACCTGTCAAAGTTTGTTGTAACAATGCGTATATTTTGGATGTCATTGAATAGCTTTATGATATTTAGGTGCAAATCATTTGGCTTTTTGTATCGATCGTTTAATATTTCCGCGGCTCTTCTGTTAACAACCGCTTTATCATTCAATGATAATTGATCCAAGAACAGATCAATGGGTTCGTATAATGGATTATCCTTCTCTCTAAACCTGGGCTTTTTACCGATGCTCTCAGCAATCTTATCAGCTAAATCAGAAAAATTAGGCAAGCCAGACGGCTTTCCCATAGAGACACCCGCACCCGCGAATACAACAACATTGTTTTCCTGGAATGCCCTATAAAGTTGTTTGGGGAAATTTACGGAGGCAATTATTTTCATGTAATCAACCTTTGCAATTTTGAATTACGCTTTAAGAGTTTTCACCTCTTCTTCAGTTAGATCGTAAATCTCAAACACCAAGTAATCAATAGCCTCTTCAATCGCGGTGATTTGGCGTTGGAGCGTTTCCTGGGCATGTGGTGTGACGGGGTTTGATTTGCCAAGTTCAAGCCGACGTTTGACCAGGTCGGAGATTTTTCTGGCTGTTTCTACTTCTTGTGGGTTGTTATTGTCGATTTTGCGGATTGGAATCATGCCAACGTACATAGGTTTATACTCGTAAAAACCGCCTTGTCTGCCAGCGGCAACTTCCCTCATAAAGAAATCAGTAATGGATGAATTTAATATCCCCAAAAGGTAATAATCCTCTAACGGTATGATCACACTGGGAGCGTTTATGTAGAAACCTTCAAAATCCATAGTGAATTTTGGCTTTTGAGCCAGGTTGCCCCATGTGATTTTGGGTTTTTCAAAAGCGTCGTAATAATCACATGCTCTAAGTTCCCACCAATAATCGCCTTTATCATACCGTTTCTGAGCACTTTGTTCATATTCTTTTAGGTGAATAGCAAGTTCAGGATAAGTTGAAGAGAACCATTTCCAATGCCCTCGATTGACTCTTTCGTTCGTCCATCCTTTTGGTATGGCAATAATGTATTCCTTTTTCTCTATCGGACTATATCGAGAAATACTTGGTCCACTCGCATAAGCGTAAATGAGTTCTTCATTTTTGGGGTTTTGCTTTACATAGCTTTCCCGAGTGGCTTCATCGATGATAAAGGCATTATTTAAGCCAGTTTTTAGTCCGTAATACATTTTCTTATTTACATAATCAAGCAAAGGGATTGCGTTTGCGTCCAGCTTGTCCATCAAGTCTTGGACGGCAATTGTTGATAATGACCAGAACTCCTGTCCAAAGCGGGTTTGATCTGCAAAGGCTCCATTTTCTGATACATATTCCTCAAGTGATGTAAAGTCGAGTGTTTCAACCGTAGTTACCCAGGGTTGATTGTGTGGGTCTTGCTTGCTTATGCGAAGAATACAGGGGTAAGTGGTGGCAGTGCTAAACACTTTCAGGTCACCGAAGTCGGTTATCTCCTCAATACATTGTTGGCGCATCCATTCGCGCAGTTCAAAGCCATATTTCGCACGAAGCCATTTGTTTGCCACGATATATCCGAATTGACCACCTTCCCTTAGGACATTGACACCTTTTTCTATAAAATAAGTATAGAGGTCAGCTGTGCCATTATAGACTTTATAGATGGATTTGTAATAAGGTTTATCGCTGGTGAGGTCTTCCTGCCTGACATAAGGCGGGTTGCCAATGACCGCGTCAAAACCGCCCAGGGCGAAGACCTCAGGAAAGGCATGCTGCCAGTCAAACGGGTTGATGCGCCTGAGTTCATTTTCATCCGGGAAGATTTGATTTTGAAAGTAATCCCAGCCAATCAGCGAGTTGCCACAGCGGATATTGTGGCCGAGGTCGGGCAAAATGCGCTCAAAGCCAAAGGAAAGCTGGCCGGAAGTTGTTTCGAGCAGTTTGAGTAAAAGGGATAGCTTGGTAACCTCTACTGCCTGGGGGTCAATATCAACACCATAAATGTTATTCACCAAAATACGTTTACGCTCGGCATTCGTCAGGCGCCAGCCACCGCCATCGGCGGCGACAAGAGCGGGATTTTTCCCTTTGGCGTAGCTGGTGGGGTCATTTTCAAGATAGTATTTTTCGTGCCAGTCCAGGAGGTATTGATAGGCACCTATCAAAAAAGAGCCTGAGCCGCAGGCTGGGTCTACCACGCGGAGTTTGCTGACCTGAGTGGGTGTTTTACCCTCGAGCAGCCGCCCAACAGTATTCTTTACGATGTAATCGACGATGTAGCTGGGAGTGTAAAATACACCACCGGCTTTGCGCACTTCGGGCTTGACCTCAACTTTGGCTTGTCCACCGCCTGTAACGCGGATGACACTACCTAAAAACTGCTCATAAACCTGACCCAGGATTTCAACCGGGATTTCTTTGAAAAGATAAGGGCAAGGATAGTACATGTCCTCGATGATGTCTTTGAGGACTTTATCATCAATGATGAGATGCGGTGTAAAGTTATCCGGTGGGGAATTTTGTTCTTTTTCATCCGTAAAATGGAAAAGTCCGGAATTGTATTTGTCATCAGCGTGTTTAAAGAGGTTGATGAGCCTGGGATAAACCAGTTTTGGTTTGGGGTCATCTTCTGTAGGTTTAGGATCACCCGCCATTTCTTTGACAGTCGCAATTTCGAGGAGCTGTTGGCTTGGTTGAAGCTCACGGTCTTCCGCGATACGCAAAAAGATGATGCGGTCGATGGTCATTTGTACCGCATAGTTGAGCAGGCGTTCATCGCGCGCTGAAGGGTTACGCAAGGCGATATTACGCGCGAGAGCGACACGCCATTTTTCAATGTCTTTGAGAAATTCGTCGTCAACTTCAGTAGTTCCCTTTTTGGGGCTTGCCTCACTGGCGAATTTATCGAATCTGCCTTTCCAAACAGCCTCTTTTGAGAAATAGTTTTCAATTTCGTCCCAACGCTCGACATATTCTGTGTAATTAAACAGTTTTAGGCGAGCAGTTGAGGGTTTATCCTTGGGATTGGGCTTGTTGCGACAATCATAAATAGCCAATTCTTCAAAATCTGTGAGGATTGAAATGGGGAGCTTGGCGTTCCAGGCATAACGCTTGATTTGGTAAGCATGTTTAGGGTCATCTTTGATTTTTTCGTGGGGGCGCTTGGCTTCAACAAAGAATTTACGTGTATCACCAATACGAAAAGAATAATCCGGGGCTTTGGTGGTTTCTTCGTATTTAAGCGAATCTTCAACGATGACTTCACGGTACTGAGGCGCATAGCCAGCTTTATTACCGACATCCCAACCCAGGGCTTCAAAAAAGGGGTCTAAAAATTCGCGTCGCAGTTGCGCTTCGTTATAAGTCTGGGAACGGTATTGGTCGATGTTTTGTTTGAACTTTTCAACAAGATCAACAATGACTTTTGGTGCTGTCATAGGCGAACCCCTTTGGAATAAATGTTCTGAAGGAATTATACCCTACTTGAACAGCGTTTTTGAATAAAACAGAGCGCCCGCTTAGGACGCTCTGTGTACTGTAATCAGCTTGGTTGGTTCGCCTTACTCTTCAATCTTCTTCAACTGTTGACCGAGCCAGTAGGCGCGTTCGGTTTGGTAACGACGCACGACCATGACGCTCACGGGGCTTTCTGCCACCAGGGTATCATCAAAGAAACCGAAAAGTACATCCGACTTGAACAAACCCTCGCCCGCGCCCAGGATCAACAGGTCGTATCCGCCTTGTTGGAGCTCTTCAAGGATGGTGTCAATCGCATTTTCAGTTACAGCAATTTTAAATTCCAGATTTTCGGGCGTTGAACCCAGCGCGGCGTCCGTCACAAGGTGCATTTTAGCAAGTTCATCCTCATATTGCTCGTCGTCCAGCTCATGACGCACAACGCGTAGGGCGGTCATCGTTTCGCCTTCGTGGTCAAGCATGGTGTTAGCAACCTGAAGCCCAAGGGACGCGTTTGGTCCATTTCCAAGGGCAATGAGAATCTTTTTAACCCGCTCGGGCAAACCTTTATCGCGAAGAATAGCCACATCACGCTGAGCGGTCATCAGAATTTCCTTGAGAACGTTATGAGGCAATTGGGCTTTTTCCGGATCGCGTGGAAAACCAAGCAAAAGCAGCTTTACATCTTTGTGCTTTTGAAGTTCATTAATAAAACCTTCTTCAACCCGCGCGGCTGGAACAAGTTTGGTATAAAGCGGGAAGTTCCTCTCAATCGCCATATTCCCCACACGCGCCATGGTTTTGAGTTGTTCCTCTTTTTCTCGGGCAATTTTTTCCCTAATGTCGGTAGCGCTTAAGGTGAGTGGGGTTTTCACCACTCTAAACAAGCACACGCCCGTATCTGCTTGCTCGCCAATCATTTGCGCAGCCAGGCGCACGAGACTTTCCGGCGCGCCATCACGTTTCGCGCCGATGAGGATGCGTCCGCCGCCTTCATGTAATTCCAGAGCGGCAAGCGCTTTGCGGCGACTTTTTAGGTGTTTATTAATAAAATAAACGATGGTAAAGAAGGCTATAATGCCAGCAAGAAAGAGCAAAGCCATTTTGTCCGCGAAGGCGATGATGAGAAAACCACCCAGTAAGGCTAAAATGACGGTAACGGGAAATAAAGGCACTTTGAAAGGACGAGGGGCGTCCGGATGCATTTTGCGGAGTTTAGGAAGCGCCAGGGTCGCCCAAAAGAGCACGAACATATAACCCGCGCTGGAGATGAAGCTCAAAAAATCTACCACACCAATCGACGCGACCAGCGCGCAGACCAGAACAACCCCGGCAATGGCGACATAGGGCGTGCGCCAGCGGCTGAGACGCGAGAACATGCGTGGCCAGGCTTGGTCGCGGCTGAGCGTGAAAGCCTCGCGCGTGGCAGCGAGCATGGCGGTGTTGATGGAGGTCAGGGTGGCTATGATGCCCGCGATACTCATAGCCTGCACACCAATGCTTGGCCAGAATCGCGACGCGGCTTGGGTGAGCGCGGTTTCGGAGCCAGCCAGTTCGTCAAAAGGCACGGTGCCGATGGTCACATAAGCCACGGAGCTGTAAATAATCGCGGTTAATACCAGACTGACCAAAATGCCAATGGGGATGTTTTTGCTGGGGTTGAGGACTTCTTCAGCGTCATCGGCGATAATCTCAAAGCCAACATAGGCATTGTAGACCAGCGCGATTGTGGTGAGCATGCGTCCGATATGGGCTATGGTGCTTTGGTTCTCAAATACTTTTCTTCCGGACTGGAAGACTTCCAGGCTGAAGCCAAAATCACTGGTCAGGCCTTTATATACATAAACGCCAAAAATGATGATGAGAAACATGCCGAGTACAATCTGCAGGTTTCCCGCTTTGGTCACACCCCTGAGATGCATCAATCCCATGAGGACGATAATGGCAATGGCGACCAGGGTAATGCCCAGTGGACTGCTACCCAGCCCGGGAATGAGCACCGAAAGCGAGTAGGCAAAACCGACCGCGCTGAGGGCTGCGTAAAAAACGCTCGAAAGACAGTCCAGCGAACCGACCACAAAATGCAGCCAGCCTTTGCCAAAGGCTTCGCCGACGTAGGTCATGGTACCCCCGCTAAAGGGTAAGAATGTGGCCAGTTCGCAGTAATTTAACGCGATGCTAAGGGTTAGAAAACCGCCGATGATAAGCGCCAGCACGGCTTCGGGACCGGCAATGCCCGCGGCGTGACCGGTGAGCACGAAAATTTCCGCGCCGATCGTACCAGCGGCACCAAGCATAATCACCTGCCCAAGATTGAGCTGACGTTTGAGTTTACGTTGAGTCATGTTTGCTCCACAAGACCTTGTTAGGGCCAATATTTAATCTGCGCTTGATTCTACTCCTATTCAAGAAAGGTGGCGTGTCAATATAAGCTTTTTGGAAAGGTATTTTAGAAAGTTTCCTCTAAAATAGAAACAGGCGTTACTTTACCGTATTATGGAAATTGTTAAATCTTTGCGAAATACTGGAAAGTTAATGATATTTCCGCTATAATGGAAACAAGCCTGGTTGATTAACTTTTTATTGCTCATTTAGCGGATGAGAAACCCAAAAAAGAAACTCTATGTAAAACCAAGCCCAAGGAGCGCAGTATGCAAACTTATCTTGCTGTAATTGGCGATATCATCGACTCAAAGAAAATCAAGAATCGTGGTGAAATTCAGTTCGAGATGAAAAAGATATTTCAAGATCTCAACCAAAAGTACAGTGATCTGATTGTTTCAAAATTTACTCTGACTATTGGGGATGAATTTCAGGCATTGCTTAAACCCGCGCGAGGGGTTTGGCAGCTTTTGGACCTATTAACTGTTCGAAGCTCAGCGCCCTTCCGTTTGGGGCTAGGGTATGGTGAGATCCGAACACAAATTGACCCAGAACAAAGCCTGGCCGCAGATGGAGAAGCGTTCTGGCGCGCGCGGAATGCTATAAAAATAGTGCACGTACAAAACTGGAATGGGCGTTGCCATGTGCTTTTCGAAGGGTGCCATGCCAAGCGAGATGCAATCCTAAACAGCTTAATTTTAGCAGCTGAAACCATTAAGACACAATGGACCCATAGCCAGGCAGAGCTCTTTAGGACATTGATGAAAGAGGGCATTTATCAGGTTGACTTTAATCAAAAAAACATCGCGGAAAAGTTGGGCTTATCTGAAAGCGCATTGAGCAAGCGCTTAACCAACAGTAATATTAAAGTATACTTTCAGTTAAGGGAGACCCTTGGACAATTCTTGGAGGATTATGGTAAGTGCGTTAAATGATTTTACAATTTTGCTGTTGATCGCTCACTTTCTGGGGGATTATCAGTTGCAATGGGAAGCACTGGCAGAAGAAAAAACCCGCAAAGCTTCCGGGATGCTCAAGCATTTAGGCATTCATTTTCTGCTCTTGGCTGCCTTGTTTGTGTGGGGGCTATTCCAGGGCTTGGGCGTGGCATTGCTCTGGCCAGTACTGATTGTCTTTGGCGTTCACGTACTGGTGGATGTGCTCAAAAAGGTGATTAACCGCAAGCCTTATGCGCAATCCAAGCACGGCGCTAAGGTTGCTATTTATATTGCAGACCAGGTTTTGCATCTGGTCGCCATTTTATTAATTGGTCAATGGCTCTTTTCAGACGTTTGCAGAGCTTTCAACCTGGGTAGCTTTTTAACCAGGGAAATGCTTAATTGGGTACTTTTATTGGTGCTCATTGGCAAACCTGCCAACGTGAGCTTTAAGGTGCTTTTTGGAAAGTATCAATACAAAGAGTTTGAAGAGCCACGGAAAGACAGCGATAACGACAAAGAAACTGAGCATGATGCCACAATAAAACTCTCCGAAAGTACTGTTGGACGCATGGCGGTTGGTGTAGACCCGAGTCTTGCGCCCACAGAAAAAGAAACTGCGGCAGACGAGACGCTCGAAAACCTGCAAACCGTGGCTGGCGCGGGAGCGATAATCGGCAACATGGAACGCATTCTTTCAGCGATTTTTATGGCAACAGGACAATGGGCGGCAATTGGGGTTATCTTTACTGCTAAATCTATTGCAAGATTTAAACAGATGGAAGAAAACAAACAGTTCGCGGAATACTATCTGATTGGCACGCTTTACAGTATTTTGTATGTCGTCGTGGCTTTTTTCTTGCTTATCGGTTTTAGAAAGTAGTTTTAAGACGACGGTAAATACCAAAACTTCGGCTAAACTAAGATTGCATCGTGGTTTAGCCGAAAAATAAGCTTGAAATTTTGTAATAAATCGGCTAAACTAAGATCATATCGCTGTTTAGCCGAGGTTTTATGTACAAAAATCGCGCCATTGAAACTGTTATCACAAATACAATCGAGCAATTCCCTATTCTTTTGCTTACAGGACCAAGACAGGTTGGCAAAACAACCGTTTTGAAACATATTCTTGGCGAAGACTATCGCTATGTCACCATGGATGATCCTATTCAAAGGCAATCCCTGAAAGATGACCCTGCTTTGTTTCTAAAAAACAATCCTGGCAAATTAATTCTGGATGAAATTCAATATGTGCCCGAGTCTTTCTCATATTTAAAAATGCGTGTAGATGAAAGCCAAGAAACAGGTCAATTTGTGCTGACTGGGTCGCAAGTCTTTAATATGATGCAAGGTGTTTCAGAAACTTTAGCTGGCCGTGTGGGCATTCTTGAACTGCAGGGGCTTTCTATGCGGGAAATTTGTGATGTCCCATTCAAGCAGCCATTTATTCCTACCGAGAGCTATCTGGAAGAACGTGAAAAACACCTGAAATCATATGAACCCATCTGGCAACATATTCATCGGGGCGCGATGCCACGCCTTGCCTTAAATCCGGATATTAACTGGGAAATCTACTACCGCTCTTATCTGCAAACTTATCTTGAACGCGACGTGCGCCAACTCACCCAGGTGGCTGACGAGAACCTTTTTACAAAGTTCATGGTCGCGCTGGCAGCCAGGTCGGGTGAACTTCTCAACTACCAATCCATCGCCAAAGATTTGTCTGTCAGTAGCGATACAGTAAAACGCTGGATTTCTGTTCTGGAAAGTTCGCGAATTATCTATCTCTTGCAGCCATACGCGAACAACCATCTCAAACGGGCCATCAAAACGCCAAAGCTTTACTTCCTTGATACCGGTCTTTTGGCTTATCTGACCATGTGGCTCACGCCGGAAACGCTCTCCAAGGGCGCGGTAAATGGGGCGGTTTTTGAGACTTTTGTTGTCAGTGAAATCATCAAGAGTTTTATTAATGCTGGCATCACACGTCTGCCACTCTATTTTTATCGGGACCGTGACAAACGCGAAATTGACTTGCTTATTGAACTGGGCGACTCACTTTACCCCATCGAAATTAAACATGGCGCAAACCCCAACGCAAGCATGGCAAAGCATTTTAGCGCATTGGATGCGCTACCCGGAAAAAAGATTGAAAATGGCGTCATTTTGTGCCGCTATGAACGTAAAATGTGGCTGAAAGATAACCTGGTCGCGCTTCCAATCGAATATATATAGTAAAACGATGATTAGATAGGCTATAATTCCACTATGCGATACACGCTTTCTCCCGAATGGGACATCATGGTGCCCGACCATTTTCAACACCGCGTGGAAGGTGAACACGCCGTCTTTTGGACGCGGGGCGTGACCTTGCTTTGCACGGTTTTTTCGTATTCCGGCGAAAAAGGGCGCCAAACGCTTTTGGCCAACCTTCGCGCGCGGGCGGAAATCAGGGAATTACAAACGATTGAGGATATTCAAGGCGAGATTGTGCGCTTTGCTTATATGCAAACCGAAGAACTGCGCCCGGGACATCACCGCCTGGCGTTGCATGCTTTTACCACCGCGCCATACGGCTGTTTGCAGACCTCGTTTTACATGGACGACCCGGCTACACTTCAAGACCAGCTCAAAATTTGGAACTCAAGCCGCTATCACGCCGAAGGCACGCCACCTGATATCGCAGACTGAACGCTGGCACAAACAGAAAGGAGACTAACATGCCCCAAATACAACCCGAAATCGGCTTTATTGGCTTTTTCGATATTCTTGGCTACAGCCAGATTATGCTCAACAACAATATTCATAAAACATCTCAGTTTGTGTCGGATACCTTGATGAATATCCCCAAGGATTTGATTAGCCGGCTGAGAAACATCCATGCAAACGACAATAATCAACAAATGGGACATCCTTTTGACGCTGAAGAATGGCAGCGCATGCTGGATAAAGTTCAGTGGATTATCTTCTCGGATTCCATTTTGATTTCAATGCCCATGAACCCCGAAATGGATGCGCTTAGCCAAACCAACCTTTATCTGGCGTTTTCAACGGTGTGTGCTTCATTGCTCAACCAAACTTTTTCAGCTGGTTTCCCACTAAGGGGCGGTATTTCACTGGGCGAGTTCTTTATTGAAGACCGTTGTTTTGCCGGCCGGCCGATTATCAATGCCTATCGTGTGGCGCAAGACCTGGAAATGTCCGGTTGTATTTTGGACGAAAGCGCGGACGCCTTTGTAAGCGACTTGCGGCGCGCGCTCGTGCAAAATCAGCAAACCGAAGCGCTGGCGAAGTTGGACCAGACCACAATTTTGTACATCGCGCCGACCAAACTCGGTGAAGATGAACGCTTTAGGGCGATCAACTGGGTGACGCTGGAAAGCCCGGGCTTTCATGCTTTTCGTGACGACGTGCGCGACGCGACGATGAAGGCGTTTTTGATGCATAACAAAATCGCTGTGCCGTCGGTGCAGGGCAAGATTGTCAACACGGAGATGTTCATCAGGCATGTTTTGACGAACTTGCAGGAGTGGTTATAAGCTTTTTTTAGTACATGGCGATGACGCCATGTATCAGTAAATGACCAAAGACAGGGAAGTTGGTAGCTTCCTTGCTTATTTAATGTACTTCGCAATAGATTTCCAGGCGGGACTAACAAAATCAGGCTAAAAAATGACCTGTTCAATATCGGTTACAATGCAACTATGCCGTACTTAACCTATAACTACGAACTTTTCCTAATCGGCGCGTTGGCTTTGCTCTTTCTCTTTCGCGCTGTTCGGGCCATGATATACAAAGAAATCAATATCCCGCGCGAGACAGTCATCGTCGCGCTGGCTCTTTTTATCGCTTTTCTCAGCACGCAGACTTTTGAAAACCACGCTATTCGTATAGACGGTTTCGCCCCACGCTATAATCTAACCCTTTTCAAAACGATAGGCAAGCTTATTGAAAAAGGTCGTAGCTATGACGGGCAGGAAACCTATCACCTGCACATCAATATCATTTATATCAACTTGCTTGGCAACCTGCTCATCTTCGCGCCGGTCGGTTTTTTGTCCGCTTTCCTGTTCAAAGAAGCAAAATGGTACAAAAGCCTGCTGGCTGGCTTTAGCTTGTCATTCACCATTGAGATTGTGCAACTCTTTTTAATCACCCGTAGTTTCGATATTGACGACTTGTTTCTGAACAGTCTGGGCACGCTTATCGGTTATCTTTTCTTCAAGCTCGTTACGCTCATCCCGCCTGTCAAGCGCTTTGCCCAAAAAACAGGTCATTCCGAACGCCCTTATGGCTGGCAATGGGCAATCGCTTACATTCTTTGCGTGATTCTATTGAGTCTGGCAATATTCTTGCACCAATACCGTATAGCTAAAAGCGTGCCCTGGGGTTGATGGGAACATCTTCGCCCTGAGTCACGTTTTAACAACGATAAACCATGCGTTTAACGCCTTAGTCTGTGAGGAAATATGAAGAAGACCTATTTACTTAGCATAACATTAATTATCATTGCGATGCTTGGTCTTGCGGCTTGCAAGACTGCCACGCCTTATCCTGATGTAGACCCCGCGTCTCAAACTCAGGTGGCTATTTTCGCGCAAGCGACGCTGACCAAATACGCCGAGATGCAACCCACCCAGGAACCCGCTGAAGTGGAAACGCCTATGCCAACTTTCACGCTCATCCCTGAAGAAAGCGAAGTGCCCGGCGAAGAAAGCACCGAAGCACCAGCCGAAGTGACTGAAGCCCCTACCGAAGCGCCAACCGAAGCTCCCACCGCGGAACCCACTGCTGTGCCGACTGCCATTCCCCAGCCCACCAGTCCGGCAGATTTGCCCCAGCCTCCGTCCGGGCACACGCGCATCAGCTTTGATACCGGCACGACCAATAAAACCGTCACCGATACTGTGGAAGCCAATCAGACCAAGCGCTACGTGCTTTGGATGGCGAAGTGGCAAATTATGGATATCAGCACGTCAGCAGACAACGCGGCATATATTTCGGTGAAAACGCCCAGTGGCAAGGTGCTGGTTGGTTTCCCGAACCGCTGGATTTGGTACCGCGATTTCGCCCAGGAGAGTGGCGATTACGTCATCGAAGTTTCTGGCATAGCATACAAGAGTAATTTCAATCTCAAAGTCAGCGTTCCGCAAATACTTCAGTTTGAAAAGGGCGCTTCCAGCCTGAAAGCGCTTGCCACAGTGCCCGCGAATGGCAGCCATGAATTTTCTGCCTGGGCCAATCAGGGACAAACCATGCGTCTGAACCTGAACAACAGCGAAAAATTTATTCTCTCTGTGATGCACGCCGATGGTACCGAAGTTCTGCGCTACGACGCGAAACTTGCCAGCGCGGAATTTGTTTTGCCCAAGGCTGGTACCTACATCATCAAGGTGCATAACATTTCGTCCGAGGCGCTCAGCGTTGAACTCAGCCTTGAAGTCAAATAAACAAAACTTACTTATTTAAAGTAAAACTGCCCCTTTTGATGGGGCAGTTTTGTTATGGATAGTTTATTGAACAGGCAAGGACGCTAAGCTTTTTTATAATCGCGCACGAATTGTCTTTGCAGATAGGTATCAACAGCGCGGGGGATATACTGGCGGGTCCATTCCACCGCCTGCTCGGGATTCAGACCTAAAATGTCTTGTACCATGCAAGCGATAAAAATACCCGCCCTACCCAAACCAGCGTGGCAGTGTACGGCAAGGTTTTTGCCTTCATTCAAATGCTGAATGGCCTGGGCGATGGTGCCGTCCCAGTAGCCTTTTTCCGGCGCGGAAAAGTCCGCGGTGGGCGCGTGGATGACTTCGATACCCGCGTCCGCGTAGCGTTTAAAAAGGTCCCGTCCGGTATTGCGTTTTAGCTCATCTGCGGGGCTCAGGACCACCACGACGTTAATCCCGGCTTTCAGATACTTGTCAAAAATTTCGTCATCAGGGTCAAACATCCAGCTGCCTGGCGTGGGGGATCGGTAAAGCGTGCCGGGTAAATGGACTGGCAGCAGGGTTATCAAGGGCACAGGGCCGGACGCCAACTCGTCCGGAAGAATGATTTTGCCACTTTCGTCCTTTTGCATGATATAAACTTTTTCCACCGCGCTCACCGGCAAGGGGCCATAGATGTGCGGGAAGGGCATCTCGCCACCTTCGAGATTCTCATAAACAATGTGCTCTTTCACCGCGTCGGCGTTTATAGCCAGGCAGATTAAATTTGGTGTGTCCAAAAAGAGTCTGTTCGCGATAAAGCGCAGCTGGTAGTTATCAGAACAATGAATAAAGCCATCATCGGCAAAGTTTTTGGGCAAATACACGCCACTTTCCTGGGCGGCATCCCACTCGGCTTGGGTGGTGTAGTGGAAAATCATAGTTCACACTCCTTAAATGTCGTGCCTAAGTTTTATCAGGATTTGGCAATAATTGCCATAGCTGTAGCATGCAAAGTGTTTGGTCGATTTGGCAAGTTCTGCGCGGCGGGACGCCGGCAGGAGAGGTATTAAGTATTATCCTCGTTCAAACGTGGTCTCCTGACCACGTTTTTTATTATGCTCGCCCCGGCGTCTCGCCGCGGGCGAACCCGAAAGACCGTAACTTTTAATAAAGAATAAACCCCGCTTTGCATCAGTTCAGTGTATAATAAGGACGTTCTGGAAAAGGAGTGTGCATGAAAGTCAAGGTTGACCAGGATTTATGTATCGCTTGTGGCATTTGCGAAGGGGATTTGCCCGAAGTCTTTCACATCGGTGACTCCGGCTTTGCCGAAGTCATCATGTGCCCGGTTGAAGCTGATTTTCACGACATGCTGCAACAAGTGGCAGAAGCTTGCCCCACTGCCGCAATTCAAATCAAGGAAGCTAAATGCTCAGAACAGAAAGCGGAAACGCCAAAGGGAGCTTGCCGTGGCGCAGATGCCAGCAAACCCATTGAGGACGTATCAACCAATACAAACCCCGAAAGGAATGTGAATATGAAAATTAAAGTTGTCGAAGATCTGTGCATCGGTTGTGGTATCTGCGAAGGTATCGCGCCTGAGGTTTTTAGCCTTGAAACCGAACCCTATGCTGTTGTTCTTTTGGAAGCAATCCCCGAAGAATTACAGGCGGACGTTCGCGAAGCGGCTGATGCCTGCCCAGAAGCTGCCATCGAAATCGAAGAGTAATTAATTTCCTGTCAAACGTCAGGGCACACCGCACCCGCGGTGTGCCTTTGCGTATTAATACGCTCATTCTAATCAGCTCATAAACACGCTATGTTAGCTTTTCAGATATAATAAGAGCATGAATATATCGAATATATCTGATACCGTAAACGGACAAAAGCGCATTCTCATTCTTACCAGCGATGCCGGTTTTGGGCATCGGCGCAGCGCGGAATCCGTTGAAAAAGCTCTGATCAAACACTATGGCGACCAGGTGGATGCGCGGGTGGTTAACCCCATTACCGATACGGATAAAGCCTTGTTGCTGAATAACGTTGAGAAAAGCTACAATACCGGCATAAAAAACACTCCAGCCCTTTATCGGCTCGGTTATCAGCTAAGCGACAATCGTCAGGTTAGCAAAATGATGGACGGCGCCTTGACGCTCGCCCTGACTTCCAGCCTAAAAGAAGTCATCAGCACTTTCAAGCCCCAGGCCATTCTCAACACCAACCCGATGTTCAACTCCGGAGTTGGCTTCGCGCTTGACCAGCTCAAAATGCACATGCCCTACTTTACCGTGGTTACGGACTTCGCGGACGTACACGCGCTTTGGTTTAGCAATGAACCCGACGTCTACTTTTTGGCGTCCGACTGGGTTCGCGTTCGCGCGCTCGAAAACGAGATGAAACCCCAAAAACTGATTGTAAGTGGCATTCCGGTCGACCCGATTTACGAAGAACCTGTGGCAAGCAAAGCCAAGCTACGCAAAAAGCTGAGAATTGAACCCAACCTGCCCACGCTTTTGATTGTGGGTGGCGAACGGGTGAAGAATGTGGTGGAAACCGTTGAAGCCTTGGAAAATCTGGAACATGATTTTCAGGTTGTGGCAGTCGCTGGTGGTAACGACCGTCTGTTTTTGGACTTGGTCAAGCTTAAGCCCAAATTTCCCCTGCATGTGCATCACTTTTTGAGTAATATGCCCGAATGGTTGCGTGCCGCGGATGTTTTGATAAGCAAAGCCGGCGGATTAATTATCTCTGAAGGGCTGGCGGCTGGGCTGCCGATTCTGATTATCCATTATCTTCCCGGTCAGGAAGAAGGCAACGTGCGTTATGTGCTCAGCCACCAGGCTGGCGCGCTGCCTGCCAACACAGGCGAGGCGGTTGCTACTCTGGATTACTGGCTTGAAAATGACGGCTATGCGCTTAAACTCGCCGCGCAGGCTGCCAAATATCTGGGCCGGCCCCACGCGGCCAGCGAGGTGGCGCAAGCCCTTTGGGAATCCATCGATGATCAAACGCAAAGCCCGACATCGGCAAACGCGGATTTCGTTGAATCGGTTGCTGAAACACCTGACGAAGAATAAATCGAATGAGTCATGCAACCCGAGAGTACAAGCCCCGAACACGTTAGCTATGCAAGCCAAGCCGCTGAAGCCTGCCCAAGCCAACCGCTGACAAAAAAGAGTAAAACCTTGAGCGCCATTATGCTAGCCATTATTACTGTGGCTGGCATCGCTTTGCTTATCTGGTTTGACCTTGATGAGATAGGCGCTTTTATGCATGCCAACGCCAGCTGGGTGGTGCTGATTAGCCAGGTTATTTTTATCGCTTTGGGTTTTACCATCATCCCCGCGACGCCGATTTGTCTTATCCTGGCGGCAGTGATGGGCCCCTGGAAAGCAATATTTTGGGGCACGGTTGGCATGACGCTTTCCGCGCTGGTGGAGTATTTTGTTGCCCGTCAGTTTCACGATGCCTTTGATGTTGATCGTTGGCGCGCGAAACTGCCACCACGCTGGCGTAATTTGCCTTTGGATTCGATTTTAGTACTTATCTTTGGTCGTTTTTTTCCAGGCCCGAAGGTGATTGCCTTTTGCGCTGTTAGCACGCGCACGCCGATGTTTAAGTATATCTGGACGGCGTTTGTATCTAATTTGTTGGGGATGGCTATCGTTATCCTGCCTTTTGTGGGTATTCTCAAACTGCCCTGGGCTTAGAACGATTACAGCTACTTGCCTGTTTTTTTATAACAGTGAACAATTCAGTATGGATTTAAATTATCACCCTCCTGGGGCTGCTTGCGTGCCGGGTGCTTTTCTCGGCTGGGGGATAAAAGGGGGTGGGCACAGGGCTTTTAATTTCACCTAATCGTAAATTGCCCCGACGTCGGGGAAGATAAGTCCCATCGCGGTGACCAGGGCAATCAGCGCGTAAAGCGATTCAACCCGAAACTGAACTTGCATCTTTTTTAGCCTCGCGCGCACGGTGCGGGTGCTGATGTGCAAATACCAGGCGATTTGGTCGACGTTTAAGCCGGAAATGAGTGCCTGAAGAATCTGAAAATCGCGCGCGTCGAGTTTGAAGCCCTGAAAAACTTCCGCTGGCTGGGGGTTGGTAAGCAAAACCGCCTTGCCCACCTGACGCGCCTGCCAGGACTGGCTGGGGTAGGCTTCGTAACCCAGGTATGACTCCCAAAGCCCCTGGTTGACACGCGCGGTAATTTGGTCGGCGCGCTCGTCGATTTCCAAAATGCGTAAGGGCTCATGGTCGCTGAAAACAAAAACTTGTGTCACGGCTTTCCTTTTCCTGGAAAAATAGAACTTACGTTCTATATTATCGCCAAAAGCGGAATAAAAGTCAAGTCAAAAGGGCTACACATTTAGCGCAATCGCGCCAACAGATTATTTGCTTAGGATGTCTTGCAGGCGTTTTTTCTGACTGTAGCGGTCAAGCCCCCAAAACGATAAGACCGCCAGCACACCCACCACAGCGGCAGCGAGCCAGGGCGCGGTGATGCCGATTTTGTCACTCAAAAACCCGCCGGTCACAGGTCCCACCGCCATTGCCAAAGGCCAGGTGAGTGAAAACATGCCCAAATAGCGTCCGCGTTTTTCCGGTTCAGCCAGGTTGGCTACATAAGCCGAAGCGGTTGGCGAAACGATGAGTTCGCCCATGGTCAGCACGACCATACTCAGCCAAAAGCCCCAAAAATGGTTCGAAAAAGCGATAATCAGCATCGAAATGGGATAAAACATCGCCCCCAAAATCATCACCTTTGTATCGCGCCAGCGTTGCACAAAACGGGTAATGACGACCTGAAGCAGGATAACCATCAAAGCGTTGGTGGTCGGCAGCCAGCGATAAACGTCTTCGTTGTAAGCGAAATTGTTTTTCATGTGCACCGCCAGCATCACCCACATGAAGGTGGAACAAATTTCCATCAGCGTGTGCGAAACAATCATCCAGCTAAAGCGCAGGTTTTTCAGGGCTTCTTTGTAAATCAAAAACTGTTCGCGCAAACTTTCCCGCGCGTTTTGTGTGGGCATGGTCTCTTTGATAAAAATAACAACGATAGCGCCATAAACCAGCAGCGCGAGTGATGCCGAGATGAAGCCTATATTGTAAGACTTCGCCAAAACAAATCCACCCAGGATGGGTCCCAGGGCGACACCGATGTTGTGCCCCATGCGCGTGATACTGTAAGCGTGAGCGCGATGTTCCGCTTCGACCACATCTGCCACGGTCACGTTTGTGCCTACCCGATAAAGCGGGCTGAAAAATCCCGCGAAGATCAGCAAAAGCACAAAATGCCAGTACTGCGTGGCAAAAATATAGCCAGCATAGACCGCCGCCGCGCCCACCAGGCCTACCGTCATAACGCCTTTGCGCCCAAAGCGGTCAACCAGGGAGCCGGCCAAAATGGACGAGACCAAACCCGCTACCGAGTTGAAACTCATCAGTCCCATAATCGCCGCCATGGGCATGCTCAGTTTGCTGCTGGCGTAAACGGTGAGAAAAGGCCAAATCATGGTCGTGCCGGTGGATGAAATTACCAGGCCTACAAACATGAGCCAAAACTGGCTTGAATAACGGACTTTGGTTTGCGGATGGGAGTCGTTTTGCATAGGCGCTGTTACTGTCTTTCCTTGCTTTGAACGCGGTTGTCAGGCTTGGTGCTGCTTAATCGCTCTTGATTTTCAAACTGCGGATAATTTTATCAAAAGTACGTACGTTTGCGTCCCAGGAGGCCTTATCCGCCATTGCCACAAAAGCGATGGTGTGGGTCTTGTGTGTGCCGATGACCACCCGGCCTACCAGGTAGCTGTCGTCAACCGGTTTGGCGAAATCAAGCCCCACGGCAGGTTTTTTATCGATTTTCAGTTCGCTTTTATTGTAGATTTCGTAGTCGTCGTCTATTAGCTCGTCCATCCAGTTTTCAAGCTTTTGGGAACTTTCTTCTAGAATTTCATCGCGGTTTTCAGACTGGGTTTCAGAAAAATAGAAATAGACGCGAAAGCTTTCATCACCTTCGCTGTAATCATCAGGCGCGATGCGATACTGCGTGTTGTTGTCACTGGCTAAAGCGATAAGCTCCCAGTTTTCCGGCAAGGAGATAGTAAAGGGCAGGTTCTCATCCACCCACGGGCTGAGTGGCAGGGCTTTGGCCTGGTAGCTGCAAGCCCCACACAGGAGCAAACCTGCCAGCGCGAATAATCCAAGACGATGTCGTAAATGCATGCCTGCATTGTACCCGAAAATAAGATTATAATGAGTTCATGCCCACGAAAAACGGTGCCAGTTCCGCGCCCCTGGAGTATAAAATTATCTATAGCAAGCGTAAGACCATCGAGTTGCGTTTTGATGGGGCTAATCTTTTGCTCATCAAAGTGCCCCAACGCACCCGCCAGTCAGCGATTGAAGCCATTTTGCACCAAAAAGCGGACTGGATTGAGCGCACGCGCAAGCGACTCGCCCAGCGTTTGCCGGTGCCACAGATGGTGCAAGGCGAGCAAATTTTGCTTTTGGGCAACTGGCACAGTTTGAATATTCAAAAAGTGGTGACACCCGATGAGGTTTTTAACACGCCCGGAGTGATAACGCTCAGCCAAAAGCTCGCCAGCCAGGGCGTTGCCGGGCTCATTCCGCTTTACCGGCAAGTGACGCGCCAGTGGACTGAACATTACGCGCAAATTTACAGCGAGAAACACCAGCTGCCCTACAATGGCATTCGCGTTAGCGCTGCTAAAACGCGCTGGGGTTCGTGCGGGGCGAACAACACGCTGAACTTTTCATGGCGTCTGGCGATGACGCCGTTGCTGTCCATCGAGTATGTCGTAGCGCACGAACTGGCGCACATCAAACACCGCAATCACAGCAAGGCATTTTGGGGTTTCGTGGCGCAAATCATGCCGAATTACGAGCAAGGCCGCGCCTGGCTCAAACAAAACGGGCATGCTCTGCCCATGTTTTGAGTGGGAAAAATCGTGTGGCTTTCCCTGACCACAGGCAAAGTGCCAACCACAAAATGCCACGAACAAGTCAATCTGTGAGTACAATATAGTCAAACAGCTATGAACATCGCGATTATTGAAGACCAAAAGGCACAGCGCGAAGCGTTGTATCAAGCCACCCGGGACTGGCTGCGAGCCAACGCGCCTACGGGGCGGGTTATGGCATATCAGAGCGCGGAAAGTTTTCTTTTCGCCTGGGAAGAGGAATCTTTTAACCTCTTACTGGTTGATATTCAGTTGCCCGGCGAGAGTGGCATCGCGCTGGTAGAGCGCCTGCGCGCCAAGGGTCACGAAACAATGGTGGTTTTTATCACGGGGGTTAAGGATTTTGTCTTCCAGGGCTATAAGGTCAACGCGCTGGACTACCTGTTGAAACCAGTCAGCATCAAGGACCTGTATGCCGTGCTGGAAAAGGCGCAGGCCAGGCTGGCGCGGCAGTCGCCCCGTTTGCTTTTGGAGCAAGGCGGGGTGCTGAGTGAGATAGCCATTGAGACAATCCATTATATTGAAGTGCTCGGGCATACCAGCACGCTGTTTTATAACCGTCCCGGCAACCCGCCTGATGTGGCTCTTTTGGAGTATTCCAGTCGCAACAGTCTGCAAAACTGGCTGAACCGCCTGGAAGAAGTCGCTGGACCGGGCGTATTTATTTCCCCGCACCGCAGTTTTATTGTGCATTTGGGTTGGGTGTCGCGCATCAGCCGTGATGAACTCAAAATGGCAGATGGCTTCATCGTGCCTATCGCGCGCGGTCGCTGGCAGGAGGTTTCAAAGGCGTGGCTGGCGTACCGACGGGGGCATAGCGCATGAACCTGTTGGTCTTACTGCTTTTTTGTTTACCGGTTTATGTGGTTTTCCGGCTGGCGCGGTTCAAGGTAAACTGGGCGAATGTGTTGATTCTGGCGCTTATCCTGGCGGGATTTTTGGGTTTGGCGGTTTGGCTTGCAAGACCCTGGATATTGTTCGCCGGTGGCGGGCTGACGCTTTTCTTCTTTGTGCTTTTTTATGACGATGAGCCATTCCGCATCGAACTGCGCTGGCTATTGCCTGTTTTGCTGATAACACCCTGCTTTGCCTTGCTGTTATCGTTGCGCTTTGCTTTTGGTGCGAGCTTTTTATTTGCGATGTTTTTGATATGGGCATGGAAACGCGCGCTCACCTGGCCACGCGCGCTCCTGGTCGCGCTTCTCTTTGTCGCTTTGAGTTTTGTAAACCCGCTTTATTTGCAAATTATCCTAAGCGGTCTTAGTTTTATCGCGCTGGATGGTTTGATGTATTCCATCCAAAAGCATTTTGACATCAACTCGCGGGCTTTTCAGCAGAGTTTGCTGAGCAGTCATTATCAGGAAGTCAAAGAAATTTACTTGCAGATGCGCAGCTGGCGGCATGATTATCACAACCACTTGCAGAGTTTTAAGGCTTATTTGGCGCAGGGGCAGATTAAGGAGCTGGGCAGCCATCTGAACGGGCTGGAGGCGGAACTGGACAGCATTGACACGCTGGTCAATTCCGGAAACGCGATGGTAGATGCCATTCTCAACAGCAAACTGAGCTTGGCTAAAAAACATGGCATTGATCTGAACGTCAAGGTCGCGGTGCTGGCGGATTTACCCATCAGCGATGTGGATTTATGTGTGATTTTGGGGAATTTGCTGGATAACGCGATTGAATCCTGCCGGCAAATTAAGCCGGGGGAGCGTTGGTTGCGCGTTTATTTTGACACGCGGGGTGAGCAGCTTTATTTGTCGATACAAAACGCGGCGAAAGAAATCCTGAATTTTAATGAACGTCACTATATCAGCACCAAGCGGGGCGACCATGGTTTGGGGCTTAAGCGGGTGAAACTGCTGCTGGAAAAGTATCAGGGCTTTTTGAACCTGCAAAACGAGCCGGGCATCTTTGCTGCTGAGGTTTCGGTTCCTTTGGGGCATTAATATCATTAACAGAATCTGCTCTGCGGGACACTGGGGCGAAAAAATAAATGTTCCTTCATGGTCTCCTGACCATGACAGGCACGTGGTCAGGAGCCCACGTGCGAACAAGTGCAAACGTGTATCTGCACGGCGGGACGCCGGCAGGAGGAATAAGAACGCTCGCCCCGGCGTCCCGCCGCGGGCATGACAAAAAATCATACAAAATCCCCATATAAACTCCAAAGAAACCCCACCAACAACCTTTCACGTCAGAAAAACGACATTTCACGACAAAAGCGCGAAATCAGCAAAAAGATTTGTTATTCTATGCTTGTTGGATAACTCGGAAAAGGTGAACTATGAAACATCTCTGGAAAAACTTCACATTTTTATGCGGCGAGTGGCGAAAATTGCCCATTAAAAAAACCGCATGGCTGTATTTTTTCTTGTATTTCTTATTTGGTAGCGTGGTCGCGGTGCTGGCGGTGCTTGTGCCATCGCGAGCGGTGGTCTCTTTACAAAATTTTGAGACTTTTCTGCCCTTTTTAGGATTAGTAGCCGCATTAGGTATTGCGCTGTTTCTGCAAAATATTCTGCAAAATGAAACTTATATGCTCAGTTTTCTTTTTCGCCTCCTTGAAGCTTATCCCGCTGCAATGAAGCCCATGCTGTTACCCGCCGAGCAAATGGAAGGCCCCAAAGGCAAAGAACAGCGCAATTACATCTCTGCTGCGGTCTATTGGGGTAACGAACTTGGGGTGGAAGGTTTCATGACGAATATACGGGATATTGTTGCAAATCTCATCAACACCTTGATATACATTCTGCTTTCAGCACGCCTGGAATGGAAATGGCTGCCTCTGATCCTCTTACCTGCTGTCGGGCAAGGCATTATGTCACTCATTTTTATGAAGCAGATAAATGAGAAAAACCAGGAAAGGCAAAATCTTTGGGCTGAAGGCCATTACATGCAAAGCATCGCGCTGAAAAATGAGGCGGCAAAAGATGTCAGACTGTACCCCATCGTGGATATTTTTAAGAAAAAGTACCTGGACTTGCGCAAGCGTTGGCATGGCTATGTGAGCGGAAAACAATATCGGCTTTTCGCTGCGGATGCAAGTTTTTGGCTGTTAAGCATCGCGCGCGATGTGATTGCCTTTATCGTCCTTTTCCGACGTGTTCAGGCGGGCATGCCTGTCTCCGATTTTGTGCTCTATATGGGCGTTATCTTGGGCATAAGTGCTTATGTGAGTGGGATATTTAATAAAATCGCACTTTTGTTTCAAAACAACTTTGTTGTTACGCACTTTCGCGAGGCGATGCAACAGCCGGAATATGACCAAACCGGCACGCCAGGTTTGGTTCCTCAAGGTTTGGGTACGATTCGCTTTGAGAATGTCTCTTACTCCTATTCAAGTGAGAATGAGAATACAAAATGGGCGCTGAAAGACATCAACCTGACGATTAAACCCGGCGAGAAAATTGCCCTGGTTGGCGAAAATGGCGCGGGCAAAACGACGCTGGTCAAGCTTGCCACGGGCATCTTCACACCAACGCGTGGCGAAATCTATTATGACGGTATCAACGTGAAGGAATTCAAACCTACGGAACTTTACAAAAAAGTTGCCATGGTCTTTCAGAATGTGACTATCATCGCCACGACATTGGCGGAAAACATCACTTGCCAGCCCGAAAGCGAAATTGACTATGAACGCCTGAAATGGGCAATTGAAAAAGCCGGCTTGAGCGAGGTTGTGGCACGATTAAGCGAAGGTGTGCACAGTCAACTGACGACTTATTTACACAAAGACGGGGTGAACTTGTCGGGTGGCGAAAACCAGCGTTTGATGCTGGCGCGTGCCTTGTATAAGGGCGGCGACATTCTCATTTTAGACGAACCCACAGCGGCACTGGACCCGTTGGCTGAAGCTGCATTGTACGAAAGATATCATGAATTGGCCGAAAACCAAACAGCTGTTTTTATCTCGCATCGGCTTTCGTCAACCCAGTTTTGTGATCGGGTGGTCTTTTTGAAGGAAGGCGAAATCGTTGAAACCGGCACGCACGCGTCGTTAATGGAAGCCAAAGGCGCTTATCAACATATGTTCCATGAACAAGCCAAGTACTATCAAACGGAGGCGGCATTATGAGCCAGGCAGAAAAAGTAAACAAAGCAAGCAAAAAAGACGAACGCAAAAAGGCGTGGCAAACCCTGCTGTGGGTTCTCAGGGAAGTTCATACCCTCAAGCGATCTTACACGCCATTGGTACTCATCAACACCTTGCTGAACATAGCCACCATCTACGTACCGATACTGCTCATCGCGCCGGTTTTGGAAGGTTTTATCAGCAAAAACTGGCAAAAGGCATGGACCTGGGGCTTGACCCTGGTGGGGCTAAGCATCGCCTTGAATTTACTTAAAGATTTTTTAAGTCGTTATCTGAAAATTCAAGGCAGTGATTTGCATGAGGCTTTTTCGGCTAAAATACACGAAAAACCGATGACTCTCGACTATCCCAGTTCGCAGGACAACGATGCAAAGAATGCGTTTCAGCGCGCGTTTCAGTCCATGAACTATGAAGGTTATTTTAATGAGTTTATCGGGCAACTCTTTACGCTTTTGGGTGATTTGCTAAGCCTTATCACATCCGTGTCGCTAAGCGCGGTACTGTTGCTTTCTTCTCCAAAAACTGAGGGATGGCTTTCTGTCATCGCGCAACCTTGGCTGGCAACGACGGTGACGGTTGGCTTGGTTATTTTGCTGTCGTTGCTTACAAAGAAAAGCAATGACCAGCTTGCCATCCAGCGCAAACGCTATCACGATGAGCATATCACTGTTGAAACGGATCTCAATTACATTGTGATGCAAGTTTTGCTTTCACACGGGAACTACGCGCTATATCAGGTCTACAACATGATTCCGATGATTGCTGCCTGGTACAAAGAAAAAAGCAAAGCCTTGACAGACTTTCTCTTAAAAGCCAACATAATAATAAAAAGAGAAATATTGAATAAAGATATCAGTGGTTTTGTTTTTACGCTGATGGCGTGGTTTGTTGCTGGTGTTAAAGTAATGACTAACGCAGTGCCCCTGGCGATGGTGGTGACCTATGCCAACAGTCTTATACAGGTCAGCAAGTCGTGGCTGAGTTTTAGCGAAAATTTGGCTACGATAACGCGCCGTGTGCCTTACTATCAGGATATTCAAAATTACATGGCGAAGGAAAACGCGCTGGAAACTGGTACGATTCCGGTTGAAAAACGACGCGACCACGAAGTTTTGCTGACCATGGAAAACGTTAGCTTCAAATATCCCGGTTCGGACAAGTGGGCTTTGCGCAATGTGAACGTGACCCTGGACATGAAAAAGCGCCACGCGGTGGTGGGTCTGAACGGCGCGGGCAAAACAACTTTTGTCTTGCTTTTGTGCCGGCTGTATGACCCAACCGAAGGGCGTATCTTGCTGAATGGTGTGGATATTCGCAAATACAATTATCAGGAATATTTGCGACTCTTCTCGGCGGTATTCCAGGATTTTCAGCTTTTCGCTTTTCCGGTGGCGGAAAATGTGGCTTGCGACGTGGATTATGACGAGGCCCGTGTGCGCGCTTGTTTGGAGATGGCGGGATTCAGTGAACGTCTGGCGGAACTCGAAGAAGAAGGCAAAGGTTTGGAAACGGAAGTAGCTTCCTTCCTTGGTGGTGTGATGCATTTTAGCGGGGGTGAACAGCAGAAAATGGCTATCGCGCGGGCTTTGTATAATCAGGGCTCGGTGATGATACTCGATGAACCCACTGCCGCGCTGGACCCCATCAGCGAGGCGGATATTTACGCGCATCTGAACGAAATCATTGAAGAGAAAACGACTGTGTTTATCTCGCACCGTATGTCATCTTGCCGTTTTTGTTCGGATATCATCGTGTTCAATGAAGGTGAAATCGTTGAGCGCGGAGAGCATAATTCGCTTTTGGCGCAGGGCGGTTTGTATGCTGAGATGTGGGCCGCCCAGGCGAAGTATTATTTAGAGCAAGGGCATGTGAGTCTGGTGGAGAACTAGCGGGTTCGTGTAAGAGAACCCGCTAGCTTAGAAATAACAGGGGGTATAATTAGATTAGAAAATCTGAAACGAGGGATTTCCATGTTTAATTACGAAAAACTCAACGAAGCACTCGATTATTTCAAAGTGATATTTCCTGGAACACATTGGGAAAAAGAAAAATATAAATGGCAAGCAGTGAAACATTTTCAGGAACACTGGGATGAAAACGCGACTGATTTTTCTGAAATGTGGATGAAAGCAACGGAAAAAACTGAAAATTTGTTGGCGTCAAGATATAACTTTCCACGGGGAATGATAAGAGACTTTATAGAAGTTGCCCCTGAAAAAGTGAGAGCAATGTTTGTCAATCTGTTTGATGAATCAAAAGATTTGGAGACCAGGGTAAGGAGTTTTCAGTCTGCTTCCGATGATCTTTTAGAAACCCACAAGGAGGAAAAAGGCTGGAAGCAACATTTTCAAAGCACTAACGCTATTAGCACATATCTTTGGTTGCGTTTTCCTGACAAGTATTACATTTCGAAATCAAGTGAAATTTTGCGTCTCGCTAAAATTTTAGAAGTGAAGCAAAAGATACGGCAAGAAGCTGTCGGAAAGATGCTGGATTGTTACAAGATTTTTGATGAACTGAGGCCTTACTTTAAGGCAGATGATGAGTTGACTCAAATCTTAAAACAATCTATTGATGATACTTGTTATCCAGATCCTGAATTGGTCACGTTGCTCGTTGATTTTTCATACTATTTAGGACAAGAGTATAAATCCATGTTGGCTGATGAGGGCAAGACTCAATACGTAGAATATGACCCGGGAATTACTGTAGAACAATGGAAACAACTCTTGCAAAACGAAGATATTTTTAATCCAAGTTCTCTAAAAGTGGTGCGTCGTTTTCTTGATTATGGGAAAGAGGCTGCAATATCGCAAATTGCTTCAAAATACGGTTTAACTAATAATTTTTACAACAAAAACACAGTAGATACGGGTGTTCGGGTTAGAGATGAATTGCAACTTGAGCGCCCATTTGAAGGCAGTAATAAAGGTTCATGGCGTTTTCTTTTTACAGGCAGATATGGCGATAGTAAGGACAGTGGCTTGTTTCTTTGGAAACTGAGAGATGAGCTTAAAGAGGCTTTGGAAGCGGTTGACCTTAGTCATATCCCACTCTACGAAGATGAGGAAACCTCAAAGACTCAATTGCTGTCATACACGAAGGCTGACTTTCTTGACGAAGTCTATCTGTCTGAGCAAAACTATGACACATTAGTGGCTTTGCTTAATCACAAGAAAAACATTATCTTGCAAGGGCCTCCCGGGGTAGGCAAAACGTTCATGGCTAAACGTCTGGCATATTCTATTATTGGTGAAAAACGAGAAGATAATGTTAAGCTCATTCAGTTTCATCAAAGTTACAGTTATGAAGATTTTATTATGGGCTATAAACCAGATGCCGATGGTTTCTATCTTGAAGAAGGGCTCTTCTACAAGTTATGTAAACAAGCAGAAGACAATCCTACAGAAAACTTTTATCTCATCATTGATGAAATAAACCGCGGTAATTTGAGTAGAATCTTTGGCGAATTAATGATGCTCATCGAAAAAGATTACCGCGACACAGAACTTTACATAGCATATAGTGATGAACCTTTCAGTGTTCCAGGTAACCTTTATCTTATAGGCACGATGAACACCGCTGACCGAAGTCTGGCGATGATTGACTATGCTTTGCGACGACGATTTAGTTTCTTTACCATGACACCAGCTTTTGATTCCAAGGGGTTCAAGGCTCACCAGGCCAAGCAAAATGACCCGAAATTTGATCAACTAATTACAACAGTCAAAGAACTTAACCGAGCGATTAGTGAAGACACCAGCCTTGGTGAAGGTTTCTGCATCGGTCACAGTTATTTCTGCGAGAACAGTGTTTCCAGTTCGGATTGGTTACATCATGTGGTGCACTATGAATTGTTACCCATGTTGGCTGAGTATTGGTTTGATAATGTCGATAAATACAAGGAATGGGAAGGTCGATTAACAGGCGTTTTGGATGACTAGAACAAACCACATCCTGATAAAAAATATCTATTACATGCTCAGTTATGCTTTTCAGACGCTGAGAAGTACGAATTATCGGGAACTTGAGTCTGAAAGTTTCGAACACATTCATGACCTTTTAGCTGAAATCCTTATAAAAGGTATCAGTCAGCAGCTTAAACGCGGACTTTACAAAGTTTATGTGCCCTTTCATGAAGATTTGCCAACAGTGCGTGGCAAGATCAATATTCAAGACAGTATCCAAAACAAGTTAAGAAATAGAAAAGTCCTTTCATGTGAATTTGAGGATTTGTCGTTAAATAATCGTTATAACCAAATCCTAAAAACAACCCTTTCCATTCTGTTAAAGCAAGAAAATGTTCATCAGGAAAGGAAAATTGCTATCAAACGTTTGCTGATGCACATGGGGAGCATAGATACTGTAAATCCCTACAATCTCCGAAGGGATATGTTTAAGTTTCATCGTAACAATCAGAGTTATCTGATGCTACTTCAGATTTGCTATTTTGTTTTAGATGGTTTGTTACTTAGCGAAGAGAAAGGCAAACATAAACTGGCAGATTATTTTGACGAACAAAGGATGTCAAGCCTTTTCGAAAGATTTGTGTCTGCTTATTACCAAAAGCACCATCAGCAGCTGTTTGCAGGTGCTGCACAAGTAAGATGGGCGATAGATGATGGTTTTTCTGAAGGCTTGCCAGCGATGATTACTGATGTCACATTGAAAAAGGGCGAAAAGGTTTTAATTATTGATACAAAATTCTACTATCGCACCCTGCAATATAGAGAAGTATATAATTCTCGAAGTATTCATTCTGCTAATCTGTACCAAATGTTTGCCTATGTAAAAAATAAAAGCCAGCAGACAACGGGGAGTGTTTCAGGCTTAATCCTTTACGCAAAAACCACAGAAACCATTACGCCAGACTATAGCTATATGCTGAGCGGGAATCAAATTAGAGTTGAAACTCTGGATTTGAACGTAGAATTTCCTGAAATCGCCATGCAACTCGACAACATCGCGCTTAATTATTTTTAGCTTAGCGCCGGTCTCGATTTTTCATGTTCGTGTGTAAGCGTCAAGTGCTAGTATAATGAAGATGACGAACTTTATATCCTGAAACGTTGGAGAAAGGTTTATGAAACGAAAAGAGAAACTGGTAAGTCAAATCAACTGTGATAATTGCGGCGCGCCACTGCAGCCGAAGTGGGGCGAACAGGTGCATACTTGCCCATTTTGCAAGTCGGTACAGCATTTGAGTATTGACTGGAAAGATGCCAACGCGGAGAAAGCCACGTCTTTTTCTGTTGCGCAAGGCGGTCCTGTTTTACCAAGCGATACTAAGGGAGCGCCAAAACCGCAGGGAAAAGAACCCCTCTCAATCGTGATGAAGGTTTTGTTTTTCATCGTTTTTTTCATTATCCTGTCGCTAATCTTATACACAGCGCTTAGGATGTTCGGTTTGGGTCCGTTTCAGGGGGGATTTCTCAGGTTTTAGGCTGGTCAGCTTTTAGCCCAGAAATATCAATAAATAGAAAATGATATCTCGCTCGTCGCGCGTGCTATAATTTCGCCATGCTTAAGCAACGCATTTTAGATTCCCTGCTTGGGGCATTTAGCGAAGATGAGCCTTTCAACCCGGAAAAAGCGCTTGTGCTGGCGGTGTCGGGTGGGGTGGATAGCCTGACTTTGGCGCACGCCTTGCGCGATTCAGGCTTGAAGCTGATTGTGGCGCATTTAGACCATGCCTTGCGCGATGTCTCCGCGCAGCAAGCCCAGACGCTGGGCGAGATGATGACACGCTGGGGGCTGCCCTACGTAAGTCAACGGGTGGATGTGGCGGCTTTTGCCCAGGCAGAAAAGCTGGGCGTTGAAGAAGCCGCGCGAATTTGCCGTTACCGGTTCTTGTTTGAAGTTGCGCGCGCACACGATGCCCAGGCGCTTGTTTTGGGGCATAATGCCGATGACCAGGTGGAAACGGTCTTGATGCACTTCATGCGTGGCGCGGGAATGGCAGGTTTGGCGGGCATGGCAAGGCGGAGCGTTTTGCCCCAGTTTGATGCCAAAATTCCCCTGTTACGTCCGCTACTTGGCATAAGTCGTGCAGAAAATGAACAATATGCCCAGCAGCATCAGCTTGAAGTGCTTCTTGATGAAACCAACGTTGAACCTGTTTATTACCGCAATCAACTGCGCTTAAGTCTTATCCCCGAGATGGAAAGACTTAACCCGGGTTTTAAACAGAGTGTGCTGCGGGCTGCGGAAGTTTTGCGCGTGGATAATTTGCTGCTTGAAAAGCTTGAAGCGCAGGCTTTCAGACAGGTTGTGGGCTGGCAAAGCGAAAATGAGATTGTTCTAAACCGCGAAGCCTTTTTGCCGCTTGACCTGGCTTTGCAGCGACGTGTCGTTCGGCGTGGGCTGAACGCTTTGCGTCCGGTTAATCCTGATTTTGGTTTTGGAGACATCGAAAAAACACGCCAAGTCATCATCAACGGGCTTGGCGCGCAAGACTTGAGCCAGAAAACGCGAGCGGTAATGGTTGGGAATGCCTGCCATCTGCTTGAGCAAGGCGCGTTGCCGACGATATTGAGCATGCCACAACTTGATTCTGACAGCACGCTTGAGCTTGGTGTTGGCGAGAGCATTTTTCTCAACCCTGGCTGGCAACTGAGTGCCAGTTTGATTAGCAAACAGGACTACGGAAAAATCTCAGGCGCGAAAAAGAAAGACCCTTACCATGCCTGGCTCCATCCTGCTGACATGGCATTGCCCTTGATTGTGCGCGCGATGCAAACGGGCGAGCGCTGGGCGCCGCTGGGACTGGAATGTGGCAGTCAGAAACTGAGCGATTTCTTCGTCAATAATAAAATTCCCCAGGCAGCCCGTGCCAAATGGCCTTTGGTGCTGAGTGGGGAATCGGTTGTTTGGGTCATAGGCTTGCGTATCGCGCATGGCTGGCGCTTGCAAGGCGACGAGAACGAGATTTTACATTTGTCTTTAAAGCATAACGACTAAAGCCAGTTTAGTTCGCGTCTAAGACCTCACGCAAAATACCCTTTATCTCTTCAAATTTCGGGAATAAAACCGACGCGCCACCTTCGGTAACGCCAGGCGTGACGTTGGTGTATTCAATGCGATACATGGTAAAGACGTTCTCATCGAAGTACTTGGACAAAGGCAGGGCGTAGATGATGAAATCGGCAAATTCCATGTCGGTTTCGATGCTGCGTTTGACCGCGCGCAAGTTGCCAGGCAGATACCTGAGATGCGCGGGCTTGAGCGCCTTTTTGCCCATGGCTTTAATAACTTCCATCGCGCGGCGGTTGCGGTCGATATCGGACGAGTTCATGCGCGCGCGCACGTACCAAAACACTTCAGGCTGGGTCATGGTCACCGTGCCTGGTTCCACAACGCGCCAACCGCTGGCATCAAGATAGCTTGCGTCTTCCATGCGTTCGCTAACTTCAACATCGATGGGACCGAGCACATCCAGGATATGCTTAAAACCTTCGAAATCGGCCATCATGTAATGGTCGGGCCGAAAACCGAAATTCAGGGCGAAGGTATCACTTAGCAGTTGCCAGTCGCCGAAGGGGAAGGCGACGTTTAAACGTTGTTCGCCCAGTCCGGGAATGGTAACCCAAAGGTCGCGCGGGAAAGAGATGAGATTGACCTTGTTGGTCTTGGTGTTGAAGGCCATCAGCAGCATCACGTCGGTACGAAAACCGATTTCGGGCTGATAGTCCGAGCCGAGCAGCAGAATCGTTTTGACGTGATTAGGCACGTTGATGCGCGTGGCTTCATTGGAAAGATAAGGGTCATCGAGATATTTATCGGGTGTGATCCACAGGTTGGTCAAAAAACCAGGCTGGCCTTCGCGAATTTTATTAAGACTCACGCCAACCATCACGCCCAGTATCAAGAGTACCAGGACTATAAGAAAAGTTGAAAACGCGCAACCGCGTTTTTTGTTTGATTGCATTTTCATAGAAACACCTTTATTGTTTGGCGTTTAGCCCATGCCTAAGAAAGCGTGTAATCGTATTCTTCGGCGATTTTATGCAGCCTTTCTTGCACGTCGCGCCACTGGATTTTGGAAATACCCAGTTTCTGGCGAATGCTGTCGGGGTCAACGCCCTTGCTAAGGTCAATGACGGCGCTGGTCCAGCGCAGGCTGTCAAAGGAAATGTTCTTCTCGAATTTGGCTTCTTCGGCGATATCGCTTAGCAGATATTCCAAACGACGTTGCGACCACGGGAAGACCTGGTCTTTGATGTCGTATTGCTGGGCGTAGTCGGTGTAGGCCTCTACCCAGTCCTGCGAAAGGGGCAAGCGTCGTTCTTTGTAGCGATAGCGGGGGTTGGAATAGCGCACATGGAGCGCGGCGTTTTTGGGGTCGTCAATTTCGAGATGTTCAACCATCAAACTCAGGCATTCGCCTTTTTTGAGCGCGGTTTCGAGCACCAGCTGGAAGAGTACCAGGGGTCGTGGGTCAGCTTTGGCACCATCGCGAATGGCCCGCGCGGCTTCAAGCGCCAGGCGGTATTCCGATTGGGTCAGCGCGTGGGGCAAACGACTGGCGACAGGCTTTTGAATGATGGGGTCAGCGGGGTTGCTTTTGAGCACGCCTGATTCAAACAACCAGCGGAAAAAGGACTTGAGTGACGTGATGCGCCTGGAGAGCGTTTTGGGGCTACAGGGGACATCGCGTTCATTTTCCATCCAGTACAAGTGGTTTTCCAGGTCGGCGGTTGTAATTTGCCCGATTTGTTTGTCGGTGGGCAGGTAGCTTTCAAGCAGATTGAGATCCGCGCTAAAGGCCTTAAGGGTATGGTGCGATCTGCCCTGGTCGCGCAGGTAAATTTTCCAGGCCTGAATGGCTGGGTGCAAGAGGGTTGTCTCTTGGATATGGGCAGAGATGGGTTCAGATTTTTGGCTCATTTCGCCTCCATAATTTCGTATAGCTATAAGTTCTGTCCTTAAGTTTAGCCCTAATGCGTGGGTCTGTCAAATCAAGACACGTGTACATTGCCGGGCAAAGCAATTACCGGAAGGGGATTCTATAAAAAACGTGAGGCTTACTGTTCGTTGCGATAAAGGGCTTCGTTGAGCATCCTGGCGATGGCGTTATTATCGGGCATGAGCACCATAGAGCCTTCCCAGGTAATCCAGTCATATGCCATTGTGCTGTCAACAGCGAAATGTCGCAAATTGCTAAAATCCTTGAGTTTTGACGCCATGGGCATCAGCTTCATCACGGCACTCAAGGGCATATCGGTGTCAATATATTCGCGATAATGACCGTAAAGTTCGGGGATTTTGATAATCATGTTGCGACTCATCGCCTTTTTTGCCATAGCCACTATCACGTCTTGTGTGCGGCGATTGCGATCAAAGTCGCTGCTGGTCATACGCGAACGCGAGTACCAAAGCGCGGTTTGACCGTCCATGTGCATGACGCCAGGCTCAAATGTACACCAGCCACTGGGGTCCATGTGGCAAGAATCGCTGAGCGTTTGGGTAATTTCAACGTCAATGCCATCCAAACTGTCCACTACGGCTTTAAAACCATCAAAATGGACCATCATGTAATAATCTGGAACGATACCAAAGTTGGTCTCGAAGACCTGCTTGAGCAAGTCCCATCCGCCCAGACTCCAGGCGGTGTTGATTCGGTTTGACCAAAAGCCCGGAATTGCGACATATAAGTCGCGCGGGAAGGAGATAAGCGTAACGGTTTCGTGTTTGGGGTTTATCGAAAGCAAAATGATGACGTCGGTGCGGAAATTGCGTTCTTCGTAGTCATCCTGGCCCAAAAGGAGAATGTTCACCTGCTCGTCGGGTAATTCGCCCGCGGGAATGATGGGCACCGGCGTGGGTGTAAAGAGTGGCTGGGGAAGCCCGTCTTCGCCCAAGAGCCCCGCCATGTTTGCAGGCTGGAAAGGCGTGGGGGTGGGCGCGCCATCGCGCAAGATGAAGCTAATAGCGGAACTGTTTGAGCTGGCCATGGCCCTGACCACCGCGCCAGTACCGAAAACAACCAAAGTGGTGCCGATGAGAATGATGATGATGTATAAAATAATTTTGTTTTTATTAATGCCTTGCATAGTTTTAGCTTTCTGTTTTGCGCTTAATATCTGGCGTCGCACGCCAAAGCAAGCTGGCTGAGTTTGTGTTGTAGTAGATGCAAGTTTCGTACCGAGTGAATATATATGGCGATATATCCCCTAAATGCTTGCCTGGCTTGAGCACTTGCGCGTGATGGAGTGATTGACCAAGTGGCGTCTCTTGAGTAGAATAGGTCTGTTATATAAAACTAACAAGCTTGTCTATTTTAAATACGGAGTAAGTTTTTGATCGAAGAAATTAGTCCATTACTGAATATTTTGTTGTTGAGCGTCGCTGCCAGTTTGGGTACTGGCCTTGGGGGGCTTATCGCGGCACTTGTCAGGCCATCGCGGCGGTCTTATGGCTTCCTGATGGGGCTGACCGCTGGTGTGATGATTTGTCTTTCGTTCCTTGAACTGGTTCCCAAAGCGCTTGAGCAGTCGAACTGGGTAACTGCCACGATTGGTTTTGCCCTGGGCGCGGTATTTATGTTCGCGCTGGACCATCTCATCCCACACATTCGCTTTGGCGAAAGGGAAATTCGCGATTCAGTGGATATCGAGCTTAATGGCGATATTGTCGGCATTGACAGCGAGATACCGGATGAAGCTTGTTGCGACAACAAGCGTTTCAGCAAGCCCTGTGATTGTGAAGAACGAAAGAGAAAACGGGGCGGATTGTTCAGCATTCGCCGCAGCGACAATGGCGAACCCGTTGACCGCAAACTGATTAATGTGGGTTTGCTGATGGCGATAGGTATCGCGATTCATAACCTGCCGGAAGGTATCGCGGTTGGCGCGGGTTATCTGCACAATCCCCAGTTTGGCATTTTTGTGGCGATTGCGATTATGTTGCACAACATTCCCGAAGGTATCGCCACCGCTTTACCCCTTTGTCGCGGTGGCATTTGCAAGCGCGATGCGATTAAGATTGCTTTTCTTTCCGGCCTGGCGGAGCCCATCGGCGCGGTTTTAGCAAGCCTGGTTTTGATTAATTTCACCAAGCTTTTACCTGGCGCGCTGGCATTCGCGGCCGGGGTGATGGTGTTTATTACCTTAGACGAACTCATTCCCACCGCGCGCGAACACGGGCATAACCACTTTACCGCGATTGGGATTATCGTTGGTTCGCTTTCGGTGTTTGTGCTGAGTGGTATCCTGGGCATTTAGTTCCCGGGCTTAATTTAAGTAATATAAAAAGGCATGCGCGCGCATGCCTTTTTTAGACTTTGTATGAAGCTTGGTATTATCCGGCCAGCCAGCCACCGTCAACTACCAAGACATCGCCATTCACATACGAAGATTCATCGCTGGCCAGGAAGAGCGCGACATTGGCTATCTGTTCCGCGCTTCCATGCTCAGGTGAACAAGCGTAAACGTTTTGTAACCTGGCATATCCATTCATGTTCACATCACCCATAGATGTACCGATTTCGGTGACGATTCCACCAGGAGCGATTGCATTACAGCGTATTTTATTCGGTATATACATATAGGCAGTGTTCTTGGTCATTGAAACCAGGGCGGCTTTAGACGCGCAGTACACAGCGCCGGCAAGTGTTCTTATAGCACCCCCGGAAGCGATATTGATGATATTGCCGCCTTCGCCCTGTTCTATAAATACCTGTACGGCTTTTCTCATGGCACACATGGGACCATAGACGTTGATTTTCATGACATGCTCATATCTTTCGTCTTTTACGTCCCCGATAGGGCTCATGTCATCCATAACGCCCGCGTTATTGACGAGTACATCAAACCGTCCGAATTCCTTAACACAAATGTCGATCATCTCTTCATTCGTGCTCTTTAGCCCGACGTCTCCTGGGAATACGATTACCTTGCCGGGAGCATCTTCCAAAGACTTGGCAAGTGCTTCAAGCCTTTCTTTTCTCCTTGCAACGGCGACAACATTCGCGCCTTCTCTGACGAAAGTTTCTACAATGGCTTTCCCCATTCCTGAAGAAGCGCCCGTTACGACGACAGCTTTTTTATCTAATCTCATTTTTACCTCCTAATGTCAAGTACCTGATTTTAATTAATAATAACATTAAAAAACAACAACACCCCCTATTTTGTCAATTAATTAGTATATTAGCAAAACAATTGAATCTGTACGGCGGGACGCCAGCAGTGGCGTGAAATAAATTAGCAAACAGTGGCGGAACATTTATTGATTTTGGATGTTTATTAAGTATCTGCTGTGTTCTATGAGCATGATAAAATTAAGCTGGCATTTTAATAAAGAAAGGCATGATATGAGAAAAACGATATTTACTATATTTACTTGTCTGGTTTTAATGGTGGCGAGTGTGCAGACCAGCGTCGTTCAAGCGAAAACTGTCCTTTCTGGCGAAAAGCTTTCAGACCCGGTGGCTAAAGACTCTTTTAGAACGCCACATTATCGCTTACCGTATCATCGTTTAGATGAAGAAATGCCAAACACCTGGCATCATCCCTATTTAGAAGAAAACAAAGAGCGAGTCTACACTCCCCCAAGCGCGGAAATTATTCGACTCACCCAAAAACAAGTGCAGTCTTTTGACTGTAACACGGTGACAGATGTGCCTTATGAAGAGTGTGAAGCTTTGGTAGCACTCTATGAAAGCACCAACGGCGCGGGCTGGAAAAGAAATTCTAACTGGCTGGAAAGTACAACAGTAGGTGATTGGACTGGTGTTTCTGTTAGCGCAGAGCATATAGTAAGTGTTAGCCTTGCGCATAATAATTTGACAGGTTCACTACCTGTGATACTGAGTAATCTCTCGCATTTGGAAGAGTTGGAACTAGATAATAACGAAATAAGTGGTACGCTACCTGCTGAGCTAGGTAATCTGTTAAGTTTGAGATGGCTTAACCTTGACTTTAATCACTTGACAGGTTCGATACCTATTGAACTGAGCAATCTGCTAAGCGTGGAATTACTTTCCCTTTATAGAAATAATTTGACCGGTCAGATTCCTGCCGAATTTGGTAATCTTTTGAATTTAGGATGGCTCAGACTTGGTGATAACCAATTGACTGGTGAAATCCCCGCCACATTGGGAAATCTCACGTCTTTGGTGTATCTTAGCCTTTACAGAAACCAATTAACTGGCGTAATACCTGCTTCATTGGGTAATTTAGTTAATTTGTACGAACTCATTCTTGGCGACAACCACTTGACGGGTGAAATACCTGACAGCTTGGGTAATTTAACAAATTTGGATTACCTTTACTTAAGCAATAATTTGCTGACTGGCAAGATACCCACCACGTTGGGGAACTTGACAAATTTATGGCATCTCGAACTCGCAAATAACCAACTGACGGGTACGATACCAGCTGAATTGTCCAATTTGTCAAAGTTGTGGGTTCTTTCTCTCTCAAACAATCAGGTAACGGGTACGATACCTGCTGAAATAGGTGATTTGTCTAATTTGATATATCTTCTTCTTGAGAATAATAAACTAAGTGGCTCAATACCCACTGAATTGGGCAATTTGTCAAATTTGCAAGAACTCCGTCTCGATAACAACCAACTGATGGGCACAATTCCGGTTGAACTCTCAAATCTAATAGAATTAAAGATTCTTTCTCTCTCAAACAACCAACTGATGGGCACAATACCGGTCGAAATAGGTGGTCTTTCAAATTTGTCTGTTCTAAATCTTAGTTCCAACCAGTTGACAGGCCCGATACCTGCGGAATTAGGCAATCTTGTGAATTTAAGATGGCTTAAGCTGGCTAACAACCGCTTGACGGGTGAAATCCCTGTCACGTTGGGAAATCTGAGCTATTTGTGGTATCTTGACCTTAGCAAGAATCGGTTGACAGGCACGCTGCCGGAAGAAATAGCGAATATCACAAATTTGCGCCACTTGGACTTAAGCCACAATTATTTGAAAGGGGATTTACCAGCCAGCTTTACAAATCTTGTATCTCTTTGTGTTGATGGCCAGTATGAGGACCGCTGTAAGGATGGTGATGGTGGCTATTACTTAAGCGACCTTGGTTACAACTTTTTCAACGTGCCACAACCCAACCCGCCATCTGATTTTCTTTACCTAAAAGACCCGGACTGGGATCAAACCCAAGGTTTCTTAGACGAGTTTATTTACTTCCCAACCATCTTGAATTAGCGGTTGTTTGATATTTGAATCAGTATATTGAAAACACCTGGCTCTTGTAATAAGCCAGGTGTCTTTTGTTTTAGGGTGAATGTTGAGAACTTAAGGTATTAAGCCAGCAGTTTTTCAAGCCCTAATCTTAGGCGGCGCAAGGTTTCTTCCTTGCCCAAGAGGCTTGCCAGTTCAGTGGCACCACCGGGGCTGGCGGGCGCGCCACTGAGCGCGGTGCGGATAGGCCACATGGTTGTTCCAACTTTGTTTCCGCTTTCTTTCGCGTAAAGTTTGAGCGTTTCAAACAGGGCGGCGTTGCTGAAGTCTTCCTGCTTTTCAAGGACTGGTATAACCGCTTCAAGGATTGCTTTCGAGCTTTCAAGGCTTGATTTGGACTTTTGATTTTCAAAAAGCGCGATATCGTATTCGGGCAGTTCAGCTAAAAAAGCGAGCATCTCAGGGATATCGCCCAGACAATCGGTGCGAATCTGAATAAGCTGGCTGATTTGCTGCAGGTCAAAGCCACGCAGGGCATCGCCATACCAGGGTAAAGCGACTTCATGGAAGGCTTCCGGGCTTAACGCGCGGATGTGTTCGCCGTTAATCCAGCGCAGTTTATCCATCGAGAACGCCGCGCTCGATTTGCTGATACGGTCCATATCGAAAGCTTCGATGAGTTCTTCCATGGAGAAAATTTCGCGCTCGTCACCCGGGTTCCAACCCAACAGGGCAACATAGTTGACGATGGCGGCAGGTAAAAAGCCCATGTTCACCAGGTCTTCAAAGGTTGGGTCGCCAGCGCGCTTGCTGAGTTTCTTGCCATCTTCCTTGATGATGTGGGGCAGGTGGATATATTCAGGGCATTGCCAGCCAAACGCTTCGTAAAGCAGGTTGTATTTGGGTGTTGAGCTCAGGTATTCCTGCCCGCGGATCACATGGCTAATAGCCATAAGGTGGTCATCAACGACGTTGGCGAAGTTGTAGGTGGGGAAACCATCGGATTTGAGCAGCACCTGGTCATCAAGCTGTTTGTTTTCGATGCTGATATCGCCATAGACGTGGTCAAAAAAGCTGGATGTGCCCTCAAGCGGGATGCGCTGCCGAATGACGGGTTGAATGCCTTGGTCAAAAAAGTCCTGGACTTCAGCAGGGCTCAGGTTTCTGCAAGGGTCGTGGCGTTCTTCATCGCGTTCTTCGCCGGGTTCAGGGCGGTCTTCTTTTTGGCAGAAGCAGTAGTAAGCGTCGCCTTGGTCGATGAGTTGATGGGCGTATTGTCCATATATCGCTTTGCGCTGGCTTTGCACATAGGGGCCGTGACCGCCATCTTTATCGGGACCTTCGTCGTAGGTGATGCCGGCAAGGGCGAGTCCGTTGTAAATGGCATCAAGCGCGTCGGATACGTTGCGTTTTTGATCGGTGTCTTCGATACGCAAGATGAACACGCCCTTTGCTTTTTTGGCAATCAGATAGGCATAAAGGGCGGTACGCAGGTTGCCGATGTGCATATAGCCGGTGGGCGATGGGGCAAAACGGGTTCTAAACATAATCACTTCCATTGTTTTTGTAATCCTATGAATACTACCATAAAGAGACTAATTCGACGCAGGATTTTGGGGATTAGTCAGGGTAATTCAATGCCTTGCTTGCGGCCAGCCATGCTGATTCATTTGGTACCATTTTATTCTCCGAAAGTGTTTGAACAGGATGATAGTCTATTAACAGTCACCGTTCAAAAATTTTTCGCAGTAGTCCTTAATGCGCTGGAAGGTTTGCTCGCTCACATAATGCTCAATGCGGCAGGCGTCCATTTCGGCGGTTTGCTCATCCACGCCCAGGTGCATGAGAAAACGCGTAAAGGTCTTATGGCGCATGAAAACAGCTTCGGCGATTTGCCGTCCCTGGGGAGTCAACGCGATTTTGCTGCCTTCGTCGATGTGCACAAGCTTTTGTTCAGCCAGTTTTTTGACGGCTACATGCACGGTGGGGCGTTTAAAGCCGAGCGCGCGCGCGATGTCTACCTGACGCACGACAGGGTTATTGCGTTCCAGCAGGAGAATTGTTTCAAGGTACATTTCGCTTGATTCGGGCATATCTAATGAAAGTTCACTTTTCATATCTCAATTATACCAAAAACCCTTGACAGAAAAGTTAGTTGGGTCTAACATATAATGAGTTAGTTGATACTAACAACTAAAGGAGTAACATGGTACCACTATGCTATATGCAGAATAAAAAACGATGTCGTGTCAGGCGCGCGCGTGGCAGATCCCGCGAACGCATGGAAGCTCTTGGCTTTGTGCCCGGCGAAGAGCTGGATGTGATTTCTTCTTGCGATGGAAATGTTATCGTGCTTTTGCGCGATGCGCGCTACGCCCTGGATAAAGAACAAGCAAAAGACATTTATGTCGAGGAGGCAGTTTGAAAACATTATTTGATATGCAACCCGGCCAAAAGGCTGTGGTCAAAAAAGTACATGGCGAAGGAAACTTGCGCCAACGCATTTTAGATATGGGCATTTTACGTGGGACTGAACTGGAAATGATTAAAAAAGCCCCATTAGGTGACCCGATTGAGTTCAAGGTGAAAGGTTATGACCTTTCATTAAGACAGTCTGAGGCATCCTTGGTAGAAGTGGAGGTGCGTAAATGACGAAGCAAGCCTTAACAATCGCCCTGGCGGGAAACCCAAACTCAGGTAAAACGACGCTGTTTAATCAGTTGACTGGCGCAAACCAGTATATCGGTAACTGGCCAGGTGTGACGGTCGAGAAAAAAGAAGGCAAGCTCAAAGGGCATCCGCAGGTCACTATTCAAGACCTGCCCGGTATCTATTCCCTTTCGGCAAACTCGCTTGAAGAACGCATTGCCAGCGAACAACTGACCCAACATTCGCCCGATGCCATTATCAACATTGTGGATGGCACCAACCTGGAACGCAACCTGTATTTGACGATGCAAATTCTTGAAATGGGTATTCCGACGGTCGTCGCTATCAACATGGCGGATATGCTCAGCAGACAAGGCGCGAAACTGGATTTAGACAAACTCTCTAAGCGCCTGGGTTGTCCTGTGGTGGGCATTTCGGCGTTAAAGGGCACACATATTAATGAGCTTATCGCTGAGGCTTTGAAAGTGGCCAAAAGCGGACAGGCGCCTAAGGCTTTGGCTTACGAGAAAGACTTTGAAAAGTTGCTGAGTGATGCTGACGCGGTGCTTGGTTCGGATTTGCAAGAAAATCAGCGACGTTACTGGCTAACCCGCGCGCTGGAAAACCCGGAACCGCTCAATCTCATGCCTACCACATTTGAGAAGTTAAATACTTTGGTTAAGACCTACGAAGAAAAAGAAGACGATGATATCCAAAGTCTGATTACCTTCGAACGTTACGCGCTGATTGACCAGGTGGTTGAAGGTGTGCGGGGCGGAAAAGCCCCCGATGCCGTAAGCACGTCGGATAAAATTGACCGCATCGTAACCAACCGCTGGCTGGCACTGCCCATCTTTGTAGTGGTTATGACACTCGTTTTTGGCCTATCGGTGTGGAGTGCTGGTCCGGGTACTTTCCTGACCGACTGGGTGAACGAGAGTTTGTTTGGTGATATTATCCCACCCGCGGTCGAAACACTTTTGGTAAACTGGGGGGTTGCTGACTGGCTGCAAAGTTTGATACTGGACGGTATCATCGCCGGTGTTGGCGCGGTGCTGGGCTTTTTGCCACAGATGGTGGTGCTTTTCCTGGTTTTAGCTTTCCTGGAAGGTACAGGTTATATGGCACGCGTCGCGTTTATCATGGACCGTTTGTTCAGGCGCTTTGGCCTTTCCGGCAAGAGTTTCATCCCGATGCTCGTTGGCGTAGGCTGCAGTGTGCCAGGCATCATGGCTTCGCGCACGATTGAAGAAGAACGCGACCGACGCATGACGGTCACGGTGACGAGTTTCATCCCCTGCGGTGCCAAACTGCCCATTATCGCTTTGATTGCCGGCGCTTTGTTCGGTGGCGCGTGGTGGGTGGCGCCCAGTGCTTACTTTCTGGGGATTGCCGCGGTGATTATCTCGGGTATCATCCTTAAGAAAACCAAACCTTTTGCTGGGCCACCAGCACCGTTTGTGATGGAATTGCCCCCATACCGCTGGCCCGCGGTTGGCACAGTGTTGCGCTCAGTCTGGGAACGCGCGTGGAGTTTCGTGCGCAAGGCGGGAACGGTTATCTTGCTCTCAAGCATTGTCATTTGGGTTTTATCCTCTCTCGGATGGGAAAACGGCAGTTTTGGCTTGGTTGAAGATGTCGAAAATGGACTTATGGCAAAACTGGGTGGCGCGATTGCCTGGATATTCAAACCACTTGGCTTTGGTAACTGGCGCGCGGCCGTGGCGACGATAACGGGTTTGGTCGCCAAAGAAAATGTGGTGAGTACCTATGGCGTTCTGTACGGTATCGGCGAAGTCAGCGAGGCAGGTGAGGAAATTTGGCATCTTCTCGCCAGAGATTTCACAACGGTATCTGCTTACGCTTTCCTGATATTCAACCTGATTTGTGTGCCATGCTTCGCGGCGATTGGCGCCATCAAGCGCGAAATGAACAGCGCGCGCTGGACTTGGTTCGCGATTGGCTATCAGACCATCTTCGCTTATGTGCTGGCTTTGGTTTATTATCAACTCGGCACTTGGTTTACCACAGGCGCTTTCACTGTTGGCACTGTCTTTGGCATCATCGCCCTGATGGGACTGCTTTATATGATTTTCCGCCGGCAGAAAGACTACCAAAAGTCCGTGTCCAGCCTGGCACCGGCGAAATAATGGTGAGATGATGACTCCCGGAACTATTCTGGTCGCTTTGGCTGTCCTTTTAGTCGTTGCCCTGGTCATCTATGCAATGGTGCGCCAGGCGAAACAAGCCACGGCGTGTGGCAGTGTGTGCAGTGCTTGTCCGCTGGCTAAAAAGTGTGCCAAAGTTAATGAAGAAAACTTAACAACAGTAAAATTCAGGTTTGAAGATATCGTCTCGGACTCTTCAAATTAGTATTGGTTGTTTTACTCCTCAAATCAAAGAGCGTCGCTGGTCCGACGCTCTTTGTTGTGTTGGCTAATTAATGCGGGTCGTTGTGGAAGCGCAAACCATGTCCGCGGACTGTGACGATATAGTCATAATCAGGGTCAAGGGCGTTGATGCGTTCGCGCAGGCGGCGGACGAGCGCGTCGAAAGCCTGTTCGGTTACCCAGCGGGTATCTTCTTCCCAAACGGCGTTAATCAGTTCTTCGCGACTGACAACTTGCCCTGTTTTTGCGTACAACACTGACAAAAGGCTGAATTGCTGGGCGGACAGGGGCGGGTCAAGTTCAACACCGCGCACCCAAACCCGCTTTGAGTCTTCTTCAAGGCGCAGGCGGAAGGCTTGCATGAGTTCGGGCGGAATGCCGGCAAGCGGCATGGTGGCGTCGGAACTTAAAAAGAGAAAGTTTTGGGTGAAGGCCACGGTTATCTCATCCGCCTCGGTCAGTTGTTTGGGTTCGGTAAGGGGTTGTCCGTTGAGATAGGTGCCGTTTTTACTGCCCAAATCTTCAAGCATTACCACCGCGCCGGTTTTGGTGATGCGCGCGTGTTGGCGCGAGACCTGGCGGTCGGGGATGACAACATCACAGGCCGCGTCGCGTCCGATGAGCAGGGTGTCGGTGATGACCCATTGTTGGCCATCCAGGGAGCTGTTGTTGGCAATGAGAACTGGATCTTCCATAATATCTTTAGAATACCTTATAATTCATTATAATCTATTCCAGACGAGATAACACAGCCTGGAAAAACATTTTTAACTTTAGATAAGAAGACCTGGATGAAACAAGAGTTTTGCAGCGGCAGCGTTTTGCACGATCGTTATAAGGTGGAGCGGGTTATTGGTCAGGGGGGCTACGGATCCATTTTGCTGGCAGAAGATTTGCGGCTTAGCGGGCGTTTCTGCGCGGTAAAGCAGGTGAGTTACGACCCTAACTACACTCCCACAATGCTTGAAGACGCGCGTGAGCAGTTTATGCGTGAAGCGACGGTTTTGGCGCGTTTGGATCACCCGAATTTGCCTAAAGTATCTGACTTTTTCTCGATAGACGACAATGATTTTTTGGTGATGGATTATATCCCCGGTGATGACCTGCGCGCTGTGATTGCCAAAGCAGAAGCGAACAAGCAATTCCTGAACGAAGCCGATGTGATTGACTGGGCGATGCAAATTGGCGATGCTTTGAGCTATTTGCACAGTCAAAACCCTGCTATTCTGCATCGGGATATCAAGCCGTCTAACATAAAAGTGACACCCGCTGGGGTGGTAAAACTGGTTGATTTTGGCTTGGTAAAACTTTTGGCGCCTGGCGAGGTGACGATTACGATTATGCAGGGGCAAGGCACCGCGCTTTATTCGCCCTTGGAACAATACGGAGGCGACTCGAACATGATGGACGGCCGCGCTGATATATATGCCTTTGGCAGCACGCTCTATCATTTGCTTACCAACACACCCCCCGTGAACGTACGCGACCGCTTTTTAGACCCCAGCAACTTAGTACCCCCACGTGAGATTAACCCTGCCATTTCTCCGCGCGTTGAAGATGCTATCCTGTGGGCTATGGAACTGCACCCAAACGAACGTCCGCGGAACGTGAAAACTTTCTTAAAAGCTTTGACCGGTGAATCTACCAGCAGTTTGCGTCATTTGGCGGGCAAGGTGAATTTCAGAGAGTATCAAGGCCTGGACAGAACAGAAATGATCCTGCTTTATATCGCCGGGGGACTGACCTTTTTTAGCTTGTTGCTGACTTTAATTCGGAATATCTAATTTCTTCTTGCGCGCTTGATGGCGCAACCACCAGATGAGTGAAGCAATCCAGCCAATCAGCATGCCCACAATGCTGGTTTGAATCACAAACCATGTGCCACTTTTGCGAATGACTTCACTTAACCATGGGATGCCCAAACTGAGTGTGAGATACGCCACCAAGCCACCCAAGACCGTGCAAAGCCCGGAACGAATTGCCCATTGTCTGCCTTTCCACCAGAAGTAGCCGATGGCATAGCTGATTCCAAAACCAGTAATAAGCAACATGATGGTTAGCAACCAGTCGTTTACGCTTGGATAGCCTGTGGGATGACTGACAAATCCCTCTTCAAGATCAGACACAGGGGCTGGTGTGGGCTGGGGCGTAGGCGTTGGTTCGGGCGTGCGACTTGGTTCAGGCATCGGTGTGGAAGTGGGCATGATGATTTCCGCCAAACCGCCCTGGGTGGTGAGAATAAGGGTGGCAGATGTGCTGGCTTCGCCAGTGCTGGCGGTTACCGCAAAAATGCCTTCCCGCTCAACACGGTATTCAATAGTGGCATAACCATTAACCGTTGTCGCTTCGGGTAACGCGAGAATAAGCGCGTCGCTGACCATCTTGATTGTAAACTTGGTTAAGGTGCCATCGGGAACGATGTTACCGTTGCGGTCAAGGATAGGTCCGGCTTGAATACGCACCGCTTCGCCAAGCCTGAAAAGTGGCACGGGTGTTTGTGTGACTTCGGGGCCTATGATTGTATCTGTGGCAAGGGGCGTGGCAAGGTCTGGGTTGACTGGTACTGTATCAGTGACTAAGTCCAAATTGATGATTTGCTTTGGGTCTGGGGCAAGCTGATATTGCAGGTCATATGCTACAGCGGGTAAGGAATAAGGTAAAGCGCTTTTGGCGCGGGCTTCGTGCATGAGAACGCGTGCGGCGAGTTCCAAAGATGCCTTTGATGGGGTAAAAAGACCATAATAAGCGGTGAGTTTTGAGACTTCGGTGGAATCCAGGTAAAAAGGTGCCCGGTAGGCAAACACGATGACCATTTTGTCGCGAAGGAGATTGGCATGATCAGCTAAAAGGTGTTTTAAGGCAGAACTGGAGGGGATTTCCGAGCTAAGGTTTTGAACGTTAAATATAATCCATCGTGCTCGTTTGAGGTGTTCTTCCAGATAAGATGATTTTTCGTTTTCAACGTCATTGAGAAAATCGGATAGCTGGGCAAAAGTGTAAGAATTGATACGGTAATCGACAATTTGGTTTGTTCCCTGGGAGCCATATAAGCCGAGTAAGGTGTTTTTAAAGTCATCTACGCCTAAGGTGTTAATTCTTGAGCATGTTTCACAGGGCAAAACGCTGCGCGTATCGCTGAAAACGGTGATGTAGTCCGTTGTTCGGGGGCCTTCGTTAAAGATGGTGTTTAGGTAGTCTTCTTTGGGAGCGAGCAAGGTGAGACTTTCGCGGGCAATTTCCAGGTTAAGTTGGTTTAGGGGTTGGTCTTGCGCTTCACTTTCGGTGTCAGATATGACGTTTTTCAAGCTAAACGAATCGTAAAGACCAAGTTTGTTTTTAAGAATTTTGCCCACAGATTCATCAACCCGTTGCGCAAAAACAGTGTCTTCCTGATATTTTTGGGCAAAAAAGCTGATGGTGCGTTTGATGGTTTCGGTTTGGGATTCATAGATAGACGTAGCGAAGTTGTCAAGATAGAGAATATCGTTCCCAGCCAAAAAAGCAGTGCGGGCGATTGCGGGTGCGTCAAATGAAAGACCAGTTGGGTCAAAAAAGCTTCGTACCGCGGGATTGCCCAGGCTGTCGCTGACCGTCAAACCGCCATTAGCTTGCCAGGTATTGAGGGGAGGGACAGAAAAAAGCTGTTGCAGGGCGATGGGGTCGAAACTAACCGGCTTTGTGGTGCTGAGCACATTCCCTTGCAGACCTTGAAATCGGATATGTGAAGTCATGACACCATCAACTGTGGTAGCATCGTGACTGGCACCGGTCAGCGCGAGAAAAGGCGCCAGTTCATTTTGGACAAGTTGGTCTAAACTGCGTTGAATCGTGGAAACTTCCTGGTTGATCGGCCGGTCGGCACCCCCCAGTCCCGGAAAATGCGTTGCCACAACCGCCATCCGATTGTTACTGCCTGTATGAATCCCGCCCACAAAAGCGTTGGCTATTTTTCCGACCCAGTAAGGGTTGGCGCCAAAACTGCTGGTACCGGTAAAAATGCCTTTGCTTGTGTCGCTGGTGTCGATGAGGTCCAGGTTAGGTCCTAAAAAGAGATTGAAGCCCAAACTCGACAGTTCTGCGCCGTAAATTTGCCCGATGGCGTTGCTTAATTCAGGCGACCAGCTTGCGCCCAGGGTCATTTCGCTTGGCAGATTGTTTAAAGCAGGCAACAAGCGTTCACTGTGATTGTCCGCCTGCGCGTGCAGATGGGCGACGTATAAGGGGATATAAACGGGCTCTCCGTCTTTTAGATGGCCCGTTGCAGGCAAACCAAGGCTTTTTTGATACGCGCTTTCCTGCAAGGCAGTGATTAAAGCTTGTGTCGCCTGCGCGGCATCCACATCAGTGAAATTTTCGTTTTTGGTGCTGAGCACAACTCCACCGATATGGTAATCCTGGATAAGTTCGATGATTTCGCTGTTTTCTGAAACGTCCGTGCCATTGAAAGTGACCAGCATCAGTTGTCCGGCTTTTTCAAGCGGGCTCATGCGCTGAAGCATCTCGAGGATTATCTGCTCTTCTGCTGACAAGCCTGGCGTTTCTCCTTGCGCGTGCGCGGACGCAAGGGGAGCCAAGAGGCAGAGCGTTAAGAACAAGAGCAGAAATTTTCGCATATCAGATATTTAAGTTGTCTAGCACCTTGCGGGCATGTTCCGGGTCATCGGTGATGACCGAATCCACGCCAAAGCCTGCCATTTTAAGCAGGTCGTCAGTTTTGTTAACAGTCCACACATTGATTTGTTTGCCACGTTTGTGCAGGCTTTGCACCAGATTTTGACTAACGTCGCTATGGTGCGGGTGAAGCGCGTCGTAGCGGTAGCGACGGCCGAAACCGCCACGGTAAAGCGCACCGGCGAAACCCGGCAGGCAAAGCAAACCCGTTTGTACTTTTGGTTCGGCTTTTCTTAGTTTTATCAGATTGCGCGCATTGAACGATGAAAAAATGACGGTATCCAAAAGATTGTGCTTTTTGGTGAGTGCCAGCGCGATATCAGGGAGTTGGTCGTAAGGCCGGTGATAGTTTTTAAGTTCCACATTGATTTTAAACTTCCCGCCAAATTGTTCGTAAACTTCATCAAGCAGCGGAAGGGGCGTGTTTTTGAAGGCATCGCCAAAGTAAGCACCCGCGTCAAGTTCCTTGAGCTCGGCGTAACTGTGGTCAAGCACGTTGCCTTTCCCGTTGGTGCTGCGTTCCAGGGTGGAGTCGTGAATAACAATCAGACGGTTATCTTTGCTGAGCATCACATCCAGTTCGATGCCATCCGCGCCTTGCTCAAGTGCCAGTTGAAAAGCTGGCAGGGTGTTTTCAGGCGCGTGGGCGGACGCGCCACGATGAGCAATGATTTTTGGATACTTGCGTGGATTATTCATGTCTCAAATTATAGCATCAAGTAGCGGGTTCAGAAGCAAAACTTGTGTCGTGTTTTATTAGGATTCAGAATGAACCAGGAAAAAGTGCTTGACTTTTTTATGGGGGCTTCGTTATAATAGCGTTCTACCTTCCCTGGTAGCTCAATCGGCAGAGCGGGCGGCTGTTAACCGCTAGGTTAGAGGTTCGAGTCCTCTCCGGGGAGCCTTCGGACAAGACACTCTGCATAAGCAGAGTTTTTTGTTCAAGCGGTGATATAATAGACCGCGAGATATGGTCCTGTAGCTCAATCGGCAGAGCAAGCGCCTCTTAAGCGTTAGGTTCTCGGTTCGAGTCCGAGCAGGATCATTCTGTTTTAATTAGTAAGCACCTTAGGTTCTCGGTCTCCTCCTACGTCGGAGCGCAAGCAGCGAGTCCGAGCAGGATGATTTTTTTAATCAGTCATTGCAATTTATCCAAGTGACTCGTCGAATACAGTTTGTATAAGAAAAAAGTGGCGAAGTATTATAATAGGTGTGTATTTATCTAGTCAAAAGGCGTTTGATATGAACATTACTCTAAGAAATTCCGCTAAAGCCGTCATCGTGCAGGGCGATAAAGTACTGCTTCTTCAAAAACAACATCCGGGCAACCCACGTTTCACTGTCTTTCCGGGTGGGGGACAGGAACCGGGCGAGACTTTGCCCGAAGCCTTAGCGCGCGAATGTCTTGAAGAAATCGGCGCGAAAATCTGCGTGGGCGAATTGCTTTTTGTGCGTGAGTATCGTTCGTGGATGCACGAATTCCATAACCCGGACCGTTTATGGCATCAGGTGGAATTCTTCTTTCTGTGCGAATTGCTTGAACCCCTTCATCCCGAACTGGCTGATAACCCTGACCCGAACCAACAAGGCGTCATATGGGTTGAACAAGACGCGCTAAAAACGCAAAATCTGTACCCCAAAGTTTTACGCGGAATTTTGGCTGACAGGCTTTCTCATCTTAATGAAGCACAAAGTCCCATCTATCTGGGTGGTGTGAATTAAGGTTTTGGCTTATTACAGTTAAGTAAAACCCGGTGGCGTTTTGCTTGAAATCAAAAAATACCGCTTACAAAATCCATTTTTTATTGATGCAATGTCGGCAAATCAAAAATAATGACACCGCAAAAATTAACAGGATTCCAAAGCACAGTAAAGGCGGAAGGGTGTTCGTGCCCACAAATGCGCCGTTAAGGATGTCGGTTCCATATGTAAGTGGCAGAATGTAGGACAAAGGACGCAGAAACACAGGCAAACTTGTAATTGGCACGAATAAACCGCATAGAAAAAGCATCGGAAAGCGAAAAAAGTTTGATAAAGTCTGTGCTTCAAAGACCTGTTCAGCGGACACCGCAATCAAAAGTCCCATTAGTGCGGAAGTAATAGAAATCATCAAAACGGCGAAGAACACGATTGTCCAGTTTATCGCACTAAGGTTGATGAAAAAACTCGCAAAAATGACCGGCACAAAGGCGTTGAAAATACCAAACAGAATGGTACCCGCAATTTTCGCCAGCACCATCGTACCAAGACTGATGGGTGCTAACAGCAGCCGCTCGAACGACCTGCCACTTCGTTCAAAAGTGATGGTGACAGCCAACATTGAAGTTGTGCCGAACAAAACACTCATGGAAATCAGACCAGGAAGCAAGTTTAGAATGTTTCCATCAGGAGAACGAATGACTTGCATTAATGTCCATGAAAGTGGAAAAATGATGCCCCAGCTGATGTTCGGTGGCTTGAGATAATAGTTTTTTATGTCTTTTTTTAAGATGTTCCAAAACGCAATCCAGGCTTTCATTTTGGTCCCACTTTTTCTGCATCTTTTTTTAGTACAGAAGACTCGATACCGGTCAACTTGACGAAAACATCTTCTAAAGAAGGGTGTATTTCTTTGGCTTCGAATACATCAATACCCCTGTCTTGAAAAAATGCTATGACTGGAAATAACGGTATTCGTTGCTCTGCCACCATAACGAGAGAATGGTCAGGCTGAATGGTAACCTTAGTTCCTTTAAAACATGTTTCCAGTTCTGTGGCAAAGCTTTCAGCGTTTTTATCTGTAAGAAAGTGAATGCCATGTCCGTGGCTAATGCTCCCCATTAATTTTGGAACGGTACCTAACGCAACAATGTGACCGTTTGCTATAAAAGCAATACGGTCACATATACGTTCAGCTTCTTCAATATAATGGGTAGTGAGAAATACGGTAGTTCCTTGCTTTTTCAAATCTACTATCATTTCCCGGATTTGCCGTGAACTTTCGACATCAATCCCCGTTGTAGGTTCGTCCAGAAATAGAACTTGCGGGGAATGAATAAGTGCCGCCGCAATGGTGAGTTTGCGACGCATCCCTTTGGAATAGGCTTTAAACGGTCGCTTGCCTGCATCTTTTAGCTTGAACAGCTCCAAAAGCTCCAGTGCTTTTGCTTCCCGTTCTTTTTTGCGCATCCCATACAAAGCAGCACAAAAACAGAGATTATTAAATCCATCCATTTCATTGTAGAGATTGCTTTCATCTGGAACAATTCCCATGATGGATTGAGCTTTCTTTGTCTGTTTTCGCACATCTATACCATCAACCGTAATCTCGCCTGCGGTAGGTCGCGACAGTCCGATTATCATGTTGATGGTAGATGTTTTTCCTGCTCCGTTTGGTCCCAGGAAACCAAATATTTCGCCTTTCTGAATTTCAAAGGAGATATCATCTACAGCGGTGAACTTGCCATATGTCTTTTTTAGATTTTTGACACTGACCATTGCCATACTGTTTATCTCATTTGCTTGTACCTTAGCCGTGACAGATTTTCTTCGTTTCTTCGTCACATTCGCCTTTTTTATGGCATTCCTGCTTTTCATTGGCGGGACAGTCTTTTTGAGTTTCAGGTAAACAGATTTCCGTTTTGATGGTAACCAGCGATTCAATCTCTTTCGCCAGTTCCTGCAATACGTCTCGTTCAACCGTGTAGTGCATATAATAGCCACGTTTTTCGCCCACAAGCAATCCCGCTTCGCGCAGTACCTTTAGATGCTGGGAAATGGTCGCTTCGGACAGATTGAGTTCGTTGGCCAGCGCGCGGACACAGTAGTTGTGGCGCAGTAACAAAGTCAAAATATTCATACGGGTATCATCAGCAATAGCTTTTAACAATTTATTCTTATCCATTTAAAATCTCCTGTTATCTAATTAGGCATACACCTAATTAGATTGTAATACATTGTTTTGATTAGGTCAATACCTAATTAGATATTAAAGGTAATCTAAATTAAAAACGATTTTTGAGAATGAGGGAATTTGTTATATCTTCATTCGCAAGCATCATCAGCTATGCTATAATTGTTAGCCTGGAGGGTTGTGAACAACCCTGATTTTGCTATGGAAAAAACACGAACCTTACCAAGTCACTATACGAGATTTATTTCGCTTGCCATCGTCGCGGTGCTTGGTTTGATGGGCTTGATGGCTTGTCTGCCTGATGGGCAACAGGGCAGACCGTCGCTGGGCGATATGCCGGAGCTGGCTTTGCCATCGGGAACGCCTGGCCCAGGCCAGACACCCCATAGCGACGGAGAGTCTGCCGCCACGCGCTTAGCCTGGCCGACTTTCGCGGAACCAAATCGCCAGTCGGTCACGCAGCTGCCTCCAGCGGTCAGTCCGCTTGAACTGGATGACGACACCAGCGTGTGGCTTTTGCTGGGCACGGAGTTTGAAGCCCCCAACGCCGGACGCACGAACGCTATTCACCTGATTTTTATCCAGGAGCGTCTCTCAAAAGCGAGTGTGGTGTCGGTGCCGGGCAATTTGTTCGTTTATTTGCCGGGGCACAATATGCAGCGCATCAGCAACGCCTTCGCGCTGGGCGGGATGTCTCTTTTGCGCGATACGCTGGCTTACAATTTTGGCATATTGCCCGATCGCTTTGTTTTGGCACATGCCGAAGAGTTCACCTGGCTGGTTGACGATTTAGGTGGCATTGATGTAAGCGTCTTGTTCCCCATTCGTGATGACTGTGGTGGCTTGCCAGCGGGCTTGCATCACATGAAGGGCGAACAAGCCTTGTGTTATGTTTCGTATAATAAAGATGGCGATGAGGTCAACCGCACGCGTCGCCAGCAGCAAGTATTGCAATTGCTCTTTACAAAATTAGTTCAGGATGGCCGTTTGGCGAAACTGCCGGCGATGTATTTGTCGTATCAGGACAAAATTGAGACAGATCTCAGCCTGCTTGATTTCCTGCAGCGCATTCCCTTAGCCTTGCGTTTGGGTGACCCCCAACGCGTGAACTATTTCCTGATCGGATGGGAAAGCGCGTCGCTTTGGGAACTGCCTGACCACACCAGGACCAAGGTCTTGCTGCCAAATCTCGAGGCACTGGAAAAAACTTTCGCGCAAGCCCTTGAAGCGATTGATGGCGCGTCACCTTTGGGCGAGATGGTGGTGACCTATCAATGGCAGCTCACCGAAGCTGTTGCCGGCACACAAACCCGTCAGGCTGCGGACCCGCAATCAACATCTTTAGCGCCCACGCGCACGCCAACGCCCAGGCCAACCCGAACGCCGTTGTCGCCGGTTTATACACCTGCGTCAACAGCAATTATTGCTACTGCAACACCGGGGACTTATCCCTAGTGTGGAATGATATGATGAAACCGAAACGCGAAACAAGCAAAGCAATCATCAGAGTCCTTTTGGTTCTGTTCATTTTGCTTGCCTTTTTGCAGGATACGCCAGTTATTTCGTCTGGTCTGCCTTCGGAAGGGCCCAAGCGCAGCGTTAGCATCAGCACCGATTACACCATCTACGAATGGTGGTTGCTTGACTGGAAGAACTCCGACCTTGTTTGTCAAATCTATACGGAAAGCGAAGCGATACCGGATTACAGCCAGGTCTTGCATTATTGTGGTTCCGCGGTTCAACAACGGTGGATAGACACCAAACCCTGCGTTTTCCAGGGTGGTATTAGTTCCCCGCAAGACTGTCCCGGTTTGTATATGCATTTGGTACACACCACGCCATCAAAACGCGAGGTGGAAGTTCTTTTGCCATCACCTGAAGTTTGGGTTTCGATAGCGGGTTGCGACAAAAGCCGGCAGAAAAACCATTGCAGCCAGGTGCCGTATTTGCGTTTGCAAGCCACGGAACCACTGCCCAACGAACAAATTATTCAAATCGTTGGGCGCATCAATAATGCCAGTTTTACCTGCCCAGGCGCGATTTGCGATTTACCCCTAAGCCCCACAGGAATGAACGGCAGTTTGGTGGAGTTTTGGGCGGAGTCCAGCTATGGCGATGCCAGCCCGATTTTCACCGCGCAGGTCAGGGTCATTCCCTGGGGCGATTTTGCCAACCCGGATGGAAATCCGACCGACAAGCCCAGCTATTATGTGGACGTTTTGAGCTCCCAGTGGCTTGGCGAAGGTGTTTCAACCTGTTCCACGATTTGGCAGGCCTTTTTGCCGGTTGATGGCCCACCTGCCTGGTTGCGCACGCCCGCTTTGGCGGAAGAACTCGAAAGCACCAGTGAATACTTCCTTTTGGCGGGATTGCTAATCAAACAAGGACTGGTCGATGCCAGCGCTTGTCCCTTTGGCGGACTTGAAGCGAATGGCGCCGCCACGCCATGCGGAATGGACCTGGCGCGTCCGTATGTGCAGGAATGGCAAAATCAGTTCAACGCGGAAATTATTCGCGTAGCCAACCAAACGGGTGTGCCCGCGCAAATGATGAAAAACATCTTTAGTCGCGAAAGTCAGTTTTGGCCCGGTATCTACGATCGCGTTTACGAGGCGGGCTTGGGACATTTGAGCGAACAGGGCGCGGATACGGTTTTGCTTTGGAACCCCAGCTTTTTCAGCCAGTTTTGCCCGCTTATCCTTAGCGAAGAAAGCTGTCAGCGTGGTTTTGGCAACCTGGACCCGGACCAGCAAGCCCTTCTGCGGGGCGCGTTGGTGCAACAGGTAAACGCGCAATGCCCCGATTGTCCCACGGGCATTGACCTTAGCCAGGCGAATTTTAGCATCAGTGTTTTCGCGCGCAGCCTTTTGGCGAATTGCGAACAAGTGGGGCAAATTGTTTACAACAGCACGGGACGCCAGGCTGGCCAGGTGGCGACCTATGAAGATTTATGGAAGTTTACTTTGGTGAACTATCACGCGGGGCCGGGTTGTTTGGGTAACGCCATGCAACGCGCGATAGGCAATGACCAACGCCTGACCTGGGAGAATGTTTACCCTTATCTTGAAGAAGGCTGCCGAACAGGCTTTGATTACGTGCAGGATATCGCGGCGATGCCTGATGCAGATGAAACTGGTATCGGCGATTTGCTTAGCACGGCGGAACCGGTTCCCTATCTGCCCACGCCCACTTATCCGCCAACGCCCTGGCCCACACGCACGCCAACGCGCATACCTGCCACATCCACGCCGGGCCCATCGCCAACCCCGCAACCGAGTTCAACACCCTATCCATAGGTGCATAAACAAAAACCGCCACTCTTAGATGGCGGTTTTACTTGACTAATTAGTTGACGATTATTTGCCTGAACGTAACTGGGCGAGTTCCTGTTCCAGTTCCTGACGTTTTTCCGCGGCAGCCTGGCGAACTTCTTCCTGGAAATTATTGGCAAAATCTTTGATGTTTTCTTGCAGCTCTTCACCCGACCAGGGTGTGAGCAACAGAACCAGCGCACTGCTAACAAGCGCGCCTACTAACAGACCTGTAAAAAGTGAGCATGTTTTTTTCATTTTAGTTCCTTTCTCCATTCATCTTTATTATAAAGGACTTGCGCCTGATATGAACAGAATTAATTAAGATTTTACACTCTCCAAACCTTAATTTTCCAAAGCGATGGTTACAGGCCCGTCGTTTTGGATATCCACCACCATGTGCGCGCCAAAAATGCCACTTTGCACCTTGATGCCAAAGTCGCGCAGCTGTTCAATGAAATACTCAACCAGCGGTTCGGCGAGTTCGGGCCTGGCGGCGTTGATAAAACTCGGACGGCGTCCGCGGCTGGTATCGGCGTGCAAAGTGAACTGCGAAACGACAATCATCTCGCCAGCCACATCCAGGAGAGAGCGGTTCATTTTTCCTTCGTCGTCGCCAAACACGCGTAAATAGACGATTTTCTCAGCAAGTTCGCGCGCTTTGGCCTGGGTGTCTTCATGCCCAACGCCCAGCAAGACGACGTATCCCAAACCGATATCAGCCACAACCTGGCCGTCAACCGTCACACTGCCTTTTGTCACCCGTTGTAAAATCGCGCGCATCGTTCTCTCCAAAATCCTGTCATTGTTTTATTTTGTGGCTTGTGGTCGGGAGGCCACAAGCGAACAAATGGTTTTCCTGGTTCGATATGGTCTCCTGACCATGTCCTTCACAAGATGAGCCTTGCCAAGTCTGATTATAGTCGGCTTTGGTCAATCGGGGTGTATAATTGAGACATGCCTTTAGCTTCAATGCCATCCGCCGAGCTGATTACAAGCCCTGAGCGCTATCAAATGATGATCGCGCACTTGGGTGGACAAAAGGCCATCGCTATCGACACCGAATCCAACAGCTTATTTGCCTATCAAGAGCGCGTTTGTCTTATCCAGCTTTCATCGCGGGAGCGTGACTATCTGCTTGACCCCTTCGCCTTTGACGATTTGCACGCCCTGGGCGAGCTGATGGCGGATGAGCACGTTCAAAAAATCATGCATGCCGGTGATTATGACATCTCAACGCTAAAACGCGATTATGATTTCACGTTCAACAATGTTTTTGACACCATGCTGGCCGCGTCGGCTTTGGGGGAGAGCAGTTTGGGCTTGAGCACACTGCTTGAAAAATACTTCGGCATTGAACTGGCCAAAAAATACCAGCGCGCCAACTGGGGCGAACGGCCTGTCAAGGATGATATGTTGCGCTACGCCCAGGCTGACTCGCATTTCCTTATCCCTTTGCGCGATTATTTGCTGCCCAGGCTGGAAGCAATCGGCTGGCTTGAACTCGTGCAGGAAGATTCAAACGCTATGGCCAAGAACACGCCCGCGATGAAACCCCACTGCGAAGACGTCTGGCGCGTAAAAGGCACGCGCGATTTAAGTCCCGAAGAGATGAGCCTGCTGGCCGAACTCAACCATCAGCGCGAACTGCAGGCGCAAAAACGCGACCGCCCACCGTTTAAAATCTTTGGCGACCCATCGATGGTGGCCATCGCCCAGGCTATGCCCCAAACGCTCGAAGAGCTTTCCGCGCTCAAGGTCTTTTCGAAACACCAAATGAAGCGATATGGCAATCTGATCGTAAACACCGTGACCAACTGGCTCGAAAAGCCCACCAAACTGCATCGGCCAGCTGTTTTGCGTCCCTGCGACGCTGAACTGGAACGTCACGAAGCCTTAAAGAAATTACGCAAAACCATCGCGGAAAAAGAAGGCATTGCCAGCAACCTGGTACTGCCCCGCGATTTACTGGAGAAAATTGCCCGGCATGACCCCCAAAGCATGCCAGAGCTGGAAAGTTTGATGAGCGACTACCCACTGCGCTTCGCGCGTTTTGGCAAAGCGATATTTGATTTATTACTAAGGAGAAGACTATGAAATTAACCGTTTTTGGTGCAGCCCGTACGGTAACCGGATCAATGACGCTGATTGAATACGGTGGCAAAAAACTTTTGTTGGAATGTGGCACTTTTCAGGGCCGGCGCGAAGAGTCCTACTTCACGAATCTGAACTTCCCCTTTAATCCCGCGGAAATTGACGCGATGATTCTCTCGCATGCCCACATCGACCATAGTGGCAACATTCCCAACCTGGTCAAGCAAGGTTTCAAAGGTAAAATTTACGCCACCAACGCCACGGTCGATTTGGCGGATATCATGTTGCGCGACTCGGGACACATCCAGGAAAATGATATCAAATATCTTAATAAAAAGCGCCGAAAAAAGAATAAACCGCCTTTGGAGCCCATCTACACCCAAAAAGATGCCCTGGCGGCCATGCCCCATTTTCGCATGGTTTGGTACGACGTGGCCTTTGAGCCCATCCCGGGTATCAAGGCGCGCCTGGTTGAAGCGGGGCATATTTTGGGTTCCGCCGCAATTGTTTTGGACTATAAAAACGCGGCGGGCGAAGAAAAACGCCTGTGGTACTCCGGCGACATCGGCCGGCCGGATATGCCCATCCTGCGCGACCCGGTTTTGCCGTCGGACGCCAACACGCTGATCATGGAAACCACCTATGGCGACAAACCGCACGATTCACTCTATGATGCCTACGACGAGTTTGTGGATGCTATCAACCGCACGGTTAGCCGCGGTGGCAAGGTGATTGTGCCGGCTTTCGCGGTGGGGCGCACCCAAAACCTGCTTTATTTGCTAAGCGATGGGATTGAAAATGGCGAAATCCCCGACATACCGGTGATTGTTGACAGCCCGCTGGCAGTCAACGCGTCGGATTTATACCGCAAGCACACCGAATGTTTTGATGATGAAACCTGGGAGTTTATTGCTCAGCACCGCATGCAGGGTTTGGATTTTCATAACATCCTCTTCACGCGCAGTGTGGATGAATCCAAAGCGCTGAACGACTGGAACGAGCCGATGATTATCATCTCGGCCTCGGGCATGGCGGAAAGCGGGCGCATTTTGCACCATCTGCGCAACAACATTGAAGACGGACGCAACACGATTTTGATTATTTCCTGGCAGGCGCCTTATACTCTGGGCCGACGCCTGGCGGATCAGGAACGCCGTGTGCGCATTTTTGGCGAGGAGTTTTATCGCAAGGCGGAAGTGGTCACCATCGGTGGCCTGAGCGCGCACGCCGGGCAAACGGGTTTGCTGGAATATGCCAGAGCGTCAAAAGACAGTCTGGAGAATTTGATTTTGGTACACGGTGAAGAATTCGCCGCGTCAGCCTTTATGGCAAAACTCGATGAAGAAGGCGGTTTTCCTGAACCGGTTTATGCGGAAAAAGGGCAAACATTTAATTTGTAATCGGGTATAATCGTTGAACCTGGAGAGATGCCGGAGTGGTTGATCGGGGCGGTCTCGAAAACCGTTGTGGGACTTGTGCCCACCGTGGGTTCGAATCCCACTCTCTCCGCTGACTTTGGACTGAGTGGTTGACACTAGTTGGCTTGTCTGGAATTGTCATTCTCAATAAACCGTCATCGAGTCATGGATTAATGAATGTTCTCCTAAAACAAGTTCTATGAGACATGCCGAACTGTTTCAATATATTTTTAACCGATTGGTCAACTAAACAAAAAACAAATATATTCTCTTTTTGAGCATCCTGGTCACTAGCTTGGTCAATATCCGTGTCATGGTCACTGCCATTTGACCATGATAAAAATCGGATATATAATTTCTTTAAAGGAAGGTGTTGTTAATTTGAAAATAGTACACGTACTAGACCTATATGACCAGCCAAATAACGGTGTAGCTACTGCAACCAAAATGAACGTAGAGCATCTTCAGAATCTGGGACATGAGGTTAGAATTCTATCAACTGGAGAGCCAGCCACTGAAAAAGTCGTAGTGGATGAATTCAGTTTACCCCTTTTTCAACATTTGGTTGACGCGCAAGGGTTTTCATTCGCTAAACCGGATGACAGCAAATATTTTGAAGCTTTCAATGGGGCGGATATTATCCACTTCCATCTCCCCACCCCTTTTTGTATTAAGGGTGAGAAAATTGCACGGCAGATGGGTATAACGACTATATCTTCCTTCCATCTCCAACCGCAAAACATTACCTACTCCATTGGTCTGGGCAAAAATGAAAAAATCAATGACCGTTTGTATAATGACTTTTATAAGTACTTTTACAATAGATTCAACTACATTCACGTCCCAAGTCAGATGATTGCTGAGCAACTTATTGCCCGTGATTACAAAGCAGAGATAAGAGTTATTTCAAATGGAGTAAGCCATATTTTCAGACCCATACAGGTTGAGAAAAACAAGCACTTTGAAGATAAATTTTTGATTTTAATGGTGGGCCACCTTTCCGGTGAAAAGCGACAAGATCTCTTGGTTGAAGCAGTTAAGCAAAGCAAGTATAAAGACAAAATACAGATTGTCTTTGCCGGTCAGGGTCCGGAGCAAAAAAAATTAGAAGAGCTTAGTAAGACCTTGCCTAACGCGCCGGTCTTTAAATTTTTCCCACAAAATGACTTAGTGAAGCTCATGAATCAGGCTGACTTATACGTCCACGCATCTGATGCTGAGATCGAAGGAATCTCCTGTTTAGAAGCAATGGCTTGTGGTCTGGTTCCGGTGATTTCTGACTCGAAATTATCAGCAACCAAGAGTTTCTCACTAACTGAGAAATCTCTCTTCGCTTCTGGTGATGCATCTTCTTTGGCTGAAAGAATTGAATATTGGATTGATAACCCGGCAAAAAAAGCATCCTATTCTAAGAAATATGCTAAAAAAGCGGACAAAATGAGAGCGGAAACTACAGTTCAAGATCTGGTCAAACTCTATCAGGATGCTATTAAAAAACAAAAAAGAGACGGATATCCTAGAGTAGATGTTTCATATGCTCAAAATACAACACAATTGCAAAGAAAAAGAGAAAAATATGTTGAACCAAAATCGCCAGGCAAAATTTGGAGTTTTCTCACAAGGCAAGCCAGGAAAATTTTTAGTTTTGTAGCTTATGTGATTCTTTTTGTCCTTTATGGTGTGAAAGTTGAAGGCAGAGAAAATATTGCCTTGCTCGACAATGAGGGCGGAATAAGCATTATGAACCACATCCATAACATGGATTCAAGTATGGCAGCTATTGCTCTGTCACCGGAAAAAGTGACATTTGTCTCCTCTCCAGCGAATTTACAGCTACCGGTCATTGGGAAAATTCTTAAGCTACTCAGGGTTATTCCGATACCGTATAGTACTTCTTCAGCTAAAGATTTTGTTAGGATAATTCAGAATGAGTTGAAAAATAATAGAATTGTTCACTTTTTTCCAGAAGGGATGTTGTTAAAGAATTTTCAAGGTTTGAGAGACTTCAAAGATGGTGCTTTCTACTTTGCTACAAAGGAAAAGAAAGCAATTTTACCCATGGCAATCAGACAGGTGAAATCGCGCAAGGGTAAACAAAGATGGTTGACAGGAAACCCGAGATACTTCATCTTTATAGGAAAACCCCTTTACCCAAATAATGATCTGTCACAGAAAATTGCAATTGAAGACCTCAAGGCAAGATCTTATAACAGCGTGAATTCTTTGCTTAATAAAGAAATCGAGGTTCCTAACAGGTTTATTGTTTTTGACCTGGCAAGGGTTGGCACCTTTGTAGCCATCATTGATAGGGTTCTTGCTCTCATCAATTAAATTCCCACTATTGAGTCTTTCTCGTTTTGACGGTTTTTAAAAAACTAACAACTTGCAAGAGTACCTGTTGTCAAAAAACAACTCAATAAAGCTTTTCTTACTTAAAGAAGAAGACTGTCCAGCTTACATACCGGACAGTCTTCTTTGAGCATTATGCATTATTTGAGTCAATGATTATTTCGATGTAGCACCTAATTAGGACTTGAAGCCCAAACTTCATTTGCTTTGGGAGCCCAGCGGTCTGCATACGGTTTACACTTAGCATACAAGTCGTCAATGTCTTCAGGAGACTGCATATCAGTTGAGTAAGCTTCGGTACGTTTTACCATACTGCATAAACATTCTGGATTTTCCAACATAGGACAAGGACGGAGCATATTTTCATTAAAAGGTTGCCCTTCTTTGTAAGCCATAAACAAAGGTCGTTTATAGGCTTCCAGAAGTGTGTGTGTTCTAATGTTGGAATCTGCGTAGTGGATAAAAGCACACGGTTCAATGTCACCATTAGCGTTAATGTGTAGATAGCTACGACCACCGGCAATACATCCGTTAACAAATTCACCGTCATTTTGAAAGTCAATGGTAAAAATAGGTTTGCTTTTTCTGTACTCTCTGATTTTGCGATACATGGTCTCACGTTGTTCAGGTGAAGGCAACAGTTCAGGAGCAGCTGTGTTGCCAATGGGCATATAATGGAAGAACCATGCAAACTTCGCTCCTGCCTCTACCAACATGTCGATATATTCTTCAGAACTAAGAGAATCTATATTTTTGGAGGTATAGCAACAGGATGCACCAAACGGGAGTTTTTTCTCTTTGAGAATACGCATAGCGTTCTTGACTTTCTGATAAGTTCCCTTGCCCCGACGATAATCAGTCGCTTCTTCAAAACCCTCAATGCTAATAGCAGGAACGAAATTCTTGACACGCAACAATTCATCAGCAAACTTCTCATCAATCAACGTTCCATTAGTGAAAGCGAGGAACATACAATTAGGATGGGCTTCACACAAACGAATGATATCGTCCTTACGAACCAATGGTTCACCGCCGGAGTAAATATACATATAAGTGCCCATCTCGGTACCCTGACGGATAATACTATCAAGAATCTCGTACTCTAAACTTAGCTTGTGACCGTAATCGGCTGCCCAACAGCCGATACAATGCAAATTGCAGGCAGATGTAAGGTCCATCAGAATTGCCCATGGGATATTACAGTTATGGATCTTTTTCCATTCATCCTGTTTGTGTGAACCAATCAAAGTAGTATTTAGAATAAAATTTTCAAAGAAAACTTTACGAACACCAGGATCTATGTCTGTCCACATACTCTTAAGAAGGATATGCCAATTGCTGTCAGGGTTATCAATAATGGCATGAAAAGGTTTAATCAAATGCGCATTCTTACCATTCTTGTCAAACTTTTCAGCCCATTCTAAGATTTTGGGCAAACTTTTATCTGGATCTTCATCTAAGTAATTAAGAACCTGCTTTATGGCAAATGCCTGTACATTTTCTTTTAATGTTCTGCTCATCGTATATATCTCCTTTTCTCTATTTAATGTATTTGTAAATTTGTCAATGGTCCAAAATCAGTTGACCAACATAGTTTTATTTAATTCAGATTATAAGAAGCAAGCCCTAAAAAATCCTTAGACACTAAAAAGCAAAAGTCTTAAAATGTAACATAACTAATAATTTGTCATCTTTTACGACATTGAGAAGACTTTGTGCATTGTCAGCAACTGTCTCTTTTAATACGCTTTTGGTAAGATGCAAAGAACGTATCTGTGTTTTAGAAGGAGTGAATATACATCAATGGAAAAAAGAATGTCTCGAATAATAATTGAAACTATTGTTAAAAAGGCATTGAAATATATTAAACACAGTCCGGAACGAGGTCTTAGAAACCTTATAGATATGGCCTTGCAATTTTCAGAGGGCAGGTTTCAAAAAGAATTTTTTACGGTAGTCCAAACTATGCTTCAGAATAAGAACAGTGCTTATTATGAGTTAATAAGGGATACCATAACACATGTAGACACCGAAAATCTTTATACATTTGGCATCAACGTTGGATATAACAGTTGTACCGTAGGTGCACAACGTATCCGTGAAAATGAGAAGATCCTGGGTTGTAATATTCCATGGACAATGTCCGTTCATATAAACACACAACAGTTTGAAAAAAATCAACAGAAATATGAAGATCTGATCTTTGAGGGTGAACATTTAGGTATTTACACATGGATGCTTTTCGCCTTAGATCAGCCTGAGAAAACCTTTTCTATGGTGAAAAACCATCCCGATAGTGCATTTTGTATCTTTTGTGATGTGAAAGATATGCCCCTTACCTTTCTTGAAAAAGTAACTCAGCTTAAGAATCTAATGATTATTGTTCGCTACAATGAAAATGCTGCTGATATTTGTGCTGAACTCCGTGCAAAAAAGCTATTTTACTCTGTATGGTATCAGTATGGACAGAAAGACACCGAGTCCATTATCAATGGTAATCTGTTTCGTGATGTTCAGCAACTTTCACCGGTTTTCACCGTTCTGATACCAGAAAATAAATGTCCGGAAGAAGTGCGTCAAGCAATCTATTCGACGGTAAAGCGAACTCGCCTTGACCAATCGTACAGTACTATCGCCTGGGATTTCCAAGGGGATAATTATTTGGTCGACACGATTATTTCAGGGGATGCTTGCTCCGTAAACTTTAATAAAGACGGCAATTTGTGTGATTTGGAAAAGACGTTTGAGAATGGACATCATAATCTCTTTAAAAGCAGTATTATCAACATTTTATTGAATACTTTTCCTAAAACAAAAAGTGAATTGCTGTGAAAAGCAAAAAACGGGCAATGTAGATTTGAGTAGTGGCTTTGAAGAGATTTATGCAAGACGAGATACAAGTGTATTCCGCCAACCATATAAAAGGATACCATGCGGGGATAGAGATAAGCTTATTTTGAAAGAGTGTAATTGTTAATTTCGGAGAATCATTCCCGGGAGAATCTTCATCAATTATTCTGTCTTATTTAATTCATCGTTTAATACCTTTGCTCCTTGCTGAACAACGTGCATCAATTTGCTCAAAAAATCATCCGGCGCCATACAATTTTTATCTAACAGCCAACGCTCTATTGTCGCCACCGCTACATCAGTAAAAAAATTCAATGTAAACTCATCTTCACTATCACCGAATAAATACTCAATTTGCAGCTTTATGATTGGCATTACATATTCCCGGAAATGTTCAGGAAAAGAGTTTTGTCCTTCTGTTTGCAACGCCTTGCGATAGAAATATCTGTTTTCATAAAAATAGTTGCATATATTTTGGAGTGCATCTACATGCTCATCAAGTTCCTCAGCTTGCGAAAGATCCTTAGCAAATGAAATAAATTCGGTATCAAAAATCCAGTTTAAGAGATCATACTTATCCTTAAAATGGTAATAGAAACTCTTTCGATTCATATTACATCGATTACAAATATCTGCTATGCGGATTTTATCGAAAGGAACTTCTTCCATGAGTTCTTTCAAAGCATTTGAAAGTGCTTGTTTTGTTATATTGGAATTTGCCATATAGTTGCCTCCTTTCCTAATCGGTATTCTTAAATCTGAGATGTTTTAACAAGATTTTAGGGCTTAGCAGAATAGGGACAATGTCTCATCAAGTGTTCTTCTCATCAACAAAACCCTAAATATCACTACATCACAGTTGATTGCCAAATTTACTCGTTGGATGCTGTCGAGCGAAACGTCCTTCCTGCGCTTGAAGTATTACCTTTATTTTATCACTTCCAAATGAATAATTATTGAGGATGTTTATTGAAATGATTAAGCTGGGTTTTGGGGATGGTTATGTTCGAATGGGGACATAACCAAACGGAAAAGACCACGACCGAATGGGAACGAAGCAATGGCTTTTAGCCCGCTACTATGGAAAAGCTTTCTGGATATACCTAGGTTTCAGGGGTTAGAGACATACAAACTTGCATTTACATTCCGAACAAGTGAAATATATATGCTATGATAGCTGCTAGCATCGGAAATACGACTATAGTACCAAGCCACTTTCTGATAAATGCCTTCTTTGGAATGTATGGTTTTAAATCTTCGGTACCTTCTATCTCCCATGCTTTTGTATGTCCAACCCAGTACCAGTCAATAAACAGTCTGTCAAAAAGATTCATGATCAAATATATCCAAACCATCTGTGTGAACCCATCCCAAAATCCTTTCGCGCCATTAACAAAATAAACAAGTATGGGGACAACGATTAAAACAGGAATAAACAACGCCAGACCCGTTAGTATTGCGCTTTTCTTTATTTTCTCAGGTGTTGTCAGCCCTAATTCAATGACTCGATCTTTTACGTTTTGCTCATAGAGAACAACTAATCCTACTGGTCCGTTTGCTATGCCAACAACGCATACAAGCAGAAGCCAAAAAGACATTGCTAAACCTTCCAAAATAACCATTTTAAGCCTCCGAAATACCGCATTTATCTGGGTTTACCACTAAAAAAGACAACCTGCTTTCCACGCTGTTTCCTTTTTAAGATACTGCCGTGGAGATGCTTTCAGTTCTTGAAGTATTACTTTTATATTATCACTTCCGGGTGATAAGTTGTCGAAGATGTGAGAGAAAGCAAAGGTTAGTTTTGGGGTTATTTGTTTGATTTTGGGCTAGACGTGGTCGGGAGACCACGTTTGAACAGCTGAATGAACATCTGAAAAAAGGCGGGAAAGTTGTTAAATGATAAGAGCCCGGTGATTAGTCATCGGGCTCTTGTGAGTTGTATTTGCTCTAGTCCGCGTAGTCGTACATGAAAAGATTTGGATTGCTAGGCAGGTAGAGCAAGTCAATTTTGGCTTTCCTGAGTGAGTGAAGGTCTACCAGGCTGATGATTTGTGTGTGGTAGGCGCGGACAGGGACGCCGTGTTCATTCTCATACTGGATGTTAAAGCGAATCTCGGGTTGTTCATTGATATAGGTGCCTGTCTGGCTAAAGCTGAGAACTTCACCATCAGCTGACCGTCCGTGCAGGAGAAGCTGGGCAAGGTCTTTGCTTTTGCTTGTTGAATGAAATTCGTAAGCGGATTGTTGGGTATCATCGCCTTTCAAGCCAAGGATTTTGGAAAGGAAAACGATCATTGAAATGCCCACGATGGGTGCCCAGAACCAGGGGGCTTGCGGGCCTAAAAACCGCCAGCCCATGTCCTTGCTTTGGAAATGGTACGAAACGAGAAAAAGCGCTATGGAATAGGCGATGTCAAAAAACAGCCATACCCAATGAAGAATTCTTTTGGCAGGCGCATATTGAGCAGTCACGACGGTGTAAGGTGGGTCGAAGTCGGTTTGGTTTAGCCTGAGTTCGACTTGCTTGCCGGTTTCAAATCTTCTTTCGTGGGGCTTGGTATCAGATGTCCGGAGAATGGTCCTGACAGGGTTGCCAACAAGATTGTTGAAGCTTAAAAGGATGTTGTAAACAGGATAGTCGCCATCCTGGTCAACTATCTCGCTGGACAGCACTTTTGCCTGAACAGGTCTTCCTGTTTCCTGGACTTTTTTGTGTTTTTTCTTGAGTTTATAGGGATGCCGGATCAGCCCGATGATGAGCAGGTGTTTTACAAGCCATAAAATAATGCCCAGGCCCAGGAAAACGGTTGCCACAACGGGTTTGGTGTAGAGAGTGTCTTTCCACAGGAAAAAAACAGGAAAGATGTACATAAAAAGGAAGGGCAGTCCAAACAATAATACGAGTTGCATTTTTTACCTCTGTTTCTCAATTAAATTCCCGTCAGAGTCGAATATCAGGGTAATAAGATCCCTTTCGCCTTTGACAATACTTTTAATGCCTAAACTATGATTGCCAGCTTTCCAGTCAAGGAAAATGGCGATGGATTGAACGCCCTTAAAAGTGCTGGCGTTTTCATAGGGAAAGTCTTCGTTGTATTCAGCGATTTCTTTGAGCGCGTCCAGGGAAGCTTCCGTAACCTTGTGGAGCGCTTGCAGGGGAATATCGGTGATAAGCACGGACTTTGCCAAAGGGCTTTGCGAATTAAGGTTTTGCAGGGGAAAAACGCTCCATTCATCTTTATCAATGTCGTAGGTGTAGGAGTCAATGTGATTGTAGTTTTCGGGTGTGTGCAGTACAAGGTCGATGTGGTCTTTGTATATGTTTACACTTCCCAGGTAAACATATACCTTGTCCCAGCCCAAGTCCTTGCTCAGGTCTTCCAGCGCTTGAATGGCTCTTTCGGGGTTTAGGATTAAGTTTTGGCTGTGGAACAGGTCTAACAGGTCTTGCGCTTCTTCAAGGCTTAGGTAGTCTTCAATCTCGTTCTTCCCTATGTAATCCCTGACAAAAAGTTTGAAGTCCAGCAGTGGATCTTCGAGTTCCAGTTTCGCGTAGATATTCTCTTCAATGTCGGATATGAGAAGTTTCGTGCCTGTTTCAACAGACGCACCATCCATAAATAAGTCGTCGGTCAACAGATTTCCATCAGAGTCGAATTTTAGGCTAATGTGGTCTCTTTCGCCTCTCACCGTACTTTCAATTCCGACGATATAATCGCCATCCTTCCAGCTAAGGGATAGGGTGATGGATTGAATGCCTTTAAAAGTGCTGGCGTTTTCATAGGGGAAATCTTGATTGTATTCGCCGATTTCTTTGAGTGCGTCCAGGGAAAATTCCGTTACCTTGTAGAGAGCTTGCAGGGGGAGGTCGGTGATAAGCACGGACTTTGCCAAAGGGTTTTCCGAATTGAGGTTTCGCATGGCTTGGCTGCGCCATTCATCCGCATCTGCATCGTAGGTGTAGGAGTCAATATGGTTCTCGTTTTCGGGCTGGTGGAGTTGCAGGTTTATCGTATCGTTGTAGATCGTTATTCTTCCGTTGTAAACGTAGATCTTATCCGAGCCCAGATCCTTGGGCAGGTCTTGCAACACCTGAATGGTTCTTTCGGGGTTTAGGATTAAGTTTTGACTGTGGAACAGGTCTAAGAGATCTTGGGCTTCTTCAAGGGTCAGGTACTTGTCAATCTCGTTTTTATTGATATAGTCAATGACAAAAAAATCGAAGTCCGAAAGCGGATCTGCGAGTTCCAGTTTTACAAAGATATCATCTCGGATATCAAATAAGTTCGGGTCGATGCCCGTTTCAAAAAAACCGTCTTCCATAAAGAAATCTTCTACCCTTTCGAGAAAACTCTGGTCGGATTTATCAACAGTTGCTTGCTTTTGGGGCAGGGGCCTGAAGGTGTCCTCAATGGCTTGATCGATATGTTGGCAGGATGTCATCAGCAGCAAGGCGAGTGTGGCTAAAATGATGCCTGTTATCTTTTTTCTCATAAATTCTCCTTTTCTTTTTTAATCCGGAAACTGACCTTGCAGGATTTTCTTTCGAGTTCTTTTTTGAGAATGAAAACGCCTAAAAACAAAAGTGCCAGGGAGATTAGCTTGTAGGGCAGCCCGGCAAAGGGCAAGGCGATGACCGAAAAGCTGATGCCGAAGACGGCGAGAAAGGAAATGACGCATGGGGTGCAGCCATAGGTGAAGATGCCAAAAATGACCGACAGGATGCCCATGTTGTCGCCTTTGGTCTTGATGTTTTTCTCTTTTAGGACATGATCGCTTAGAACCAGCATAAAGGCTGAAATAGCCGCCATGACGAGATTAAGCAAAATGTTTAGCACTACCAGCCAGATGCCGAATTGACTGGCCATTTCTGAGTAGGACAGGTTGAAACTGTCCAGGACAAAATAGAGAATGCTAAAAACTGCAAACCCGATGAGCAGGTATTTTTTGTTTAAGTCCGCGATTTTAATCATTCAAATTCCTTTTAAGGTCAGTTTGTTTTTGCAACAGCGGGGTAAAAGGATTCTGCCTGCTGTTGCCGTGTGAGCTTGTTTTATCATTTTAGTTTGTTCGTTCTCAAAGTTTTGTACAATTTTTGTACAGGTATTAATACAGGTTTAATAGAGTGAGTGGGAATGGTTGTTTTTCGACTTGCTGGATTAAGTTTGAGCCAGTTTCCCGTTTTGGGCTATTGAGAACAGGGTTTTCACCTGTGATAGAATGAGAAAAAGAACTCAATAAAATTTTAGTTTGCACAGGCTAATAGCGGAGAACGGACAATGGAAAAGGGTTTTATTCAGCTTTACACAGGAAATGGAAAAGGAAAGACCAGCGCGGCATTTGGTATGGCACTGCGCGCGGCAATGGCGGGGAAAAAGGTCTATATCGCACAGTTCGTTAAAAGCATGAAATATTCTGAAACAAGAATTGAAACCCTGCTGGAGAACATCACCATTGAGCAGTTTGGACGAGGCTGTTATTTGAATAGGGATGTGGATGACGCGGACAGGCAAGCAGCCCGCGAAGGGCTTCAGCAATGCCAGCAGGCGTTGCGTTCTGGCGACTGGGATTTGCTTATTCTCGACGAAGTGACGATTGCCTTGCACTTTGAATTGTTTTCAACGGCTGAGCTTTTGCGCGTCCTGGATGAAAAGGCAACACGCACCGAAGTTATTTTGACTGGGCGATACGCACCGCAGGAACTCATCGACCGCGCCGACCTGGTGACGGAAATGGTGGAGAATAAACATTACTATAGTCAGGGGGTGCTCTCCCGCCCTGGTTTTGATTGTTAGTTTTTAATGGCTTGTGAATGGGGTCAAGGGGGCTATATTCGGATGAGTTTTTAATTACCAAATACGAAAGCCTGACGCGGTTTTATAAAAGTAATTTTACAAAACAGCCCGAAAGAACATAGTAGAATCATCTTGTCTGAAAACTTCATATCGCAATGAAAGGACAGGTCATGATGAAAGCAATAAAAGTTTTGTACTATGCCAGTTTGTCTGTCAGCATGTTGGTGGGTCTCTGGCACTTTTTTGTGCCACGTCTTTTTCGATGGTACGACTATCTTCCTATGCAATATGAAAATCTCATTGTGGGAATTGATTACACAAACTATTGTTTTTCCGCCTTGCTGTTTGGGATTAGCCTTGTTTTGATTATATTAGGCAAAAGCGCGTTATCGTTCAACCGTGAAACGATTATCTTTTATACCTTTTTGACCGCGGTGTGGGTGTTTAGGGCTTGTTTGGCTGTTTTTATCGAACCGTGGCCCCTGGAACCCGTTCCAGCGGTAGCTATTGGTCAGTTGGTTGCTTCGGTGCTTTTGGCCATCATGATGGTAATTGTTTCGCTTAGCCTTTGGTGGGCAATACGCTAGAAAGCATTAGCACTCAATAAAATAATATTACCGGGCGTTATTAATATCTCCCATTGGCATTATCTTTTTAATGTATAATGGGTTCAAACATACACATAAACAGAGTAGATATGTTGCGTTAAGTGCTTGCGGATGGGACGTCGCCGCAAGACGAAATGATTAATCATGCGGTAACATATCGCTTCCGCTGTACTCTTTTACTATGCTGGAAGCAGGACTACTTTTTGTAAGTCCTTCTTTTTATGTAACGGAGGTGTAAATGTATAAAACAAAGTTTTTAATCCTGGTAACTGTTGTTTTCTTAGTAATAGTATTAAAATTTAAGTCTCGTCTTAGCAAGGCCTGGCTGTCCGCTGCATTTATTGCTGTTATTTTAGATTTTCCTTTTAATCACGCAATGATGCTGAGCGGTTCAGGCGGGAGTATTATCCCGATAGCTATATAACAAGACTGGAATTTATATCCCCTGCTGAAAAGTATAAGGATTACTTTAAAGGAGAAAGAATGAAAGAACTACAGTTTAAATTTGGCAAGTACACCATCCATAACAATGAAAGACCCTTGTTATGCGGAATCCTCAATGTAACGCCTGATTCATTTTCGGATGGTGGCAGGTTTTTCCAGAAAGACACCGCGATTAAAAGAGCTTTGGAATTAATTGATCAAGGAGCTGAAATGCTGGATATCGGCGGGGAATCAACCAGGCCCGGCTCTTCTTATGTTGAAGTGGACGCTGAAATAGAAAGGGTTGTACCGGTTATTGAGGCAATCAAAGCAAGCGTTGATATCCCCATTTCTGTAGATACCTGGAAGTCTGATGTCGCCAGGGAAACTATTAAGGCGGGCGCTGATATCATCAACGATATTACTGGTTTTTTGGGTGATCCGCATATGGCAAGTGTAGTCGGGAAAACAGACGCGGGCGCTGTTTTAATGTTTAATCCTGTTATTGCCAGGCCTGAACATGAAAGTGCCCGTGTTTTTCCAAAGTTTGGTGCTGAAGGCGTTTATAGCCCCGAAGAAGAAAAAGAAAACTTAAATATACCCATCTTAGATTTGATGTTTGATTATTTTGACAGGGCATTAGTCAAAGCAAGGGAAGCCGGTATTGAGAATAACAGGATTATGCTTGACCCTGGCATCGGTTTTGGCCTGACGCAAGTTGAAAATCTGACATTAATTAATGAAATCGAATGTATTAAAGACTATGGCTATTTGGCATATCTGGGTGTTTCCAGAAAGCGATTTTTGCAAAGCATCTTAGCTGAAAATGGCTTTGCGTCTGACGCGAAAAGTGAGGAAGGTTTCATCAACAGGGATTTGGCGTCATCATACATTTCGGCGATTGCTTCTGCTAAAGGCGTGTCTGTTTTAAGAGTTCACGAAATATTGCCTCATAAAATGGCTGTTGCAGTGGGAACAAGTCTTTTTAATGCCAAACTCTCCCTTTAAAAGAAACAGTAGCAAATCTGCGCTTCTCAAAGCGTAGATTTGCTAAGACTTAATCCGCGAAATTATTTACAAATAGTTTACAAATCGTTGACATATTCCTGATTCATTATTATACTTGAGTATAACTATTAACGCGCGTTAATAGGCTGTGTAAAAGTTATTTTGTTCCTTAATTCAGATAGGAGTCCGTATGAAAAAGAAAGTTACAAGTCAGGACGTTGCCGACATGGCAGGCGTATCGAGAACGACAGTCTCTTTCGTTTTGAATAACGTCAAACGTTACGCAATCCATCCCGAAACTGCCGCGCGGGTTCGCAAAGCAGCCCGGGAATTAAACTACGTGCCTAATGCCTCAGCCCGCGCTTTGGCATCACAACAGGCAACAGCGATTGGCCTTATGATGACCCGCAGCCCTGAATACATCGCCACTGACCCTTTTCTGCCCCAAATTTTGGGCGGATTGATGGACGTTGCGAAACAAAACAAACTGGGATTGCTCGTTGAGTGGGTTGAACCTGGACAGGAACTAAACACCTATCTGAAACTTGCCCGCGCGCGCCAGATTGATGGTTTTATTATTATGACCCCACGCGAAGATGACACCGGTCTGAAAGCGCTCGTGGAAGCGGAAGTCCCGGCTGTTGTGATGGGCTATGTCCCAGGCCTGGACATGCATTCGGTTGATGTTGACAACGTGCAGGCGGCCAAGACCGCGGTTGAACATCTCATTGAACTGGGGCACGAGCGCATTGCCTGTATCAGCAACGCTGCCAAGCCTTATACCTCAGCAAATCAACGCTACGAAGGTTACAAAGCCGCGCTGACGGATGCCGGTATCGCTTTTGATGAAAGGCTGGTGCGTTTCGCGGATTTTAGCAGCCAGTCTGGTTACGACTGCATGAAGGCCCTTTTGGAAGAAAACGCTGACTTTACTGGCGTTTTTGTAGCCAGCGACAGTGTCGCCTTTGGTGCGATGGCCGCTATTCGCGACGCCGGACTGAGAATCCCGGAAGATATTTCCATTGTTGGTTTTGATGATATTCCCATGGCGTCATATGTTACGCCTGGTTTAACTACGATTCAATTGCCCGCGAAAGAGATTGCAGAACAATCCTGCCATCTGCTGATGCAATTGATGCAAGGTGATTTTTGTCAGGAACGAATTGTCACCTTGCCGACCCAACTTATTGTCCGTCAATCGACGGCTCGTCCCGAAAGGAGGCCATAAGAAGAGTTGAAACACGCCACATCAAACTTAACTAAAAAACAAATAATATATAAAGGAGTAGTAATGAAACATTTCCGTAAACTTTTCTCAATTACAGCAATTTTGCTGGTATTCGCCCTTTTGCTTGGCGCATGCACAAAGCCTGCACCAGTGGAAACTCCAGTGGATGCACCGGTTGAAGAACCTGTGGAAGCCATTGTTGATGGCATCGATTGCACTGGCGTAAAGGAAGGCGATGTTGTTTCGATGCTTTACCAGTGGTCTGGTGAAGAAGAAGCCAAACTCACCGAAATTCTGACACCCTGGCTTGAAGCTTGTAAGGCTTCTGTTAGCCCCGAAAGTTCCCGCGACCAGGCCCTGCTCGACACCCGCGTGCAAGCTGGCACACCGCCAGATGTCGCTTTTTGGCAGGTTCCCCAACTGACTCAATACAAAGACAAACTCGTCCCCATGGATACCCTTGGCGCTGACAAAAGCAATTATGCCGGCTACTGGGGCGACATCGGTACCATCGAAGGCAAATGGCTCGGCTTGCCCGTCAAAGCTGACCCCAAAACCTTGATTTGGTACAGCCCCGCCGCGTTTGAAGCTGCTGGCTATACTGTTCCCGCGACCTGGGACGAACTCGTTGCACTGGTTGACCAAATGGCCGCTGATGGCAACGTAGCCTGGTCAATGGGTATGGAATCTGGCGACGCAACTGGCTGGACTGGTACGGACTTTATCCAGGACATCCTGCTGGTTACCCAGGGCCCCGACTTTGTCAACAAAATTATCTCTGGCGAAATCGCCTATAACGACCCCGCTGTGAAAGAAGCCTACGAAATCTACGGCAAGTGGGCCATGGATCCCGCCTACACCGTTGCTGGTGCTGAAGGTACCCTTTCAACTGGCTTTAACGATGCGATTTTGAAAGTCTTCTCGGATACCCCCGAAGCCTTCATGGTTAAACAATCGGGCTTTGCCAGTGGCACCTTGCTCGGAACCTATCCTGACAAGGTCTACGGCGTCGATTATGCATTCTTTGGCGTGCCTGGCGCGCAAGGTTTGCAGGGTGGTTCTGACTGGCTGATGGTCTTCAACGATACCCCCGCCGTTCGCTCCCTGGTGAAGTATCTGTCTTCAAACAAGGGTGGCGAAACCTGGGCAACCATCGGTTTTGACCTGACCCCCAATGCGGCTGGAAACGCATTCTACGCAACAGAAGAAATGATTCACAAGGCTGAGTTGCTTTCTTCAGCAACCGGTTTCACGCCCGATATCGGCGACTCAATCCCCGGTGGCTTCGGCAGTGCTGAATTCAAGGGCATTACCGATTTCGTCAACGGTGGCGATTTGGATGAAATTCTGGATAGTATCGCTGCTGCACAAGCAGACGCAATGACTCAATAGAGTTAATATTCATAGGAGGCGCTTTCGTAGCGCCTCCTTTTTTACAATTTTTGCAATTACCGGGAGGCAAGATGGCAAAACCAACTGTGGCACCTGTAATGCGGCAGAAACCACTGGTACCTTGGCTGTATTTACTGCCCGCAATAATCATCATGACCGTCTTTATTCTCTACCCAATGATTAACACCGTTGGTTTGAGTTTTAAAAACGCGGATGGTAGCGCGTCTGCTGAAGTAACTTGTAGAGAAGGTCAACCCTGTTGGGGCGCGTTTGAAAATTACCGCTACGCGCTGACCAACGAACTCAACACAAGTTCTCCCAAAGCCTTTTGGGAAAGCTTTTGGATTTCATCCTATGGCAATATGATTAAATGGTTGCTGGGGATGGTCTCGGGGACCGTCATTATCGGTCTTGTTTTCGCGGTTTGGGTAGATGGCATCAAGAGTGAAGCCCTGGCCAAATCGATTATTTTTATGCCTATGGCAATTTCTTTTGTAGGTGCGGGCGTTATTTGGAAGTTCGTTTATAACTACGGCACCTCACAAGTGCAAACCGGTATTCTAAACGCGATTATCAGCGCTTTTGGCGGTGAACCGGTTGCATTTTTGTCTAAAGTACCGCTAAACACGTTTATGCTCATTATTGTGGGTATTTGGATGTGGACCGGCTTTTGTATGACCTTGCTTTCAGCGGCAATCAAATCCATTCCCGAAGAAGTCATCGAAGCCTCACGCATTGATGGCGCGACCGATTTTGAAGTCTTTGCCAAGATCCAGGTGCCCATTATCATGCCGACGATTGTCGTTGTGATTACCACGATGGTTATCAATGTGCTCAAGCTCTTCGATATTGTTTATGTGATGACCGGTGGCAATTTTGGCACAAACGTTTTGGCAACGCGTATGTATACTGAGATGTACACCAACTCGCAATACGGACGCGGTACGGCTATCGCCGTAATTCTGATTCTGTTCATCGTGCCGTTTATTGTTATGAACATCAGACGCTTTATGAAAGAGGAGGCAATGCGATGATTTCTCTGACCCGTACCAAATCTAACGGAAAATTTGATCTCACCAGGCTTCTTACTGGTATCGGCATTGTGCTCATCTTGCTTGTATGGCTCATTCCAACGGTCGGTCTTTTGGTGACGTCGTTTAGACCCGTCGCGCTGATTAACACGACCGGTTGGTGGACTGCGCTGGACGTGAACAACGGACCTGAGTCAGCCCAACATCCTGATCCCAACGCCAGCTATGTTGAAAAACTTGGCACGCGTTTTACCATCAACAACTATGTGGACGCGCTGACGGGTTATCGGGGTACCAAAAGCTATCTGGAAGATTGCAAAAGTGGCACGAAACCGCTGGGTATGAGTTGTTCCATTAAGGACTTACTCAACCCGCGTGGCATGGGACGCGCCTTCCTGAATAGCGTCGCGGTAACGATTCCGTCGACGATTTTGCCCATCGCTATCGCGCTTTTTGCCGCTTACGCGCTCTCGTGGATGAAGTTCAAAGGACGCTATGCGGTTTTCGCCATTTTGGTAGGCTTGCAAGTGGTGCCTATTCAGATGACGCTTGTGCCAGTGCTAAGGATGTTCGCTGGCATGGGGCTTAATGGCACCTTCCCCGCGGTGTGGTTATTCCATACTGGCTTTGGTTTGCCTTACGCGATTTACCTGCTGCGCAACACGATGAGCGCGCTCCCCAAAGATTTGTTCGAATCAGCCTATTTGGATGGCGCGGACCATTGGACGATCTTCAAGACCATCATTTTGCCCCTTACGACCCCGGCAATCGCGTCTTTGGCGATTTACCAGTTCCTGTGGGTCTGGAATGACTTGCTCGTCTCGCTCATCTTCCTGGGTGGCAGCAAACCCGTGATGACCTACCAAATCAGCAATATGGTAACCTCATTGGGTGCTGGCTGGCATTTGCTCACCGCGGCTGCTTTCCTTTCGATGTTGCTGCCGATGATTGTTTTCTTCGCTTTGCAACGTTACTTTGTGCGTGGCATGATGGCTGGCGCGGTAAAAGGATAAAGAACTTGTTAGCACCAGTCTGTTTAGGCAGATTGGTGCTAATTTCTGGGGGAACACAAAATAATATGATTAAAAAATACGCCAGGTACTGCCTGGCGATAACTTGAAAGGTGATAAATGAATAAAGTTGACAAACACTGGTACAAAACTGCCATCTTTATGGAATTGAACGTGCGGGCTTATCGCGACAGCAACGCCGATGGCTGGGGCGACTTGCCTGGGCTGACGTCCAAGCTTGATTACATCAAAGACCTTGGTGTGGACGCGGTTTGGCTTTTGCCCATCATGCCTTCACCTTTGCGCGATGATGGCTATGACGTTTCGGATTTCAAGAGTATTTTTCCCGCTTATGGCACAATCGAAGACTTCAACACGCTTATCAGCGAAGCTCACAAACGGGGCATTCGCATCATTGTTGAAATCATCCCCAACCACAGTTCAGACTTACATCCCTGGTTTCAGGCTTCGCGCGACCCTAATCACCCTGAGCATGAAAAGTATAAGGACTGGTACGTTTGGTCTGACACCGACCAGAAATATAAGGACGCGCGCATTATCTTTACCGACAGCGAAACTTCCAACTGGGCGTGGGACGAAGTGCGCGGTCAGTACTTTTGGCACCGCTTTTATTCAACCCAACCCGATTTGAATTACGACAACGAAGAAGTCCAGCAAGAGATGCTGGATATTGTCAAGTTTTGGATTGACCGTGGGGCGGACGGATTGCGTGTAGACGCGCCGCCTTATCTCTTCGAACGTGAAGGTACCAACTGCGAGAATCTGCCCGAAACACACGCCTTTTTGAAGCGCATGCGCGCTTTTGTGGATGAGTACGCGCCCGAAACGTTGTTGCTTTCTGAAGCGAATATGTGGCCAGAAGAAGTGATTGAATACTTTGGCGATGGCGATGAAATGCATATGAACTTCCACTTCCCGCTCATGCCACGTCTCTTTATGGCCCTGGCGCGCGGTGACCGTCAGCCGATTGTCGATATCCTTGCCCGAACGCCCAAACTGCCCAAGTACTGTCAGTGGGGCACCTTTTTGCGCTGTCATGACGAACTGACGCTCGAGATGGTTACGCCAGAAGAACGCCAGTGGATGTGGGAAACTTATTCTCCAGACCCCAAACAGCGTATCAATTTAGGTATTCGCCGTCGTTTGGCACCATTGCTGGATAATGACCTGCGCAAAAACCTGATGATGAACTCCATGCTCCTGACCATGATCGGCTCACCGTTTTTGTATTACGGCGATGAAATCGGCATGGGCGATGATATCAGCCTGTTTGACCGTAACGGGGTGCGCACGCCGATGCAATGGGACGCCTCGCCAAGCGCTGGTTTTTCGGACGCGCCAAAAGACAAATGGTACTCACCGGTGATTTCGGACGAGGTTTATGGCTATGAAAAAGTCAATGTGGAAGCCCAGGAAGCCGATCCGAACTCTCTGCTCAAGCAGCTGCGCCATATGATTAAAGCGCGTAAGCAGTATCCACTGTTTGGCTGGGCTGAATTTGAATGGCTGGACTTCACTGAAGGCAAACAAACCGTGGTGGCATATAAACGCGAATGGGAAGGTGATTACTTTATCGTGCTCAACAATCTGATTGACCAGGACGTGCATGGCACTCTCCCCGCGGACGCGCCGGAATATCTTGATGTGCTGACTGGCGAGACCGTCAAAGCTGGTGACTACACCCTGCCACCCTATGGCTTTGTGTGGTTAAAACCGGTGGGTGAGTAAGCCAGCCAGGCGATTTCACCCCTGATTAATTCATCTTACCCCAGCCTGATTATATACCTGTCAGGCTGGGGTTTACTTTAAGTTTCCGAAATTAGTCAGAGAGAAAAATGGCGCCATTTCTAAACTCGTCGAAATATATTCGCAACAGAAATGTGAATTTTGTAAATAAAAATGCTGAGATTATGTTCTTGAAAAGTCTTTGTTTTATAAAGCGTGCTGTTTTATGATGACAATATTTGCACTTTCATAAAAATGGTATACTAGAAGCAGATGGTACCTAAGTTCTAAGGTATATATGTATTTGTGTATCTAGAAAACAAAAGATTGGATTAGATATATTAGAGACATTGAAGGAATGAATTATGGCTAAAAAACCACAAAGCTTACTTTACTCATACAGGAGACGAGAACGCAACAGCAGAGTCGGTTTCTTTGTGTTGCTTTTCATTTTCATTGCTGCGGTTATTGCGTTAATTTTGCTTTGGGGCTTTGGAAAACTAACTGGCAAGGCCTGGGATGTTCTGGCTACGGAAACACCAACGCCTACCAATACCGAAATCCCAACTGCTACCCCAACACTGGTTCCCACCAACACACCAACCGAAGTGCCACCGACTGCGACCATTGGTCCAACCGCTACCTTGGATGGTCCTTTCCTGTATATTGTGCAACCGGATGAGGTTTGCTATGATATCGCGAAAAAGTTTAGTGTTGAAGATGTGGAAGACCTTATCTATGTAAATGAATGGCCATCGGGCCAGTGTATTATTAGTGTAGGCCAGGAAATCAAAGTGCCACCGCCCTGGTTCAGACGTCCAACATCGACGCCTTTCCCGAAAGATTGGCCCCCCGGAACCTTGTATGAATATTATGTGCAGTCGGGTGCGACGTTGAAGTCTGTTGCCCAGTACTTTAATTCAACAGAAGAGAGAATTGTTTTGGCTACTAACCAGTATCGCCAGCGCAATAACATAAAGCCATTGTTGACACTGAATTCTTCTTTGCAGATTGGTGAGTTGCTGATTGTACCGGTGAACCTGGTGACTCCGACTCCCACCAATACCCCCACGCGAACGGTGACGCCAACGCCGTAACAAATAACGATTATGTAATAAAAAACGCGCCGGTGAAGGCGCGTTTTTTAATCGTAGGATGGACGAGATACCGGCAGGGGAGAAGGAACGTTCGCCGATGCGTCTCGCTGAAGCTGAGAAAAGCAAACAAAAAAGAGGCTGGATTTCCAGCCCCTTTGTGTGGTCCACATATACTTGTTTACTTACTCAGCAAAGCGCTATGGCAGGGTGTTATTATTGGCGAAGTCATCGCCGAGAATGATGACGATATCAACCGGGTTGCCACCGTTATAGGCATAGGCGACCAGCGCGGGGTTGGTAATATTCGTCAGCTGGGTCAAAAACTTAATCGTGTAAGGTTTGGCGCCATAAAAGGTAATCGTGCTGAATGCGCTGGGGCTGACGTTGCCTTGTTCAACGACGTTGACACCCTGCGAGCGCAGGTAAGCAACCGCTCTGTCGCCCAAATCGGCCTGCGAAGACGCGTTCATGACCGAAACTCTGGCACCTTCTTCAGTCAAAATGGTTTGGATATCTTCTTCTTTCGCCAAGGTGTCCAAAAAGGTACTGCCAGTAAACAGTTCGTCGCGCAGTTCGCGGATTCGGTTGGGCAGGGGGCGTAACATGGACTCGCCACCAGGGCCTTGACCAATATTGACATAGCTGAAGTCGATAACTTTGTGCTGAATTTGATCGCGGGGAACGTCATTGAGAATTTTTAAGCCCAGCTTTATCATCTCATTCATACTTAAATTGGTATGAATGCCTCTTGAGAGACTGTCATAAATCTGGTTGGCATTGCCAAGCAGGGTTGGAATCATCGAGAATTCCAGGATTCTGTCGCGAACGGCAAGTATGACTTGTTGTTGTCGCGCAGCGCGACTGACATCACCATCACCATAGGCGCGACTGCGCACATACGCCAGCGCGAGATCACCGTCAAGGGTATATATGCCTGGCTCAAGGTCGAATGAAATTTGTGTGTCGAGCACGTCCAAAAGCACTGTTTCGGTGACGTTAAGCTTTACGCCGTCAATAAGGTTAATGAAGTCAACAAATGCCTTAAAGTCAATTTGCGCATAGTAGTCAATAGATACACCGAGAAAGTTTTCGACGGTTTTACTGGCCATGGCTGGGCCACCACCCGGGAGTTGATTAATGACTCCAATACTATAAGCTGTGTTGATTTTGTTATAGCCAGAACCAGGTATGCGCACCCAAAGGTCGCGGGGGATAGACAACATAGCGGCGGTATTGGCGACCGGATCAAGCGTGAACAGAATCATGGAGTCGGTGAGTGGGGCTTTGACGTCGGGGCTGCGCGCGTCAATACCCATAATGAGAATATTGACCCGCTTTTTACCGTCCCAGGTATCGGGCATAACAAAGGTGTCCAGGTCAACGGGCTCTTCAAAGTTGACTTCCAGGTCTGGACTTGGTTCTGGATTATTCACGTCAACAGGGGCTTGAGTGGGGTCCTTTAGCACAGGAACGCCGGGCAGTTTGGCAATTGTCATGCGCGAAATAAAGCCATCCACCGCGCGATAGACGAAAAACGCGCCAATAATCGCGAGCACGATAATGCCAACAAACACGACACCAGTCGCGCCTTTTGGAAAGGCTTTTTTGATTTTATTAAAGAAATTTTTCATGCAATTTTCTCGTTCTATGCTTTAATATTTCCGCAGAAATTGGTTAATATGAAGCAGCAAATTTTTTATTTAGCTTGTGGGGGAGGCACAGGCAAAGCTTCTTTATCAGTGGCTTGCCATTTGTCGCCTTCGTCAATGAGCATAATGGGGATATCATCCCAAATGGGATATTTGCGGGCGCAATCCTGGCAGATTAACCAAGTATCTTTAAAATACTCAAGGGTGCCTTTTTCTTCTTTGGCACAAACAGGACAGCGTAATAAATCAAGCAGTTCTTTTTGAATCATCTTTACCTCATCATTGCCTTTGTAAGCTAACGATTGCAATTTTACCATAGCTGCGGGGATCCAAAAAAAGGCAGCTAGGGGATCTCTGTGCCAGGGCCGTAATTGAATCCATCGGGCCAGGGCATGTAAGTGGTGTTGATTACATCGCTAAACCAGAGCTGGTCGCCTTTGTAAACGCGGCGTGTAACCGATACCGTGGCACCATTGACCGCCCAGTCAACCTGTTTGATGGTACCGCGTGGGAGTGTGGGGTCTTCGCGGTAAATGGGCTCGGGTGGCTCAACCACATCGGTGATGCCGGTGGTGCTCCATTCAACTCGGCGACCATCGCTGGTTGAATAAAATTTCCAGGTAAGTGAGTTGGGACCCATTTCGGTATCCATCAAAATCCAGTAATCCGAGTCATTTTTGAACTTCAGGTCCGCAAAGGGCAAATAAATGCTCGCGTCAAGACCGGCCAGGTTGGTGTTCGCCCAGCCGTTGCTTTGTTGTTCGTAATAGCCAACGCGGTAAGCGTGAGAGTGGCGCTCAACAATAGGATAGCCACCATAAAAGGCGGTTCTGAAAAGCGTGGTGCTGACCTGGCAAATTCCCCCGCCGACGCCTTTTACCGATTGGTCACCAACGATGATGATGGCTTCGGCGTAGCCGTTATCCAGGCTGATATTGGTCATGTATTTGGCCATGGAGAATACTTCTCCGGGCGCGATGAGAATACCATCAAAAGTGCTTGAGCCGACTTGAATATTCTGGACACGGGCAGCTTCTGAACCATAGAAGTAGGATGTTTCCTGTACCACGAGTTCGGTGATACCCAGTTCAGCGGCGGTAGTGGTATCAGTGACGCGCGGTGCAAGGTCTTTGAGCACAAGGTTGACTTCGTGCTGATGATTGTTGATGTTGTGCAGGATGACGTCCAGGCTGGCTTCAACGTCGAGTACCTTGCCCATCACGGCATTGCGGATGAGTTCAAATTGGCGGGTGTCTTCGTTGAAGCGCATGCGGGCGTTTTCGGGCTGCACCACGAATTTGGCAGCGATGCTCGAAAGATAGTGTTCCAGTGATGTAGCGTTGATGTCGAGCTTATAGCCCGCGGTCTGGTTGCTTGTGTCGCGCTCGATGATCAGGAGACTGGCAAGGTCTTCCGCGGGAATAACCCAGGGCTCAAGGCCTGAGTCGGGGTCGGGATGGCGCAGGGTAAGGGGAGCGCTAAGGATGGCCTGGGCTTGCTCACCGATATCGCCTGCATGGAGTATCTCTGGGCTGTTTTCGCGAACGATTAAGGGGATGTTGGCATCTTGTTGTATCAGAAAATAGGCCTGAAGTTTGTCCAGCGTGGCTGGGATATCCAAGGTTAGGCCAATTTGTCCATCGTGTACGGTGACTTGGGTGCCTTCGATGCTGATGCCGGCTTCAACCAAGGGTTGGTTGATTTCCCGGGCGATTTCTTCCAGTTTGGCAAACGCCACCGGCTGATCGAACATCGCGCTTGGGTTTAATTCGATGCCCTGACGCCTGGCGAAAACTTTGCTTTGCAAGTTTTGCAGCCAGTTGCCATCACGTCCTGTTTGATAAGCGCGTATGGCAAGTTCGGTGGGGTTGTTGCTGTAACCGAGTTCCTGGGGTGTGAAGGTCCATTGTTGATTGTTGTGGCTAAAAACGATTTTCCCTTTTGTTGGATAGTTTAGGTCCGTATTCAAACGGGAGACAGCCTGCCCAAGGCTCAAGCCGGTTAGGTCAATTTCGTTGGCGCGGATGGTGGGATAGATTTTATCTTTGTATTTGGCTTCGTATCGAAAGGCGATAATGACCAGCGTTAGTGTGGCGATAAACAAGCCAACAAAAAGGCTAAAGGCAATTTGCTTGCCACGCCTGGCGTAGCCATGTGGGTTTTGAGGTTTGTTTTGTTCAAGATTCATTTTTTGTGTTGTTTCCATAACGCTCAAATTATAGTTTAGTCGTCATTAATCTTCCAACCTGGCAAGACAGATTAACTGTTTGCTTTAATATCAAAACGTATTTAGCCGTGAAAAAGTTCCAGTTTCTTCCACAAAGCCTTTTAATGGCTTGAAACAAAACAGGCATGATAAACTTGTTTTATGACAGAACAAGAAAAATCAAACCTATCATCAACACAAGCCCGCGGCCGTGGCTTTTTTTATGCGGTTGTCGCAGCGATTCTTTTTGCCTTCACCCCGCTCTTCATTAAGATTCTCAACACTCGTTTTGGTGTACCAGCTTTAGTGATTACCATGTGGCGGAATATTCTTGGGATTGCCTTGCTGTTTCCGGCTTTCCTGATTTTTAAGCCATCGCTTTTGAAACTGGAACGGAAGCATTTTGGTTTTATCGCGCTTTATGGCGTGGTCTTTACTTTGTTAAACACCATTTGGACCTTTTCAATCCAATACAACAGTGCTTCCGTTGCCACGGTGCTGATTTATTTTTCCGCGCCCCTGACTAGTTTGCTGGGGTGGTGGCTGCTTAAGGAAAGGTTTAGTTGGCTAAAGGGTCTGGCAATTGTTCTCAGTCTGGCAGGGTGTGCTTTGGTCGCGCTGACTGGCAGTGAAATGGAAACCAACTGGATTGGTCTGCTTTTGGGGCTGTTGTCTGGTTTGATTTACGCCTTTTATGCTATCTGTGGCCGTTTTTCTGCTCAACGAGATATCAATCCGTGGACAAGTACGTTTTACATTTTCTTTTTTGCTTTGGTGGCATTGTTTGTTTTAAATGTTCTTCCCATTGAAATTCCAGGGCAAGCTCCTGATATGAAAACTTTGCTTACCATGAGTACGGACCCGATGGCGTGGCTCTTTATGGTTTTGTTAACTGTTCCTTTGGTAGTTGGCTATGGTTTGTTCAATCAAAGCCTGACGATTTTGCCATCCAGTACCGCGAATTTGATTTTGACGCTCGAACCACCGGTTACGGCAGTTTTAGCCTGGTTGATGCTAAAAGAGAAACTCTTGCCTTTGCAACTGCTGGGTACGGTTTTGGTGCTTTCGGGGGTTTTGCTGGTGCGACTTGGCGCGGACAAGCCCTTAAAAACCACGGATAAAACTAAAACTGTGTAAACATCGCGTCATTAAAACAGACGTTTTTTATACTTGGTATTACAATTAAGTTTCTGATGGATAAGGTATCTGGAGGTCAAGATGAATCAACAAGAAGCTAATCACAGTCAAATAGAACTGAAAAAGGCGCAACACTTTGCCAATTTCAAAAATGGTGTCTCCTGGTTTTTCTGGGTTGCAGTGATTTCGGTGATTAACATCGTCATTCGCATTAGTAACGCGGATAGCCCCATCCGCTTTGCGGTTGGGTTTTCAATTACAAACTGGTTAGATGCTCATCCCTTGCCCATTTTGGCCAACGCATCGCCAAGAGTGATTACTATAGTTGTGGGCTTTGCTTTTGCCATCGTTCTGATTGTTTTTGGTTTGCTGGCGCGTAAAAGAAATCGTGTGGCTTATCTTGCTGGCACTTTGCTATATGCTTTGGATACGGTCATCGCGTTTTTAATGCGAGATGTTTATGCCATCATGTTCCACCTGATTGTGTTGGGTTTTTTAGTGTGGGGCATTATCAATTTGTTCAAACTTGAGAAACTTGAAGCTGAATATCCCGATAAAACAGAGCCTGACGAAATCGTGATTGGACCAGATATAGCCTAAACTTAAAAAATATTCACCTTGCTAAATGGCAGGAATGTTGTTTAATGATAAATAAGAACAAGCTCATGAATGGTTTCGTTGGCTTGTTTTTTATTGCCTGACTTGATGACCTGCATTGCTAATGAAAACCGGTCTGGAAAATTGACGTATAATGCAAACGAAGCAAGGATAAGGAAAATTTTATGATGATGCAAAAACGAAAAATCGCGCAATGGCTGATTGTGCTTGTTTTTTTCCTGGCGAGTGCCTGCGGTTCGCAAATCACTCCGCCACCAACACCAGCAGCAGGTGAGATGGCGCTGGGAATTGCTACCGTTACGCCTAAAATTACTGAACCATCACCTGAGCCGGCAGTCCAAACCACGCCTACAGCGGATTTGACAGCAGTAGAAACCGAGCCAGTGGTAGAAAACCCCAGTATATGTTCGCCGACAGATCAGTCTTTACCGGTATCGCTCAAATCAAAATTGCTTGACATGATAAATCACGATCCTGCACCTGACACTGATGAGCCGTGTACAACCATTGTTCCTGGTGATGACCGTCAGATCGGTCAAATGGTTTTAACCCTGGTCGCGCCTTTTCCAACTGTAACTGATGAAATCGAAACGGTTTCGCTGAAATCTTTTTGGCAAACCGGGGATAATACTTTCATAGACCGGCTTTTAGTCTATCCTTATGGCATGGAAGCTCTCACCTGGTTATGGGGAGAGCCAAAGGGAACGGTTGAATTGATGCCACACACAGTCCAGGATATTGATTTTGCGGATATCCAAATGGATATGATAAAAGAAGCCTGGATAAGCGAACGTACCTGGGCGATTGTCGCATTTGATGAACTGCACCCGCGCTGGAAAGTGATTGCCCTGGATGGTCAATCACCAATTCAAAAAAGTTTTGACCCCGAAACCTATGCACTTACTATTCCGTTAACGCTTTATAACGAGAATCCTACACGTCTGGAACGTAGCTTTGAATACTTCGCATATCCAAAGTTTGAGGATTTAATGCCTTTTAGCAACTACAATCCTGAAAGGCTAACCACTGTCATTCTTACCGGCGTAACCGCGATGGTGCGTGCCACCGCGGTGGGTATGGATGAACGTGGCATCCATGTACCTGGCGAAGATTTGGCAGATGTTTTGAAAGAAGCTGATATTCTGCATATCAGCAATGAAGTTCCCTTCGCGGAGAATTGTCCCAAGCATTACCGGGGTAACTATTTGGTCTTTTGTACGCCAGAGTCGTACATGGACCTTTTGCGCTCGATTGGCACGGACGTGGTTGAGCTAACGGGTGATCATTTTCAGGACTATGGCCCTGAAGCGATGCTTTATACCCTGGAGCTTTACGCCAAAGAGGGCTGGCCCGTTTATGGTGGTGGCAAAGATATTTTTGACGCCCGCGAGCCAGTCAAAATGGAAGTCAATGGCAATAAAATCGCTTTTCTGGGTTGCAATGCCAAGTCGCCTAATTTTGCCCAGGCAAGCGAAACATCCGGTGGCGCTTATCACTGCGATATGGACTACATGGCAGAAACAGTGAGGGAATTAAGAAATGAAGGCTATCTGCCAATCGTCACTTTTCAACACGAAGAACGTTATGAGTGGTCTCCAAATGCGCAAATGATTCGCGATTTTGGCATTGTGCTGGAAGCGGGTGCCGTTATTACCAGTGGCAGTCAGGCTCATCAGCCACATTATGCTGAATTTGTGCATGATGGTTTTGCTCATTACGGTTTAGGCAATTTGTTTTTTGACCAGTATGGTGTGGAAGAATACACAGACTGGGCGTTTATTGACCGCCATGTCTTTTATAATGGAAAGCATATTTCCACGGAAGTGCTTACCATTCGTTTCTTGGATCTGGTAAAAGCCACTTGGGCAAGGTCTGAACAACGCGTTGAGATGCTGGAAATGCTTTTTGACACGGCTCGCATGAGATGGCAAGATGATGAACCTTGACGAACAGAATGAAAAAAATGACCTAAATGATGACAAAACTCATAGTTAAAGCCCTAACCAGGCATTCATCTTGCAAGTATAATAAAAGAAAAAGGCAATGACATGAGTATATTAACTTGGATTTTTGGGGAAGAGGCGATTCGCAGGTTGCCTGCTCAGCAAAAAGCTGAGATCAGACAAAAGATTGACCAGTTGGTGCATATTGGCAAAACGGATGATTTTTTGTCGCTCGTGCCGGGTGGCCCTTTTAATTATCAGTGCCATCACCGGGAAGCCCGCACAATTGGCGAAGAAATCAACGCCATGGGTGGCTTAGCTTTAATGATGGCTGTTCGTCAGACCATCAAGCGCAAACTAAGTGATGTCATGGCGGAACATTTGGATCATGCCTGGAAGGGCATCGGCGACTGGCAACCTTAGCTCACGTATTGCTCTTCACAGGGCAATGCGTATATAAAAGCTGTTTCGGGGCATGAAAGCCCGTGCAGTGATATAATCACGAATAATACAATTCAAGAAAGGTTTATTAACTATGAAAAAATGTCATAGCAAAGAAATCATCACTTGCGATAAAGTTGCGCCCGCAATTGGACCTTATTCCGTTGGTGTGAAAACAGGCCATTTGCTTTTCGTTTCCGGGCAACTCGGATTTGACCCAGAAACCGCGCTTTTGGTTGAAGGTGGTGTGGAAGCCCAGGCACATCAGGCGCTAAAGAACCTGCGCGCTATTCTTGAAAGTGCCGGCTCCGGTCTTGAAAATGTCTTAAAAACCACAGTCTTTTTGATGGACATGGGCGATTTTGCAAAAGTAAACGCTATTTATGCTGAGTACTTTACCGAGAACCCACCAGCACGGTCAGCTGTGCAAGTGGCAGCTTTGCCAAAGGGTGGCTTGGTTGAAATTGAAGCCATTGCGCTTGTTCCCCGCAATGAAGAAGCTGACTGTAGCAAATAGTCGCAGTCAGTTTGTTGTTCCGTAAGGAAATATGCAAAAAACTGTCTCCGTCGTCATACCTTGCCTGAATGAGGAGAAAACTATCCGTCAGGTGCTTGATGCCTTGCGTGCCCAAAGCTATCCGCTTGAACTGATGGAGATTGTCATCGCGGATGGTGGGTCAAAGGACCGCACGCGCGAATTTATTAAAACTTATCAAACTGAGTATCCTGAACAAAAAATTAAGCTGGTTGACAATCCAAAGCGCATTATCCCCGCTGGTGTGAACGTGGCGATGCTGGCATCGGTGGGTGAAATTATCGTGCGTATGGATGCTCATTCAATTCCGCAGAATGATTATGTGGCGCGCTGTGTGGCGGGACTGGAAGCAGGGCTTGGCGATAATGTCGGTGGACGATGGGATATTATGCCATCGGGAACGACTTGGATTGCGAAATCAATTGCCCTTGCTGCTGCGCATCCGATTGGCGTGGGCGACGCGCAATACCGCCATAGTGATACTGCTGCAGCGGTTGACACCGTCCCTTACGGTTCTTTTTACCGTGCCTTACTGGACAAAGTGGGCTTGTTTGATGAAACGCTCATCGCCAATGAAGACTACGAGTTCAACACGCGCATACGTCAATCTGGGGGGACGATTTGGTTTGACCCGCAAATTCGATGTCAGTATTTTGCGCGACCAAATTTGAGTCGCCTGGCCAAGCAATATTGGACGTATGGTTTTTGGAAGTTTAAGATGCTTCAACGCTATCCGAGCACAATTCGCTGGCGTCAGTTTTTACCACCAGCCTTTTTATTGGGGCTGATTTTTCTGGCGGTTTTGAGCATATTCTTTAAACCTGCTGTTTATGTGCTGACAGCTGTGCTTGGGATTTATTTATTGGTACTGTTGCTTGTAGGATTAAGCCAGGGAAATAAGGAAAAAAATATTGCTCTTGTTTTGGGTGTTCCCCTGGCGATTGCGACGATGCATTTTTCATGGGCGGCAGGGTTTATTGCCAGCATTTTTAAAAAATAAAATTTTAGGAGTCTTAATATGGAAGCCCGACAACATAACGATCATTTCGAACGGTTCAGGCTAAAAAACTCTGAACAACGTTTTATTTTGATACTTGGCGATTTTTTGGCTGGAACAATCGCGCTATTTTTAACTTTGTTCATTTGGGCGCAAATAGACTCACTTGATTTCTCGGCTGCTTTCTTCCGCGACCGTGTGGATGTCTGGTTTTACTTTTTGCCCATATTTTGGGTTATCTTACTCATTGATACATACGATTTGGGCAAAGCGGGTAAATTTAAGTCAACTTTAAAAGGCGTCATCATCGCGTTAGCGATTGCTGTGGCGATCTATTTGGTGGTTTACTTCCTGGTACCGCCGATGTCTTTACCCAGAGTGGGTGTGGCAATTTTTATCATCGTCACCGCGCTATTAACGCTCATTTGGCGACTTATTTTTATCCGTGTGTTCAAAGCGGTAAACCAACAAAAACGGGTTTTAATTGTTGGCGCGGGTAATGCAGGCACAGAACTTATTCGTGAAATCAATAAGCTAGATCCTAAGCCTTTCAATCTAATTGGCTTAATTGATGATGACCCCCTTAAACTAAACACTCGCATAGAAGGTGTGCCCGTTTTAGGCGACCACAAGACGATGGAATCCATCACCGAAAAACTTGGCGTGAGCGATTTTATTTTGGCGATTACTCATGAGATGAATCCAGGTATGCTCCATACCATTTTGGACGCACAAGAAGCTGGGCTTGAACTGACCACCATGCAAGATGCTTATGAGAGTATCACCGGACGTGTGCCCATTGACTTACTGCAACCTGATTGGGTCATTCGTTCGTTTTTGGATCGAAAACCCAACAGTGGCTTTTATCGTATTTTTAAACGTTTACTGGACTTGTTTTTAGCTGGGCTTGGTCTTATTGGCTTAGCTGTTGTTTTTCCGGTTATTGCGCTTGGCCTTTTAATTGAAGGAAATATACCTATTATCTTTAAGCAAGAACGCCTTGGCCGGGGTGGAAAACCGTATACAATCTATAAATTCCCAACGATGCGCAAGCATAATTCGGATGATGATGCTGCCCTGGTAACTGCAGAAAAAGATCCGCGCATTACCAAGTTTGGTAAATTGCTGCGCAAGACACACTTAGATGAGTTGCCCCAGGTGATTAATGTTCTGAAAGGCGAGATGAGCTTTGTGGGGCCACGACCTGAACGCAGTGAGCTGGTACAGGTTTTCCAGAGCGAAGTGCCTTTCTACCGGACGCGAATGTTAGTCAAACCAGGTATCACGGGTTGGGCGCAGATACATCAAGGCTATGCCGAAACCGTTGAAGAAACTTCTCTCAAGCTTGAGTACGACCTTTACTACATTTCCCATGCCACGATTTGGATGGACATTACAATTCTTTTGCGTACTGTCGGCTCGGTTTTGGGCTTAAAAGGGCGCTAAAGTGACATTTTCTGCTTTTCCTGCCAGCCAGCATATTCTGCAAACTGATAGCTGGGGCGAATTTAAGGCGCGCTATGGATGGGAACCAGTCCGCTTACATAGCGGGCAAGAGTCGGCACTGGTGCTGTTCAAGCGCTTGCCTCTTGGACTTTCGGTAGCTTATGTGCCGAAAGCGGGCATTGGTGAAGAATGGACGCGATTGTTGCCCAAAATTGAAACTGAATGTCGTCAGCGCAACGCGGTTTTCCTGCAAATTGAACCTGACCTTGACGAGCCTTATGACACTGCTGGTTTAGACAATATCTTTCCAAATTACATAAAAGACGAAGCAACAATACAACCACGTGGTACGATTCTGATTGATATCAGTTCGGAAGAAACGACTATTCTAGCGACAATGAAACAAAAAACCCGCTATAACATTCGCCTGGCTGAACGCAAGGGCATCAAGGTTGAAACGAGCCACGACCTGGATGATTTCTACGAGCAGATGCTTATCACCAGCGGACGGGATGGTTTTGCGCTACACAGTCTGCCTTATTACCAAAATGCGTTTGAAATCTTTGAACCAAAAGGTCAGTGTGTGCTTTTGCGGGCATCGTATGAAGGTGAATCACTGGCCTATTTGATGCTCTTTTTATATGGGCAGCGTGCCTGGTATTTTTATGGCGCGTCAAATGACAAGCATCGTAATCTGATGCCTACCTATCTCTTGCAATGGGAAGCCATGCGTTATGCCAAGGTCCACGGTGCCACACTGTATGATATGTGGGGCATTCCTGATGCTGATGAAGACGAGCTTGAAGAACAATTTATGTTACGTTCGGATGGCTTATGGGGTGTTTATCGCTTCAAACGCGGCTTTGGTGGTGAAGTGAAGCGTTCCGCACCAGCTTATGTTAAGGTCTTTAAACCCCTCTTGTACAAAGCTTATCGCTGGCTTAGAAATAAGCGGACAGGTGGCGAAAATGCAAGCCTTTAAGACGACGCCAAGTGAGTGGAACCAGCTTTTGTTGCAGTTCCCTGAGGCGCATATTTTACAGACCTGGGAATGGGGCGCGTCAAAAATCCGCAACGGCTGGACGCCCGAAACCTTTGTTTGGTATAACGAAGCTCAAAATATTGAAGCCTGCGCGCTTTTTTTGAGACGGGAACTCAAACTTGGCTTTCTCCGCCTGCGTGTTTTATATTGTCCCAAGGGTCCGAACCTTAACTGGGCGAACAAAGCCTTACGCGAACGGGTTTTAGACGATTTGCAGAACTACGCGCGCGATCAGAAAGCTATCTTTCTCAAAATCGACCCTGATGTGCTTTTAGGTACCGGTGTTCCTGGCGCAGAAGATGAAACAGTATCAGCATTAGGTGTTGAGTTTGAAAACGAACTCAAGGGACGGAACTGGTTGTTTTCGCAAGACCAGATTCAATTTCGTAACACTGTTTTTATCGATTTGACGCGCGATGAAGAAGAAATCCTTGCCGCGATGAAACAAAAAACACGCTACAACATTCGGCTTGCCACGCGACGTGGTGTAAGTGTGCGTCAGGCAAGTTTGGCTGACTTACCCATGCTTTATCAGACTTACGCGTATACCGCCTTACGCGATGATTTTGTTATCCGCGGAGAAGATTACTATCTGGAGCTTTGGGAAAGTTTTGTGGAAGCTGATATGTGCCACGCGCTTATCGCCGAAGTTGAAGGTGAAGCGGTGGCGGGACTGTTTATCTTTCACTTTAACGGTGTGGCACGGTATATGTATGGTATGTCTACTGACAAATATCGGGAGTTGATGCCAAATTACCTTTTGCAATGGGAAGCGATAAAACTTTCCAAACAGCTGGGTTGCGAAAGTTACGATATGTGGGGCGCGCCGGATGTCTTCGACGAAAGCGACAGTCTTTGGGGTGTTTACCGTTTCAAAGAAGGCTTCAACGGCACAACCGCGCGACACATTGGTGCCTGGGATTTTTTGGCCAGACCCTTGCTCTACAATCTTTACACGAAGGTTTTGCCACGTTTGCTGGACATTATGCGCCGGCGTGGCAAGCAAGCCACGAGAGAATCACTCAACGAATAATTTTTAAAGCCGAACGCTATTTTTTCAGCTTTTCCAGACCCTGGCAGCAATGCTATAATCAGACCATGAACATCGACATTCGTTCGACGATAATGACCATCAGCATCCTGGCTGTCGTGGCGGGGCTTGCAACAGCGTCTCGTGCCCGAAGAACGATTGTCGAAGGTCGGAAACTCTCTTTTTTCACCAAGCGTCGTCATCAAATTGAGTTGGGCATTCGCTTGATTATTGGTGCTTTGGCACTTTTTGCTTTCGCCTATTTGAATTTTCGCTATGGTGAAGGCGTTATGTACACCTATTTTCCACCCAGTTTGACGCCATCACTGACACCTACCATCACCCTGACACCAACGATTACGCTAACGCCCACCATCACGCTTACGCCAACCATCACCAACACCCCATCGGTCACGAATACCCCGTCTGTGCCAGATGATATTGCGTCTCAGTTTGAGTCGATTATCACCCCAGGTGATAATTATGCTTTGAGTGGCATTGTCTTCGCACGGGAAATTGATGATGGTTTGCAGCCGATTGACCCGGCAACAGAATTTGAGAACCCGCTGGAAACGATTTATGCCTGTTACAGTTACAACATGATGGACGAAGGCGTGCAGTGGACTGAACTTTGGTACCGTGATGGTGATCTCATCCAGTCACATACGGGTCGCTGGCAGGGCGGAAGTGGGGGCTATGGCGTGGCGAAGCTGGAACTTGAACCCAGCAAGTGGAAACCAGGGGCTTATCGCCTGCTGTTTTTTGTGGGGCATGGTTGGGTCAGGTCGGCGAGTTTCACTGTCCTGGGCACGCCACCCACAAGCACGCCAACAATCACCCCAACCCAAACTGCGACACCAACGAATACCGCCTTGCCAACATCAACGCCAACGCGCACGTCTACGCCCTGGCCAACGAATACGCCCTGATTGTCACCTAATCCGATACTGTCAACATTGATTTATAGCCAGAAAGCCTAACTAAGCTGAAGCTGACTTTCTTCGTGGCGCAAAAGTGTGTTTAGCTCGCGTGCAACCTGACTTGCCACCATCGCGTTATTGAGGAGCAGAGCGATATTACTGTGCATACTGCGCCCGCCACTAAGTTGGCTGACTTTGTCCAACAGGAATGGCGTTACCGCGTTGCCCAAAATGCCCGCATGCTGCGCTTCAATGAGCGCGTCATCAATCCAGCCTTCCATCTCTTCACGCGCGATGGCGTCTTTTTCTGGCACAGGAACGGTAAGGACAATACCTTGCCTGAAGCCCAGTGACCAGTGTGCGTAAGCAATTCGCGCGACTTCAAGCGGACTGTCAGCGCGTTGGTTCAGGCGAATGCCACTGCTGCGGGAATAGAAAGCGGGGAGTTCATCGGTTTGGTAACCGATAACGGGCACGCCCTGGGTTTCGAGATACTCCATTGTGGACGGTAAATCCAGGATGGCTTTCATGCCGGCACAAACGACCAACAGCGGGGTTTTGGCAATCTGGTTGAGGTCGGTGGAGACGTCAAATGGGGCTTGACGGTGCACGCCACCGATGCCACCTGTCGCGAAGACCCGCACTCCTTGCTTGTGGGCAACAAACGCTGTGGCTGCTACGGTCGTGCCGCCACTTATGCCTTTTGACAGGGTGTAGCCAAAATCGCGGATGCTCACTTTACGCGGATTGGGGTGTACGGCAAGCGCTTCGAGTTCTTCGTTGGTGATACCCAGGCGAATGCGTCCGTCGATGACGGCGACTGTGGCAGGTATCGCACCGTTTTCAATGACGGTCTTTTCCATCGCCCGGGCAAGTTTTAGGTTTTCTCCCTGGGGCAAACCATGAGTAATGACGGTTGACTCAAGGGCAACGATAGGCGCGCCAGTGGCGCGGGCCTGGCGTACTTCGGGGCTGTCCAGCACGTCAGTATGAATTGTTTGGTGATTTTTAGTTGTATCTTCCATGCACTAATTTTACAACACATGCCCTGTTCTGTCGCAATATTGCCAGTACATAAACAAGTAATAAAATTATTTGGTTTCATTATGTCCTTAGACCTTTTATCATCAGCTTTTGCAGGATGTTTTTGAAAAGCGAAGATAAAAAGGTAGAATAGAGAAAAACCAAGGAAAACACAATGCCAAAGACACCCCGACAGTTAGCTAAAAGATGGATTACTTCACCGCTTATCCCGCCGAACATCAGTCGCCAAATGCCTGATGTCTCTCCATTTTTAAGACAATTGCTTTACAACCGGGGTATTGAAAGCAACGAGGCCGCTTTGGCTTATATTTCCGGCGACTCACCTACTAATCCTGACCCGTTTCAGATGCTGGGAATGCATGAAGCGGTTGAAGTCTTGCATGACGCTATTCAGTCCGGGCAAAAGATCGCCATCTATGGTGATTATGATGCCGATGGGGTGACATCGTCAGCTATCTTATATGAATTTTTGGCGCAGTTGGGTCTGGACGCGCGGGTTTATATCCCAAACCGCTTTGATGAAGGCTATGGGCTTAATCTCGAGGCCATTGAACAACTGGCTGATGAAGGCGTGAAACTGTTAATTACCGTTGACTGTGGCATCAGTTCCGTGGCTGAGGTCGCCCGTGCCAGCGAACTGGGAATGCGCGTGATTATCACCGACCATCATCAGGTGCCGGAGGTTTTGCCTGATGCCGCGGCAATTATCAATCCGCATCGTCCCACCGACCCGTATCCTTACAAAGAACTGGCTGGCGTGGGCATCGCCTGGAAGCTGGTTGTGGCTTATTTGCAACGCTATCCAAACCCGGAAATTGACCCTGACCAGTGGCTTGACCTGGTGGCGATTGGCACCGTTGTCGATGTGGCTGAACTAAACGGCGAAAACCGCTCTTTGGTAAAACGTGGTCTGGCACTCATGCGCATGCATCCGCGTCAGGGTTTGTTTTCGCTTAGCCAGGTGGCGGGCATCAAGCTTGACCAACTCAATGCCGGACATCTCGGTTTTGGCATTGGACCCCGCTTGAATGCGGCGGGACGCATGGATTCCGCGATGGCAGCGTTTGAACTTTTGGTCACGCAGGAACTGTTTGAGGCGGCGCGCCTTGCTCAGGACCTGGACAATAAAAACCAGGAACGCAAAAATTTGCTTAATGAAATTGAAGAAATCGCCGTTCAGGAAGCTTTGGCTTCGGACGAGGATTTCAAAGTTATCTTCGTGGCATCAGAAGATTTCAATCAAGGTCTGGTGGGCCTGGCAGCGGGAAGAATTGTTGAATCGCTTTATAAACCTGCTATTGTCGGGCACATTGAAGGCGATAAAATCGTCGCTTCCGCCCGTTCCATTGAAGAGTTAAACATCCACGAAACTTTAAAGGAATGCGAAGATTTACTCGAAAAGCATGGCGGACATGCCATGGCAGCCGGACTGACGCTTAAACTGGAGAACGTTGATGCTTTTGTGGAGCGCATTAACCAGGTGGCGACAGAAAAACTGGGAGATATGACGCTCCTGCCCATTTTGCGCATTGATTATGATATTGACCTTGCGCGTCTGAAACCGGAACATATACCGGGCATTCTCAACGATGTAGCGCAACTGGAACCAACCGGGCACAAGAACCCAGACGCGCTTTTTAGCAGCCATCATTGCCAGGCTTTGCGGGTGCGCACGGTGGGTAATGGGGCGCATCTGAAGTTTAGTGTGCGTGATGGCCAACAGGAATTCGATGCGATTGCTTTCCGGCAAGGACATTGGGTAAATAACATGCCGGACTATATCGACATCGCCTATACGGTCGAAATCAATGAGTATATGGGCATGCGCAATGTGCAGCTGAATGTAAAAGATATCAAAAAAAGCGAGCCAAAGCCCGCTTAGTTTCTTTTGTTGGTAAGTTCTTTGGCTGTTAGTCGGCTACAATCTTGAAAATATGATGCGTTTGGCGTTCTTCGCCATTCAGGTAAAAAGCTTCAACATAGCCATCCAAAATGAGATCCTGCCCCAGGTCTTTGCTTTCGATAACTAACTGTCTTAGTTTTTCCAAAACACCAGGGATTTGCTCGCCCATTTCCTGTCCCATACGGTAGGTGAAGAAAGTGGGCTTTTCTTCGAGATACGTTAAAGTCGCGTTAATCGCTTCGATGAAGCTGCTAGCAGTGATGCTTTCCTGCCCCGGGTAAAAGGGCTGGGTTGGTAATTTTAGACTAAGAGCAAGTGTATCGAGGATGACTTTGGTATTAATTAAACTTACAAATGCTTCACCACCCTGGACAGGTTCCAACTCTTGAAGTTTATCGCCATCTTTTCCACGGCGAATGGTAAACTGCAAAATTTCGCGTTCGGGCATAATGTTGTGTTCCGCTTCGTCCAAGAGCGCGTGCACTTCGTCCATAACCTTATCGGCATAGGCTTGCATTTGTTCTTTGACAGGCGCGCCGTTTGGGTCAATGACCAAAGCTGGAATGGGTTTGCCAACGCGCATGGTTAGTTTTGGGCGTTGAAACTTCAAAGCAGCTTTGACGGCACCGATAAAGCCACTGTAACCGATCGGTACAACAGGTGCCTTTCCGCGCTCGCTGAGCAAAGCCACACCAATTTGCGCGGGCATCTTGGCGGGTCGCCAGGTACCGCCTTCAGGGAAAATACCCAAAGCAGCTCCCTGTTCTAGCACAGATTGTGCTTCGCGCATGGCGGCGCGATCAACCGTTCCACGGTCAACCGCAATGAAACCATAAAGATTGACAAATTTATCCAAACCTCTGTCAAAGGGGATGTCGCCGGCGCCGATGGGTTCAACAACACGTTTTGGATATAAAGCTTGAAAAGCTGATTCAAGGCTTTCAACATGATTACCAGCAAGAATTACGGGGCCGGTTTTGGGAATGTTTTCAAGGCCTTCAATATTAACGTTGGTTAAAAGACCTATGAGGGCTTTGCCGATACCATCTAGAATGGCGCGACGAATGCGATAGCGGGGGTATTTAATCATTTTACTCACATTTACATAACAAAAATGGGGAGCATTCGTTACGCTCTCCATTTGAATTTGTGCCCCCACGGGAATTCGAATCCCGGTTTTGGCCTTGAGAGGGCCACGTCCTAGGCCGCTAGACGATGGGGGCAAGGTGCACAAAATAATAACACGTCGCCCGCCGTGCGTCAATATTTTTGGATGAGTTCATATTATGTTTTCTTTACACTTGCTGGCGCAAAATATGGACTTGAGTAATCCTTCAACCCTAATTGAATTAAATAGCTTGAAAATTTAAAACTCTGATATAATGAGTGCCTGCCCGGAGAGGTCGCATAGTTGGTCTAGTGCGCTCGCTTGGAAAGCGAGTATACCGAGAGGTATCAAGGGTTCGAATCCCTTCCTCTCCGCCTTATAATAGTCCAGCACAAACAATGCTTTTAGCCAGCTTGTTTGTGTTTTTTTGTGAGTATGGCCTAAAGAAGGTGAACATTAATATTGTCACTTTGGCATTCCAATGGAAGTTTCCGGATTGCTGGAATTAATGATCTAAACACTTTAAGAAAATACCTGAACCTAAAGCTTATAAGGAAAGAAACCCATGAACTCAAACCAATACAATCCAAACCCTTCATCGCGACCCCGCATCCCTGACCATACAGATAAAAAATCAACTCGTCGGACTTTGCTTTATGTCTTTTTAAGTATTTTGGTGGTGGGCGCGATTGTTTTAGTGGCCTTGCTGTTTAACGTGAAGCGCGAAGAAGAGCAAACGCTCAAACAATCTTTCTCACACCCCAGCGATACGCCAGTTATCATCACTACAAGCCCTGAGCCATCGTCAACACCAACGGCTGAACCATCGTCAACACCATCCGCTGAACTTATTTATTCGTCAAGTAACATTCAGGCTTTGCGCGTTGGATATTATAATGCGGAGCTTGGCTATAGCGATTATAGTCTGGAAGATGGCAGAGATTATCCACTGTGGACAACTGAAAGCAATTCAGTTTCTCCAGAACCAATACAAGTTGATCAAATCAATACACTGGATGAATCAGTTAGTATTCAAAGCTTTGGCGATGTGGGCGTGATGTTTTCGTTTGGCTCTCTTAGCCAGGCCGGTATGCCCTCGGGCAATAACCATCTTTACGTCTATGGTGGTACCAGGCTTGACCTGATTAACGAACAAGGTCTTACTGATATTGTTCTGACCGAAGGCGCTGTTTTTCTAAAAATGGCTGATGAAGCTGAAATCGCTCAAATCGTATTTCCCAGACATCGGAATGTAGCAGCGAAGTTAATCGGGGGTTCTGGACTCTTTGTGACAGATTCGGAAAGCGTTAGCTTTTGGTGTATTAGCGAAGACTGTCAGCTGGAATATGGCGATGAATTTATGAAACTCCAGCAAGGGCAGATAAGGGTTTATAAACCCTTAGAAGAGACTCTCTCGGAACCTGAAGATTATCAGCCACCTTCTGAGCGTTACGACGAATACGTTTCGTGGAATAACAAGTGTAATTTGTGTATGCCCTATAATTTTGCGCCAGAGCCGACGCTTGATACAGAGATAATAACTACGATAGAGGCAACACCCACAAAACCAGCCCACACGCCCACGCCCACCGCAACACCTAAACCGGGAGTTACGATGTACACGCTAACGGTTCTTGTTGAAGGACAAGGTTCGGTAAGTCCCAATGGTGGCAGTTATGAGGCGGGCAGCAGGGTGACGCTGACCGCTAGCCCAGCTTCAGGCTGGCAGTTTGTCGGCTGGAGTACGGGTGGTTCAGATTTGAGCACAACGCTCACCATGAATGACAATATGACCGTTACAGCGCGATTTCAGGAGATGACACCGGTCACTTACAAGCTTGCGGTAACTGTTGAAGGACAAGGCACGGTCAGTCTTAATCCACCTGGGGGGCACTATCAAGCGGGCTCAGTTGTTACGCTGACTGCCAGCCCGGCAGAAGGCTGGGAATTTGCAACTTGGAGTACGGGAGCTACCAGCACTACCACGACGGTGACGATGGATGGCAATAAGACGATTACCGCGACCTTCAGAAAAAAGCCACCCACCATGTACACGTTGACGGTTACTGTTAATGGCCAAGGTTGGGTGAGTTCTTATCCGTCTGGTGGTAGCTATGAGGCGGGCACCGAGGTTAAATTAACCGCCACACCAGCAGGGGGCTGGGAGTTTAGCGCGTGGAGTACAGGTGAAACCAGCTCTACAATCACCGTGACCATGAACAGTAACATATCAATTACAGCAACATTCACCCAATATATGTACAGCCTGATTGTGTATACCAGTGGACAAGGCTGGGTACGCCCGGATCGTGGCCTCTATATGCCTGGAACAGTCGTTACGCTGGAAGCATATCCTTACAGTGGCTGGGTGTTTGATCGTTGGAGCAATGGAAGTACCAGCCGTATAACGACTGTCACGATGAACAGTGATGTAACGATTACGGCTTACTTTGTGCAAAGCTATCCGTATCCGCCATATCCACGATGGCGTGACGCAATTGACAAGTAAAATATGCTTGTGTTCTGATACTAAGTGAATCTGGGGCTGTCCGCGACTATTCTTGGATAGCCCTAGTCGTTTAAAGATTTGTTTGTATCTAACATTATGCCATTGCTAAAATTTTTTTGTGGTCTGAAGCCATGAAACTTCGTTTGTATGGTAACAAAAACTATTCTCGGATTAAACAGCTTGAAAATTTTAACCTCAGATATAATAAGTGTCTGCCCGCAGAGATCGCATAGTTGGTCTAGTGCGCTGGCTTGGAAAGTAAGTATCCTGAGAGATGTCAAGGGTTCGAATCCCTTCCTCTCCGCCTTAGATTTATAGTCCAGCACAAACAATGCTTTTAGCCAGCTTGTTTGTGTTTTTTTTGTGAGTATGGTCTAAAGAAGGTGAACATTAATATTGTCAAAATTGGGATTGCAGTTTTCGGTGTTTTGGTTGACGAAACAGGAATGTCGGTGGTAGAATTGCAATTCGTCCGAGATGGGCGCGTAGCTCAATGGTAGAGCAGCGGCCTTTTAAGCCGTTGGTTCAGAGTTCGATCCTCTGCGCGCTCACTCTTTTTATTTAATGACTTCTCTCTGATTGTGATTTTGCTAATATGGATAAGCCACGGCAGGACGCCGGGGTGAGAAATATAGAAATGACTCTAACAGGCATTTAACCAGACTTTTTCTATGCGTCGGCGAGACGCCTCCGCGAACGGATTGGGTGGTTTAACATAAAGGTGGTAGGTTGGCTAACTCGTTCAAACGTGGTCTCCTGACCACGTTTATGTTACGTCGGCGAGACGCCTCCGCGAACGCGTTTTTTCTCTTCTGCCGGCGTCTCGCCGTGCAGTTTCTACTTCAGTCTCTGTGAACTAAAGATGTGTTAGCTTGAAGTCTACTTGACGATATCCTTAATAATCATCACAATCAGCCACGCAAAAGTTGCCAGGCCGAGAGCGCTCATTAAGTACACAAGCAGTGCCCGCTCTTTTTGCTTGAAAATCGCGATGAGACCCAGCACAAAGGCAACCAGTGCCGCGAGTGTGCCCAAAAAGACGAGAAAACCAAGCAAATTGTCGGACATCGGGTTGATGAGCCCTGAGTTGATGAGGGCAAGCAGTAAGATGATTAAGGTAAAAATACCCAGTCCAAAGGCGAATTTACCCAGTTTTGTTTGGGGAAGCAAGTTGAATTTTTTATTATTAACGTCGTCCATATTTACTCCGTATCTTGCATCGTAAAGGTTTTGTGCGCGCTGCCAAAATGATGATGCGTTGTGCCATCCGGCATAGTAATTGTACTATTCTTTTGGTCCCGTGTAATTTCAAGCCCCATGTAACGCACGGTGACTGGCCACGGCACAGGATTGACGCCACTCACGCTTACTTTTGTTGGGCTGTAAATTTTGATACCGAGTATGTCCAAAAAAAGCGTGATCGGAAAAACGCCAGTGATATGGTTGGCTTTGCCGAAAGCTTGGCCATTTGCCACGCTAAAGCTTTCGTGCAGGGCGTGTTCTTGCTTCAACATAACAATCGCGCCATTTAGCAGGCGGTTAAAGAGTTGAAATGCCATGTCTTGCTCCCCTAAGGTCAGGAGATGTTGAATGAGCAAGCCGTTCCAGGCGATGTTGGCAGTACCGCTCGCGGGGCTAGGTTTGGGCACAGGGACTTGCTTGGGCAAGCCAAAAGTTTGTCCCACGTCTTCCGCGAGAAGCCAGGCGTCAACAATCTCTTGCAAGGCGGGGAAGTCCAGGTTAGGATCCCATGCCAAAAGGTGGCCGATCTCAGCCTGCTCAAGGTCGGCACGGTAGATGCTAATTTGTGTATCTGGTTCCAAAGTGCCCGTTATGTCATCAAGCTGGGAGAAAATCGCTTTGCTTGTATACAGAAAAACGCCAGGCAGCCACTGGATTGCCTCGCTTTGCAAGGCTTCGTTCACGACGTGTCCTTCAGCATCCGCGCCTTGCAGGCTCAAGCCCGATGGTTTGCGGGCCTGAAAGCTGGGCTTTATTTTGATATTTAACCGACTGGCAGGCTCGATTTTCAGGGCTTCTTTGGGCAAAGAATCAAGGCTGCCTTCAAAGTAGAGTTCGCCGGAATGCGCGCGGTGCGAGTCGCGGTCGCGGGTGAGAAGGCCATTTTGGCGGAACTCTTGCATCCTGATTTCCAGTTTTTTAATGAGCGTCGTTAGCACCTTTTGTGTTTGCTGGTCGCTAATTACTCTTGCCATCAGGTTCAGACTTTGGCATTCTTTCATCAATAAGGCTGCCAGTCCAAGTGTTTCCACCGTGGATATCGGCGTTATCAGGCGTTGGCTTTCAAACAGATTGAAAGTGGGCGAATCGCTTAGCGCGGTTTGTTCAAAGCTGGACCACTCAGGCAGGCCGTCCTGATCGGCATCGTTTTGACGCCAAAACCAGGCGAAGAGTGAAGTTCGAAGGGCGGGGTAGAGCTCTTCAAGAAATTCTTTGTGGTCCAAATAGCTGTGAATAGTCCATGCGGTTTGGCAGAGCACAGGAAAAGCCAGTTCAGCGTCCTGGGTTTCGCCAGGTTTGGGAAGCGCATTGAGATAGCTTTTGAACAAGCGGACGCAATCATCCACCCTGGCGGGTAAGAGAGCATGAACCATTTGCCAGACGGAAAGCGCGCTGACGCGGTTTTTCTTTGCGATGGGCGCCTTGAAAAGCGGGGTATGTCTTTGGCTGTGCGGATTGCGCGTAGCAATAAGTGTGAGTGGATCATCATCGGCATCAGCACGCGAGAGATGATGCTGGGCCTGATGTTGCGCCATGCGCAGGGCGATATCCCAGTCCAAATTTGGCGTGGTGATGCTAATTTCGCGGGTTTGCTGGGCGAGTTCTTGGCGCGCTATTTCAGCGTCCCAGTTGACGGGAAAAATCGAAAAAACACGGTCATCTTCAGGTTTGGTGCCTTCAGATACTTTGCAGCGCCAAAAGATGTTTAAGGTTTCGCCAGGGCTGAGTAGTTTCGTGTTTTCCAGCGCCAGCTCTGGACTGATGGTCGGTTTGTGCATACCATCCACAATGACCGAAATTTGCAGTCCGTCACTTTCGCCTTTGAGATAGGTGTGGATTTTGCGTCTGGTAAGCGTCATGCCATTTCTGGGGTCAAATCCGATGAGTTCTGCTGCCAGTCGCGCGCCAAGTTCATGCGCGACATTATCAGTATTTTTGACGCTGATACGTCCATCGAGCCGGTCTGGCGCAGGCAGCCAAATGTCAAAAGTCGCGCTGCAAACAGGACTGGGGCTCAAACCAAGCTGAAGATGGTTCGGTAAAAGATTACGGATTTGAGGTGGACTGAAAAATTCAGAAATTTTGCGATATCCGACTCGGTTTGCCATAAAAACAGGGAAGACTTGAAAACTTTGTGCCCGAAGTCCAAAACTGGTGTTGAGCGTTATCGGTCCGTTATCCTGCAGTTTAACTTGCCAAACCGCGTCGGGTGCGCTTCCAAAAAACTGCTGGCTAAGATCCGCGCAAAAAGTGAGATTGACAGGGTCACCGGGCAGATAGGCTGTTGGACACATAGCCTAATTGTAACCTTCAAAGCCTTATTCGGTGTTATTTTGACAGGGCATTATCGATGTCGTTTACTGACAGGTGCGGAGCGGAATAGTGAAAACCCAAAAACGATAAAACCGAAGCCCTTGCGGCAGGTAGTTGAATGGTCTACAATTATCGTATGCGTTTTGACGTTTTTAGCCTGTTCCCAGAGATATTTGAACCTTATTTGGCGATTAGTATTCTCAAACGGGCCATCACGCATGGCCTTATTGAGGTGCATACGCACAATATCCGCGACTGGGCTTTCGATAAACATCACATGACCGACGACACGCCTTATGGTGGGGGCGGTGGCATGATTATGAAGCCCGAACCGGTCTTTGCCGCGGTGGAAGATGTGATGGGCAAACCGCCCACTGACCCGGTCATTTTGCTATGTCCGCAGGGCGAAGTTCTAAACCAGCAAATTGCCCGCGACCTTGCCCAGCACGAACGCATCGGCATCATTTGCGGACGTTATGAAAGCTTTGATGAACGTATCCGGCAACATCTGGCGACACGGGTGATTTCAATCGGCGATTTTGTCTTGACGGGTGGCGAACTGCCAGCGTTGATGCTGATGGACGCGGTGGGGCGCATTGTGCCGGGTGTTTTAGGCGACGCGGAAGCGACGCAGGAAGACTCGTTTGCTCCGGATGGGCTTTTGGAGTATCCGCAATATACCAAGCCGGCTGTTTTTCGGGACTGGGAAGTGCCGGAAATTCTGCAGGGGGGCAATCATGTGGAACAAGCCAAGTGGAAACGCCAGCAATCGCTTATCCGCACGTTTGAATGGCGACCCGACCTGCTGGAAAAAGCAACCCTGACAGACAAGGACAAAAAGTTCCTGGCCAGCTATAAAAAGTCGCTTGAAGAGTACAAAGAACAAAAGCCAGCATCTTAAGTCTGGCTTTTGTGTTTAAGATTATAGAACATATAAAAGGAGAAATAATGAGTCATTCAATGGAAAAACAAGACCGTATTCAATGGGGAAAACTGTTTTTAATCGGCTTTGGCTTTTTTGGGGTTAGCGTGCTTTGGAGCCTGTACAACACCTACGTGCCATTGCTTTTAGATGCCAAGTTTGGCCTTGATTCCGTGGCAATTTCAATCATTATGGTACTTGATAACATCGCGGCTTTTCTTATTCAGCCCGCGGTTGGGGTGTGGTCAGACAATTTACGCACCAAAATCGGGCGTCGTTTGCCATTTATTATCGTTGGCGCGCCACTCGCCGCGGTAGCCTTTGGGCTTATCCCCCTGGCGCAAACATTACCTGTGCTCCTGGCTTGTACGGTAACAACCCTGCTGGCGATGGCATTTTGGCGCACGCCCGTGGTGGCTTTGATGCCAGACGTTACCCCCAGCAAGTTCCGCTCGCAAGCCAACGGTGTGATCAACTTTATGGGTGGTTTGGGATTAGTTTTGGGGACTTCCGTTGGCGCGGCCCTGGTAAAGATGGACCATCCCTTAGCTGGCGCGTTCCCGTTCTGGTTTGGCTCCATTCTGGTTATTCTTGCGGCGGTGCTGGTCTTCATCTTTGTGCGCGAACCAGAATATGAAAAACACGAAGGCGAAGAAAAATCAAAAAGTGCCAGCACACTGGATGGTTTGAAAGAAGTCTTTACAGGCAAACAACGCGATGCGATTCTGATCTTTTTAGCGATTTTCTTTTGGTTTATCGCCTATAACGCGATTGAAACTTTCCTGTCGTTATATGGAAGAAACTTCCTTGGGCTCAGCGATAGTGGCGCCGGGCAACTGATTACCAGCGTGGGCGCGAGCTTCCTGCTGTTTGCCATCCCCGCTGGCTTAATTGGCGCTAAATTTGGCAGACGCAGAACTATCTTGACCGGTCTCGCGATTATGGTTTTGACGATGAGTTCAATGTTCTTTATTCCCAAGGATATTTTACTCACCACGCATGGTCGCATTCCGATCCTGGGCGACTTTATGAACGTGACCATCATCCTGCTTTTGGCAGGTATTGGCTGGGCTCTGATTAACATCAACTCCTTGCCGATGGTGGTTGATTTAACGACCAAAGACCGCGTGGGTACCTATACGGGACTTTACTACTTCTTCTCGACGCTTTCAGCCATCATCGGACCCCTGCTGAACGGTTTGATTGTCAAACTTTCCGGTGGCGATTATGGTCAGATTATGCTGGTGGGGCCAATCTTCATGGCGCTGGCTTTTCTCGCGATTGTGTTTGTGAAACGCGGTGAGATTAATCCTGAAGCTGACCGACGCCATGCCAAAGACTATACAGAAGAGTACGAAGGTATTGACGCGATTTTGTAGCGTCTTTTCTAATAACTGAATTGTAAATTTTTGCAAATCCCGCAAAAGAAAGCTAGGAATTTCATTGCGGGATTTGCTTTGTTAATATATACTTAACACACGCATAACGGTACCATGGGTACCAACTTTACCAAAATTTAATATAAAAGGAGTATGGAATGAAGAAACGATTATTATCAATTTTGGCTATCTTGCTCGTTGCCGGTTTAGTGCTCGGTGCATGTACGCCAAAAACCCCCGTAGTGGATGAAGCCCCCGAAGGCGACGTTGTTGATCAACCAACCGAAACCTTTAAAGTCGGCCTGGTTACCGACGTTGGTGTGGTTGATGACAAAAACTTCAACCAGGCAACATGGGAAGGTGTTCTCGCTGCGCAAGAAGAACTCGGTTTTGAAGCCAAGTACATCGAGACAAAAGACGCCAAAGACTATGAAGCCAACATCCAGCTTTTTGTTGATGAAGGTTTCGATGTCATCGTGACCGTAGGTTTTGCCCTTGGCGAAGCAACCATCGAAGCCGCGAAAGCCAATCCGGAAATTGCCTTCATCGGTGTTGACCAATCCCAGGCTGAGGTCGTTCCCGGTGTCGCAGGCTTGATCTTTGACGAAGCGCTTTCTGGTGTTTTGGCTGGTGTTTTGGCTGCTAATCTCACCGAAACCAAAACCATCGCAGCTGTTTTAGGTACTGACCTGGTTCCGCCAGTGGTTAACTACAACCGCGGTTATGTTGGTGGTGCTAAATGGTTCGATCCTGAAATCAGCATTATTTCCACCTACCATCCCGGTGGCATGGATGTAGCGTTTACTGACCCCGAGTGGGGTGCATCAACCGCTAAACAAGCTATTGAGCAAGGCGCTGATATTGTCTTCGCTGCTGCTGGTAATACCGGTAATGGCGCGTTGATTGAAACCGCTCAGCATGATGGTCTGTTCTGCATCGGTGTTGACACTGACCAGTGGCTGACCGTTCCTGAAGCTCACAAATGTTTGGTTTCATCCGCGACGAAAGACATCACTTTGTCTGTGGTTGAACTTATCAAGCTTGCTTATGAAGGCAACTTCCCTTCAGGCAACTACGTTGGTGGTTCCTCACTGGCACCTTTCCACGATTTTGAAAGCATCATTACGGAAGAAATCCAAGCCAAACTCAAAGAAGCCTTAGAAGCCTACAATGCTGGCAAGATTGAACTTCCTGAAAAGTAAGTTTAGTTACCAGCTGTAAACAACAGCAACATAAGGTGCCACGAAAGTGGCACCTTATTCCTATAAAAAAGATTGGAGGTAATCCAGCGTGGAAGAACAAACACCCTCCCAAAATAACTGGTTAAAAAAAGTTTGGTTTTCCGTAAGAATTCCATTTTTAGCAATTATCTTAGCGCTTTTAGTGGGCGCGATTATCTTATTAGTTTCAGGCGCGAATCCACTGGAAGCCTATTGGCAACTTTTTAAAGGTGCTTTTGGCTCATGGCGAAATATCCAAAGAGTCCTGGAAAAATCTACCCCCTTAATCTTTGCGGGTTTAGCAGTAGCATTAGGTTTTAAGGCGGGTCTTTTTAATATCGGCGCGCAAGGGCAACTCCTGTTGGGCGCGCTTATGGCCGGATATGTTGGTTTTGCAGTCAAAGGTTTGCCTGCTTATATTCACATCCCTCTGGCCCTTTTGGCGGGATTACTGACCGGCGCTGTGTTTGCCGCGATTCCTGGCTTGCTTCGGGCTTATTCCGGCGCCCATGAGGTGATTTCGACCATCATGCTTAACTATGTGGCTATCAACCTTAGCGACTATTTTTCTGAAGGACCCTGGAAAGACACTACTCCGGGCAACATTGTTTCGCGATTGCCAGCTATCCAACCATCAGCAGAGATACCAAACATTGGACCTGTACCTGTCGGGTTTATCGTGGCGGTACTAACGTCCTTGTTGATTTGGTTTGTGATTAATCGCACGACTTTTGGCTTTGAGATTAACTCGGTTGGATTGAACCCACATGCTTCAAAGTATGCCGGTATGCGCACGAAACTGCTTATTGTAGCGGCAATGGTGGTTAGTGGCGCGTTGGCGGGCGTGGGTGGCGCGGTGGAAACAATGGGTGTGGTAGGTCGTTTCCAGCCAGGCTTTAATACGGGTCTTGGTTTTGATGGTATTACTGTCGCGCTTTTGGCCCGCAATAATCCGATTGCAGTTATTCTTTCGTCGCTCTTTTTAGGCGCGATGAAAGGTGGCGCGAACACGATGCAGTTTTACGCGAATGTTCCTAATCAGATTATCGACATCATTCAGGGCACCATGTTACTTTTTGTGACGGCTGAAATGGTGGTTCGATGGGTCTTTAAACTACGTAAACAACGAGATACCGAAATCACGGTTACCTCAGGATGGGGGCAAAGATGATTAGCAAAACAGTCGATAAGAAGCGTGAGCTTTCCATTAATTGGAAATTGTTGCGTCAGGTCATTCTAGGCTTGGTTATTGTGGCCGCGATTTTGTTTTTCAACGCCCGCTCTCCGGAAAAAACATCCGCTGTGTTAAGCAGTACTTTACGCTACGCGGTGCCACTCATCCTGGGCGCCTTGTGCGGTATTTTCTGTGAACGGGCAGGAATCGTGAACATTGGTATTGAAGGGCAGATGTTATTCTCTGCTTTTCTTTCATATATGACCAACGTCTGGACTGGCAACTTGCTCTTGTCCTTGCTGGTGGGCATGTTGACCGGCGCGATCTTGGGCCTGTTTTTAGCTTTTCTTTCAATAAAGCTTAAGCTGAACCAAACCATTGGCGGTACGGTTATCAATATTTTAGCAACAGGTATCACGGGCTATTTCTATCAAACTGGCTTAACAACGCAAGGCAAACTTTGGAATATTCCCCTGGGACCATTGGCTAAAATTCCGTTAATCGGACCAGTTTTGTTCAATAATCCTCCCATCACCTATATCGCGATATTGCTTGTCATCTTCTCGCAGGTGCTTTTGTTCCATACCCGATGGGGCCTGCGCACCCGCGCGGTTGGAGAACATCCCCGGGCGGCTGACACCTTGGGTGTAGATGTCTTCAAAATCCGTTATTGGAATGTGATTATTGGTGGCGTCATGGCAGGTTTGGCTGGATCATTTTTGACCCTGGAAGGGGTTGGCATGTTTGAACGTGGCATGACCAACGGCCGTGGTTTCATCGCTTTGGCAGTAATGATTTTTGGAAAATGGAACCCGATTTCATCCGCGCTGGCAGCCTTGTTCTTTGGTTTCGCTAACGCGATGCAAATTCAGTTACAGTTCATGGGAATTCAAATTCCACATCAGTTTGTGGGTATGATTCCATATCTGCTGACCATTATTGTAGTTTCTGGCTTTGTGGGCAGGTCGCGTGCGCCCGCGGCTGAAGGCATTCCCTACGAGAAGGAGTAAGTATGGACAATACATATTCTAAAACAGCTGATGCCGTTATGGATACTGATAAAAGAGTTATCTTAGAAGCAAAACATATTTACAAGACTTTTCCGGGTACGGTCGCAAATGACGATGTGAGCCTTGAACTGCGCAAAGGCGAGGTACTGGCATTACTGGGTGAAAATGGCGCGGGAAAATCGACCCTGATGAATGTCATCTATGGGCTTTACACCCAGGATAAAGGCGAAATTTTCCTGAATGGCGAACCTTATGCCATCGACAATCCGCATGATGCGATTAATGCTGGAATCGGCATGGTTCACCAACACTTTATGCTGGTGCCGGTTTTCTCGGTTTTGGAAAACATGATGCTGGGCGCGGAAACCACAAAGGGGCCCTTTTTGAATAAAAAGGCAGCCGAGGCTAAACTGCGCGATTTATCTGAAAGCTTTGGGCTTGAAATTGACCCGCATGCTATTATCGAAGAATTGCCGGTTGGCCTTCAGCAACGCGTTGAGATTCTCAAGGCGCTTTATCGCGACGTTGAGATTTTGATTTTGGATGAACCAACCGCTGTACTGACCCCACAGGAAACCGAAGAGCTTTTTAAGATTATGCGCCGTCTGACCGAGCGCGGTGTTTCCATCGTCTTTATCACGCATAAACTGAAAGAAGTTTTGGCGGTTGCTGACCGCATTATCATTATGCGCCGCGGCAAAGTGGTGGGCACCACTACACCTGCTGAAACTGACGAGCATGGATTGGCAAGCATGATGGTCGGACGCGAAGTGATTTTGGAAGTTGAAAAAGCGCCCGCGCAAGTCGGAAAAGTGGTTCTGGAAATTGAGCACTTAAACATTCATGACAACAATCAGATGCACAGCGTGCGTGACATTTCACTAAGTGTGCGTGCCGGTGAGGTGCTGGGCATTGCGGGTGTTCAAGGTAACGGACAGAGTGAGTTTGTGGAAGCCATTACCGGTTTGCGTCGCTATAACAGTGGCGAGATTCGCATTAATGGCAAACGTATGCCCCAGGAGAAACCACGAACGCTGGTTGAACACGGTATGGCGCATATTCCGGAAGACCGGCAAAAACACGGGCTTATTTTGCAATATCCTTTGACGTCCAACTTTGTGCTTTGCACGTATTATCGCGAGCCATTTTCAAAGCATGGCATCTTAAACGAAAATGAGATTTTGCGAAATGCTGAAGAACTCATGGAACGCTTCGACGTGCGCGCGCCATCGCCTGTTACCGTCGCTGGTGATTTGAGCGGTGGTAATCAGCAAAAGGTGATTGTGGGGCGTGAACTTAGCCGTGAAGTGTCTCTGGTGATTGCCAACCAACCCACGCGCGGTTTGGACGTGGGCTCGATTGAGTATATCCACAAGACGCTGATTGAAATGCGCGATGCTGGCGTTGGTGTTTTGCTGGTGTCTTCGGAACTTGATGAAATCATGTCGCTCAGTGACCGCATCGCGGTGATTTACCGTGGCGAAATTCTGGCAGTCTTGGATGCTGCTGAAGCGAGTCGCGAAGAAATCGGCTTGCTGATGGCTGGGCATATTTCAGAATAAGCAAGCGAATGAGATAAGATACAGGCACTCGAAAGGGTGCCTGTATTTTTTACTGGGCGGTGACGATTCCAGGTAATCGGATGGAGATTAGAATCCATAAGGTAAACAAGCAGAAACTGGCGTAAAATAACTTTGTTTTACATGATTTAGGTTTTTTGTTTAATTAATGCAAAAACTTTACAATTTCTTATTCTTTAGACAATGAAAAAGGGGTATGATGTAAAGTAAGGAGAAAATATGTCTAAAATAGTAGTTTCTAATATTTCTAAAAGTTTTGGCAAAACCCGTGCCGTAAAGGACATTTCATTTGACGTGCGCGCCGGTGAAATTTTTGGTCTTTTGGGGCCAAACGGGTCTGGCAAAACGACCACTATCCGCATCATTCTGGACATATATCAGCCTGATAGTGGCAAAGTGGCTATTTTGGGCGGCCCGATGACCGCCGATAAGAAAAATCATATTGGTTATTTGCCTGAGGAACGTGGATTGTATCAGGATATGGCGCTGGAACGGGTGCTAACCTATATGGCATGTTTAAAAGGTATGGCGGATGCGGACATCAAAACAAAATTGCCTGCCTATTTAGAGAAATTTGATCTCGCCGCGCATGCCAAGAAGAAGTGCAAAGAACTGAGCAAGGGTATGCAACAAAAAGGGCAGGTTATCGCGACCTTGATTCATGACCCAGAGCTAATTATTATCGACGAGCCTTTCGCCGCGTTAGACCCCATCAACACGCAACTGGTGAAAGATGTGCTTGAAGAAGAGCGCGATAAAGGCAAGGCGATTGTAATGTGCACGCACCAGATGAGTCAGGTTGAATCCTTGTGTGACCGTCTTGTTTTGGTTGACCAGGGTCGGGTTTTGCTAACCGGCAGTTTGGAAGAAATTGCTGATCGTTATAAAACCAACGAAGTTTTGATTAAACCTGTTGGAGCTTTACCCGCGAGTTTGCCAGGCGTGCGTGAAATTAATCGGGTGAATGGCAGCTATAAACTTAGTCCTGAAGAAGGCGTGACTCCCATCCAATTACTGGAAACGCTGGTGAGCAATGGCGTTGCGATGGAAAGTTACAAGGTTTTGGTTCCATCTCTGGATGAAATATTTATTCATGTGGTGGCCGAAGGAAAAAAGCAAAATGGCTAAGCTTTTCAAGGTCGCCAAATTTGAGTACACGCGCAATGTCTTTACCAAACGTTTTTGGGTGGCGTTGTTGCTGGTACCGTTGCTGTTTATCCTTTTTAGTTTGATTTCGACTTTTATCTCGTTTAAGTCGGTGGACACGCGTCCGGTTGGGCTTATTGACAGGGCTGGAATCATCACGCAAGCCCAAAAGCTAAAGGAAAAACCGGGGTTATTTGAAATTCAGATTGAGTTTGTTCCATTTACAGACGAAAACGCAGCTAAAAAAGCCAGTTTGGCGGGGGAACATCAAGGTTATATCATTATCCCGGAAGATTACACTACAAGTTATGAGATAATCTGGAAGGGAAACAAGGCGATTACGGAAGAGGTTATGGATTTCGCGACGCAATATCTCAGCGAGAACTTAATTGTCAACGAAACTATCCCTAATAAAGCGCGCATTGAAGAAGGAATGAATCTGCGACTCGAAAGTCTGGATGGTTCCATTAAATCAGCGGGTGCATCGTGGCAACGCATCATTCCTCCAATCGTTATCAGTATGCTGTATTTTGCCCTTGTGATGGGCAGTGGCAACTATCTATTGCAATCCCTGGTGGAAGAAAAAGAAAACCGCACAATTGAAATTATGCTCACCACAGTTTCTCACAAACAGTTGATGGCTGGTAAGATTATCGGCAATATTGGGGTGGGTGTTACACAGTTGCTTGTGTGGGCGGTCATCATTGCTGTGGCACTCTTTATTTTCCGGGCGCGCATACCGCTTTTGAGTGAGCTGATTCCTGATCCTGCTTTGATGGCATTGAGCCTGGTCTTAATGTTGGTTTCGTTTGTGTTTACCGCCTCAGTACTGGCTATATTTGGCGCCACGGTGACCGAATCGCAGGAAGGACAACAGATGATTGGTTTGGTAGTCGTTCCGATCCTTTTGCCCGTTTATACATTAAGCGTCTTTATGAATTCACCAAACGGTGTCCTGGCGCGGATTTTGAGTTTTTTCCCTTTCAGTTCACCCCTCGCCATGAGCCTGCGGATGGCATTTACGCACGTGCCCACGCTTGAAATTTTGCTTGTACTCGTTGTTCAGGTTTTGTTCGCGATTGGTGCGATGTGGCTGGCAGGGCGCGCGTTTGAGTTGGGCATGCTCCAGTTTAATAAAAAAGTTTCGCTTTTCAAATTGTTCAAAAAGGAGGCTGGCGATGCGTAAGATTTGGCGTGTTTTTAAATATGAATTTATGAGCGTGGTCAGTCGCCGTTCGTTTATCCTGGGTTTGATTTTAGTGCCTTTGCTTCCAACGATCATTATCGGTTTGGTAAGCTTGTTGAAACCCAAGGACTCACCCGATTTAGTGAAAACGATTGTTAAAGAAGTCAGCACTACTAAACCTTATGGTGTTGTTGATGAAAGTGGCTTGATTAATGACTATCCAAATTGGGCCATGGGGCAGCTGATACCCTTTGAAGATGAAAGTTCTGCCAGGCAAGAAACCCAGGCTGGCAATTTGGACGGTTTCTACGTCGTTTCGGCGGATTATCTCGAAACGGGTGATGTTTTGCTGGTGAAGCCTGAAGTTAGCATGGTCGCGGAGATGGCATATAACGCGACGTTCGAGGAGCTAATTCGCTACAACCTGGTGGATGGTAACGATGAATTGTATGCCAAGCTGGTCAACCATGTTAAAGTAACGACGGAATATCTGGATATTGAACAAGCTGATACCCGTGACCAAAAAGATCCCAGTACTTTTATGGTGCCATTCTTCATTTCGTTTTTCTTCTACATGTTGGTTATCATCAATTCAAGTTTGATGTTGGATTCGGTGACAAAAGAGAAGGAAAATCGTACCATGGAGATTCTTCTTTCGTCGGCAGAACCCGTGGATATCTTCGGGGGTAAGATTCTGGCGCGCGGTTTGGCGTCGCTTTTGCAAACTGTGGTTTGGCTGGCTACGATTTTGCTGTTGGCAAAGTTGAGCAATCTTACCTTGCATCTGCCATTCAAGCTGGAAATTCCAACAGCGGTATTTACCTGGGGTATCCCTTACTTCTTGTTGGGCTTTTTGTTGTATGGAAGTCTGATGGCGGGTTTGGGCGCGATGGTGCCTAATACGCGTGAGGGAGGGCAGTTTTCTCTTATCATGAATATGCCCCTGATATTGGCGTATCTTGCATTGAGTGAATTCGTTACTAACCCGAATAGTGCGGTAACCCTGTTTCTTAGCCTGTTCCCGCTCACATCCACGATTGTAATGCCCACGCGCCTGGTGATTGGTGCCGTACCGATTTGGCAGCTGATCGTCGCGCTTTTGTTGCTGGTGCTGGCAGTTTGGCTTGTTGTGCGGGGTGCTGCCAACTTGTTCAGTTCCCAAAACCTGCTTTCAGGTCAAAAATTTAACCTGAAGACCTTTTTCTCTACGTTACTGTTCGGGAAGAAATCCCAAAAAGCATAGCCTTTTCTGGATTGTAACTTGCAACTGAATAAGCATAGGACTCTATCAGAATCCTATGCTTGTTTGCGTTAAGTGAATGTGAAAAGACGGTGTTTCGGAGGATCTATGAAACAATTTAAGACAATCAGCCTGTTTATCGTCGTCGTCGCGATGATATTGAGCGCCTGTAAACCGAACAGTTCAGATGCGAGCCCAACAGATCAGCTGGACGATATTCGCACGGTGGCAGCGCGCACGATTGAAGCACTCACCACGCAAATGCTGCAAACCGATTATGCCAGGCAGACCGAAACGAGATTCTCAGGCAATGAAACGCCAACGCCACCAAGCGAAGTATCACCCGCGACGGACACAGCGGTTCCAAGCGCCAGTTTTGATACTACACCTGTACCGACTGACGCTGTGCCAACTGTAGAAAAACCATGCGACCTGGCTTTTTTTGAAGGTGAAACGATTCCCGATGGGAGTGAACTTTATCCCGGCACCGTGTTCCAAAAAACCTGGACTTTGCGCAATGAAGGAAGCTGTACCTGGACCAAAGATTACTCGGTGGTCTTTATCAGTGGCGATTCAATGTCCGCGCCAGCCGTGATGCCTTTGACCGAAAAAGACGTCAAACCCGGCGAAAGCCTTGTGATAACCATGCCCCTGATCGCGCCAACTTTGGGCGGCGAGTATCGCGCTCATTTTAAGTTGCGCAACGCGGCAGGGGTTATATTCGCGTTTAGAAATCCCGACCATAGCTTTTGGGCGGATATCAAGGTGGTGGAAGGTAAAATTCACCTGGTTCACGCTTATTGTGGCGCCCATTGGACAAGTCAGGCAGGTGCTTTACATTGTCCCGGTCAGCCAGGTGACGCTGGTGGATATGTCTATTCCGATAACGCGCCTGTGCTGGAAACCGGTGGCATTGACGATGAGCCAACGCTTTGGCTGGGCCTGGGTGCGGGGCAAGATAGCTACATCATGGGCGTTTATCCCGCGATGAAGATCCCCGAAAAAGCGCAGTTCAGCACTGTTTTGGGCTGTGGATATGGCTTGAGCCGCTGCCATGTGAAGTTTACCCTGGCATATCAGGAAGGCGAAGGGCAAATGTATGAACTTGGGTCCTGGGAAGAACACTACGACGAACAGTTTACAAAGATTGCACTCGATTTGAGCGCGTTAGGCGGAAGGACAGTAAGGATCATATTAATCGCGCGCGCGATGGGTTCCGCAGAAGATGGTAAAATTCATTTATTAGAGCCTGTAATCAAACCCTGATTCTTTACCGGACCTGGCTTTTTAAAAACCTTGTAACGAGGATTTGCCATTTGTAAACTGGCATTGGAGTAATGATGAAAAACATAAAACGCTATCTGATGATTCTTATCGGTCTGACGCTTCTCGTTGGACTTGGGGCGTGTGGAAAATCAAATAAGACTGACATGAATTCGGCTATGTCGACCGCGGTGCAGGAAACGATAACCATGGGCGAAACCCGCACAGCTATCGCGCGACCGAGTGACACACCCATTCCCAGCCCGACCATGATGCCTACCATTCCACCGATTGAGCCAACTTCACCACAACCCACTTTTGATATGACCGCCATCTATGGCATTACGCAATCACCGCCACCTGCTGCTACAAATCCAGTCGCGACTCCTACCACTATGGCTGGCGAGGCTGACCGTGGCGATTGGGGGCGTTCTGTGCCCGCGGATGGGACTTTGATTGATGGTGGCACCACGTTCAAGGTGCAGGTGACTATCGTCAATACTGGCACAACAACCTGGAACACGGGATATTACATAAAACACGTCAGTGGACCTGACATGGGTGTTACCAAGAAGTTTAACATGCCGACGAGTGTGGCGCCGGGATTGTCGGTTACTTTTGAGATTGAGTTTACCGCGCCAGTTATGATTGGAACGGTCAAAAGCGACTGGGCGATTTTCAACCAAAATAACGTCGCTATTGGCTATTTCTATTTTGAATACGAGATTGATTAAACAAAAGTGAACACTCCCAGCTTGGAAACACGAATTAAAGCCGAGGCACGCCGCCTTGGCTTTGTTTTGTGTGGCATCACCAAGCCAGAGAGCGTTGAAGGCTTTCAGCGTTTTGAGGCCTGGCTTGAAAAAGAACTCCATGCGGATATGGGTTATCTTGCCCGTCCGGATACGCTTGCCAAGCGCCAAGAGCCTGGTCGCTTGCTGGCGAACTGCAAAAGTGTGATATGTGTGGCTTTGCCCTATCCGCCTGCCAAAGGTATTGCTAACATTGCCGCCTACGCGCGCGTGCCAGACTACCATATCGTCCTGCGCGAAAAATTAGAGCAATTGGCCTGTTTCATCGAAGAAATGCTGTTTAAAAAAATTGACACCTATATCGCGGTGGACAGTTCACCGGTACTGGAGAAAAGCCTGGCGGTTCAGGCGGGCTTGGGTCTGGTAGGCAGAAACACGTTGTTGATTAATGAAACTTACGGTTCGAGTTTTTTTCTGGGAGAGTTGTTTGTAGATCTTGACCTGCAAGCGGACGAAGCCCTGACTGGGGATTATTGTGGCGACTGCACGATTTGCGTGGACGCCTGCCCAACCGGCGCGCTGTTGGGCGATAAAACCATGGACGCCAGTCGTTGTTTAAGCTATTTGACGGTTGAAAATCGGGGGGATATTCCACCTGAAATTCGCTGGCAAATGTCGGGGCAGGTGATCGGTTGTGATATCTGCCAGCTGCTTTGTCCTATGAATCAAGGGCTGGAGTCTTCTGAATCTGATTTAGGACTATACCAGGTCTTACCTGCCAAACTGGATTTGCCAGCCTGCCTGGCGATGGACGAAGAAAGCTATAAAGCGATGTTTGGCAAAACGGCAGTCTCGCGCCTGAAATACAAGAGCTTTAGGCGTAATGTCATCCTGGCGATGGCGGATTCAATCAGCCAGGAAACCCTGGAGATTCTCAAGTCTGCCATCGTGCACGAAGCAGACCCCATTTGCAAAGACGCCATGCAGTGGGCGATTGAAGTTGTCCGCCATCGTTTATCTATGCCATAAAACCATCTCTGCAATAGCTTTTACAAGCGTTTTTCTTGTGATGTCATCAGAATATGGCATAATTAAGCCATCAACTTTTTGCGCGGAGGCTCGCATGAAAAATTTGCACGTTATCTCACATACTCACTGGGACAGGGAGTGGTACCATACTTTTCAACAATTTCGTCTGCAACTGGTTCATCTGATTGATAATCTTTTCGTCATTTTAGATAACGACCCCAACTACCTGTACTATATGTTGGATGGGCAAACCGTCGTGCTTGAAGACTATCTGCGCATGCGCCCGGAGAACACCAGCAAGCTTAAAAAATACATTCAGGAAGGTCGTATTTTAATCGGCCCCTGGTACGTTTTACCCGACGAATTTTTGGTTTCGCCTGAAGCGACCGTGCGCAATCTCTTGGTTGGCGAGGAGATTTGCGAGCAATTTGGGCGAAGAATGATGATTGGTTACCTGCCCGACCCATTTGGTCATATCGGGCAGATGCCGCAGATTTTGCGCGGTTTTGGCATTGATACAAGCGCTCTGTGGCGCGGTGTCGTGCCAGAGATGCCCACCGCGTTCACCTGGCAAGCCCCCGATGGCAGCCAGATTTTGCTGGGTCATCTCTATTATGGCTATGGCAATATCGCGCACTGGCCCGTGGCTGACAAGGAACGTTCCATGCAGTTGCTTGAGAATGCTGTCAAGCGTTTGGAGCCCCACAGCAACACGTCGCAGTACCTGATGATGCAGGGCACTGACCATCTCGAACCCCATCCGGAAACATCGGAGCATATCCGGTTTTACAACGAAAACAATCCCGATAAAAACATTGCGATTCACTCCACCTTGCCCGCTTATTTTGCAGCTTTGAAACAGGAAATTGAAGAAAAAGGAATCTCTTTGCCGGTGCATATCGGCGAGTTGCGCGACCCGCAAAAAGCGCATATGCTGCCCGGCGTTTTGAGCACGCGCATGTGGATTAAGCAACGTAACTGGTTCGCGCAAACGATGCTGGAGCGTTGGGTGGAACCCTTTAGCGTTTGGGCGGAAACACTTGAAAGAGGCACAGACGCCTTTGGTCCTGTAACGATTCATCAAGGCACGCCACGCATCGCCAACCCGGCTTCATTAATTCGTGAATCCTGGAGAACTTTAATGAAAAACCACGCCCACGACTCGATTTGTGGCTGTTCGGTTGACGAAACGCACGAGGATATGGTGCCGCGCTTCGATAAAGTGGATGAGCTTAACAAATATCTTCTTAATCAGTCCACAAATGCTATTCTCTCGCATATCACCACAACTGCACCAGAGGGTGTGGAAGCCCCTGTTCTGGCGATTACGGTCTTTAATGGCGCGCCGGTCGGGTTTTCGGGCATGGTACAAACCGATATCACGATTCCATTTGATGACGACTTTGATTTGAGAGACGAAAATGGCAATCTTGTGGATAAATCCCTGACATTCTCGGACTATGCCAGCTTTGAAGAACATATCTACACCATCGCTAATCTAAGTACGCGATTCGAGGAAGTCAATGAAAGCGGTTACAACGGCAAACACTTGCTGGACCTTGAAATTGATTTTGACGAAGAAGAAAATGTCTGGAGTATTCATGCCATTGTGTCGGATATCATCTCGCCTGATGAAGCTCTTTTGGAAAAGAAAACGCAGGAAGTGATTAACAAGCTTCTTGAGCTAAATCCCGAGACACCCGTAAAAGTGATTATCTTTACTGGGTATCCAGGTAATTTGGTCTTCTACGCCAACGATGTGCCCGCTTTTGGTTATAAAACTTATTGGCTGTGCTTTAGCGACTCTGTAGAAACAGAAGATGAACTTGATTTTGAACCAGTGGCTGACGATGAGATTGCGGAGCTGGAAAACGAATGGCTGAAGATTACTTTGGACCGCTTTGATGGCAGTTTCAGCATTTTGGACAAACGCAATGGCGCGGTTTATGAAAATCAGGGTGTTTTGGCATCTGTGGGTGACAGAGGCGATGAGTATAACTTTACACCCACCCCCGACGATTCGCTATATCTGATTGAAGTCAAAGACGTGGCATATGTTCCGCGAGCGTTTGACCACGCAATTGGCGTTGTTTTTGATATGGTCTTGCCGGAAGGTTTGGATTATAAAACGATGGATCGTTCTGAAGAAACAATCGTTAGCCGGGGCATGATGCTGATTAGTCTTGACCCAGGTCAGGCTTGTGTGGATATCTCCGTGTTTTTTGAAAACAACGCGTGTGACCATCGCCTTGCGATGCATTTTGACGTCGATTTCCCCATCGAAAAGGTGCTTTATGATGGCCATTTTGATATCGTTGAACGCCCGCTTGATTTGCCTGAATTTGACGAAAGCTGGCGCGAACACCCCCGGCCCGAACAACCGCAGGGCGCCTTTGTGGATGTGCTTGGTCACAAACAGGGCTTGATGATTGCCAACCAGGGCTTGCCGGAAGTCGCGGTAAAACGCTATGAAGATTCGGACTCTTCGAGCATTGCCATCACTTTGTTGCGCGCGGTCAGCGAGCTTTCGCGGTCTGATTTGTTCAACCGCTTTGGGCATGCCGGCCCGGAATACACAACCCCCGCCGCGCAAATGCTGGGTGAGAATCTGGAATATAACCTGCGTATTATTCCCCATGACGGAAACAGCTCCGTGGCGCGCCCCTTGGCTTACGCTTTCCAAAGCCAGCCACATACCGTCGTAACGCCATTACAGGCTGGCGATTTGCCATCTGATGCTTACATGATTGACGTGAACCATCCCGATTTTCACGTTACTGCCATCAAGGAAGCCGAAGACAAACAAGGCTATATCGTGCGGGGTTACAACCAAAGTGATGAGCCCATTCTCGTAAACCTGCGTAGTCATATGCTGGCAAAACGGGCTGCTAAGGTACGTTTGGATGAGACTTTTGTGGAAGAATTAGCTCTTAGCGCGGATGGCGCGGTGCGTTTTGAAGCCCGACCAAAAGAAATTGTGACGGTTTACTTTGGGTTGAAAGCCTAAATGACGGGAACGGACAAAAAAGCAGACTTCTATATTGGCGATATTCCCATCCATGGACGCCTGATTTTGGCACCCATGGATGGGCTTTCTGATATGGTTTTTCGGCGCATCACGCGTCAACTTGGCTCGGCTTATTCGGTCTCCGAATTCATCAACACGCTCGATTTCATGTATTCAAAGGTCTATCAGCGCAAGCGTTTGTTTTTCCACGAAGATGAACGCCCCTTTGTGGCGCAAATATTGGATAACGACCCTGTGCGCATGGCAGAAAACGCGGCTTATATCCAGGAACGCTTCAAGCCAGACATGATTGACGTCAATCTGGGCTGTCCGGCGCGGACGGTTTCCGGCAGGGGAGCGGGTTGCGCGCTGATGAAAAGCCCCGAACTCGTCAAGCAGATCTTTGAACAGGTTTGCAAGGTGGTTACGATCCCGGTGACCGCGAAAATCCGCCTGGGTTGGGATGATAATTCGATGAATTACATGGAGATTGCGTCCATCGCGGTAGAGCGGGGCGCGAAAGCGGTGGCGATGCACGCGCGCACAAAAAAGATGGCCTTTGGAAAAACGGTGCGCTGGGAGCATATCGCCACGCTAAAGAAAGCCATGCCGGTACCGGTCATTGGCAATGGCGAAGTGCGCAGTGTTGCCGACGCCAAACGTATGTTTGAAGAAACCGGTTGTGACGCGGTGATGATTGGCCGCGCGGCCAAGGCGAACCCATGGATATTTTCATGGCGTGACCGTGAGCAGGTCGCTGTGGAAGAAGTGTTTTATTTGGCGCGCTATCAATTACGACAAATGCTGGAAGTAAATCCGGAAAATGCCATTATGCCCTTCAGGAAATATCTCAAAGCTTATTTGGAGCCTTATAATCTGCCCAGGGACGAGATGAAAACTCTCTTGACGGCCCGTGAGCCTGAGCGTCTTTTCGCATTGATAGACGCAGTTCATGAACGACTCATCGCTGAAGAAAACTGATTGTGAATAGGCATAAATAAGAAAAAACCCCGAGTTTATCGGGGTTATTGGCTTTTCTTAGATGGTATTTATTTCGGATTTTTACGCAAGCGCAGTCTCGACCACAGCGGCGAAAGCCTGTGGGTCGCGCACGGCGAGATCAGCCAAAACCTTGCGGTTGAGAATGATGTCGCTTCTGCGTAAGGCCGCGATCAGTTTGCTGTAGGTGGTGCCGTTGATACGGGCAGCAGCGTTGATACGCGAAATCCAAAGCCGGCGCAAGTCGCGTTTGCGATTGCGGCGGTCGTTATAGGCATACCATTGAGCCTTCATAAAGGTCTCGTTGGCACGTCTAAAAAGTTTACTTCGGGTACCTTCGTACCCTCTGTTTTGGGCAACCAAGCGACGGTGTCGTCTTGCTCGGTATGGTCCAGCTTTAACTCTTGCCATAATTTATCTCCTTTGCGGTCCCCTGGGCGTCAGATTAATCACATCTCGTTGTAAACACCCAGCAGCCACTAAAAAAACGGGTTCGACAGGGCTAAAATTAGTCCCTTTTGCTCATATAGGGTGCTAAGCGCTTGATGTGCTTAACCAAGCCGCTGGAGGTAACCTCAAGCGTTTCGGCGAGCAAATACTTGGTTCGCTGGGAAGTGTGTCGGCGCAAGTGACCTTTACCGATCTTAGTGCGCATGACTTTTCCGGAACCTGTCATTTTAAAGCGTTTAGACGTCGCCTTATGAGTTTTCAGTTTATATTTTCCACTTCTAGCTTTGCGGGCCACGATTAAACTCCTCTAAGAAAATTTCAACGGCTGATAACGTACTCAGCCGTCGCTTAAATACCAAACTGAGATTATACCAGAAATTCTGTAAAGTCAATAGGCTTGAACTGATAAATTGACGAATCTCATCATGATAAGCAGCTTTTTATGACACCAGCTTGAAAAACTCAAATCAGTACAGCTTAATCAAGCCCGCTCATGGCACCATGAGCGGAGCGTCTTTGCAGTACTGAATTGTTGATTGATAAACTTAGTTTTTCTTGGGTGCCAACATCATGAACATTGAACGCCCTTCCATGTTGGGGGCTTGTTCAATATCTGCCACGTCGGCAAGTTCTTCGGCAATTTCGCGCAAGTCTTCCAGTGCCAGTTCCGGATAGGTGATTTCGCGACCCCTAAAGCGCACGGTTACGCGTACCTTCATGCCATTATTCAGCCAGCGACGCGCGTCTTTCACCTTGATGTCACGATGGTGATCGCCAGTTTTGGGACGCAGGCGAATCTCTTTGATTTCCACTTTGGTTTGGGCTTTGCGGGCTTCGCGTTCCTTCTTTTCTTTGTCGTAAAGGAACTTGCTGTAGTTGATGATTTTGACGACAGACGGGTTGGCGTTGGGGGCGATTTCGACTAAGTCCAGTCCAACATCTTCGGCGCGATGCAGGGCATAGTCAAGATCTACAATTCCGGCGTTTTCTCCATTTTCATCCACCAGGCGAACTCGTTCGCTACGGATGCGTTCATTTACACGATGTTCTTGTTTACTGCTAATCTCTTTTTCTCCTTTTTATTAAAATAAATAGCCTTTGGCTGATATTAATATTACCATAGGCTAAGAATATGCGTCAATGAAAATAAGGCAATTAACGATATTGTTTTTTTGTATGTTGTTTTTCTTACTATACCGTCACGGTGTCGTTTAGGCTTGGCTGCTTTCTTTTTCGCGTGGCGTGTCGCTGAAAAAGGCACGCACTTTGGGGAACCAGGGTTCGACGACCATCACTTTATCCAGCAGATCTGAAAAAAGTTTAATGAAATATCCGGTGAACACAGCACTGATAACCGTACCGATGCCAACGTCGCGCAGGCCACCCAGCGCGAAGATTGAAAACAGAACTGAAAAGCCAACGAAGCCGACGTCAAAAATGGTTTTGGCGACGCTAAATTTCCAGCCATAATAGTTGCTCATGTCGCGCACAAAGCTGTCAAAGGGCAACATGGGATAGCCGGATTTTTCAAAAAGGGTGATACACAACGGAATCATAAAAAAGCCGATGATGTAGTACAGGATTCGCAAGGGCAAGCCGGTAGGCAAGCCGGCAAGGGCCATTTCGGCAAGGTCTAACAGTCCACCAAAGGCGAAAGAAAGTATCAGGGACATTAAAGCCGCGGTGAGCTTTTTCTTGGTGCAAATGATGAGCACGAGCAGTAAAAGAAGCATGATAATTGTTGACCAGGTGCCAGCGCTGAAAAAGGTGTACTTTTGCGAGATGACAAAGGGCACCGACGTGAGCACTGCCACGCCAAAGTTACTGGCGCGGATGAAGCCGATGCTAAATGTGAGTAGCACTAAACCCAGCAGGAGCGAGATTTCTGCGGGCAGTACAAAGCGCTTGTTTGGAGCGTTTTCAGTTTGTAAATTGGGGTTATTCAAAATTAATCCTCACCAAAGAGTAGTAGTTTCCAGGTTTCAAAATTGCTCAGCTTGATTTCTTCTTCCGCGACCGGTGTGGGGACCGGGGTGCTGAGCTGTTCGTCTGGGGCGATAAGCACGATGGCCTGGTCGCCGGGTTCAATCATATGGTTGCTCTCGCGTGCCCATTCTTCCAGCGCGATTTCGGACGTGGCATAGGCAACTTGTTCTTCCACCGCGATTTTGGTGCTTTCGAGCCCGGCAATGCGGGTTTGCAGGATATTTTCCTGGCGGATGAGGCGGTTCATGTTGACAAGACGGTTATTAAAACCCATCATCAGGAGGATAAGCAATACCACAAGCACAATCGCGATGAGACGTTTGTCGGTCCAGTTGATTTTCGAGAGCAGGTTTTTAATCTTTTCCATCGTTTTAATATCTGCAATTATTGTACCATCTAAGTTTCTTTGTGGAACAGCTTATAGTGGCGTTTTGCTTTTTTAAAAACAAAAAGTTACAGCCTGAAAGCTATAACTGATTTGTTGATGCCGAAGGAGGGACTTGAACCCTCACGAGCACTGTGCCCACTACGCCCTGAACGTAGCGCGTCTGCCAATTCCGCCACTTCGGCCTGGACGTTTATTTTAGCGCAAATCCTAAAATAGTCAATGTTTTTTGAGTGCGCAAATCAAAAATTCTAATCTCATTGTGAATGTGGTCTCCTGACCCCATGCTAACAAGGGAAAACCACGTTAGAAAAGGGGGCGAACAAGGGAAAAACTCGCCACCATAAAAATACGGCTTCAGAATGCGCTGGCACGGAAGATGCAAAGCTATTTCAACAGTAATTTGAGAACAGGCTTATGAATCTTTCAAAATCTTTGCGAAAAATCATTATCGCGCTTTTAATCCCCGGTTTTTTGTTGAGCGCTTGTGTTCAGGTGTCGCGACCGTTTGAACCCTGGAAGGCAGCCACGCCACAATCACGTTTGGCACAGGTTGAAACTCCAGAAACGGAACCCACGCCAGACTCTGAAGCTACGGCGGTGCCCCAAATTACCCTCACAAGCGCGCCCCAGCAAGCCATGCCAACGCCCAATACGGCTTTTCTTGACGCGGAAGAACGTACTGAGAATATCATCTATACGGTCAAAGAGGGTGATTACCTGGGCGCGATTGCCACAAAACATCGCGTTTCGGTTAATCAGATTATCCGCGCGAATGCGGGTGTCAATTTGGGCGTTATCCATCCTGATCAAAAATTAGTCATTCCGCCTGACAGCCAAAACCCATTCGCGTCTGATTTCAAAATCATCCCAGATTCAGAGTTGGTCTACGGCGAATCCTTGAAAGATTTCGACACGATTGACGTCGTCAATCAATTCAACGGCGCTTTGAGCCGTTTTACCGAGACCTTTTGGGATGGTCGCACCTATACCGGCGCGGAAGTGGTGCAGATGGTCGCTGATGAAAACGCGGTGAATCCGCGCTTGCTGCTGGCGATTTTGGAGTATCACGGGGGCTGGCTGACCCAGGAAAGGGTGAGCGAAGAAACCAGGCTTTATCCGATAGGGTATAAAGATTACAAACTGGACGGCATGTGGGAGTATCTCGACTGGGCGGCTGACCGTCTGATGGGTGGCTACACTGCCTGGCCAAAAGCTTATTTGAGCACCTGGAGTTTGCCGGACGAAAAGGTCTACCGCATCGCGCCAACGATTAACGCTGGTACGGCTGGTGTTCAGAACCTCTACGCGCGCTATTTGTACGATTTTCAATTTGTTGAAGCGGTATCGGAAACGGGACTTTATGCCACCTATCAGAAACTGTTTGGTGACCCTTTCGCGTTTACCGCGAACGCAAGTTTGCCTGAAGGGCTAACACAGCCTGAATTTATTTTGCCCTTTTCGTATGGGGAGACATGGTCGTTTACCAGTGGTCCGCATTACGGCTGGGGTGTGGGCAGTCCCTGGGCGGCACTGGATTTTGCGCCACCCGGTGGTGAACAGGATTTGGGCTGCTACACCAGTTATTCGCCAGTTTTGGCTGTTGCAGATGGGGTGATTGCCCGTTCCGACGTCGGTTTTGTGGTTTTGGACTTGGATGGCGATGGCTCTGAACAAACCGGCTGGACGGTGCATTATATCCATATCGGCTCAGAAGGAAGAATAAAGGCTGGCACACATGTTGCAACAGGAGATGTAATCGGTGTTGCATCCTGCGAAGGCGGTTACAGCACCGGCACGCACTTTCACATTGCCAGACGCTATAACGGACTTTGGGTCGACGCTTATGGCGCGGTGCCTTTCAATTTAGATGGTTGGATTGCATATAGCACTGGCATTGCTTACAACGGATACCTGGAAAAAAATGGAAAGAGAATTGAAGCTTACTATGGCCGTTCCCCTGTCAATGAAATCAGGAGATAGCCAAAAACAAGAAAAAAGACAACAAAAACGCTTAACCCGGCGACGCATTTTGCTGGTATGGTCTGCAGTTACCTTTCTGGTTTTAGGTACGTTTATTATCCAGGCGGGGCGTAACCGTGCACCCCAGGCGGCTGTACTGAAAGACCTGCCCGCTGCGAATTTGCTGGGAAGCTATTCTCTTGGATCCGTTGAAAATGATATCGACAGCCCCGAGCCAGTTCCTGAACAAGATGCTTTGGCTATGGCTGGAAATGAAGAACTGCAACCGACAACCGAAAAAGAAAGTGAGCCTGATGCACCCGCTGAAACGCAGTTACCACCAAGTGAAGAAACACCAAACGAGCCGGAAACATCTGTTTTGCCTACAAACGCTGAGCTGAATACATACTCAGAAACCGCGCCGGTAACCTATTACGCCCAAAGTGGCGACAGCCTGGGTGTTTTGGCAGTGCGCTTTGGTGTTGACATCAGCGATATTCAAGGACGAGGCGATTTGGCAGCCGATCAGTTAATCCCCGAAGGACAGGTGCTTTTTATTCCCAACCGTCTGGAAAACACATCACCTAATCAGAAAGTTTTCCCAGACAGTGAGATTGTTAATTCTCCATCGGCAGTTGGTTTCGATGTGGAAACCTATGTCAATAATGCTGGTGGTTTTTTGTCGCGGTATACCGAAGTCTTATACCGTACAGGTACCGCGACCGGCGCGCAGATTGTTGAAAAAGTTGCCACGGAATACTCGATTCATCCGCGTTTGTTGCTGGCACTGATCGAGCACAGAAGCGGATGGGTTTATGGCGAGCCACAATCGCCGAATCAAAAAGCTTTCCCGCTGGGCATTTTAGACGTGAATCGTCCCGGGCTTTACAATCAGCTGCAGGAAACGGCGGGTACTTTAGGGACGGGTTATTACGGCTGGCGCGAAGGCAGAACTGTGGTCTTGACTTTTAAAGATGGCGAGACCTTACGCCTGGCCGCGGAACTGAACGCGGGTAGTGTGGCTTTGATGCATTTCTTTGCACGCGAGAGCACGCTGGCTGAATGGCTGGAACAGATTTATGGCGAAACTTGTTTCGCGAATACCTATACGCGAATGTTTGATGACCCCTGGCGTATCGCAGCCCAGTATGAGCCATTGATTACGGCTGATGTCGTGCAACCGGAGCTAGTTCTACCCTTTTCTGAAGGGGTGGTTTGGACAATGACGGTTGGCCCACACGCTGCTTGGGGTGTGGTGGATGTGCGCGCCGCGTTGGATTTCTCGCCACCCAAATCTGTGCCTGGTTGTGAAAAGAGCTACAGTTGGGTGACGTCTTCGTCCGATGGTTATGTTGTGCGTTCTGAAAATGGCACAGTCGTTGTGGACTTGGATGGCGATGGCAACGAAGAAACCGGTTGGGTGATTGTCTACTTGCATATCGCCACGGAGGGTCGCGTTCCGGTGGGGACCTGGTTGGCGCAAGGCGACAACATAGGTCATCCCAGTTGTGAAGGTGGGATATCCACAGGCAGTCATTTACACATAGCCCGGAAATATAACGGCGAATGGGTGCCGGCGGATGGCCCCATGCCCTTTATCATGAGTGGCTGGCGCGCGGTGATGGATCCCATCTCGCTGGGTGGATGGTTGGTTCGTGGTGATGAGGTCGTCACAGCGGATTTATATGGTGTGCCAAGTTCTCACATTTCTCGTTAAATTCCGCCTGGGCAGTTTTATGATATAGTTTTTCTTGCCCGCAGGGCATTATTTATGAAAAAGAAAAGTCTTACACTCAAAATAGCCGCTTTGCTGACTTTACTGCTTTTAAATGCGGTAGCTTGCGTGCCTGAGAGACCGCATTACATCATCACTGCAGGTGAAGTGGCAACCAGCGAGGTGTTGCCTACCGCAACACAGTTCACTGAACGACCAGTTTACGACCCAGGAACTTTGGTTGATTATGTGGTGCAAAGTGGCGACACCCTGGAGCATTTGGCGTGGCGTTTTGGCACGACGCGGCGCGAGATTCTTTTTCATAATCCGGATATCCCCGAAGATATCACCACCTTACCGCCTGGCTATCCCATGCAAATGCCTATTTATTACAAACCGTTTTGGGGAACGAGTTTTCAAATCATCCCCGACGCAACTTTTGTAAATGGACCGGACGCGATTGGTTTTGACACGAAAGCTTTTCTTAACTCAACACCGGGATGGTTTAAGCATTTTCGTGGATCAGTGGACGGGCGATTGATGGACGCGGACGAAATCATTGAATACTATGCCATCAATTACAGCATTAACCCGAAGCTTTTATTAGCCCTCATTGAATACCAAACTGGCGCATTAAGTAATCACCAGCGAAATAAAGCCAGCGAAGAAGCCTTTTTGGGTTTTCAAAATCAACACAAAGGCGTGCCTTTGCAAATTTCCTACGTTGCGAATTTGCTTAACGATTGTTTTTATCGCTATTTCAACATGGAAATCGATGAAATGCCCCATGAAGATGGCAGGGTGGAAAATATAGACCCCTGGCAAAATTCTGCTACGGTCGCTTTGCATTTATATTTTATGCGAGTTTATGATGGTGAATTCTATAAACGCGCGATTGGGCCGGATGGTTTCGCACGTACTTATGTGGGCATGTTTGGTGACCCTTGGGTGCGCGATTTGACTGTACTTCCGGGAAGCCTAAGGCAGCCAGAAATGCAACTGCCATTCCAGAAAAACACGGTTTGGTCATATACCGGTGGGCCACACTCCGGCTGGGGCACCGGTAAACCTTGGTCGGCGATTGACTTCGCGCCCCCACTGGCGACCCAGGGTTGTGTTAAAACTAACCATTTCGCGCTTGCGGTAGCTGATGGCGTTGTGGTACGCACTGGGCCGGGGATTGTGATGCTTGATTTGGATGGCGATGGCGATGAACGCACAGGCTGGGTGGTGTTTTATCTGCATATTGCCGAAGATGGACGTGTGAAAGTTGGCGATGTGCTAAAACAGGGCGATCCCGTGGGTCATCCTTCGTGCGAAGGTGGACGTTCCACTGGTACGCACGTGCATTTAGCGCGAAAATACAATGGACAATGGATACCTGCTGCTTCGCCTGTTTTACCCTTCAATCTTTCCGGATGGATTCCAGTTGACGGTGAAAGCCCATACGAAGGCTGGCTGGTGCGAGGTAATGACACCGTGCGGGCGAGTGTTCTTTCGGATGCGGAGAGCATGGTTCCGGCGGAAGAGTAAATTGTTTAACACATGACAGGGATGTCATGTTTCAGTTGATGGTTTTTGTATTGATGAGAAAAACCGGTAAATTCTTTGAATGAAAAAGAGATGCGTTTGACCGCATCTCTTTTAGTGTTTTCCATAACAAGTTCAGGCTATGGCCTTAATCTGCTAAAGCCCAAAGCTGTGGGGGTTGACCGGTGAGCCATTGTAGCGGATTTCGAAATGCAGGTGAGGACCGGTGGAATTACCCGTACTGCCCATATAGCCGATGGTAGTACCAGCAGGAACGGCTTGCCCGCAACCAACGTTAAAGCCACCATGCATAATGTGGGCGTAGAGGCTGATATAGCCATTCAAGTGGTCGATCACGATGGTATTGCCATAACCGCGGTCAGACCAACCCGCGTAAATAACAACGCCACTGTCTGCCGCAAACAGGGGCGTGCCAATTGTTCCACCGTAGTCGAGTCCATTGTGTACGGGTGGATTGTACTCATAGCCAGAAATATATGAACTTGGTGTAGGTAATTGCCAGGCCCCGGTTCCTTTTAAGACGAGCATGCTTTGGCAAGCGTAGGGGCCCAAATAAGATACATCAGCGCGTTTCACACTGGGATCATTTGTTGGCACATAAGATACCCAGCTGGGAGTCATGCCTTTGCCACCAGGGATGTATAGAAAACTGCCCGTAGCAATTTTGGGCAAGGCAAAATCGCCGATACTTTCTTCATCAATCTCATTCATCGGTTCAGCGAGAACATCTTCGGGCGTAACGCCATAAGTCCGCGAAACCGCATTTAATCCTTCGCCATAGGACCAGGCATGGTAAACGCCATCTTCCGGCAAAATGATGAGTTTTTGTCCTGGGTAAATACCGTCCGGTGTATCACCGATAATATAGCGGTTTGCCCAAAGTATCGTTTCGGGTTCCAGGTTGAAGTCCTCTGCAATACTAAAAATGGTGTCTTTTTCGCGTACTTCGTAAGCGATAATCTCCGCGCGGGGTTCAGGATAACTTTCAGCATCGCCTAAAGGCAAGGAACGCAGTTTTTGCACCGCGGCGTGGTAGAGCAGGGCGTCGCTGGCAAAGTAATCGGGCAGTGTGCCACCCGGAATGACCAGTCTGGTGCCTGGTGTGATGTTGGGGTTTGAAAGCGACCCCAATGTATCGCGGTTGAGATTGTTGCCTGGGAAATCGATAATATCATCAGGCGTGACGTTGTAATACTTGGCAACGCCGTTGAGGCCTTCGCCTTGGTACCATTTGTGATAAGCACCATTTACAGGCAAGATGAAAATCGTATCGCCAGCATTGTATTCCAGCACGTCTGTACCATGTTCGTAACGGTTTGCCCAGATGATGGTGTCGGGCCAGATGCCAAAGCGTTCAGCGATTTCGGTAAGCAAATCGCCTTCCTGGATCGTATATGTAATTACTTCCGTGCGCGGTTCTTCGGTAGCGATGACCACTTCGGGAACTTCGGTAGGCACGTTTGTTGCGGTGGGGATGCTCGTTTCTTTTTTGACGAAAGGCGTTGCCTGATGGTCATGCGTAGCTGTGGCGATATCTGGTGTATTGCTCAAGTCATCTTTTGGCTTGCGTAGCCAAATGCCAAGCAATATACCAGCCACCAGCAAAAGGCCAATAACTGCCAGGAGCACAGGTTCTTTATAGAAAGGTTTTTTCTTGTTTTTCTTCTTAGATGGCAACAGTTCTTCGCTGGATAAATCAGCTCCAGACAAATTGCCAGTCGTTTCTTCGTTGTGCTTAGTCATACTAACTCCTCATGAATCGTTGCTAAATTCCAACTTTGTAAGTTACAACTAACTATGTATTATATACCATTTGGGAAATTCCGTGAATCAGCTAATCACGAAAGTATTGATGAAGAAGTCCGCTGAGATTAGCATTGCTGTGGTTGGAAAAGGCTCTAAAGAAATCCTCGCGCGTCGCGATGCGCCAGGTGTTCTCATAAGCGTACTCTTTTAATGCAGCAAAGAAAGCCTCATCGCCAACAGCGGTGCGCAAATCTGCCATGAAGCGGGCACCATTTAGATATACTGCCGCGCGGTACTTTTCGTAACCCCCGTCAATGTGGATATCGGAGTTCACGTAGCCACTGTGGTCGTATTCGTAAACGCGGTTGCGCCACCACCAATCAACGGTTTCGGGGTGATAGCGTTCGTAGTAAAGCACTTCCATATATGTGGCCAGGGTTTCGTCAAGCCAGGGCTCTTTGACGGAGTCATTGCCAACCAAACTGTAAAACCACTGATGCGAAAGCTCATGCGGTGTGAGAATGGTCATGTTATTTTTCTCGCCACTGTGATAATTATCAATCACCTTGTGGCTAAGCATAAACATGCCATCCATTTCCATATTATGTAAAAAGTCGCCGGCAACGATGGAAATCATTTCGCGCGGGTAGGGATAAAAGAGTTCTTCAAAAAGTTCAAGGGCTTTACGGGCGATTTCGCAAAGGTCTGGTCCGTATTCCTGGTGGTTCATGAACAAATAAGTGTGAATGCGCGTGCCGTTGTGAACGATTTCATGTTCAAAATAGCTGTCGCTGACCGAAAAGGCAAAAGCGCGTGCCAGGGGCAGTTCGTAATAGTAAGTGTCGTCGATCATCGTGGCTGGCGCGCTGGCAGCGACTTCAATGAATTCCGGCTGATTGATGAGTTTTAGGCTGACATTGAAATCTGCTGTTTCCTGGACGACGTATTCACCGATAATAATGTTATTGTGGTCGGTAACCCGGTTATAGGCAATCCAGCCTGTTTCCGGATTGTACGGCGGGATGAGTGGATACCAATCAGACAGGTTGAGTTGTCGGTTGGTGTAGCCAAAAACACCCTCGTTTGCAGGAAAACGCAAGCGGAACAGAATGGTGAGAGATGTGCTTTCCATTGCCTGGAGCGGAGGGTCTAATTTGACCCAGGTGCGAATACCTTCGTCGCGATGGCTGCTGACCCGTTCGCCAGTCAGAGATTGCAGGTTGAAAGCATCTTCAAAATCGCGTGGTGGCACTAAGAGTAAAATTTCGTCCAGGGTATTGCCCGTGCGATTAGTGTAGGTAATGGTTTCACTCACCGTGCCGTATCTGGAATAATAATCCAGGATAAGGTCGAGTTTATAGTGTGTACGGTTTTCAGGTGGCTCAGGGATATGATTTTGCGCCTGAGCGGTTTCGGTGATTTCGGTGCTTTGCTCTTCCGCAGGCAAGGCGGTTGGCGTCTCGCTGTGTTGGCTAACAGATACTTGCGGGGCAGGCAGTTCGCTTGGCACGGGTGTTTCCCTGGCACAACTAACAAGCAGAAGCAAGGCCAGGAAAATGAGTGAATACTTGTGGAAATTTTTGTTACGCATACTTACAGAACATTTTACCAGCTTTTTGAAGATACAAAAACTGGCACAGCCTATTCGAAATACAGATATTTCTAATGGTGTGCCAGCTTCTAAAGTTTTTAGTTGTTTGCTGACTGTTTAGCTGTTATGGTCTAAGCCTACCGAGTTTAAAATAGGGACGCAATAGACTTTTATGGCTTGCTCAAAACCAGCGCGGATGCTTTCCTCAATACCTTGTTGGAGTTCGACACTGGTCACAATGAGAACGACATCGCGTTGTGGTTCCAGCTGAAAAGATTTTGGTTCGGGCAGAGCTTCGCGGGTGTGCAAAATGGTGGCACCACGCGCGCCGGCTTTGTTGGCAAGCTGCACAACACGTTCAGCTTTGCCAAGGGGAACACTAACCATTAACATTCGTTTTTCCATATTACTTACCTTTCTTTTCCTCGCTGTAAAGACCAATCGCGCGGGTGATGGCAAAGGTGATCGCGATGCCCTGGTGGGATTCGCTGAATGACAGTTTCTCATCCAGGGTCTTGAGCATATTTGGAAGCGGTTCTTTGGGGGCGACCATGAAAATAAGTTCTTTTTCTGGCTGGATGGGCAGATTAAAGCGAATATCGGTCATCGACGCGCCACCAAACGCGCTTATCAGCGTGCCACCACGCAGTCCGAGTTCATCAAGCAGATCCAACACATCTTCGCCTCTGCCCTTGTCAACGATGATAAAGGTGGCAGCCAGTTTAGTCTCTGCCGGTGGTTCCGGGTGATTACACAATGGGATTGAAAAAGCCACGCCGTGTCCGGTTTGGTCAAGTTTCATTTCATGGGCAAGGCTTTGGTAGCAAGTTTCTTCAATTTCCCGGTTGATGAAAGCAAAAACAAGTTCTTTTTTCGTTTTAGCAATGCCGAGCATATTGAGAATATGACTGGGGATTGTGCCTTCCGCAAAGGTGCTAACTGCGTAGCTGGCGCCTTCGCGTCGCAGCAGATTCATCAGCTGGCTGCCTTTTCCGCGGGTGACGACACACGCTAATAGCATATCACTTGGTTTTTCTGTTACAGTTGGTTTTTGTTCTTTGTTCATATTAACTCACTTTTAGCTAAAGAAAACTTAAGCTGACTGATTCTGTTCGGCTTTGCGCGCTTTCACGCGGTAAATAAAGCCCAGAACCAGCATGCTGAGAATAGGTATCATTGATATAAAGGTAATGACGCCAAAACCGTCAATCAGCGGGTCAGCGCCGACTGTGTTCTTGGCGATGCCCTGGGCATAGGGCAGGATGAAAGCAGCTGCCATCGTACCTGAAGCCACACCTCCTGAGTCGACAGCAATACCGATAAAAATATCCGGTACGAAAAAGCACAAGATTATTATGACACCCAGGACGGGAAGTAAGGCGTGGATAATACGGAATTCCGGAATGAGAATGCGTAATATGGAGATGGTGACCGCAAGGGCTACACCAATAGCCAATGTCCACAGGACGGTTTTTCCACGGATGGAACCGGATGTTTCTTCTTCGATTTGTGTGTTTAAGATAGCGACTGAAGGTTCGGCAAAGACCGAAACTAAACCAAATAAGGCACCAACCGACAGTGGCAGCCACATCTCACCACGCAAGGCAAGTTGTGTGCCGACTTCGCGACTGGCTTCGAGGAAACCAAAATAAACGCCGGTCAAAAAGATAACCAAACCCAGAAAGGTGATTAGCGCGCCAATGCCGATGCGTCTGATGTCCCGTTTCTTGGGTTTAATCCACAGAACAGCCACAATCGCATAACTTAATAAAATCGGCGAAAGGCCTAAACTGACTTCGCCAACGGTTTCGCGTAATGTTTGAAGGAAGAATACACCATGTGAGAGCGTCCTGGAACTGGCTTCAGCGAGGTCTGGTATGGCGCCAACGTTGCTGTCTTTAAGCAGGACACCCTGAACCAAAATGGCGAGCACCGCGCCGGCAGAGCCAATACCCAAAATACCAAAGGATTCGGCGGCTTCATCGGTACTGCGTCTGGTTTTGGAAGACACACCAATGGCGAGTGCCAAAAGAAAGGGAGTGGCAATAGCGCCGGTTGTGGCGCCGTAGGTATCGAAAGCCACGCCGATGAACTCTTCGCCGGTAAAAAGGGTGAGCACAAACAGCAAACCAAAGAAAATAGCCATAAAATAGCGCATTTTGATGTTGCGAATGATTCGCAATAGACCTGCGGCGACTGCCAGGCCAAAACCAGTTGACATAATGAGCACGAAAATCCAATGGCTGAGTTCTGGCGCGGTGAGCGCGGCAAACTGGCGCGAAAAGATATGCACGTCTGGTTCAGCGGCGTTGACCAAAAAGCCAAGAATAAAGCCACCAATGAGCACGATAATCATTTTGTTCGACTTGACCAGCGCGCCACTCATTTGCTCGCCCATGCGTTCGATACTCATATCTACGCCTTGCAGGAAGATGGGCAGGCCGATCATCATCATCACTGCGCCAATGATAAAGCGCGTAAGCAAGACGGAATCAAGTGCCGCGTACGTGCTAAAGTGAATCAAAAGCACCATAACGGTGATAGGCATGATGGAAAGAAGAGTTTCTTTTAGTTTTTCATTCATTTAGTCGCGATCCTTTACACGATTTTTGATTAATGACGAATCGTGTTGAGTATACCAAAGAATGACCAGTTATTTGGGTTTTACTGGTCATTCTTGAGAAACTGAACCGAATATTTGGGGGTTGTGCGTTAGGCTTTGGGCCTTTGAATCTTAAATTTCGTTAATCACAATCTCGTTGCTGATGGCGGCTCCGCTGGCGCGCATCATGGCGATGCCCTGGCAGTATTTTTCTTCAGAAAGCTTAACAGCGAATTCGACATCCTTGCGTTTGATGTTTTTGCCAGTCACGGTGTAGATAAAATGTAAGTGGGTGAAAACACGCGGGATTTCATCGCGGCGCTCAACTTCAACCTGAACACTAAAATCCCGAACGTCCAAACGCCGTTTTTCGAGAATACTGATCACGTCCATGCTTGTGCAACCAGCAACGCCCATGGCGATGAGTTGCATAGGGGTAAGGCTTTTGCTGTTTTTACCATCTGCTGCGGGAACATCAAGGTCAACGATAAAGTCACTTTCAGTGCTGCCCTGAAAGTGCATATTTTCTTTCCAGTTCATTTTTGCTTGCATATGTCCTCCAATGTTTACTTATCTAGTGCATCTATTTTCGGACAATTCGACTTGGTTTTCAAGCGCTTGTAGAGAGTGGCCAGTTGGGCAGGACGTCAAAATCAAGTCCGTAGCTTTCTCCGTTGACCAAATGCCTAAATCCAGCCGCGGCAATCATGGCGGCGTTATCGGTACAGAGACTAACGTGCGGGATATGCACTTTAAATTTGTTTTGCCCGCGGAAAGCGTCGCGCAGGGCTCTGTTCGCGCTGACTCCGCCGGCAACGATGATTTCCCGGGCTTTGTGCGCTTCGGCCGCGGCCATGGTTTTGCTAAAGAGCGTTTCAACGACGGTCGCCTGGAAACTGGCGGCGATGTCCGCCACGGGCACATCGGTGGCAAAGTCTTTATAGGCGTCCACCTGGCGCATCACCGCGGTTTTGAGCCCGCTGAATGAAAAATCCCAGGGGCTGTCAAGCCTGGCGATGGGAAAATTATACGCTTCGGGGTTGCCATCAAGCGCAGCAGCCTGGATGGCGGGCCCACCGGGATAAGACAGATTGAGCAGGCGCGCTACTTTGTCAAATGCTTCGCCGGCTGCGTCGTCAAGCGTGGAACCAAGACTTTGGTATTGCAGGTGGTCGCTCATCAGCACAAGTTCGGTGTGTCCGCCGGAAACCAACAAGGCGATTAAGGGGAATTTGGGTTCTGGCCCGGGTTTGCTGCCGGCTTTGTGGAGCCAGGCAGCGTAAATATGGGCTTCGAGATGGTTAACGGGGATGAGCGGTTTACCACTGGCGAGCGCCATCGCTTTGGCGGCGTTAACGCCAATCACCAGGGAACCGGCCAGTCCTGGCCCCTGGGTGACCGCGATGGCGTCTATTTCCGAAAGATTCATGTAGGCGTTTTTTAGCGCGGCTTCCACAGTGGGGTAAATGGCGCGCACATGTTCGCGCGAAGCCAGTTCGGGGTAAACGCCACCATACTGGGCGTGCAGGTCAATTTGACTTGCCACAACATTACTATGAATAACGCGCCCACCTTCAACGATGGCGGCGGCGGTTTCGTCGCAGGAACTTTCGATGCCTAAAACGCGTAAATGGGCTTGTTTCATAAGATTATCCTTTCATAGGCAGTACCAGGTCGCGTGGGAAGTCCACAAGCTTTTCAAAACTGCCGTCTTCTTTGACATACCAGGTGTCTTCGACACGGATGCCAAAACCTTTTTCAGGGTAGTAGAGACCGGGCTCGATGGTGAACACGGAGCCAACCTGTAGCACGTTGCTGGGGTCTTCTTTGCGCGCGAACCAGGGCTTTTCGTGCACGTTCAGCCCCAGGCCATGTCCCAGGCTGTGAATGTAGCCTTGTTCCAGGCGTGGGTTTTGGCGGATGGTTTCGTAGCCCATAGCCTCGTAGAGTTCACAGGTGCGGGCCTGGTATTCCGCGGCATTCACGCCCAGCTTTAATTCTCCAACAACGGTGTCGTAAACTTTGACAACGTCGTTGTAAACTTTTTCAACTTCGGCTGGGGCGTATCCCAGGCACCAGGTGCGGGTGAAGTCGTAAAAATAACCACCACCGGCTTCGGCGGGGAAGATATCGAAAACAATCGTGCGACCCAGCGTGATGGGATCATCTGGGTTGCCACTGCTGTGGGGCACGCCAGCGTCGCGTCCGATGGCGAAAATCATGCCTTCGGTATCTTCCGCGCCGGCTTCGGCAAGCCATAGTTTGATTTGGCTCTTAACGTCGCCAATGGTCAGTGGGCTGCCGTCGGCTTTGATGAGCGTTTCATTTTCGCCCACGGGGTGACTTTGTAAAAATCGAGCTGTTTTGCCTACAACAGTGGTTGTGCGCACACCCATCTGGCGAATGCGTTCAATTTCGTCAGGGCTTTTGGTAGCACGCGCTTCCAGCAAGATGGTGTCGTCCATATCGCCGATAAATTCAATCTCAGGCAAGGCTTTGCTTAGTCCTTGAATCAAGGGCAGCACTTTGCTGATTTCCTGCTTGCCATAGAGCATCACTCTGCCTTGGGTGATGCCCAAATCGCTTAGGATTTGTTTGAACTGTAAAACGGTCGCCTGGGTGAGGTCACCATCGCATTGCTTGAGCAAATCCATGATCGGATAATTCGCGTAGCTAAGTAATTCATAGCCGGTTTTAGCGGCTTCGTCGCGTTCCATGGTGCCGTGCATCAAAATCGGCGTTTTGCCAGCGCGATAGAAAAGGTCAGCGTTGGTGATGTGTCCGCCACCGGTCAGATAATACATGGTGGGGTTGTTCGTCGCGGCGCCTCTAACCCAGATGACGTCTACGTTGTGTTTTTGCATGAGTTGGTCGATATCTTTTTTCATAGTTCCTCTATTCTAAGAATTCCTTTAAACGTTGGATGATGATAAGTTCTTCTTCAGCTTGCACCGTGCGGGGGTCAAGCACCACACTTTGCTCTTGAATACGCGCGATGATGGGGGGCTTTCCCGCGCGGAGCGCGTTGAGCAGTTTGTTTGCTGATTTGGGCTTAAATTGAAGCAGCCAGGTGGGCAGTGTTTCGCCGGGCAGACTGCCCCCGCCAATCGTTGATTCACCTGGAATGATTTGGCTGTTTGGAAGCTGGGCTTGCCAGGCTTGAGCCCTTTGCTTGATTTGGGCTTCACTTTGCGAAAGCATCCGGTAGAGCGGGATTTCCTGCTCATAATCGCCTTTTAGATAATGCAAAAGCGTGGCAGAAAGAGCTGCCAGGCACAGTTTGTCCGGACGCAGGGCGCGATACAGGGGATGCTTGCGGATTTTATCAATCAGCACTTTTTTGCCAGCCAAAATGCCGGCTTGTGGGCCACCCAGTAATTTATCACCGGAAAAACTGACCAGGTCGGCACCTTGGGCGATGACTTCTGGCACGGTGGGCTCGTGTGCCAAACCGTACTGTTCCATGTTGATAAAAGAGCCGGAGCCCAGGTCAAGATAGACCGACAGTCCGGCAGATTTGGCGAGTGCGCAGATTTCAGTCAGGCTCGGCTCGGTGGAAAAACCCAGAATTTGAAAATTACTTTGATGGGCGGTCATTACGAGTCGCGCACCTTGCCCGATGGCTTCTTCGTAATCTTTAAGGTGCGTTCGGTTTGTGGTGCCGATTTCAACGAGTTTCGCGCCGGATTGGCGCATAACGTCGGGGATGCGAAAACCGCCGCCAATTTCCACCAGTTGCGCGCGCGAGATGGCTACCTTTTTGCCCTTGGCCAGGGCGCTGAGTGCCAGCAGTACCGCGCCGGCGTTGTTGTTGACCACGAGCGCGTCTTCCGCGCCACTCAGACGGCTGATAAATTCAGCGCAGTGGCTTTCGCGCTTGCCCCGTTTGCCGGTTGAAAGGTTAAACTCCAGCGAACTGTAAGTTTGGCTTAAGTCACTGGCTGCCTGACTGGCGGCTTGGCTCAGGGGCGCGCGTCCCAGGTTGGTGTGCAAAAGCACGCCCGTCGCGTTGATGACGTTTTGGAGTTCGGGCATGGATTGCGCTGCTAGGCGTTGGTTGACGCTTTGGGCAATCTCAGCGTGACTGGGTAAAGCTTTTCCCGCCTTGAGCGCGCTGCGTATTTCATTCAGCGTTTCGCGGATGGCGGATACCGTCCAGTCGTGTCCGTAAGTTTGTAAGGTGGCTTGAAAATCATCTGATTGAATCAGTTGGTCAACAGATGGGATTTGACGAAAGTCAGCCATGTTTAGTCAGCCTCTTGCTTTGGTTTCCAGCGGCTTCGTTCCCAAAGGCGCAGGAAAAACTCAATCACGATCAGCACGATTAGGATAATGCCACCCAGCAGAAGCGTGAGCACGCGTCCCATTTGCAGCCAGGCGAGCAGACTGACAAAGATACCACCCAGGATGGCTTGCCTGATGATGACAATGCTTTCGGCTGGTGGATTTGACGGAAAACGCAGGTTGATAAACCAGGCCAGGGGCAGGAAAAATCCAGAAGCAAAGAGCATCAGAAAGAAAAAGAAAAGCCAGCGTGGGCCCAGTGTGGGCAAGGTTTGGGTGAGTATGACAGCCATTCCGCCGCCACCAATAATCAGTAAGGCAAAAAAGGCCGGCAACCACGGGATGAAAGAAGTTCTTTTATAAGCTCGGGTCATGCTGAAATTATACTAGATTCTGTCTGATTCGTTCACTTAAGTTAGTGTTTTGTAAACTATCGTTTGCTTATCATTCTTTTAGAATCTTGCTGGCTTAAATAAAAAACTGCCCAAAAGCAGTTTTTGAAGGCGGGGAGGCAGGGATTCGAACCCTGGGCCGAATTCTACTCCGGCAACCGCTTAGCAGGCGGCCCCAATCGTCCACTCTGGCACCTCCCCATATCATTTGTTAAGGTCTGTTCAGCGGAGGAAGTGGGATTCGAACCCACGTTAGGTTTCCCTAAACCTGTTTTCAAGACAGGCGCCTTCAACCGCTCGGCCATCCCTCCACAGAGCAAGTATTCTAACACGGAAGGGTGGCTAATTCAAGCATTATTTTACCTAATAAGCTCATTTTGCGGGCAAATAGGGTCTTGTTCTCAAATTGAACCGGACCTGGTACGCGTGGAACTGTGGAAACGATACATTTGAGTGCCAAAGTGCAAAATATCGCCATGTTGGATAGGAGTTGCTCTTAAGATAACAGCTTTATAGTTGCGATACGTTCCCGCGGTGCTTCTGAAATCGGTTAAGGTTGCCTGCCCGTCATCAGAAAATTGTAATTCTGCGTGTAGGGCTTCAATAGCGGGGTCATCAAGTACCAGGTCAGCGAGTTTAGGGTCACGTCCGATATAGATAACTTTTTTGGTCATTAAAAAGGGTTTGACGGCGCTGGGGGTGTTGTCGTTATCAAGCTTATGCAAACTGCCATAGTGATGAGTGGGTGAGGTTGGCGTTTCTTGTAACAACACCGGAGTTATTTGCTCGTGTGTTTTATCTATATGGTCCGTTTTATTTTGTGGTCGGCTGATGCCAATACTTGTTAACTTGTCTGTTATTTGGGTAATTGGTGTTTCAGGCACTTCCTGGGGTTCTTCTGGTTTGATGTCGCTTGTGACTGATGCCCGTATGGCTCGCTTTCTGAGAAAAGCTGAGATGATAAAAACAGTGCTCAGAATCAAAACACCAATTCCCGCGGCAATTAACAGCAATCGATTACTACCTGTGCTGACCTCTTGAATAAAGGCTTCAGGCTTGATAATTTCTAAGTCGATATTTCGTATTCCGGTGCTGCCCTGAATTCCCCAGCTATCATCAATTTTGGCCTCCAAGCTTATACTCGTACTTTCAGTATAAGGCTCAAGCCCAATTAGAAAATTCCCATAGGGTGGGGCTTTATTTTCCTGGACTTTCTTACCGTTCACCCATAGGCTTGTTGAGACAATTTCCCTGGGAAAGCTATCGACGAATTCAATGTTGACAGCAAGAGGGAGTTCTTTGGGGCTTGGCAAGCCATCCTTGTCCAATTCAATGGGCAACTCCGTGACCAGGTTTGCAAATCTTAACTGCGCTGGCTCTACAACAACGCTAAGCTCTTTTGAAGCGCTTTGCAGTTTACCCAAGCAGGGTGTATCGAGCCGTACAGATAGCATTACCGTTTGTGTCGTGCGCAGGGCTGATTCGTAGCTCGCGAAATAATGATAGCCCATACCTTCCAGATAAGTATTTGGGGCAGGTAACTCTTCATCACGGCTGAAGTAGAACAAACTGCCACCGCCTGCTTCCAGAGCCTCGCGCAGACTGGCATCGTAGGGCGTGCTTGTATTCGGATACTCCAAAACCATCCAGATGTGGACAGGCAGGCCCAGTTGCGTGGCACGTTCGATTTGTGCAAGAAAGTCTTCTATATTTGCCTGGTAGATAAAGGGCGCGATGTAAAGTAAAACCGTGTCCTGCTCCAGCTGGCTGTTTTGATAAGCATTGATTGCCATCTCCAGGCTGTTGAAGCTTTGATCAAGGCGACGCATACCATATATATCATCATAACTTTCCAGGGCGCTGAGCCATTCGCTGTAATTGCTGAGTTCATTCCACTCGGATTCAGGGTTAATGAATAAACTAAAATGGTCGTATGAATCCGACACAAGGTGCGAGCCGAGCGTTTTGATAGATGCCAGCAATTTTTCGTAATTGCTCACACCCAAGGGGTCATTTAATGCCAGATTGCGCGCAGGGTTGATGGCGAGCATAAAATGCCTGCCCGTGTATTCACTTTCCAGACGGGTGATGGGCATAAACTCGTTGCCTTCAAGAATGGTGACCTGATCAATTTTAAGTGGTTCAAGCTGATTAGGTAAGGCGTTCCTGATGGAAAAATCAAGACTTACTTCTGGAAAGTCGGATTTGTCAATTTCGCCAAGAATAATTTCACCAACGCGGTATTGAGCTTGCACTTCAGCTGCTACATGTATAGTATTCGCGGCAAGCAAACAGAGCATCACGAACAATATCATGACGTGGGCAAAACCTGAGTCTTTAAACCGATTTACATTTCTTGACGTCACACAATGGCCTTTATCAGCAGATACCCTAATTATAAAATAAAAACTAATTGATGGGTCAGTATTTTATAAAACTATGACCCTTTTTGTAAGACAAGTGTCTGTCTTATACTTCTAAATCCTAAAACACGTGTTCTTGATGTTCTTCCAGTTCGGCTTTGCTGTGTTTCGAGAAAAGCCAAAGTGGCAAGGCGAAAACCAAAACACCGGCGAGAATGTTGCCCAGGGTGTCGGTAAACACAATCCTGAGATAATTACCGATGCCGATCGCTTCCAGTCCGCCCGGGGCGAGAAGGGCGAGCGAGCCCTGGCTCATGCTGGCGATGGAGTTTTCGTAACCCGTCGCGATAAAGGCTGTCAGCGCGAAGAAAATAATCATAAACTTCGCCGAGAAAGAGGAAAAACGATGGGTTGACCAAATGGCAGCGCAGACCAAAATATTACACAAAAAACCACGCAGCATAATTTGCATAAACGAAAGGTCTAGTTTGCTGCCAAAGGCGTTGATAAAATACTGCGCGTAGGCTCCGACTAAATGCCCGCTGCCTTTATAGACCAGGCTGAGAATAAGCGTGCCGATCCAGTTGCCGAAATAAACCGCGGCGATAACTTTTACCAGCTCCAGCCAGGTGATGGTTTTCTTCAGCGCGCCCAGGGTGATCACAAAAGTGTTGGCGGTGAACAACATCGTGCCGGCGAACACCACCATGATCAAACCGAAGGTACCGGTCGTCCCACTTAGAAAATTAATGATTGGACTGCTTTGGTTCTGAACCGAAACCGTGGCGCTAAGCATCACGCTCAGGCTGATAAAAATGCCGGATATAATCGCGGACACAAGATAACCAAATGGGTTTTTTGATAAAAAGATAGCTTGTCGTTTGGCGTTTTTTAAAACTTCTTTAATAGCTTCGTGGTACATCGTCTGTCACCTGTTGGAATGTTTTGATAATTTCATTTTACCAGAAGCGCATAGAAAAGAAGGACTTATATGCATCTCTTGCCATTAAACAAAACGCGCTACAAACACGCGTTTTATCCACAAGCGGGAGCAATCATTAATAAGCCGGGCTAACTATTAATCAGCAGGGGGATTTCCATGCTGAAAAAACTGCACTGTCAGCAAAAAACTTGTGACATTCAAGCCACAAGCAACGCCACTTAATCGGCGAGGATATCAGCGTATTCTTCTTTGCCAACCATCGCCTTAACGATGTAAGGGCAAAACGGTTTTATTTTCAGTTTTTCTTCGCGGGCGATTTCGATCAGCAAGTCAAGCATATACGCGGCGATGTGCTTGCCACGATGGGCGGGGTTTACGTAAGTGTGGTTGGCAATCCAAACGCCATCGCGATTGATGTAAGTGGTTTCGCCAATTTCTGTGCCGTCCTGCAAATAGGCCGCAACACGGTTTCTGTCAGCTTCGTGAACGTAATTAATCATATTTTCTCCTTGGCTCTATTGTACCGTCATCTGCAAGGAGATGCGATTTTTTATACAAGCAGCAAGGTCTACACACAGCTATATATGCTTGATGATGTCTTCAATCGTGCTTGAAACGCATACATTCTTCTGGTATCTTATCAGGAAAAAGACAGCAAAACAAAAGCCATAATTTGAGGACAAAATCTGCTCCCAAAAGATGTTAATAACACAACTGGTAAGAAAATGACATCTGTAATAAAACTAGACATTTGTCAAGCAAACACCCTTGCGGATTCTGGTTATTTAGGTACAATTACTGAAAACATACTAACATCAATTCTCCTCACTATTATTCAATTTTCGCTGAGGAAAAAGTTTTGTCTTAAGGAATGGGTATATGATTATTGAACTAAAAACAATATTTACTTCTGTAACCTGGAGGCAAGTTTAGGGTTGTTTCCTCAAGCCTAAAAAATGTCGAATGTCCTACTTTATTCAAACTATTCGCTTGAAAATTACAAGCCAAGCGCGGTATAATATAGCGATATTAAATGACGCAATGTCTAACAGTTATTTTCTGTTTGTCAAAACTTTAAGTTTTTTTAGCCCAGGGAGGGTACGATGAGAAAATCACGCCAAATTGTTTTAAACTTGATTGTTCTGATTTTGATGGTTTTAAACCCGCTGTCGAGTTTTTCCAGCACAGCAGTTTATGCACAATCCATTTCAGATTCCAATTCTGCCGCAACGGTGGATGTTATTGCCCGAAAACTATGGCAGGGTGGACCTGAAGAGAAACCAGAACTTTGGTTCAGGTTGATGTTTGAAGAAGGTGAGGATCTGGAAGTGGTTCCTGGCGTTTTACCCAAGGAAATCACTGACACAGAGAACGAGGTTACATGGTTCAGCCTGCCCAAATACAACGCCGAAGGCACTGAAATTATTTACAAAGTGCAGGAGGGTATTTGGGATTATCTTGAAGAGGAATTCGAAGAAGGTGTGCCTGAGGGCTATCGCGCCAGGTACAGTTTTGACGGTCTCACTATACGCAATATCTTTATTGAGGATGAGGTCCAACCGCCTGCGCTTGATCCGGTTATTCGCGAAACTGAAATACCGGTAACTACCCCTGAACCACCAGAAGGTCCCGGAGACGAAGCACCAATTGACTTGCCTGTCATTACTCCTGAACCAGATGAACCACCGCTTGAAGAACCTCGCTTAAGCAGTCCTGTAACAGCGAGTATCAACTGGCAAGGTGGTGAAGTTCCACGGCCAGTTTTCTGGCTTAAACTGCAAAAAACAGACGCCTCTGGCAATTTAGCTGACGTGCCTGGAGCCTCCCTGATCCAGGCTAATCTTGCCACGCGTGTTACTTGGGCGAACATTGCTGACTATGGAGAAAGTACTGACTATACCGTCGTTGTGGTTGATTCTGCCGGCGCGCCTTACACATTGCCTGGCTATATCACAAGCATTGAAGGTTTAAGCGTTACTTTTACTTACGAAGAACATACTACCACTGAACTTGTTGCCGAGCTGGAGTGGCTTGCTTCGCTTGAGCCCAAAGAATTTATTGATTTTTCACAATATCCAGATTATCAAACACCTCCCGTTTACTTGCGCCTTTATCGTCAGACAAACGAAAGTGATGAACCCATTGCTTTACTTAGCACCACGCTTATTGAGCTTACGCATGGTACCACCACTGCCATTTGGTATAATATGCCCACAGCAAATAGCGATGGCCTACCTTATATATATAGCGTGAAGCAAGTTGATGCTAATGGCAACGACTTTATCCCTGAAGGCTTTGAAAAGATTGAAACCGGCTTGTTGGTGCAGAACGTGGTTCTGGATGGTGACAATAATCCTCTCATTATTGACCCAGGCCCTTACCATACCTACAATTTCTATGTTCAAGACAACGCCAACAATTGGCAGATAGAAGAAACGCAAACTGTTACTAACGGTGCTTGGCTTGACAGACCAGAAGATCCCAACAAGGAAAATCATAAGTTTATTGGCTGGTTTACAGATGAAACTGCTGGGATCGAATTTACCAACTTTGGTACCCCAATAACAGTTACTGAAAACCAAACAATAAATCTCTATGCGCGCTTTGTTGAGCAATACACGGTGACTTTTTATAAACATGATGGCGCTGTGTACAAAGTTGTAGCTGATGTGCCTGGAACTGTTGTCACGACAACTGGTGTAAGCTACGAAGTCGGTCAAGATTTAGTTGTGGTTGGCTGGAGCTTAACACCTGCACCTGCCCCACAAACACCGGTATATGAGGTAACAATCGGATATGAGCCCATCGCACTCTATCCAATCGTGAGCAATGTTTACACGATTGTTTTTAACAGCAATTTACCACACGACAATCCCAGTTATACACCACCGGTTTATGTCGTTCCTGGCGAAGCAATTCAAGCGCCGACGAATCCAACTGTCGTAGGCTATACTTTTGCTGGCTGGAATACTCAGGCAGATGGAACAGGTGATATGGTAAGCTTCCCGTATACACCTGTTAGTAATATCACCTTGTATGCTCAATGGACGCCGCAACAGGTCAATTTTAAAATTATTGTCTATAAGGAAGTTTTAGATGGCAATGGTTATGTTACCAACCCGACCCAATATACTGCGCATACAATCTTAGAAAAACAAGTCTTGGCTGGCAGTGAACTTACTCCAAGTTACATTGTCTCTCAAATTGGCACCAATAACCCTGGAAATCTTTACGAATTTGACCACGCTGAAGGTGTTAGCCATGTTGTTGGAGATGGCTCTACTGTTGTGGGTGCTTATTATAAGCTAAAAGTTTACGAGTTTAGATTTGATTTGATTCGTAGCGATACAAGCTTAACAATTGGTGGGCAAACCTACACTGGAAGCGAATACTACTTTAATGCCAGAATGGGTGAAAATATTGCCAGCAAGTGGCCAACTGATGTTACAGGATATATGCTATCTGGGGTTCAATATCAATTTTACGCTTGGTATAACTCTAACATTGGCTCTTATTTTGTAACGAAACGTTTTAATATTACCACAGACATGGTTCCCAATCCAAACACAACTTCGGCAATTGTTTTTAACGCACAATACCAAACAGGCATGACACAAAGACAAGTTAATTATTATCTGCAAAACGTTAATGATAATAATTACACGCTGTCAGAAGAATATTCCCAGTCTTTGTACTTGCCTCCAAGAAGCACCTTGAATCCCAAAGCTTTGGATGGTTTTGTATTCTCACATCGTAATGATGGCACTAATGTATACAACTTTTACTATAACCGAAATACACGTAATCTATACTTTTTCAACTACAACTATACTGACAAAACTGTTCCGAGCATTAAATTTGGCACGAACCTTGAAGCCCAATATTATGTTCCACCCCGCCCATCCGGGCTTGACGAAAACTATACCTTTGAAGGCTGGTATGTCGAAAGCGAATTGATAACCCCATTTGTTTTCGCTGGCGCGCTGATGCCCGATTACAATATGACCCTTTATGCTAAATGGGAACCCATTACGCATACTGTTACTTTTGATTTAAATGGTGGTACAGCGCCGGAAGGTTCATCTGAAAGCTATGCTAATCAAGAAGTAATTCATGGCAACACTGCCACACAACCAACCGCAGACCCAGTCAAGGCTGGATACGTCTTTGGCGGTTGGTACCTGATGGACGATGGCGGTAATTTAATCAGTCGCTTTAACTTCAGCACGCAAATTATGGCGGATACAAATCTTAAAGTCCGTTGGATACCTGTTGGTAACGCGAATATTGTTTACAATGCCGGTGCTGGTTCTAACGCTCCAATAGACAACGAAGACTATGCTTATGGTGCTGAGGCTATTGTATTAAATGCGCCAAGCTCACCAGCTGGATATATTTTTATTGGCTGGCAATTGGGCAATGGCACAGTCTTGCTGCCTGGCGATAGTTTTGAAGTAAGATCTGAAGACGCAGTAAATAACATCATTACCTTGACAGCAATTTATGAAGAAATAACTACAACGTTATTAAGCTACTATTATAATGCGCCTGTTGGTGTAACCCCGCCTGCTCCAGACCAATATGATATTCCTGGTCTGCCCAATAACAGTCGCCAGACAGCAGAAACACTTGCAAACCTTGGTTGGCTTGTTGCACAGGGCTTTGAATTTGCAGGCTGGAACACCAAAGCTGATGGGTCTGGTGAGCAAATTGCAGCTGGGTCTGAGTTTAACTTGGATAATCGTGAAACCAACCAGCTTTACGCCCAATGGACACGAAGAATCGCTGTGGCGAAAGTCTGGAACGATGCAAACAATCAGGATGGCATCCGCCCGGCGAGTGTGACGGTGCAGTTGTATGCGGATGGTGCGGTAGTAGCTGGCAAGACTTTGGTGTTGAATGGAGCGAATAGCTGGACTGGCGCATTTACAAATTTACCCGTGAGCGCGGCAGGTGTAGTGATTGTCTACACCGTTGATGAAACTGAAGTGCCAAATGGATACACCAAATCTGTGAGTGGAGATGTTGTAGCTGGTTATACGATAACGAACACGCATATCCCAGAAGTCATCACGGTTGCAGGTAGTAAGACCTGGAATGACTTCAATAATACGCATAGTATGCGCCCGGAGAGCATCACGATTAATTTATATAAGACAGTTGGAGTGGCCGACCCGGTGTTGGTTGAAAGTAAAGTTGTGACAGCTGCGGAAAGCTGGGCATGGAGTTTTACCAATCAGCCAAAATTTGAAGGTGGCGTGGAGATTGTCTACACAATTACGGAAAACGCGGTTCCAGGATATTCTACAGTTATTACCGGTTTCAATGTGGCGAATACGCTTATTGTTGCTGATAAAACAGCAACCAAGCTTTGGAAACCTGACACACTGGTTACAAACTTAAAAGTGCCTGTTACCGTCGACCTCTATCGATATACCACCAATCCGGACAATGCGACCTTGATAGATACAAAAGAACTTAGCAGTGCGATGGGATGGTCGTATACTTGGGTCAACATGCCTGAAAAGGATATAAATGGTGATAATTATACCTATTACATCGTGGAAAATCCCGTTCCATTGAATTTTAAGGCAACTTACTCTGCAGATCGTATGACTGTAACGAACACGTACGTACCGCCAACAGCTGGAAGCGCGACGGCGACAAAGACTTGGAAACCAGATGGTTTGTTAGACACTCTGAAAGTGACGGTGTGGTTCAAGTTATACCGCAACATATCCGGTGGACCGGTAGAAGAAGTCCCACTTTCAGAAGCGCCAATCAAGGAACTGCCAGTAGGCACAACGAGTGTTACCTGGAATGACCTAACAGAGACGGACAATGATGGTAATCCCTACACGTTCACGGTAAAGGAAGTGAACGCAAGCGGAGCAGACTGGAAGCCGGTAAGTTACACGAAATCAGAAAATGGTCTGACAGTAACAAACACCTACCATTCCGTTGTGGTCGAAGGTAGCAAGACCTGGGAAGACAATGACGACCAGGACGGCATTCGCCCATCGAGTATTAAGATTCGCTTGTTGTCCGATGGCGTGGAAATCGACAGCAAGACGGTAACAGCAGCAGACGGTTGGGCCTGGAGTTTTACTAATTTGCCCATGTACCGATTTGGTGATGCTGAGATTGTCTATAGCATTACTGAGGACACGATAGCTGGATACGATACAACAATAAGTGGCTATAATGTAACGAACACGCACACCCCGGCGATAACGAGCAAGACAGTGAGCAAGGCTTGGGTTGATAACAACAACCAGGACGGATTACGTGTTGATGTGACCCTGAAGCTGGTTGCCACGGTTGACGGTGTTGAAGTGCCGTGGGCTGATTTGAAAGCGGCATCTGCGTCAGGTAATCTGATGGATGATGACGGACTGATAACGCTGACCGGTAAAATTAATGAGGGTTACACATTTGAAAACTTACCTGAGAAATACCTGGGTAAGGACGTGGTTTACACGGTATTGGAGACCACTGTTCCAGCCGGATACACGGTAAGTTACAATCAAACGACCTTGACGGTAACGAACACCTATGTTCCAAAGACGACGAGTCGCACGGTGAGCAAGGTTTGGGCTGACAACAACAACCAGGACGGATTGCGAACGGATGTGACACTGAAACTGGTCGCGACAGTTGACGGTGTTGAAGTGCCGTGGGCTGATTTGAAAGCGGCCTCAGCGACTGGTGATTTGATGGATGACGATGGCCTGATAACGCTGACCGGTAAAATTAATGAGGGTTACACATTTGAAAACTTACCTGAGAAATACCTGGGTAAGGACGTGGTTTACACAGTATTGGAGACCACCATACCAGCAGAATACACGGAGAGCTACGATCAGGCGACTTTGACGGTGACGAACACCTATGTTCCAAAGACGACGAGTCGCACGGTGAGCAAGGTTTGGGCTGACAACAACAACCAGGACGGATTGCGAACGGATGTGACACTGAAACTGGTCGCGACAGTTGACGGTGTTGAAGTGCCGTGGGCTGATTTGAAAGCGGCCTCAGCGACTGG